>Ga0247763_1000570_pt1 | contig 21987 bp, 11 predicted proteins | sample UWRJL141409B4_FD_179926 | JGI IMG/M metagenome (GOLD analysis project Ga0247763, IMG submission 179926) | Plant litter microbial communities from Arlington Agricultural Research Station in Wisconsin, United States - UWRJ-L141-409B-4 | ecosystem: Environmental > Terrestrial > Plant litter >...
AACCAGCGCCCTTGTCGCCGAAACTCTGTGGCGTGGAGCCCGCCGTCGCGATCAGGCGCTCCTTGGAGACGCCAAACGGATCACCAGGGGTAAGATCGCCGCCGTCCGAGGGAAGGCCGTACCGAGCCGATACCGACTGGTTCTCGGACAGCTGAGCAATCTCCATCCAGCACCGCTCGCTGAGGAAGACTCCCGTTGAGCCAATGGCCACCTCGTTGCTCGGCCATCGTTTCTCCTCAACCACCATCTCTACCTTCTCGCGCTCGCTGCCTACGAGCACCGTGTCGGCGTCGGCGAGACCGAGGAACTCGCCAAATGGCAAGAAAAGACTGAAGTCGGCGGCCCGAATCCGCTGGCTGATCTCGGCAATGCCAAATGTCTGCACTTGGGCCCGCACACACTTGCTGTCAAATTGGTTTGCGATGCGCCTATCGTTGGGTTTCAAGCAGAAGACGAAATAGCAGTTGGTGTTGGGCGCCGTGAAGGATCGCGTGACGTTTTCAAGAGCGGCAAGGAACTGCCCAGATGCACCTTGTTCAGATGATGATCCTCCCCGGTTATTTGTTGAGCGTCTCCCGCCACTGTCGCCGGCATCGCTGTGATGGTCTGCCGACATTTCCCGCTCTGGGCGCGGCTTCGGTACACGCGAGGGGCCTGGCCTTCCCCGACGCGACATGATGCTGGGTGCTCGCATCGGCCTCGAGCTGACTGACGCTTGCATGACCGTGGTACGTTCTTGCGGATGGACAACCGTCTGGAGGACTTCTTGGCCGAACAGGCGTGTAACAAAGGTGCTCTTGCTCGAGTTGATAAGGTTGAGTAGGTCGCCCGAAATCACCTCGCCGTTCTCCTCGACCAGGCCCTTGATCGGGTAGTCAACCTCGCCAGCGTAATGCTTGACCGTGAAGGTAGCCGCTGTGTTCTCGGTCAAGAAGTTGCTTCCGGGCAACTTCGCAGTCGCGGAACCGACCTGAATAGCCGGGTTCTTTCCTTCAAAGCGCTTGCGAAGACTCTCCAGCATCTGCATATCAGTCCGGTGTCGGCGCGTCTGGTCATCCAAGATGCTGAGGAGGCCGTTGCCTGGCTTCAAGAGACCCTTGACAGCGTCTGAGTTGTCAAAGTAGCTGGTCGCGGGCACCGCCACTTCTTCGGTCTCGAGCATATCAGCCTTCCGGTCGAAGAAGTTCTGGAGTGTCAAGTTGTACATGGATTCAGTGGCCGCGTTGTTCAGGAGCTGGTCAAGCGTTGAGCCGGTTGTAGACTGCTGCTGGAAGCCAGGGAAGTCGATAATGGAAACCGTATTGACAATGGACTCCTCGGCCGCACACAGCTTCTGGTTGATCGTCTCGATCACGTATGCGACGAGCAGCGAATACAGAGTCCGCGCGAGCTCGTTCGCGTTCCCTCTCGCACCAGCGGGGTCCAACATGACTGTTACCCTTTCCTTGTGGATCATCTTGGTTTTGTAGCCAAGAGTTGTCTGGAGGTCGGCCGTGTTGACGCCAAGGAAGGCGGCGATGATGCCCAGGACATCCTTGTTCTTGACTGTCGTGTTGATCTGGCCACCCTCGTGGGAGAAACCGCCACTGTCATCGGCCGTCACCGTCGTGCTGGCTGATGACTCGAACTCGAGCTGGCCAATGTGCAGAATGCTGGCTAGGATCTGGCAGATCTCTGCGATTTCGCTCCGGGGGAACTCAAGCTTCCGCAGCGCCGTCTTGAACAGCTGGAAGCCATCGCTATCATTGATACCGACCTTGAGCTGTGTTGGGTGGCCCAGATACTTCCATCTCTTGTTGGTTCCACTTGCGGGATGGTCAAAGCCGAGATGGGTCTTCTCGGCAGGACTTGTACCAGCCAAGAGGTAGTACAGAACGTGGAAGTTCCGCTCACCCGTCGGCACATCCGCTATCCTGCTTCTCTCGAGACGGTGATCCAGCAGCTTAGCACCAATTAGTATGGGGTTGGTGGTGGATGCTGTGTCGTATTGCAGCTCGTAGAAAAGACCGGCCTTGGAGGCCGTGGGTGTTGTGGCCGTCTTGGTCGTGGTGAGTGTGTCAAAGACGAAGGCGGCGAGGGAGACTTTGTTTGACAGGGGAGTTGAAGATCGATTGAGGATCGATGTGAGAAGGTGAGATCGTACGGTTGTCTTGCCCGAGCCGGATTCACCCCTGACGCGTCCGAGTTAGTAAACCACAACGTCTTCGCAATCACCACGAATTTCATGACATACAGGAAGAGAATTGCTTGGTTCTCGGAGCGATGGCCGAGACGGATGAAGGCGCGGTCCGCCAGGTCTTCGGCGGCCGTCATGGCGCACGAGTCCTTGGTGCCATCGTTCTTGCTGGAACTTGTGTACGTGTTGAGGCATATGAGGGCATGCGAGGAGAGTCGAGCAGTGGGGAGGGAGACGTGGAAGCGACTGGCAAGATGTGCCGTGAGGTGCGTGTCCGACTGGAGGTGAGAGGGCAACGAAGGGAGCGAGGGTTGAGTATGGGCGCCTCCGCCGCTCCCACCGATCGGTGGGAGGTTGAGTGCCATCTTGACGGCGTCACGGCAGCGGACTCAGGACACGGGTCGGGGTCGGGGTGCGTCGAGATACTTCGTGTGGTGGTTAGAGTTCGGTCGAGAGACGTTAGGATACTTTACGTCTCTGAAAACAACCAAAGTCAGCGTGCTCGGGACCCCTGCTCGTGCAGTTGCCAGTTGCAGACTTCGAAAGGCGAGCTAGTTAGTGCGATCGGCCGGGCTGAGTGAGAAAAAGGCGATAAATACAAGCGAACGTCATGTAGTGCACAAAAGAGTCTAAAACGAACGGCGACGAAATGATGATGGATTCGAAATCTCCAACAACGGTCCTCAGGCCTACGGTCCAGCAGCGGTGCTCCAACAGACTGGCGCTTCCGCAATGGGGCTGTGGAAAGGGGGATTGCAGTGTTTTTTCCCCCAAAGATCTCGCTACGGCGGTCCATAGCATCAACTGTGCAGGGCCCTCATACAAAGTGCCCTCGGAATCGCCACTTGATTGGCTCTCGGGGTCTGGGCCGAACTTGGTGCGTTGCTGGCCGGGGGCATCTGGTTCATAATAAACAGGCCATGGCATGCATTGCTGTAACTGCTGGTGTCCATTTGCCCTCATTCTCCAGGGATGGCGGTAAACGTATACTGCAGCCTCTCAGACGCTCGTCGATTCTTGCATTCCTGGTTTTTTCCCTCCCCCTCTCGGCCACATTGGATGGTTCGGTGGTGCGACGTGCTTTGGACCCATCCGCTGGGAATATCCCAGCCAAGGCTGCGCAGCTAGCGCGTCATGACAACATTGCTCTCTCTTAAGGGGTCAGGGGCTGCAGCAACAAAGAACGAGCGCACACTTATGCATAATTGCTTAAAGCGCCCTCGATATAGGCACACCTCAATCTATCCGAGCCTCGTTAAATCCATCGGTAGCGATAGCCTCTAATTAAATTAACTGCGGGCCGGGGAAAGTTCCATGCCGGTAATGTCCCAGAACCTGGGCATGTTCGCTGGTCGGGTAAAAGAACATCGCGGCATGGCCCTCAAGATGGTTCAACAACCTGTAGAGAAAATTGCTGACCTGGTCATGCGAGCAGCGACCTGAGCCGGGCACCGGGTGCGCAGTTCTGTGGCGACCACCCTCCAACAGTAGCTTAGCAGTGCGGGTGCCTCACGGATCGCATCTCGTAACCGCAGTTTCCTCCCAAATCTGAGAATAGGTAAATAGAATCCGAATACTCTGTGGTTGCAAGAAGTGCTTATTATCGGAAGCACTGCTGGCTGCAGTGGCTTTCAGGCTCCGCCATGGCTGTTGGTCATCCTATCACCTATGCGACAAGCAGAGCCCGGGTGGGGCCGCTAGCAGACGTTGGGGACATTGCGTGAGATCCCAACTTTGGCTGCTGGTGTTAATCTCTTTGCCTTCTTTCTCCTGGATCTAGGCAGTTTGAGACATGCGATTCAATTCGTCTGGGCACGCCTGCTAACATGATGTTACACGCCTCCGTACCGCACCGTATTATCTTCATATACGACGGCGACTTCGAAAACAATGGACCGGGAAGGGAAAACTGAATACGGAATTGGTAGTGGAGATGGATGGTGAGGTCAGGCGCAGGGTACAGAGTGGAGCGCAGAGGAAGGCCTTCGTGTTTGCTGTGCCAGAGATGTGGGCCCGATTGACTGGAAAACTCCGATGTTGGGGGGGAGGTACGAGACGAAGGGGGATTAATTGGTGGGAGAGGGGTTACCAAAAAAAGAAGTCGCCTCCTTTTGTTGGACAGACACCGTCCCGCTCCTCACTCGTGTTACTCTTGCAGCGTTGCATCAGAAAACGTACAGGTCGTGCCTCCCGCTGGAACACAGTGCTAGAGGGCCGACCATTGCATCGGGCCTTCCTCCCTCATAATCATGGCAGTTTAGTGGATGGAGTGAGGGGCAGACTGTGGCAATTTAACAGTGGGCAATTGGAGCCCTTCGTGTTCAGAATTGGACCATGGCATGATGTTGCAATTGCCATGCATCTTCCACTCTGGACGGTTTTCGCGAGCGCGCGAATCTTCTCGGCTGTCTTTCTGCCCCTCCCACAGCACTCGTATTCGTCCCTCTGACGAAAAGCCTGTTTTAGGCCCACAGCACGGCACTGCAGCCAGAAACAAGAGTGCTTCGTACTGCAGCCCGAAGATGCGATGCAGCATCCAATGCCATCCAATTGGACCATACTGGTGAAGCCCGCGGAACATGGAATCCGAGCCTGCCCGGGCTGTCAAATGGGCATCCAGAGACTGTGTCTGATGCAGGCCGTGAAGGGGGCAGGACGGCTGGCGGGCGGGCAGGCCGCCGCCAGTGGTATCGAGCTGACTAACAATCTCACAGCTGGAGGGAACAGGTGGCCCGCCGCGTAGCGCGCAGCATCAGCTGGCATTTGGCCAACGGAATGCTGGGACATTCAACATTCTCGACGCCACGTCCAATTTTCTCCCGGACGGTGCAGCAAGATTGCGTTAATTGCAAGTTCGAAAGGGCCTGTGGCACACAGGCCGGTGAATCGGATTGGAGGTATTTGCCCGGGGAACGCCATGCCAGATCGGTCTAGGGAACCGGGGAGGTCTTAATTTTTCACGGCACATCATGCACATCCGCTCCAGCTGGCGAGCTGGGCCTTGGCGTGACTGCGTAAACGGCGCTACGCACCGCCGGACTCGCCCCTGACCTCCCTCGACGCCTTGATGATCTTTCTCTTGGGACCAGGCGCTCACTAACTAGAGGCTGTTGCGGACACTGCTTCACCTGCTGCAACGCTCGCTGTGGTGTCGGTCCGCCACGACGTTCGTTTTCTCCTCTTTCCTCCAACTAACTAACTAATCACCTTCTTTGCGGCCGTCTTCACTCGCTTTGACGGTTTTCTTGTTTGCCTCCACCTTTGCCGCGCTTGTTCTCTGAATATTCTTGGGGCTGAAGGAAGACGGGCTAGGGCTGATGCATCTCGACCTTGTTGCTGGGTGACCAACGCACTTTCTCCTCGTGTCCGCTCCGCTCCATATGCTGTGGCAGCCTTCAGCTTCCCGGACCCTTTCGTGAGCCGACTTCCGTTTTCTAGACTCTTACACCCTTATCCAACGAACCTGGACGCTTCGATCCGGCAGCCCGCGTGAATAGCAAGCCAACTCATTGTCCCCTCAGGGGCATCGCGAACAGCCAACATGGCAAACCGCATGTCTATGTACTCCATGGCTTCCGAGTCGGGGCCTCGAGGCGCTGGACAACAATCAACGCAGGTCTCAACAACGACTCTTCTCAACGCCGTTCACAACATCTACCTCTCCTCTCAACCATACCGCCTCGATGCCGGAACGAGCCTCGTTGTCAACACATGGCTCACGGCTTCCCAGGCCGGGCCCGACGGGCGAGTCGGTGGTACAGTAGATGCTGCTCTGGCAGCAAGGGCCTGGGAACATGCTCGTCGCCGCGCTGAAGACGGCTGCATCATTCTCGGGTGAGATCCCTGCCAGTGTCTCCTGGGTCACGACGGCGTGTGTGGCTGCTAACCTTCATCAGCTCCCTCCACCAATCTACTCCCTCGATATTACGTCCCTTCCTGTCCTCGCTTCCTATCACGCTTCCTGATTCCCTCTTCAAAGCCCTCGAGGCTATCGAGCCATTCCTCCGCTGTGTCACGCCATATAACCCCTCGACACCTCGGCAGACAGCGCTCGGCGTCACACTGACTCTCAACCTGCTGGGTGAACTGACAACGGCGAAGCTTGCCCTCTCGCAGGGCGGCATTGACACGGACAGGGGATTGCTTAATATTCCAGCCGAGTCTGGCTACCGCGCCTTTGACGTCTTTTATTACCTCCTCACATCGGCTTCCACCCCCGCTGAGCGAGAATTCCTCGGGCTAAAGGCTGCATCCAGCTATAGCCTGCTTTCCAAGTCTGGGACTTGTGATCCTCCGTCATACCTCCCAACCGCCGACGATGGCGCTGCGGCCGATGACTTCCGATCAGCGTTGAAGGAGATTGGCATTAAGGGCTCGTCACATCGCAACTTCATCTCGACCCTTGCAGGACTTCTCAAGCTTGGTAACACCATCGACTTCCTCGTCGACGAGGAGGTTCTTGAAGAAATATGCGAGGATGTTGGAGGCTTGCTCGGCCTGGATCCTGGGATCCTCGCCAAAAAGTGTACCACTGAGGACCGCCGTACCTTTATTGGAGGTCTCTACGAGGCATTGGTCGACTGGGTCATTTCCAAGGCCAATGAAACTATTGACGCCCAATGCCGCCTGATGAAGGAGAATGAGGGATCTGTGGATGGCCGCGCTGCTGTAGATAGCGGTGACACTGTCTGCCTCACTGTCCTGGAGATCCCAGATCCCAACCTCGGAAAAGCGGTTGCAATGCGCGGCATTTTCGACGATACCCAAGGCATTAACGCAGAAATGAAACAGGACGGTGTGGAAGTTGTGCCAGCTGGCAGTTCCATCCTCCGCGAGATGCAAAATGCCGTTACCGACTTCGGACCCGAGCTGGGAATCATGGTCGGCACCGTCGGACGGGAGAGACAGCGAATTCTGGAGAAGCGAGAGGAAGTCCTGGAACGGATTGCTCACTCGGCGGAAGATGACGTCTTCCTCAAAAAACTTCTGTTCCCCGTCCCGGCAGAGGGCATCAACCTTGGCCGGAATGGTCGTATCGACATTTCAACTGTGCTCAGCCGCAGTCGTGCTTGGTACCACCTCTCGATCCACCCCACTGACGAGTCTCCGGCCAGTCTGGCTGCGTTGCCTTCCGTTACGTCGGCTTGGTCGGCCGGGACGGTTTCCCGTCAACTCCGGGCTTGGAGACTCCCAGAGTGGGCGAACCGGAGAAACAAGCACCTCGACTTCACTTCCGACTTTGACTTGTATGAGTTTGTGCAGCGCTATCGCACTCTCGGCTGTATGGATGGCCGCGATGGTATCGAGAGCTGGGTCCTGGAACGTGGCTGGAGCAACGGCGAGGTCGTAGTCGGCACGGAGCGCATCTGGATGAGGGAAGCAGCCTGGTGGGAGGCGGAGAGCATGCTTGACCTGAAGCCCATGGAGGCCGACAGACTAGGGAGCCTTCCTCACATGGTTCCCCCTACCCTGGATTCTGGATACTCGAACACCGGAAGCGGCTTCTTTCCGCCTCAAGGGCCATTCACGGATGGAACACCCAATGGTAGTCGGGACCATCTTGTGCACCAGAGGAATCTCAGTCAGGCCACACTCGGTGCTCTCAATCCCATGGCGGCGCCTTCCATCGCCCCTAGCATGAGGACTGGGATGCGCAATGTCACCACTGGAGACTACGGCCTAGGCCACAAGGGCGATACTTACAAGGGCCAGGTCTTTTACAACACAGACGGCGAGTTCGTCAACAATCTGGACCCGGATCTCGCCAAGGGGAAAAAGATCGAAGAGCGTCCAATCACGGCCTCCCGAAAGATCTGGGTGACGGTTGTCTGGTTACTGACTTTCTGGATCCCCTCGCCATTCCTCCGATACATCGGTCGCATGAAGCGACCAGATGTCCGCATGGCCTGGCGCGAGAAAGTCGTCCTTTTCTTCTTTATCTTCCTCATTAACGCCATCATCGTGTTCTGGATTATTTTCTTCGGTCGCTTGCTCTGCCCAAATTTCGACAAGGCTTGGACGCAAGAAGAAGTGGCTAGTCATCAAGGCGAAGACGATTATTGGGTCAGCATCCACGGCTCCGTATATGACCTTACCAAGTTCTGGAGATTGCAGCACAGTGACAACAACATCGAAACGTCTGCTGATCTTATGATGCCCTTTGCTGGTATGAATTTGGATGGCTACTTCGTTGCACCCCTACCGCTCACCTGCCCGGGATTGAACATCAAAGAGACGACTCGTCTAGAGCTCAATACCACGATTGAGAGGCCGGAAGGCCTCCACACATCGGGCTATTTCCAGCCGGACAAGACCAGCAAGCTAGGGTCCCCTGACTGGTACAAGGATTCGTTCGAGCCACGCATCCGCGAGTACTTCAAGGGTGATCTTGTCTGGGACACCAACAAGATCAATCACGAGGGCTCCATCAACAACCGTCCATGGTACATCTATGAAGGTGCCGTCTACGACCTGGCCGACTACATGCATACCCAACGGATCAACCAGGATGCCCCCACGTGGGCTTTCCTGAACAAGAAGCTCATCAGCCACATCAAGAATAATCCAGGAAAGGATCTCACCGAGGATATCCACACCATGATCAGGACCACACGGTCAGACCCGGATGAATTCGCGTCTCTGATGAACAGTCTCAACTGTATTCACTTTACTTTCTACAAGGGTATTCCGGACTTCCGGTATTCAGCGAGATGTCAAGCCAACAACTGGGTTCTCCTGGCCTTCACCATCATTATCTGCGCCGTCATCGCTATCAAGTTTATCTCAGCTCTGCAGTTTGGTTCAAAGAGACGGCCTTCACCACAAGACAAGTTTGTCATCTGCCAGGTACCGGCTTATACCGAAGGCGAAGACTCGTTGCGGAAGGCTCTCGACTCGCTCACTGCCCTGCAGTATGACAACAAGCGGAAGTTGATCTGCGTCATCTGCGACGGAATCATCGTCGGGGCTGGTAACGATCGTCCAACACCCAAGATCGTCCTAGACATTCTTGGCGTTGATCCCAAGGTTGATCCTCCTGCTCTACCTTTCAAGTCGGTCGGCACTGGCAGTGACCAGCTCAATTACGGCAAGGTGTATTCCGGCCTGTACGAGTACGAAGGCAATGTGGTCCCGTACCTCGTTGTCGTCAAAGTCGGCAAGGAATCGGAGCAGAGCAGATCCAAGCCAGGTAACCGTGGAAAGCGTGATTCGCAGATTCTGCTCATGAGCTTCCTCAACCGTGTCCACCACCGCGCGCCCATGAACCCCCTCGAGCTGGAAATGTTTCATCAGATCAACAACATTATTGGTGTTGACCCCGAGCTGTATGAATATCTCTTGATGGTTGATGCCGACACCAATGTCCGCGAGGATTCACTCAACCGTCTTGTCGCAGCTTGCGCCAACAACTCCAAGATCGCCGGTATCTGTGGTGAAACAAGTTTGCAGAATGAGGAACGCTCGTGGTGGACGATGATCCAAGTTTACGAGTACTTCATCTCCCATCATCTCGCCAAGGCCTTCGAGTCCCTCTTTGGTAGTGTTACCTGTTTGCCAGGGTGGTAAGTTTTCCCCGCGTATCCCACTCATATTCAGATTCTAACAAAACGTTACCCTAGTTTCTCCATGTATCGTCTCCGCACTGCCGACCGCGGCAAGCCCCTGATCATCTCGGACGACATTATTCGCGAGTACAGCGACTGCTACGTGGACACGCTACACAAGAAGAATTTGCTCTCTCTCGGAGAGGATCGATTTTTGACCACGCTCATGACCAGGTACTTCCCGTACATGTCTTACAAGTTCATCCCAGATGCCTACTGCCAGACCGCCGCCCCTGACAAGTGGAGCGTCCTGTTGTCCCAACGCCGCCGTTGGATTAACTCTACGATTCACAATCTGGTGGAGCTGATGTTCTTGCCGGAAATGTGCGGCTTTTGCTGTTTCTCAATGCGCTTCGTCGTCTTCATTGACCTTTTTGGAACCATCATTCTCCCGGCTACCTGCGTCTATCTCGGTTACCTCATTTACCTGGTTGCGACGAAGAGCGGCCAATTCCCCATGATTTCCATCATCATGATTGCCGCCGTGTATGGCCTTCAAGCCTTGATCTTCATCCTAAAGCGCCAGTGGCAGCATGTGGGCTGGATGATTATCTACATGATTGCGTTCCCCATCTACTCGTTCATCCTGCCCATCTACTCATTCTGGAAGCAGGACGACTTCTCTTGGGGTAACACGCGTATCGTCATTGGAGAATCCGGCAAGAAGCAAGTCGTTGCCGTCGATGATGAGGGCTTCGATCCACGTAGCATTCCGCTCCAGCGCTGGGACGACTACGCCCTTGCCAACAGTCTGCCCGGTCGTCGTGGAGCTTATCCCGAGAAGGCCGGCATGGAAGGCATGGGCATGTATGACGAAGGCCAATACGAGATGGACGACATGAAGTCGGTCTACTCATCAGTCCGTCAGCCATCGGTCATGGCCGGTCTCGGTCGCGGGGGTGCTTACCTCCCGCCTCAGAGCCCTGGTACCCCGCTCGGTATGACTCGTACGAGCACCTTTGTTGGTAATCAACCCTACACAGACAATCCCTTGCAGCATCGTCAGAGCATGATGTCCATGGGTGACATGCAACGCCGCACAAGCCCATATCAGGACGCCGGCGTGCGCGGTAGCGTTGCAAATATCCGCGGAATGTCCAACACTCCGCCGATATCTATGGGCCTCAACCCTCGCATGTCGACCGCCACGGGCCTCGGCGCTCGTGCGCCGTTGGGCATGCACTCAGAGACAGGCCGGACGAGCAACAGCTCGTTTGATTTCCAACGTGGCAACATGGGCCCTGATGATGCCGCCATCATTGAGGCTATCCAAGGCGTCATGCGTGACGTTGACCTCGACACAGTCACCAAGAAGCAAGTGCGCGCCCTGGTGGAACAGCGTCTCCAGACGGAACTGGTGGGTGAGAGAAGAACGTTCATGGACAGGCAGATTGATACGGAACTTGCGGCAATGCCATAATACTAAACGATAGACTGGATGGTGTACTGAGTTTTTCCCCCTTTAATGTTTTAATCCCGGGGGCATTTGGGGTAACTTTGAATGTTTGTATCTCTGCCAATTGTTTCTTTATTGTCACTGGTAAAATGGGCTACCATTTACTCGCTATCTCGATCTGTCTCGTTGCTGCATTGTGTGTTTGGCGCCTGTTCATGTGATTCTCGTGAGTCTAGGGTGATCCGGCTACCTCTGTCCCTCGTCTAGTCTGGTTCCTTGTTTCGCTCTGTGCCCCAAATGATTTTGACTCATCCGAGGGTATTTTGGTTAGATACCTAATGGTATGGCGGTTCTTCCTTGTCTTTTCTTTTCGACTGACCCTGCAGCGAGGTCAGAAGACTTCCTGGGCCAGCCCGGGTCAGCTGTCGTCATTATGGCGTGAACAGGTAGTTTCTAGACGGAGAATAAAGCTTTTTATCTTTTGTCTTGTTACAAAGGCTGAATCCTACTGGGTGTTCCGAGGTAAGGTGTGTGAATGCTGTGCATTTTACCACTGTTGTTGATTTTGTGTCTAAGGCTGTATTTCTACTGGCGATGTGAGGTGAAGTGTCACAATTAAATTAAGGGTAACTACCGCAGTCAACATGGTGAGAGTACCTACCGTATGTAGACTCACTCACTGGTAAGCAATGGCCTGCATCTTGAATATTTGCTAGAATCCGATGAAAAAGATAGCAGACATGATTGGTTATCCGTAATTCCATGTCTATCATTCCGGGCACTCTCCATAACCTCCCTCCCCTAGGCCTTGAAAGAATCGGTAAACACCCAACTCCGTCGATCCCATTCCCAGTTACTCGATTTTCCCCACACCCTTCAACCGCAAATACACATCCGTTCCCCACCCATACAGACTCTGCACAGAAATACCCCCCCCAAAGTACTCGGCGTATGCCCTACTCAGTGGTAGCCCGTAACCCAATCCGGCAATTGAACTATTTCCATTGCTCGCAGCGGAAATGACCCCCAGAGCATCATCGCCCCATGCTCCGGGCACATCATCGGCGTCGACAAACGTTGTGAACGAGTACCCCCATATATGGGGGAAAACCTCAGGGCTAATGCCCCCGCCGCGGTCACGGACACGGATCGTCACACCCGGGGCATTGTCATCGAGAGGCGCGATGGCATCGGACGCTAAGCCCCCAAGAGCGCTGCGTGAGCTATCAGCGCGTGGTACGTCGAGGCGGACGCCCTTGGCGCCGGCGGAAGCACGGCGGCTCAGGTCTGGGGGCTCTGCGGCGATGGTGATGACAACAGGCTCGCGGCTCTTGCCATTCTCAACGGTAGCGCGGAAGGCATTCTTGAGCAGCTCCGTGACGATGTACTCGAGATGCATGGGTACGAATGCAAAGGTGGTGTCGGGTTCGCCGTCAATTACCCACGTCGGACGCACGCCATAGTTGAGCTCGCAGATGTCGGCGACGAAGCCGCCACAGCTGTCAACGACGCTGGCGGGACGCAGTGCTGTGTCGATTACGCCAATGTAGCTCGGGTGGGCCGGGCATGGCGTTGGGCTTGCGGCTGGGTTGAAGTGTGGTGTACTACTGAAGTGGAGAGCAATATGCTGTTCGGCTACCAAGCGCGTGCCGATGCGCGCTCGCAGGTGCTCGTCGAGGAAGCGAGTCACCTCGGGGCCCGAGATGTACTTGCGACACTCGAGGAAACCGCGCGCGAGGATGGGGATCGTGTCGGTATGCGTCTGGACCAGCTCAGCGAGGACTTCGGTGAAGCGAATCTCATCTTCGAGACTGCTAATGGTTCGGCCTTGCCAGGGAAGGAGTGTGGACAGTGAGTGCTGGTAGTTGTTGTAGATCTTGCGAATATTCGGATTGGACACGACTATGTAGGGCAGATTGCGCAACGCCTGTATACGGTGCGCTAGGCGGATCGGAAGCAGCGAGAGGGTAAAGCGTGCCGATGAGAGCAAAGCTTCAGCTGAGAGGGGAGGACGACCATGTCTACGCAATGGGTGACAAGTCAGCAACTGCCCCCTTTTCAGGGCACTTCAATTCCTACTTCACCAAATCTGCCAGGCTCAGCGAGTGCAGAGCCTGCTTGGCTAACCAAGGGACTTCATCCTCAACTTCAGAGCGACTGGCATGGCGGTGGTTCTGCTTGCCGTCGTGGGAAGATGGCGGGGAGATCCCAGTCTTGGGCGATGTTGCCGTCTTAAGATGCTGCAGCGTTGATGCTCTCCGTGCAAAATGGGGAAGAGTCGGGGCACAGCGGGGTCTCGAAAACCCCAGCGGCCTCATCACTTGTCTCATGTCGGCATGTTGGCGCAGCCTCGTGGGTTGCAAGCTTGCGACGTCGCGGGGGAACAGTTTCTTTAGTTGAGTCACGGAGCGAGTGGGTTAGTGATCAGCGAACAATACAAGGCATGTCGGCCGATAATAGAATCAGACCCCGCACTTGCTGAGCAGGGGTACTCTCCAGTTATCTACCATTCTTCAGCTATTCATCCAGTCATACAACGCGCTTCTGAATTCTTGGAAATTCCGACGTTCAATTCTAACTTCTCATGACTGTTTCGTGAAGAAACACCCGTTTGCTGCGCTAAGGGTTCAACGGCGCCAGCAGCGGGTGGCGAGGTGCCCCATCCCCCACGCCTCGGCCATGGGCGAGCATGCCCCGCACCTCATCCTTGTTCTCTTCAGCTATTGAGTCGTGACCACACCGTCCTTCTCAATATCCTTCACATGCTCGTGCTTTGCGAATGCCTGAACCGAGTCTTTGGGGAAGAGCACCCTGTAAACATGCGTTAGTCCAAGCCTAGAGACACGCATCAGGTCATGAGGGTTCGTACTGGAAAGCCTTAGTTAGACTGTATTCGTGGCCGATCTTGCCTCCCTGCTTGACGGCGTCGTCCTTGGCTCTGTAAAGTGTCAACAATCTCGGAGCTCATAAGAAACTTTATCTCCTTACGCTTGGATCTGTTCGTCTGTGGCATTGTCGTTGCAAGTGACCTATAAAACCATGGACTGTCAACACCACGTTTGAGCGAAACAAAGGAAAAAGACCACACCATGGGCAGCGGTTGGACTCACGATGAATGAATTGTGAGTGGATGATGTGTCAGCCATGACTGTGGTTGGTAGTATTGAGAGACCTCTCGTGAGTCTAGGAAAAGTGAAGCGGAGGCGAGTGAGTCTGAAAGGCAGTCTGGCTGGTGTTGCGATGGGCTGAGATGTATAGCCTGTGAACAGTCGTGTTCGTACGCGGGTTATGGGGCGGTCTCTTATACACGAGGTATCAATGGAGCGAGTGGTAGGTAAATGCCAGAAGCAGTTCGTCGGGATCCTGGCCAAGTGACGCGGCGCCGGGGCAAGCGGGCTGCTACGTCATCCCCTGAGCGAATTCGCTCTTTCCCCTTCAGGCCGCTCGTGACACTGCTCGGTAACTAATGCCCAGTTGGGCAGTCCATTGAGAACCTGTCGCTGATGTTTTGATCTCGACGCTCACTTGCAGCACCTTGAGCCATCATTGGCAGCTGAATATCACGGAAAATCCGCGCTGGGCGCCTCAATTCCATCGCCTTCTTACGCTCCCCTCCATTATGTCACTTAGCTGGATGAGCTGGTCAAGTTGGGAGGCCTGCTCAACAGACCGTTCTACCAAAGCTATTCGCTCCTTTCGAATCCTCGTATTGCCGATTAACTCTCATGTCTCGGATCGATATTTTACCAGGAAAAGCGGGGCCCTCTGGAGGTTAGGCAGTTAGATGGATAGACAGTGTAGTTCACGTTCCCATTGGCGCCCCAACGAACTTCACCGCACAGAAGTTCAAGGAGAAAGGATGTGCCCCGCATTACGGGAGCCTGACCCCACGTCCGTGCAAGCAGTATCTTATCGATAAACTTATCGGCGCACCGAGATTCTGCCGCCCAAAAATTTCTAGAGCTTTGCCATTGGAGCCGTGTTGCGATGGGAATTTTTACACCAAAGCGTCAGCGATAGAGGTGCAAAGATGGACGGGCAAGTCAACAAGCCGCATAGGCCCTCCAAGAAGTCCAAGGAAAAGAAGGAAAAAAAGAAGCAGCATACAGGGGGTAGGATTCCCCAACAATTCAATTGCAACTCAGCATCACTAATATTCGAGTATAGAGCGAAATCCAAAGGCATTTGCCTTCTCGAATCCTGGAAAGCTTGCCAAACAAGCAGCGAGATCCCATGATGTTTGCGCACCCTTTGGGAATTTGTGGCGGCCTCCGTTGACCTGTCGATAAATCAGATCAGAGAGAAGCGCCTCCATGTGCCCCTCGTAGACCGACTCCCCGACGAGCCGCCGCCGCGCCTCGTCACCATTGTTGGACCCCCAGGGGTTGGGAAAACAACACTTCTGTGGGTTTTAATTTCGTCACTGCAGGTTGACTTTTGTTGACGCTTGCCTCTGCACAGTAAATCTCTGATCCGGCGATATGCGAAAGAAACGATATCCGACCCCGTCGGCCCTATCACCGTTGTTACCTCCAAGAAGCAACGGCTAACATTCATCGAATGCCCGAACGAGCTCGAGGCAATGGTCGACATTGCCAAGGTGGCTGACATCGTGCTGCTCATGATTGACGGAAACTACGGGTTCGAGATGGAGACAATGGAGTTCCTCAACATCCTAGCCGCGACTGGCATGCCAGGAAATGTGTTTGGCATACTGACACACCTTGATCTGTTCCGGAAGCCTCAGGCGCTCAAAGATGCAAAGAAGAGGCTTAAACACAGGTTATGGGGCGAGCTCTACCAAGGCGCTCATCTCTTCTACCTCTCGGGCGTCCTGAACGGCCGCTACCCAGACCGCGAGATCCATAACCTCTCCCGCTTCCTCTCAGTCATGAAGAACCCCCGTCCGCTAATCTGGAGAAATTCGCACCCGTACACCATAATCGACAATTATCGAGATGTCACTCACCCGACAAAGATTGAAGAGGATGAGAAATGCGACCGCACCATTGAACTGTCAGGCTACCTTCGAGGTACCAACTTCTCTGCGCAAGGTCAAAGGATACACATTGCTGGCCTAGGCGACTTTACGGTAGCAAGTATGGAGACATTACCAGATCCATGTCCCACACCGGCTATGGAGCAGGCGCTTGCGAAGGCCACCGGAAAGACGGGAAAGCGGCGTCTTGATGAGAAGGACAAGAAACTCTATGCACCAATGGCTGATCGCAGTGGTCTCAAGATTACAGGCGATCATATTGTTATCACCAGAGAACAGGGCTTTAACTTCGATAAAGATGCTGAAGGTGTGGAACGAGGGGAAGGAGAGCAACTCATAATTGATCTCCAGAGCGAGAGACGTCTGCTTGGTGAGACTGACACGGGCGTCAAGCTTTTCGCTACCGGGCAGCAGATCACGCAGGTATCAGAGGAGGCCGATACCGGAAGGAAAACGCAGCGAAAAGCGCGCTTTGCTGAAAGGGATGGCTCTGAGGACGAAACCGACAATCTCCCAGAAGATGAAGGGTTCGTCAGTGGAGACGGTGGGGACGAATCTGATGTAGAAGAAACTGAGTTCAGTGAGCAGAAGCTTGGAAAACTTTTCAAAAAAGGAGACGACAAGACGGAAGACGGAGACGTTGCTTTTGCTGACAGCGATTCAGATCTTGGGTCTTTGTCGGAAGATGAAGAAAATGATTGGGATGAAGAAGAGGATGTAGTTGATGAAGACGACTTTGACACAGACGAGGGGGCGGCCACCAAGTGGAAGGACAACATCCTGGAGCGTGCGAAACTTCTGCATGGAACGAGAACGCCGTATCGTGCCATTGATCTGGCGAGGCTTATGTACGATGAGAGCGTATCTCCCAAAGATGCCCTTCAGAAATGGAAGGGCGAAGAAGAAGAAGGGGAGGAGGAGGTGAAAGCCGACGAAGATATTGAAGAAGAGGGCGAGACATTCTTCAAGAGAACTGGGAGGGGTATTGATGAAGATTTGAGAGAAGACCGGGCCATCCCTCGCTTCGACTACGGGGAGCTGGCTGCAAAGTGGTCCAATGAGGATGCTGTGGAGGCTCTCAGAAACAGGTTTGCGACAGCCAACTTACTTGATGAGCACGGCATCATGGAGGATGACGACGATGGATTTGTGGATGAGGGCGATGAAAACGATGAAGGCGATGGCGCGTTCGAAGACCTCGAAACCGGGGAAACCCATGGCGCTGCAGATGACGAGACAGGTTCATTATCTGACTCACCCGAAATAAGTCTTGAAGCAGAGCGTGAGAAAAATGCCCGGAGGAAAGAAGAGCTCAAGCTTCGGTTTGAGGAAGAAGACCGCGAAGGTTTTACTAATGACAAGGCTGTCGCACGCCGGGAAGGCGGACATGAGGAGTTTGGAGAGGACGATTGGTACGAGGCACAAAAGGCCGCTCTCCAGAAGCAGCAAGACATCAACAAGACTGAGTTCGAGAACCTTGATGAGACCCAACGGATCTCGGTCGAGGGATACAAGGCCGGAAAATACGCCAAGCTTGTTATCGAGGGAGTTCCGGCGGAATTTGTCAACAAGTTCCAGGCGAGGCTCCCAATTGTCGTGGGTGGTCTCGCCCCCACCGAAGACCGATTTGGCTTTGTCCAAGTTAGGATCAAGAGACACAGGTGGCACAAAAAGATCTGTAAGTCTATCGCATTGCATCTAGGTACGAGCTAAGGAGCTGACATGCCTTCAACAGTAAAAACAGGCGACCCCTTGATCTTCTCTCTCGGCTGGCGTCGATTCCAGACAATGCCCGTCTACTCGATCTCGGATTCCCGGACACGAAACAGAATGCTCAAGTACACCCCCGAGCACATGCACTGCTTTGCTACCCTTTATGGACCTCTTATTGCACCGAATACGGGCTTTGTTTGTTTCCAATCATTCTCAGCATCTAACCCCGGCTTCCGGATCTCTGCGACAGGCTCGGTTTTGAGTGTAGATGAATCCACCGAGATCGTCAAGAAGCTCAAGCTTGTGCGTCCCTTACACCTCCTGTTTCTCAGAAACTTGACCACTAACCTGCTTGACAGACTGGAACACCGTACAAAATCTTCAAGAACACAGCATTCATCAAAGACATGTTTAACTCTGCGTTGGAGATCGCCAAGTTTGAAGGAGCCGCCATCAAAACCGTGTCGGGTGTGCGAGGTCAGATCAAGCGTGCGCTCTCCAAACCAGATGGACACTTCCGCGCTACTTTCGAAGATAAAATCCTTCTTAGCGACATTGTCTTCTTGAGAGCGTGGTATCCGGTCAAGCCCCACCGGTTCTACAACCCAGTCACGAATCTGATCGGCTGGCAAAGTATGAGGCTTACTGGAGAGATTCGGCGTGATGAGAGCATCGATACACCGCAGTTGAAGAATAGCCAGTACCGGAAGATCGAGCGGAAAACCCGGCGCTTTAACCCTCTACGGGTGCCCAAGGCTCTCGCTGCAGAGTTACCGTTCAAGTCCCAGATCATCCAGACAAAACCGCAGAAGAAGCAAACATACATGCAAAAGCGGGCAGTCGTGGTACGCGGGGAGGAGAAGAAGGCGCGCGACCTCATGCAAAAGCTCACGACGATCCGGAAGGACGTAGTGGAGAAGAGAAGGGCCAAGAAGGAAGAGAAAAGGGCTGAGCACAGGAAAAGGGTGGCAGAAACAGAGGAGAGGCTAGAAAGTCGGCAGAAGAAAGACACTAAAGCTTATTGGGAGAGAGAGGGCAAAAAGAGGAAGTCTGGGGACACGGGAGGAGGAGGTGGAAAGAGGAGGAAATGAGATGATGGAGGATGGTGTACCTTGCCAAGGTTCCATTGATGATATTCTCGGTCAATGTCGGCACAACGACTGTATTCATTGGTATCTCTGGGCCATTTCATGTGGCGCCGATGTGCGCCCCGCAAGAGCTCCTGCCTTGCAGTCACTTTCAAATGCTGGTAACAAGACGTTTGCACGTTTGCACATTTGCACTATGAGACGGATATTGCCAGTGATCCTTAAGAACTGATGGTTGGCGCTCCACTATCCATCCTGTATATTTCTTTTTTTTTGGCCCCTTTTTTTCGTTGGCGGTGTTGGCCTGCAATTGGCCGCGAGTGTGATAGTAACTTGCACGTGACCACGCATCTCTGCGAGGCTTGTCGCGTTTCTCCTGTCCTTGGATATGAGCCCAGAGTCTTGCGTCTCCCACATTCGTCCCTTCCGTTCAACCTCGAAATTTCAGGCAGTTGTTCCTTCCCTGACCACTTAAGAATTACATTTTGTCTCACGACTCAAATCTTGTTCTCACATTTCGTGGAGACCCAACTCAGGCACGCGCAACGCGTCTTTCCTTCCACCCCAGTCGTTCGTTTGTATTGGTGACATCATGACCAAGCGGCGTCGTGAAAAGCACAGTAGCAGTAATGATGCTAGGGTCACCAAAGCTCCGAAGGCGTCCTCTTCTTCGCAAGCTCCGCGCTCATCATCGACAACCTCGGCGTCGATCAGCCGAGTCCCGGCTGCTGAGTCGTCGTGCAATTCATCACCAGGGACATCAGTGTTTGCACCACCGCCCGCTTATAGCGCGGATCAAAGGCTAGCATGGCAGCAATCTCAGGCTGCCATGCAGGAGGAGGAGGTGATTGATCTTACCCCGGCAGATAGCGGACCTGTTCGGGAGCTTTATGGAAGCCTTGGTACGTGTTGTGCAATCCCTGGGAGGGACGGATTGGGGCAGGTATTGACTTGAAACGATAGACGGAAAGGTGGTCGGTATACAGTACTACAGAGGCATGGCTACGGCTGGAGAAGTGGTTTTGCTGAAGCGTGAGCCTAGGAATCCAGTAGGTGCGGCTGAGTCGCATGGCTTTGGGACCGAGCTGACATTTTCAAGTATGATTCTAACGCTATTCGTGTGGACAATGTGTTTGGGATCCAGGTCGGGCATATTCCAAGAACTGTTGCGGCAAAGCTCGCGCCTTACGTCGTATGTGTACTGTGGGTTGAAAGAGATAGGAGTTGCTAACTTGCCCGTAGGACAATGGCGACATTGATATTGAGGGTATGCTCATAGGCGAGAAAGGTTACTACGACTGCCCGATACGGATATACATTTATGGAAACTCGTCTCCAGTGGATCGGGCCGAGCTTGAGGAACGACTGAAGAAAGACAAGCTTGTCAAAGCGACTCAGCTCAAACAAACACGTCAGGACAATGAAGCCAAGCGTCAACTTGAGGAATCCCAGCGTCGGGCTATGGGCCTTACCAGCGGCAGGGGCACTGCTGGATTCTCTCTGGCTGAACCCGAGCCCACTCTTCAGGATATCGCAAAGTCCAGCCAGGCTGTCAACCTCCGCGCGGGAAGTGATCTCGCCAAATCCTTCGCCATGGATGAAGACCAGCTCTCCAAGATGCCCCTCGCGGAGCAACCAACAACGATCAGTGCTACATTGTTACCCTATCAGCTACAGGGTCTCGCATGGCTCACTGCTAAAGAGAAGCCAAAATTTCCAGCTAAGGGCTCGGAGGACTCTGTTCAACTTTGGAAGCGTGATACCCATAGTGTTTACATCAATGCTGCCACCGGTATCAGAGTCGGAGAGGCACCTACTCTACTGTCGGGTGGTATCTTGGCCGACGATATGGGATTGGGGAAGACACTTCAGATCATCAGTCTCATCATGACGGGCGGTCCAGGAAAGAGTCTTATCGTCGCCCCGGTCGGCGTGATGAGCAACTGGGAACAGCAAATCCACCGCCATGTCAAGAAGGAACACATGCCGAATGTGATAATCTACCACGGAAGCAACCGCCAGACGGCCGCCAAGTCGCTCTCAGAGTATGATGTTGTCGTCACCAGTTACGGAACCTTGAGCAGTGAGGTCAGCAATGGCGGCCATCTGTCGGGGATAAAGTGGCGTCGCGTGGTGCTTGATGAGGGCCACACCATCCGAAATGCCAAAACCAGAGCTGCCGAAGCTGCTTGTCAGCTTAATGCGCAGTCGAGATGGGTCTTGTCGGGCACGCCAATGTGGGTACTGCCACACACCTGTCAATGACTTCTGCTAACATTTGCAGTGTCAATAACATCAAGGATCTACACTCGCTCCTCAAATTCCTCCACATTACCGGCGGAATTGAGCTTCCAGATGTGTTCAACACGGTCATTACCAGACCGCTGGCTGCTGGAGACCGACGCGGCGAAGCTCTTTTGCAGTCGCTTATGACCGACCTCTGCCTTCGTCGCAAGAAGGATATGAGATTCGTGGATCTCAAACTTCCGCCCAAGACGGAATACATTCACCGCATCACGTTCTGGAAAGAGGAAAAGAAGAAATATGATGCTTTGCTGTGAGTGCTGTGTTTGGACTCGGGTTACTTACACTGACATGTATATAGGTCGGAAGCACAGGGTGAGCTGGAGGAATATCAAGCGCGGGCCAAGGCGGGCCAAAAGGGGAGGTTCCAGGGAGTTTTGGAGAGACTTCTCCGGCTTCGTCAGACGTAAGTATTCACACAACCCTGTTAGGCAGAGGCTGACCTGGGCAGATGCAATCACTGGACTCTTTGCAAGGAACGCATCACGGACCTGCTGAAGCTTCTTGAGGAAGAGGGCGTTCTTCCGCTCAACGACAAGAACCGGGCCCTCCTGCAGCAAGCACTCCAATTATTTATAGAGAATCAGGAGGAGTGCCCAGTCTGCATGGAAACCATGACTGGCCCGGTCATCACGCATTGCAAGCATGTCTTTTGTAAGGCTTGCATCACCAAGGTGATTCAAATCCAGCACAAGTGTCCAATGTGC
>Ga0247763_1000572_pt1 | contig 21961 bp, 14 predicted proteins | sample UWRJL141409B4_FD_179926 | JGI IMG/M metagenome (GOLD analysis project Ga0247763, IMG submission 179926) | Plant litter microbial communities from Arlington Agricultural Research Station in Wisconsin, United States - UWRJ-L141-409B-4 | ecosystem: Environmental > Terrestrial > Plant litter >...
GTGTGCACGAGCTCGCGCGGCGAGTCAGCGAGCATCACCGCCGTCATCAAGACGCAGGGCAGCGACACGAAGCTCGTCGGCCAGATGCAGCCCTACTACGAGGCGAAGACGCTCGGACGGGTGCAGCTCGGAGGGCTTTCTGTGCCGCAGCTCGTAACCCAGATCGCCGACGGCGAAAACGGCGGCGTGATGATGAACGAGTTCCCGAGCAAGTACTTCGAGGTGGTACGGCTCGCGAGCGGCACGGCGACGCCGCTCTGCAACGTGAGCGAATATCTCGACGAGCTGTCCGCGCTCGGCGTCGACCTCGAACAGCTCCCTGCGCTGCAGCCCGTGCACCAGGCGCGCATCTGGGAGCGCATCGAACCCGGAGCGGGACCGGAGCGGCTGGCCCAGGTGGTGACCGAGCTCTCCGCCGCTGGCGCCGGGTTTCACATGGAAGGGGGCAGCTGGACCAACGACATCTCGTGGGTGCGGGGCTATGCGTCTCTGCTCAACGACATGGAGCGGGCGAGCGCGCTGTTCCATGAGAAGATCGACCAGGCCGGCATCTCCGCGCGCGATCCGCGCCATCAGAACGCGCTCTTCCATCTGCTCTGCTCGCAGACGAGCTGCTTTCGCTACTGGGGCCAAGGGCGCTGGACGGACTACGGCCGAGAGCTGTGCCGCCGCACGCGAGACATCCTCAACGCAGACCTCTGAGGCGCGCGTGACATTCGGGGCGCCCGGCTGCCTACCGCGGGGGCTCGGCTACCGGGGCGCGCCTCACTTCTCAGACGGGCCCCGCGCCTCGGAGGCGCAATACTGACGAACGCTGGCGAGCAGGCGCATGAGGCTGACAGGCTTCTTCAGCGTCGGCACGCCGCTCGGTGCGCGCCGGGGATCGGATGTGGAGATGATGACGGGTACGCGGGCGAGCGCTGGGTCGGCCTGCATTTGCTCGTACATCTCGTTGCCGTCGAGCACGGGCATCAACAGGTCGAGGATGATGACGCACGGAAGAGGCCCAGCTCGCAGGCGGGCCAATCCCTGCTCGCCGTTGGCGGCCGTGGCGACGACGAAGCCCTCGTCCTCGAAGAACTCCTGCAGCGAGTCGCGAATGTCGGCCTCGTCGTCGACGATCAGGATCATGATCGGATGACCTCGACGGCTGCCGGCACGCCCCGCGGCAGGCTCACCGTGAACGACGTACCTTCCGCGGCCGAGGTCACGACCTGAATCTCGCCGCCGTGCGCGCGTACGATCTCGCGGCTGATGTACAGGCCAAGCCCGAGACCGCGCGTGTTGACGCGCCGACGGTCGCCCCCCGCCATGGGCTCGAACAGGCGCGGCAGGAGCTCCGCGGGGATGTTCCCCATGTTGTGGACGCGCACGCTGACGGCACCTGGCCGGCTGCCATCGAAGAACACGCTGACGCCCGGCTCGGCCGCCCCGTGCTGTACGGCGTTGCCAACCAGGTTAGAGAAGACCTGCAGGATGCGATCGGCGTCCCACACACCGGCAAGGTCGCCCGCGCTGCGGCTCAGCGAGAAGCACCAGTTCGGATGGGCATGGCTCAGCTCGTCGACGGCCTGGTTCATGATCGTGCTCACGTCGCAGGGGCGCGGCTCGATGGGGATGCCCGCGCCGACCCGCACGCGCGTGAAATCGAGCAGCTGATCGATCATGGTGGCCATGCGCTCGCCGCTCTTGATGATGCGACCCAGCGGCTTCTCCAGCAGGCTCTGCTCGCTGCGGCGCGCCGCCATCTGTGCGGCGGCCATGATGGCCCCGAGCGGGTTGCGAAGATCGTGGCCGAGCATGCCGGTGAAGATTTCGTTGAAGCGCACGGTCTGCTCCAGCTCGCGCAGCGCGGTGAAGCGCCCGATGGCCGCTGCGACGTGGTTGGCGATGGCCCTGGCCATGTCGAGCTCGGCCGCCGATAGCTGGCGCGCCTCGGGGTAGTACACCATGAACTTACCGATCAGGCGCCCCTCACAGACGAGCGGGATGAAGCCGAGCGCGCCGATTCCCTCGCTCCGGAACAGCTCCGTGTAGGCCCCCAGGCTCGCCTCAGCGAGCACGTCGGGGACGACGATGGGCTCAGGACTCGGTGCGTCGCGCTTCCACGGGCTGTGTCCTTCGACGGCTGCACGATAGCGATCGGAGAGCCCGCGCCAAGCCCTGAAGCGCATCACCCCGTCGGCGTCGAACGCGAGGATCGAGCAGCGGCTGGCGCCGAGTGCGCGCTCGATGCCGTCGAGCGCCACGTCAAACACCTCGTCGACGGTCTTCGCCCGGATCACTCCCGCGGCGAGCCCGTACAAGAGCTCCGCCCTCACGCGCCCCTGCTCGTTCGCCTCGTGCAGCCGCGCGGCGGCGATCGCCACGCCAGCACGATCGGCGATCTCCTCGAGCAGGCGCTGATCGTCGAGCGAGAACGGCAGCGCTGGCTCATGCCGGATGGCGCTCAGCGCGCCGACGACGCGACCCGCGATGCGCAGGGGCACGATCAGCAGGCTGCTCGGCATGTAGCGCTCGATCCAGCCGGCGCTCGGCGCCGTGATCGCCCTTCGCAGCCTCTCCGGATCGACCTCCGCGATCAGCAGCGGCTTTCCCGTGCGCACGACGCGGCTCAGCAGCCCCTGGCCCATCCGCGGCGGCTCATCGAGCAGGCTCTCGCGAATTTGCGCCATGGCAGCGGGGTCGCGATGAGCGACACCGACGACCGACAGCTGGCTGCCGCTAGAGAGCGCGATGCAACTGCCGTCGGCATAGTCCACCGTGACCTGATGGGCGATCGTGCGAAACAGCTCTCCGAGCTGAGGGCCCGCCTCCGCGAAGGCGCTCGACGCGCGGCTCGACAATGAGAGCCGTGCAGCAGCCGCCTCCGACTGTGTGCGCAGCGCCCGCTCCGCCTGCAGCAGCCGCACGCGCTCGATGGCCTGGCCGGCATAGCGCGCCACGAGCAAGGAGAGGTCACGCTCGAGCGCGTCGTTCGCGCGATCGTCGGCGAAGCACAAGACCATTGCGCCACGCGTGACACCTCGCGCGCCGAGCGGCAGACAGGCGAGCACCGCGCACGCCGCGCGCGGCAAGCACGCCGCCAGCTCGGGGTAGGCACGCTCGAGCTCAGCGCGGGTGGCGACCCAGCACGGCTCGTTGTCGCGGACGACCGCGGCCAGCGGCGAGGGGACGCGAGCGGTACCCACCGGAGCTGGACCTCGCGATCGGCTCACCGCCAGCGACGCCTCGAGCGCGCCCCGAGCAGGCTCGATGAGGCCCACCGCGCGCGCGAGCCGCAGCGGCTCGTCGTCGCCCGAACGCGTCCACACCCCGACTCCGGAGGCACCCAGCACCTCTGCGACTCGGTCGACGACAGCCTCCAACACCTGATCGGGCTCGACGGCGTCAGCGATGGCGGCCGTCACGCGCATCAGGCGTTCGGAGCGAAAGGCCGCCGCCTCGCGCGCGAGCTCGGCGCGCTTGTTGTCGGTGATATCCCAGATCAACGCGACGAACCCGTGCACGCCTCCATTCGCCCGCAGGTGCGGAATGTAGGTGATGTCGACGAAGCGCTCGCCACCGTAGCGGTAAGGCACTCGCCGCTGCACGCTCACTCGCTGCCCGGCGAGCGCCTGAGCCACGATGTCAGCGATCTCGGCGTGGGCTTTCTCGCCCAGCACCTCGGCCATGGGGCGCCCGAGGATCGCCTCGCGCGAGACACCGAACCAACGCTCGTATGTCTGGTTGACGAATCGATAGCGGCACCGAGCATCGATGTACGAAACCAGAACCGGCAGAGGGTCGGTGATGCTGAACAGCTGACGCTGGCTATCCTCGAACGCCGCCTGGTGCTGGCTCGACGCAGCGAGCGCAGCGAGCAACTCCTCCTCGAGCTGCTCGCGCTGGGCCCGCTCGAACGCGAACGCGGGCACCAAACCTGCAGACACGGCAGGAGAGAGCGCCGCCTCGATGACGGCACGGTCGATGGGGGCTTGGGTCATGGCGTGGGGCAGCTCGGCGAGCGAGCTGATGCCCGAGCCCGATGGGAACGGCTCGAGCATGCAAGGCTAGCTTACACGTGCTGGGCCCGGCGTGGCCTCGAATGCGCGTCGTGGTCGGCGACGATCATCGCGCCGTGACAAAACGCCCCAAAACAAGGCTTGCGCAGGAGTCGCCAGGGGAGAGCAGCTCAGGGCCGCTGAGGGGCGCCGCTCCGGGGTGCGTTCGATTGATACGGCTGCAACCACGGCGGCACGGCCTTCGTCTTTTTCACGCGCTCATCCTTCTTTAGCGCGTCACGCGCGCTCGTGCCTGCGTTGATGCGACCAACATCTGTTGGCGCCGCGCCGCCGCGGGCATCGGCCCCCGCCGGGCGTGGGCGAGCGGGGATGCTGCGCTCCTGCCCCGATTTGAGCTCGTCTCGCTCTTTGACCAGTCGTACGCGGCCGCGCGCTTCGTTGCCTTCGCTAGCGCTCGCCGCCCCGCCGTGCCGAGAATTGCGCGTCGACTCTGCAGCCGTTGGGGGTGAGGCCCGGCGACTCGGGGTCACGCGAGCGCGCGTCCCGTCGTTCTGTGCCGCCGCTCCACGCTCGGCCTCCGCCGCGTGGCTGCTAGCGCTCGACGCTTCGGGCACCGTGGCCGACGCCGGCTCCGAGCCCGCCGGTGTCGCGAGAGGCAACACACTCTCCACGATCGGCGCCGTCCCGCCGCGGGTATCCGCCGCGGGCTCCGCGCGGATGGGAACGCCGCTCGGCGGCGGCGCCATCCAGCGCACCCCCGACAACCAGACGCCGATCAACGCCAGCATCACGCTGGCGACGCCGAACCCGGCATACCGCGGCAGCGCGCTCTCCCAGACCCGTGCTCCCCAGGCGCGCAACCCCGCCGCCGCGTGCTGCCAGGTGCCAGGAGGCGCGGCCGTGTGCACAGACGCGGGCCCAAAGCGCTGAGCCAGCTCTTCTTCGAGCAACCGCCTCGAGAAAGCACCCGTCGAACGGCCGCGGAAGCGCTCGTGCATCGTCCCGAGCGGCGCGAGCGCGGCCGCCAGCTCTTCCACGCTCTGGTAGCGGCGCGCCGGATCGCGCTCGAGGCAGCGGGCGACGATGGCGCGCAAGCTCGGCGGCAGCACCGCGTCGCTCTGCTCGAGCGCGATCGGCTCGTCGGAGACGATGCGCGCGCACGTCTCCGTGATGCTGTCGGCATCGAACACGGCTCGCCCGGTCACCAGCTCGTGCAACACCACGCCCACGGACCATATGTCGGAGCGGTGGTCGGCTTCGGGATCGTTGCGCACCCGCTCAGGGGCCATGTACGATGGAGTGCCGTAGACGGGGGATGTCGTCGCGCGCGCGCTGAGAGCGCCGCTGCTCGCTGGACCGGCGCTCGCGCTCGCTGGACCGGCGCTCGCGCTCGCTGGACCGGCGCTCGCGCTCGCTGGACCGGCGCTCGCGCTCGCTGGACCGGCGTTGAGTGACAGCGGATCACGTGATGACAGGGGCTCGCGTGCGAATGGCGAGCCGCCCTCCAGCGAGAGCGCGGCGCCAGACGGCGGCGCGCTGCCCGGCGTGTCCTCGGCGATGCCAAAGTCTAGGATCTTGAGCGTCTCGAACCGACCGTGACGGGCGAGGAACAGGTTCTGCGGCTTGATGTCGCGATGGGTAATGCCGGCCGTGTGCGCCACGGTCAGCGCTTCGCAGACCTGGAGCATGCACTCCACCACGCGCGCGACGGGCAACGGCCCCTCCGTCTCCAGCACCTCTCCGAGGTCGACCCCCTCGAGATACTCCATCACCATGTACGGGCCGACAGACAGCGTCACCCCCACGTCGAGCACGCGCGCCACGTGATCGCTCTTGATGCGCGCGAGCGCCTTGGCTTCACGCGCGAGGCGCGCCGTCGCGACCGGGTCGCGACGCAGCTCGGGCCGCAGAAACTTGATGGCCACGGTCTCGTCGAGAGTCACGTGCCGAGCCAGAGCGACGGCCCCCATGGCCCCTTCCCCGATCGGTCGCTCGACGCGGTAGCGCCCTGCGATCGTGCTGCCAACGTGGAACCTCGCGTTCGTGTCGTCCGCATTCATAGCCACGACAAGGGCTCCCGAATTCGCTCTGTCATTCAACTCGTCGCTCGGGGGGTCGCGCCCCTCCGGAATGGTCACGTCGGTGCGGCCTGCCGCGCATCCAAACAGCCGAGACCGTGACGCATTGTCTACCTGGCATCGCTCTTCCGCAAGGGATTGGAGTGATTCACGGCGGACACGAGAAGCCGCAAATCCGACTCGCCCGCGCAACGCGAACCGCTGGGCCTCATGCACGGCGCAGCCGCGATGCCCTCTACGACAATTGGTGCAGGCTTCGACAGTGGGCACAATCGCTCAGCGTGGTGGCGAGCCATGCCACCTCTTCGGCCGGAGTGGGAGATCACGGCGGCCCGAGCGCGGCGATCCGCCGCGCGAATGTCGAGCGGTCATGTCAACGAAAGTCCAGCGTCATCCGTGGATGGCGCGAGCTCGGGCTCGCTCGTCCGACCGCTCGCTGACGACGAGTGACTGGCTCAACCCCTGATGCTGACCGCGCTCGAGAGAGACGCGCGGCGCTCGCGCGAACCCGTCGCGAATCAACCGCGTGACAGCGAGCGCTCGACGCTCGAGGTCGATTGGGTTTCGCGCCCCTCGCATCGACGCAGGGCACCCCGCTCGATTGGCTGCGCTCGCTCGAGCTCTCCGCGCTCGCTCGAGCTCTCCGAGCACGAGAGATCACGGAGAGCTCCGGCACCCTGGAGCCAAGGCTGGAGTTGCTCGCGGGCGCCGCATCCGCTGGAGTGCAAAAAAGCCAGCTTGACTGCTGCAACACCGGCGAGCAACTGACGAACGCGGCTGCCCCGTCTCGCAGCTGCGGCAGGCGCGCCCGCCCGACCCTGGCACAGCCTGACACACCGCTGCCCGCCGGCTCGGACGGTTGCGAATGGCAATGCCCGAGCCGCGCGAGCCTTTCATTGGCCGATCGGGGCAGCGCCATGCTGGCATGCCGGTTGCTCCAACCGGGCGAAAAATCCGACGCGTCAGCGCCGGTTGGAGGATGAAGATGAGCCAGCATGGGCGTGAGTGGAACGATCGTAGAGCGGCGGTACGCTGGGTGGCGTTGGTCGCACTGGGTGTAGCCGCGTGCAGCGACGCCCAGCCAGAAGAGCGGCCGAGCGGACTCGAGGGTGACGACGTCGCCGCTCCGGTGCGCGAGACGTGCGAGGACAGTCCCCTGCTGGCGGGTTGTGACCTCCCCGACCAGGACATCAATAACGTTCCGCTCTCGCCCGGCGCATCGAGCGCCGGGAACGCCAACACTTCCGCCGCGACCCCTGCCTTCGACCCTCCGAGCGGCGATGACTTCGAATCGCCCGGAACGAACCCCTTCGTCATGGTCGATCACGACCCGCTCTCGACATTCGCAGTCGACGTGGACACCGCCAGCTACGACGTGTTTCGACGCGACGTCGAAGATGGGATTCTGCCCGCCCCCGCGAGCGTGCGACTCGAAGAGTACGTCAACTACTTTGCCTACGAGTACCCGGCAGCCGAGTTCTCGGCCGAGGTGCCCTTCTCGATCAGCTTGGCCGCCGCGCCGAGCGCGCTCGACCCGAGCCTGACCCTGCTCCGCGTGGGTATCCAGGGGAAGGCAGCTCCGCCAGCGGAGGAGAAGCGTCCGGCCAACCTCGTGTTCCTCGTCGATGTATCCGGCAGCATGAGCTCGAGCGACAAGCTGCCCCTCGCTCAGCAGGTGCTGCAACAAGCGCTCGATCTGCTCCAGCCGGACGATACGGTATCGATCGTGTCGTACGCGGGAGACACGGAGGTGCGCCTGGCGCCGACAGCGGTCTCCGATCGCGACCGCATCGTGACCGAGATCAACGAGCTCGCGACGAGCGGCGGCACCAACGGCGCGAGCGGCATCGACCTCGCCTACGAGCAAGCGCAGGCCGCCTACATTCAGGGCGGCATCAACCACGTCATCCTGTGCACCGACGGTGACTTCAACGTGGGCGTCAGCTCCACCACGGCGCTGGTCGAGCTGATCCGCGAGAAGCGCCAGACCGGCATCACCTTCACCGCGCTCGGCTTCGGCCGGGGCAACCTGAACGATTCGATGCTGGAGGCGATCAGCAACGCGGGCAACGGCTTCTACGGCGTGATCAGCAGCGAGGGGCAAGCTGCGGAGTATGTCGACGAGCGCCTGCTCTCGACGCTCAGCCTGATCGCGCGCGACATGAAGGTGCAGGTCGAGTTCAACGCCGAGCGCGTCGCCGCCTATCGCTTGCTCGGCTACGAGAACCGCGCCATCGCCGATCAAGACTTTCGCGACGACGTCGTCGACGCCGGAGAGATCGGCGCGGGCCACCGCGTCACGGCCCTTTACGAGCTGGTGCTCGCCGGCGCCAGCGTGCCCGAGATCGCGGGCGCGCCCACGCCCACCACCGGCGCCAGCTACAGCGGCGTGCGCGAGGTGCAGAGCGACGACCTGGTGGAAGTCAAGGTGCGGTACAAGCATGTCGACGCCGGCACTACCGACGCCGCGCTGGAGGTGGCGCAGAGCCTCGCGCCGAGCGGCGTGGCCGGTGCCCTCGACGGCGCCGACCTCGACCTGCAGTGGGCGAGCGCCGTGGCGGCGTTCTCCGAGGTGTTGAAGCAGAGCCCCTACGCTGCCGGCGTGGATCTCGATGCGCTCGGCGCCATCTTCGAGGCGCAGAGCGCGCGCGACAGCGATCGCGCTGAGTTCAACGAGCTGTTCCTTCTGGCCCGCGGCATGATGACCCCCAACTCGCAGTAACCCGACCGATAGACGCGGCGCCCGGCAGGCGCGCCGCGGCGCCACGGGGCTCGAGCGACGAGGGAGGGCGAACCGAGGGAGAGAGGCTGCGGCCGGCGCGGCCCTCTCTCGGCGTCTCAAGCGCGGAGACCGGGCGCCTCGTGGCCGCTCTGCGCCACGTACTCGTCGTAACCGCCGCCGTACGCGTGCGCGCCGTCGGGCGAGAGCTCGAGCACGCGGTTCGAGAGGGCGCTCAAGAACTTGCGATCGTGCGACACGAACAACAGGGTGCCCTCGAAGTCGTGCAGCACCTTCACCAGCATGGCCTTGGTGTCGATGTCGAGGTGGTTCGTCGGTTCGTCGAGCACGAGCAGGTTGGGCGGATCGAACATCATCAGGGCCAGCACGAGGCGCGCCTTCTCGCCGCCAGAGAGCAGGTCGCAGCGCTTCTCGACGTCGTCACCCGAGAAGCCGAAGGCCCCGAGCAGCGTACGCAGCACGCCCAGCCCCGCCAGCGGAAACGACTCCTGCGTCATCTCCAGCACCGTCTTGTCAGCGTTGAGGATCTCCATCGCGTGCTGCGCGAAATAGCCCAGCTTCACCCCCGCGCCGAGCCGCACGCTGCCCTTGTCCGGCACGGTGGAGCCCGCAACCAGCTTGAGCAACGTGCTCTTGCCCGCTCCGTTCACGCCCATCACGCACCAGCGCTCCTGGCGGCGAATCAGCAGGCTGAAGCCGTCGTAGATCCTGCGCTCGCCGTAGCCCTTGCTGATTCCCTCCAGCATCGCGACGTCGTCGCCCGAGCGAGGCGGTGAGCGGAACTCGAACTCGACGACCTTGCGCTGCTTGGGCGGCTCGATCTTCTCGATCTTGTCGAGCTTCTTTACGCGCGACTGCACCTGCGCGGCATGGCTCGCGCGCGCCTTGAAGCGGTCGATGAACGCCTGCTCCTTGGCCAGCATCGCCTGCTGACGATTGAACTGGGCCTCCCGTTCGCGCTGACGCAGCCGGAACTGCTCCTGGTAGAAATCGTAGTTGCCCGAGTAACTGACGAGCTCGCCTTCGTCAATGTCGACCACGCGGGTGATCACTCGGTTCAAGAACGCCTGATCGTGCGACGTGATGATCAGCGCGCCCTCGAAGTTCTTCAAGAAACCCTCGAGCCAGATGATCGACTCGATGTCGAGATGGTTCGTGGGCTCGTCGAGCAGGAGGCCGTCCGGCTTCATGAGCAGCACGCGCGCCAGGGCGACCCGCATCTTCCAGCCGCCGCTCAGCTTGCCCACGTCTCCAGCGATCATCTCTTCCGAGAAGCCGAGCCCCGCGAGCACCTCGTTGGCCCGGGCGGACAGCGCATAGCCGTCGAGCGTGTCGAAGCGACCTTGCACCTCACCGAAGCGCTCGATCAGCTCATCCATCTTATCCATCTGCTCCGGATCGGCCATCGCCGCCTCCAGCGCGGCGAGCTCCTCGCCCACCTTTGCGACCTCGCCGGCCCCGGCGATCGTCTCAGCCAGTACGCTGCGGCCGCTCATCTCGCCCGTGTTCTGATCGAAGTAGCCCACAGACGCGCCGCGATCGACGTTCACCTGGCCCGCATCGGGCGGCTCTTGCCCCACCAGCATGCGAAAGATGGTCGACTTGCCGGCGCCGTTCGGCCCGATCAAGCCGACGCGCTCGCCGCGGAACACGGCGAGGCTCGCGTCGACAAAGAGGATCTGGCTGCCATGACGCTTGGAAACGGAATCGAGCTGAAGCACGGCGCGGACACTAGCCACGGCCCGGGGCGATTTCGAGTCTGATTTCGAGCCGGCCGGTAGCTCATGCGCCAAAGTCCGTGCCCGCGCCGACCCGGGTCGGCCGCTCACGAAGTTCGCGGCGCCGCGAGGACCCGGCCGCTCAGGTCAACCGCGATGGGTCAGTGGGACAGACCCGGGCCATCATGTGAGGCCATCGACGGAAGAGGGCCGGGCGAGCGGGTCGCGTTCCCCGCGCTCGGGCAGACCCCATCACGGAACTGCGTGGTGCTCTTGATGGATCCGATCGTGCTCGAGCTGCCGGTCTAGCCGCCGCGCGGGGTGGCTGCCCATCGCCGTCGGGCTCGACCCCTCGAGCTCTTCGACTCGATGCACGAGCTTCCTGACGAGCGATTTGTAGTGGAGCATGGTGCGCGCGTACGAAACCTTCTCCACCGCCGACACGATCAGGATGGTGCCAGCCATCGCGGTCAGCCAGATCAGCCCGATGCCGTATGAGGCGAACAAGAGCAACGCCGACAGCACCAGGAAAAAGTTGATCACGATGTTGCGCACGCGCTTCTCGGACAAGCCGGGCTGAAAGCTCACATCGAGCAACCTCTTCTCATCATCGTCCAACATCGTCACGTCTCGGTTCTCCACGGCGCGTCCTTTCTGCACTGTTCACCCAACGGGTCATCCGTTTCGGTGCGGCCCCCGGCGATCTTGCGTCGAGGCAGTTTCACGGGGCCGTCGAGCGAAAAACGCGCTCCTCCGATGCCCCTCCGGCGAGAACCATCGCTGAATCCCTCCGAATCCCAGAAGAGCCATGCAGGGCCCATGCCGAACGGTCGAGCCAGCGCGGCATGTTCGCCGGCTCGAGGCAGCCGCGATCGCCCGGAGCCCGGCGCCGAGCGGGGCGCCCCGCACTGGGCGCCCCCCTCTCGCATTTCAGCCGCCGCTGGCCAACAGCGACTCGTCCCAGTCACTCGGAGCGTCGTAACCGAGCAGGTTGACCGTGGTCGCGGCCAGCGCCGAGAGCCCGAACTTCTTGTCGGTTCGCAGGCGCAGCCCGCCATTGGTCTGGTTGTCGTACAGGATGCAAGGCACGGGGTTGAGCGTGTGGCTCGTCTTCGCCTTGAAGCCGCCCGAGCCGTCAGAGATGGGCTGGCCCTTCTTGTCGAGCTCGTACATCTCGTCGGCGTTGCCGTGGTCAGCCGTGATCAGCGCCACTCCTCCCGCGGCGTCGACGATCGGCAGCAGGCGCGCGAGCGAGATGTCGAGCGTCTCGATCGCGATCACCGAGGCCTGGAAGTTGCCGGTGTGACCCACCATGTCGCCGTTTGCGTAGTTCACGCGCAGCGTGCGGTGCTTGCCGGCCTGGATGGCCTTGATCAGCTCGTCGGTGATCTCCGCCGCCTTCATCCATGGGCGCTGCTCGAAGGGCACGGTGTCAGACGGGATCTCCTTGTAGTGCTCGAGCTTGTCGTCGAATTTGCCGCTGCGGTTGCCGTTCCAGAAGTAGGTCACGTGCCCGTACTTCTGCGTCTCGCTGATGGCGTATTGGCTGACGCCCGCCTGCGCGAGGTGCTCGCCCAGCGTGTTCTTGATCGCGGGCGGCGCCACCAGAAAGCGCTCCGGCAGCTTCAGGTCCCCGTCGTACTGCAGCATGCCGGCGTAACAGACCTTCGGGAATCGCCCCCGATCAAACGGCTTGAAGTCGGCGACGGTGAAGGCCTGGGTGATCTCGATCGCGCGGTCGCCGCGGAAGTTGAAGAACACCACCGAGTCGTTGTCCTCGATGCTGCCCACGGGTTTGCCGTTCTTGGCGACGACGAAGGGCGGCAGGTTCTGATCCGACACCTTCGGTTCCCGCTGGCGGAACGCGCTCACCGCGTCTGTCGCCGAGTTGAACTTCTCGCCCTCGCCGTGCACGTGCGTCTTCCAGCCGAGCGCGACCATCGGCCAGTCCGCCTCGTAGCGGTCCATGGTGATCTTCATGCGGCCGCCGCCGCTCGCGATCTGAGCGTCGAAACCGCCGGTATTGATCTCTCTCAGGAACGACTCGAAAGGCCCCACGTACTCGAGCGCGCTCGTCTCCGGCACGTCGCGCCCGTCGAGCAGCGCGTGGACGCGCACGACCTTCACGCCCTCCTTCTTTGCCTGGAGGATCATCGCCTTCAGGTGGTCGATGTGCGAGTGCACGTTGCCATCGGAGAAGAGACCCATGAAGTGCAGCGTCGACGAGTGCTTCTTTACATTCTCGATGATCTCGCTCCAGGCCGAGCGCTCGAACATCGCGCCGCTCTTGAGCGCGTCCGACACGAGCGCAGCGCCCTGCGTGTAAACCTGCCCCGCACCGATCGCGTTGTGCCCAACTTCGGAGTTACCCATGTCGGCGTCGGACGGCATGCCCACCGCTGTACCGTGGGCCTTGAGCAGCGTGTTGGGGTACTTCTGGAAGAGCCGATCCAGCGTCGGCGTACGCGCCGCGGCGATGGCGTTGCCCACCTCGCGCTCGGTGATGCCGAAACCGTCGAGCACGACGGTGACGACCGGTCCCTGGATGGCCTTGAACGAGGCGCTCTTGTGCAGCATGGGGCTACTCCGACATTCCTTTCCGCGGCGGTTTTCCGCGTACTTCGTCCATATCGAAACCCAGACTCGCGTCCTAGCCTGATCTCGGGCGCGCCTCGCCGTATGCCCGCAAAACCGTGCCCAGGCTGCCGAGCCGGTTCGATTTTCGTGTCGTCTGAGGCCGGTTCGCGCTCCACACGCGACGCTGCCCGACAGGCGAAACACGCCTGGCACATGGCTTGCAGCTTCGCTGAGCGACGGAGGTTTCAGCCATGGGCGACACGGCGATGATGAACGTACTCGGCGCGATCGATTACAAAGTGGGGTCGAATCTGGTCGTGAAACACAGCGTCGATCTCTTGCGACACCATCCGGCGGCGGAAGCGCATTTCTTGCACGTCAGCCCCGCGGCGCCGGAGGACATGGGCGCGGGAGCCCGCCGCACGTCGCTCCTGATCGAGTGGTTGGGGCAGGAGCTTCGGGCCCTCGGCGACGTACCGTCGCACCTGCGCATCATCGCCCACGAGGCGCACGGCGATCCAGCGGCCGTGATCGTGCACACGGCGCATCAGCTCGGCGCGGACGTCGTCGTCATCGGTACTCGCGAGCGGACTGGGGTCGAGCGCTTGACCGGATCAGTGACCGAGTCGGTGATGCGCCACGCGGAGACCCCGGTGTTTGTCGTGCGCCCCAAGGCCGTCGAGCAACCCGGCGCGACGATCGAGCCCGCCTGCCCGTATTGCGTCGAGGCTCGCGTGCAGAGCCGCGGCGCACAGCTCTGGTGCGACCAGCACGCGGAGAGGCACGGCAGGCGCCACACCTACTACGACAACCGCGCCCGTAGTTGGACCACCCAGCCCTGGTTCTGGGATGGGGGCGGCGGCGCCTAGCACACGCAGCCCGTGCGCCGCGCGCTGCCGCGACGCTCTGGGGCGAATCCGGCGAGCGGATGAGGTGGATCGCCGCGGAACGGAACGGGCTGCGCGGCGGTTCAGACCAGTTTTGCAGCAGGCCTACACGCAGGGTTTCTCCATGTCGTAAAATCCAGCGTGAAGGCCCCCCTGCCCGATAATGAATCCGACCGGCTGCGAGCGCTCGCGCGCTACCAGGTACTCGACACGCCCAAGGAGCAGGCGTTCGACCGCATCACCCAGCTCGCGGCGCGCCTGTTCGACGTGCCGATGGCGCTGGTATCACTGGTCGACGAGCGACGGCAGTGGTGGAAGGCCTGCTTGGGCGTGAGCGGCAGCGAGACCGATCGCGACGTCGCGTTCTGCGCGCACGCGATCCTCGCGCCGGAGCCTCTGATCGTCGAAGACGCGACGCTCGACGAGCGCTTCAGCGACAACCCCTACGTGACGGGGGAGCCTCTCGTGCGCTTCTACGCCGGTGCCCCGCTGACCAGCAAGGATGGCTACAACCTCGGCACGCTGTGCATCATCGACACGCGGCCGCGCCAGCTCGGGCCCGCCGAGATCCAGACCTTGATCGACCTCTCTCAGATCGTGGTCGACGAGCTCGAGCTGCGGCTGGGCTACCGCGCCCGGGCGCTGTTCCACAAGGTGTGCGAGATGTCGCCGAACATCATCTACCTGTACGAGCGCGTCAAGCATCAGCGCACGTTCCTCGGTCCTCACTTGATCGAGACCCTCGGCTACGAACGCGGGTCTGCGCCCGACGAGCTGCTGACCGAGATCGTGCACCCCGAGGACTTGCCGCGCCTGTACAAATACCTCGGGCAGCTCGACGTGCTGAAGCAGGGCCCGATCGAGCTCTCGTACCGCGCGCGGCACGCGAACGGCAGCTGGCACTGGTTCCTCGCGCGCGAGGCGCTGTTCGCGCTGGACGACGAGGGGCGCGTCAACCAGGTGATCGGGATCGCCACCGACGTCACCGACTTGAAGACCGCCGAGCTGGACCTCGAGAGATCCGAAGAGCTTCTCGCTGAACGGGTTCGGGTGCTGGAGGGCGTCCTGGACAGCGCCGGCGAGGGCATCGTGGTGGCCGACGAGGACGGTCGGTTCAGCGTGTTCAACCCGGCGGCGCGGCGCATCGTCGGCGAGGGGCCGAAGCTCGGCGATCTCGCCTACACCGACCTGACATTCGCGATGCTCGATCCCAAGACGTGCCAGCCTTTCCCGCAGGAGCAGCTGCCGCTCGGGCGCGCGATCCGGGGCGAGGCGGTAGACAACCTCGAGCTGCTGATCCGCACCTCGACGCAAGTCGAGACGCTGATCCGAGTGACGGGTCGCCCGCTGCGTGACCCCGCCGGCCAGGCGCGCGGCGGCATCATCACCTTCAATGACATCACGGCGCTGCGGGCCGCCGAGCTCGAGCTGGCCAAGCGAGCGGTCACCGATCCGCTCACGGGGCTGCCGAACCGGCGAGCGCTCGACGAACGCCTCTCGTTGCTCGTGGCCGAAGCGGGGCGCGGTCGCAGCTTTGCGCTGGTGCTCGGCGACGTCGATCACTTCAAGAAGGTCAACGATACCTACGGTCACAGCGTTGGCGACGAGGTGCTCGTCCACGTGGGCAGGACCCTGAAGAGCCACGTCCGCTGCACGGATTTCGTCGCTCGCTACGGCGGCGAAGAGTTCTGCGTGCTGTACACCGACGTCGACGAGGATCAAGCCGTGCGCCTCGCCGATCAGCTGCGGCGTGCGCTCGCGAACTCGAGCAGCCCGGTGCCGGTCACCTGCAGCTTCGGCGTGTGCGCCAACCGCCCCAACGAGCTCATCGACCCGACCACGCTGCTGCAGATCGCCGACAGCGCGCTGTACACGGCGAAGAGTGAGGGGCGCAACCGCGTGGTCTCGGCGCGGTTCGCGCGCCCCTCGGCGCTCGTGTCGCGCGCGAGGGCGCGATGACCCCGGGAGGCGCGGCCCCCCGGCGCGCCGTCACATCGGCGACGTGCGCATCTGGGGCCCATCCTGCCGGCGGCCCTGGCGCTTGGGTTTCTCGACGGTCTGCGGCAAGCGCGGGTTGAGCTTGGGGCGCTCGTCATCGGTGGAGCTGGCTTCTTTCGGAGCCTCCTCCGCCGCCTCGCGCGCGACCGAGAGCAGCTCGATGTCGAAGATCAGCGTGCCCTTGGGTGGTGTGCCCGCCTCCTCGCCCGCCTCGCGCCTGCCGTAGCCGAGGTTACCCGGAATCCAGAGGCGCGCCTTGTCACCCGGGGTCATCAGGCGCAGGCCCTCTGTCCATCCGCGGATCACGCCGTTCAACGGGAGCTCGAGCGGCTCACCGCGCTGCACCGAGCTGTCGAACATTTCGCCATCGACGGTCCAACCCGTGTAGTGCACACGCACCGTGTCGTTCGCGCCCGGGACCACGCCAGGAGGCCCCTCCTGCAGCATGCAGTAGGCGAGCCCGAGCGCCGTTCGCTGCACGGTCGCGCGCGGGTTCTCCAGCACGTTGGCCTCGCCGCGCTCCGGGCACGGTCCCTTGGGGGTGGGCAATTCGCCGAGCTCCTGGGCGAGGATGGCCTTCCTGTCGTCCTCGGGTGAGGACGCGGGGGGGGCGGCGGGCGCGGGCGCGGGCGCGCTCGCGCAGGAGGAAGCTCCGAACAGCAGAGCGCCGCAGAAGAGCGCTCGGCGCAGGGCCGTCGTCGAGTTCTCGAACATGGCGCCCCCATAGCACGGGCCCGGCGCGTGATGGGGCTGAGCAGATAGACAGCGGCCCCCGCCGAATGTGTCAGGGCTCGCCGCGCCGTGGCGCTGCGCTGTTTCGGGGCCACGCCGCCCGGTTCCGGGGAGCCGGGCTCGCCTCGCGTGGGGCCATGAGACTGGACCGGGCGCGCGGGGCTTTGTAAAAACCGGGACGACCATGCCGAGCCGTCCCCTTCGCGCCCGCCCGCCGAGCTCCTTCACCCGTCGAGCCACGGGCTGATGTCGACGGCGCCGATCAACACGAAGGTGCCATTGTTCGCCGACTACCGGCGCCTGGGGGGCACCTACGACGAGTTCTTTTCGGAGCAGGGCGAGCCGCGGCCAGAGGTCGCGCAGCTGGTGCACTCGCTCGATCGCATCGGTCAGCGCGAGTTCCAGAAGCGGCAGCAGCTCGCGAACAGCGCGTTCTTGAACGCCGGGGTCACCTTCTCGGTCTACTCCGACGCTCGGGGCGGCGAGCGCGTCTTCCCGTTCGACCTGATCCCCCGCGTGATCCCCTCGAGCGAGTGGGACCGGGTCGAGCGCGGGCTCGAACAGCGCGTCAAGGCGCTCAACCTGTTCTTGACCGACATCTACGGCAAGCAGGCCATCCTCGCGGAAGAGGTGATCCCCAGGCGCCTCGTGCTCGGCTCCTCTGGCTACCTCCCGAAGCTGCACGGCGTGAAGCCGCCCGGCGGCGTCTACGTGCACGTCGCGGGGATCGACCTGATCCGCGGGCCCTCGGGCGATTTCCTGGTGCTCGAAGACAACGCGCGCACTCCGTCTGGCGTGTCGTACGTGCTCGAGAACCGGGGCGTGATGAAGCGCGCGCTGCCGCTCATTTTTCGCAAGCTCAACGTGCGCTCCGTCGACGACTATCCGAGCGTGCTGCGCAACACGCTGTGCGAGAGCGCGCCGGTGCCCGACGCGGCCGTAAGGGCGGTGGTGCTCACACCGGGGCCGTTCAACTCGGCCTATTTCGAGCACAGCTTCCTCGCGCGGCGGATGGGCTGCGAGCTCGCCTACCCGTCCGATCTCTTCGTGCGCGACCACAGGGTATACCTGAAGACGACCTCCGGCCCGGAGCAGATTCACGTCATCTACCGCCGCATCGACGACGACTTCCTCGACCCGGAGTTCTTCAGGCCCGACAGCTTGCTCGGCGTCGCGGGGCTGGTGTCTGCCTACGCCGCCGGCAACGTGACGCTCGCCAACGCGCCCGGCAACGGCGTGGCCGACGACAAGGGCATCTACCCCTACGTGCCGAAGATGATCCGATTCTACCTGTCGGAGGAGCCCATCCTCGGCCAGGTGGAGACGTATCACTGCGACGTCGACTCAGACCTTTCGTTCGTGCTTCAGAACCTCCAGAAGCTGGTGGTGAAGGCGGTAGATGGCTCGGGTGGCTACGGCATGCTGATGGGGCCCACCGCGAGCGCGCTCGAGCTGGAAGAGTTCGATGCCAAGCTGCGCAAAAACCCGCGCGGCTACATCGCGCAGCCGCGGGTCGAGCTCTCCGCTGCTCCGACCTGGTGTGACGCGCAGGTGGAGCCGCGACGGCTCGACCTGCGCCCGTTCGTCCTGACGGGCAAGCAGACGTGGGTGCTGCCCGGCGGGCTGAGCCGCGTCGCGCTCAAGCCCAACTCCTACGTGGTCAACTCCAGCCAGGGCGGCGGTTCGAAGGATACGTGGGTGCTCGGAGGCCACCCGGGCCCCGGCGGCGCTGCCACAGCCACCCCGCACGGCGGCAGCGTGCACACGCTCAGCTCGCTCGGAGGCAAGGCATCATGATCTCGCGCGTCGCAGAGAGCTGCTTCTGGCTGTGTCGGTACATGGAGCGCACGGAGAGTTGCGCGCGGCTGGTCTCGGTCAATCGCCTGATCGTGCTCGACGCAAACGCGGCTGACGCCGAGCGCTGGCGGCCCGTGATCGTGGTGGTCGGTGAGCAGGCGCGCTTCGAGGAGCTGGCGGGCGCCGGCCGATATCACGACGACGACGACGCCCAGCAGTACCTGACGTGGAGCGAGAAGAACCCGGTCTCGATCCGCAACAATCTGTACTGGGCGCGTGAGAACGCTCGCATGATCCGCGAGGTGATCAGCCACGAGATGTACGAGACGCTGAACACCTGGTGGCAGTGGTTCAACGGTCGCGCAGCCCAGCGCGAGTACAAGAAAGACCGCAGCGAATTTTACGACCGCATCCGCTCGATGTGCGCAGAGTTCCAGGGCATCTCGCATGACACGATGCTGCACGAAGAGCCGCTGCACTTCATGCGGCTCGGCATGGCGCTCGAGCGCGCCAACCAGACGGCGCGGCTCATGGACGTGACGCACCACCGCGTGGCCGCGAGCGAAAAGACGACGCTCGAGTCGCCCTGGCAGTCGGCGCAGTGGGTGAGCCAGCTCAGGCTCTGCGCAGCCGACGAGCCGTTCTTCAAGCGCAATCGCGCGGCGCCAACGGGCAGCGCCGTGGCCGCGTTCTTGCTCCAGGATCCGACGTTCCCGCGCTCGGTGCGCCACTGCTTCGAGCGCGCCGAAGAGGCGCTCGGCAACATCGAGATCGCCGCCGAGCGACGCCGGCCCACGCCTTCGCTCGTCGCCGTGCGCTCGATGGTCGACCGGTTACGTTCCCAGAACATCGCGAGTGTGATCCAGTCGGGGTTGCACGCCGAGCTGACGCACGTGGTCGACACCACGGCGACCGTGTGCGAGCAGCTGCACCACGATTTCTTCGACCCGATCACCGAGTTCGACATCGAGCTCGCGTCGCGTGCCCCTGAATCGGCACGATCGCAGGCCGGCGCCGCGCCCTCGAAGGCGGGGAGCCAGGTGCAGTCGGGCGGGACGCAGTCGCAGAGCGGCGGCAACTAGCACACGCTCTCCGCTCTGCGCCTGGCGGTGCCCGCCCGCCAGGCGGTTCCGCGCGCTTCACGGCGGAGCGCGCGATCTATTCGTCGCCACGCGCCGCGGGGGGCTGCGATATCCACGGGCGTGCGCGAGTTGGCAATCGAGACGATCTCAACTGCGCAATCGGCTCGGGATTGCACAGCGACGCCCCGCACATCACCCGCCAGCTCCCCATCACGCCCTACGCAAACCCCTGCGATCTGGCGGTGGAGAATTGCACAGCTCGTGCAGCGGTTCGCACAGATTGTGCAACTGCGCATTGCACAGATCGTTCGGGTGACGTCGGTAGCCAATGGCTCATGATGTAGGCGATCGACGCCCGGGCACACCGCCGAACACCCAGCCCTGCTCGCGAAAAGGCGCTACTTCGGCGGGCTGACACCGTTTCCAGCGCGCCCTGGCATCGTTTCCAGCCCCGATCTGGCGCGTACCAGCGGAGCACCGAGGCGTGGCACGCCGCCTGCATTAACGAGTTAACCCCATCTGACGGGAAAACGACTCCCCCATTGCACGAGAGAAACACTCAGCATGAAAACACGTTGGTCAACTATCGCTGGTGCGCTCTGCGTTGCGCTCGCCGCTTCGGCGACCGCTTGCGGCACCGGCGATCCCGACACCTTCGACGTCTCGAACGAGAGCACGTTCGATGACGAGGCTGCGAGCTCGGCGGAGGCGGCGGAGCTCGGCACCCTGGAGCAAGGCGCGATGAGCTGCACCAACCCCGATGGCACGAACAGTGCGATGGCTGCTTTCGCCGTCGCGGTCGCGCAGGAGCTCAAGCGCTGGCAAGCCAATCGAGACTTCGTCGTGTTCGGCACGAGCGGTCAATCCGAAGGTTCGCCCGGGCCACAGCAGGCGATCAAGCTAGCCAGCGGCAGCGACGCCTCGGGGCCCAAGGGCAAGAGCCGGTGCTCCGACGGCCGGTGTGCCCAGATCCAGGCCATCCTGGACATGCAGTATGAGCAGGCCAACAACAAGGTCTTCTTCCAGGGCAGCGGCTCCACCCGCACGCTCTTGAACCCGGGCGCTCTGCGCAGCCGCATGGTCGCCAAGCTGCGCGAGCAGCAGACCTGCGACGCGAACCCGCGCGACAACGACGGCAGCGCCTGCCCGAGGGAAGAGCACGTGCTGACGTTCCAGAGCGCGGCGAAGGGCAGCTGTGACACGAACTTCTTCTTCAAGGCCACCAAGCCCGGCGGCACGCCCCTGGCGTTCCCGAACCAGCTAAAAAACAAGCTCAAGTTTGCCGACGTGACCAACCCGTACATCGCCTTTCAGAGCCTCGGCAACGGCGTCGTATCCGTCGACCCGACCTTCGGCTTGAATGAGGACGGCAGCACCACGACCGGCAACTGCCTGGCGGCGTGCACCAAGGTGACCCGCTCGAGCGTGGCAGGCCAGTGCTGCTCGTGCGGCGGCGTGAACAAGAGGTTCTCGAAGGCTCCCTGGAACGCGAGCACATTCCTCTGCCTCTGAAGTAAGGCGTCCGAAGACCTCCACGCGCCCGGCCCGTCGTCGCCGGGCGCGTGCGGCGCGTCAGCCGCGCTCACTCATCGAGCAGCTCTCTCCAGGGCTGGCCATCGAGATAGAGCTCGCCGATGGCTGGCTCACCTCCGGGGCCGCACGTGACGGAGAGCGAGGCAGCGCGCCCGCGCAGCGCCTCTTCCAGCTCCGCAGCGTAGCGCTCGGGCACGAAATAGCGCAGCGGTGGCGAGAGTGATGCGGCATGCAGCCAGCCGTCACAGGCGCTCACCTGGTCACACGCGACCAGCCGGGCCTCCGCCAGCGTGTTGGAGTCGACGTCGGACCCGAGGCACACGCAACACCCCGACTCCAGCCCGACCGGGACACCGCCCGATCGGCTACCGCAGGTGCTCTCTCCGCGCCAGTCGAAGTCGAAGCTGTACTGCAGGTAGTGGCCGTGAAGCAGATCGCGCGGATCGTAACCCTTGATCGCGATACGGAAGCTCTCGCCCGAGCGCAACAGCACCTCGGCGCGCGCGACCAGCACGAGCAAGCCCAGCATCGGTAGCACGACCCCGAGCTGCAGCCAGCGCCCCTCGCGATTCACGGCGCAGGCTCCCGCGCCGTGAGCTCGCGATCGGATAGCTCGCGATCGAAGTCGCGCCGCTTGCGCGCCCAAAACCAGGTGACGAGCAGCGTGAGCAGCCCGCCGAACACCAACCCGAGCCCGGTGTCGAACAGCGTGCCGAACACCTCGAAATAGATCACCAGAAGCCGCACCCCGATCGCCGCGGTCGCCAGGTGCAACAGCTTCGAGCGCCCCTTGCGGTGGGCGACGGGCGCGACGG
>Ga0247763_1000573_pt1 | contig 21949 bp, 21 predicted proteins | sample UWRJL141409B4_FD_179926 | JGI IMG/M metagenome (GOLD analysis project Ga0247763, IMG submission 179926) | Plant litter microbial communities from Arlington Agricultural Research Station in Wisconsin, United States - UWRJ-L141-409B-4 | ecosystem: Environmental > Terrestrial > Plant litter >...
GCCCAATATGCTCGAAACCCCGATGCCACCAACCGCTTCTCAACCAGAGCAGCAGCAGCAACAACAATCACAGCCTCCAGTTACCGAACCCCCGCGAACCGATCTGGAGAGGGTTCTTGTTCTTGATCCGCCCCCAAAACCCGCCACAACAACTATCCAATCCCTCCGATCCCGAGGTTCCAACCCACCATCAAAACAAGATTCTCACACCTCCGCCCTTTCCCAACGCTCCGCCCTCTTCGGCCACCGCGATCCCAACACACAAGTTCAAGCCACCAGCGAGGTTATCCTTGACCACCAGCGCGCCGAGCAGGACTTGCTTTCAGAATCCATCCTCAAGCTCGCCTCCGATCTCAAAGCTTCCACTAACGCACTATCTGCATCCCTGGAAGAAGACCGCGAAGTGGTGGACCGGGCGGGGCAGGGCATGAACAAGACAGGGGAGGGTATGGATGCTGTGACGAGGAGGATGGGGACGTTACAGCGGATGACGGAGGGGGAGGGTTGGTGGGGGAGAATGCGACTGTATGCGCAGGTATATGGGTTGATGGTGGTGCTGGTGTTGTTGGTGTTTGTGTTGCCAAAGTTGAGGCTTTGACTAGGTCTACGGAGCAGAGGTTTCTCTGCAAAACCAAAACCTCAATGCGCTCTTTTCGCCACGCTCGTACTAGACCACTATTAGCATTTAAGGTAATGGCAATTGCGAAATCAGCGCCGAGTACGTTGTTTGTCCTATGAATTACTGTGAGTTATATGGTGTAGAAATGGCTGGGATGAGCAAAATGAACCGACGAGGTATGATGTTGATGAACCAGATCAGTTACTGAAATGAATCGAATAAACTACAAAAGGCCACGCTTGAAAATATGAAGAAAGACAAAAAGGGGGAGAAAACCATTAAACCATCGAACAGATCGTCATCGGATCATCGTAAAGTCATAATAACCGCAACCAAAAGCACTTCATAAGCCCTCAAGCTATCTCGATAGAAGGATAAATCTTCCGACTGAACCCCTATACGCCCCGTTCTGCAGGCAATATCCGAGGCGACGGGCGACAAAGGGGTGGGCTCCCTTTCATACTTTCTCGCCCATCTCACTGTGCCTTAGATGATCTCTTCAATGGGTGTCTCGCTATCTAGCTCCGGGATGAACACGACCTGGTATCCCTGTTTCTGTTTGGCAGGGGTGTTCTCAGGGGGGGTGAGTGTGTTTTGGACTTCCAGAGTGGTCTTGTAGTCCTCGCCCACGGCCTCCTCGGCGGGAGAAAATACACAAGCCGTCGTGGCTAAGACCTCATCATTTGTTGAAGATTCCATGGCATTTTTTGTGGCCTCAATTTAGGGGTGTGGTCGAGGCATTTCCTCGTTCGTCAACGCGAGGTCTTCTGGGATGAAGCCCACTGGCTTTCCGCCCGTCTGTGAAATATTAGCGTCTGTACTTCGTAGTCATGAAAGAGGAAACAAGTAGGAAAGGATTTACTGGCGGATCATATCGAAAGTACACGTTTTCGATAGGGCCCGTCATCGGTGGGTCGATCAGACGACGGTCCCACTCAGTGCCCGTCTTCTTTCTGAAGAACATCTTCCACAATTTGAACTGGTCCTCAAACCTCCCGCTGCTATCCGTGGGGCGCCAGAATTTGGGCTGGGTGTCACCCTTGCAAGATAAGTGCTTCACGCAAAACCAGTACAGGTGAGGAAACGCATTGGATTCATAGAGCTAGAAAGGGGGTATCAGTTACCGTCTCGCAGTTTTCAGACGAGGAAAGAACTTACCGTCATGATGTAGCGCTCCCCCTCTTCACGGTAGATGGTGATCTCATAGCAGAAGAATTTTCTGTCGTAATACGGATGGTAGAGGTCTGCGCCTGGCTCAGTCATCATGGTTTCCTTCCGGGCTGCAAGAATACTCACTGGGATTGACGGCCCTCTCAGCGAGCTCATTTCCTCTCGTAATGATCTTCTCCTTGCGCTCCTTGGCCCGATCCTTTTTCAGCTTCTCATCAAGCGAATACTGCCGCTCAGGCAAACGGCGGCTCCTGGTCATGCAGTCCTCAATCCAGTCAGCGGTAACCACCTTGCATTTTTTATAGCCGCGTCGGAGGGCTTCGCGAACTACTGTGAGGTTAGCAGTCCACCCTAGCAGTTGGGTTGGGAAGGGAAATTACATACCTCGCGGTCCGCGCTCGTTGATCTCCTCCTTCGAGCACACCAGATGCGTCACTGAGTCGTTCATGTCGGGGCTGAAGACTCCGTCACGAAGTCCAACCCAACGAGAAATGTTGGCATCTGTCCATTGTCCGCCGAGCTGGCCTGATACAGCAATGACCAGGTCCTTAAATATGGGCTTCTCTTTGCCCTTGCGGAGAGGCATGGCAGGTACGTAGGCGGCACTACCACGGGTAGAATTCTGCGACTAAAAATAAGTTGTGTAGAAATACTGCGGATAGAAGTGCTGCGGGTAAGAATAAGAACAGAAGGAGAGGATAGAATAGGGAGTTGAACTGTGTACGGCCTATGATAGGTGAGGATAGGGATGCGGGTTACTGGGAAGTGGTGAGCTTGGTGTGGGGGAAATGATCTTCAGGGGTGTGATGCGGAAGAGGTAGTGGGCGTTGTTTGCTTCACGTTGGCTACTTTCGCGGTAAGAAATGCCCAAAGAGCTCCTACCTTTGATAGACCCGCCAGATACCTGCCGTACTTCAACGGAGAATAGCGGGTATTATTTCAGACCAAGATCCGAGGAACCGAGTTCGCAAGAGTCTATGCCAAACATGATCACTGCAGACTGGTGCCTACCTACTATCTAATAGCCTTCGCAACCTCCACAAAAGCCTTGATCTTCTCCAAGCTCTGCTTCCCATCCTCTTCAACTCCGCTGCTGAGATCGACGCCTAATATCCTGTCCGCGAGCGGACCCAGAGATGCCAGAATACCCCCAACATTCCCTATTTCTAGGCCGCCGGCAAGAAGAACCAAGAGATTCTCATCTGCCTCCAACGTGGCTTTGACCGCCAAAATATCCAGCACCTTCCCAGACCCGGCTCCTGAATCCAACAGAGACATGGCATGATACCCACGAGCTCCGATCCCGGGTTGGCGAGGCTTGAACTTTCGTATCACCGGTACTGGAATAAGATGAGCCCATTCGACTGGCTCATCACCGTGGAGCTGTACAATGTCGAGATCGTACAACCGCTGTTTCTCCAGGATCTCCTCGAGGGACTGGTTCATAAAAACGCCAACGAGCTGTGGCTTTCGCCTTCTCAGGAGGTCTCCCGTGAGACTGAAAAAGTCCAATGCCAGTTTGGACCTCTCTGCAGCTTCCTCTTCTACAGCCGGCTTGCTTTCGTGAACAACCTTGGAGATGAAGAGCGCTGCTTCGTGGGATACACATCGCTTCGATCCTGGTACCATAATCATGCCTACAAGATCCGCTCCTCCCTTGAGTGCCTCGGCGGCTGCTTCAGGGGTCCTAGTACCACAGATTTTGACGAGAAGAGGTTTCGGTTTCGGCTTAGCGGATACCGTCGTGATGCCCGAACACAGCTGTTTGATAAATTGGGTCGCATCTGGTGCCCGCATGATGGACTCGCCGACAAGCACGCCGTTGACACCGTCTCTATTGCAGTCAAGAACGTCCTGGTGGCTATTGATTCCGCTTAGTGCACACAGAAAAGTGCCCCGAGGAACCATGCTTCGGAGCCTGCCCGTGGTCCCAAGATCAACCTCGAAGCTCTCAAGATTCCGATTGTTGACACCGATTACTTTGGCACCAAGTTTGATTGCCGTCGACATCTCCTCAACATTCTGGACCTCAACCAGTGGTTCCATCTCTAGCGAGAGTGAGTAGTCGTAAAGCCGTTTGAGCAAATCGAAATCCAGCATCTTGACAATCAAAAGTACGGTATCGGCGCCCGCCAGCCTTGCTTCGAGAATTTGGTACTCCTCGAAAATGAACTCCTTCCGGAGAACTGCTGGCCGGTTCGTCATGCCGTTGAGGACCTGTCGTACTGCCCGCAAATCCTCGACGCTGCCCTTGAACCACTCTGGCTCTGTGAGCACCGAGATGACGCTGGCGCCTGCGAGCGCGTACTTTCGTGCTTGCGACGGCGCGTCGATATCAAGAGCGAAGATTCCCTTGGATGGCGACCCTCTCTTTATCTCTGCTAAAAGAGCAACATCGAACGGGGATTGCTTAAGCCTGTCGACGAGCGAGATCTGCGGTGGGGCAATATTAAGGTTGTAGGCAGCCTGTAAGTCTGAGGGTCGCTGAGACGGGATTTGCTTCTGCACCGTCACCGCGGCCTTGCGGTGGGCATAGATTTGTTGAAGGATATTGTTCTTACCAGCAGGCTTTGGCTTCGCATTTTCGCGTACGATCTCAGCAGTCTTCGTCTGGGTGGACTTCTGGAGCTTCTCATTCTCAGCCCAAGTACCGCCTTGCATCTGGAGGAAATTGCGCAGCATTGTTCGGCCTCCCTCGGAAAGAATACTTTCTGGGTGGAACTGAACGCCTTCGACTGTGTACTCCTTGTGACGGACACCCATAATCACTCCCTTAGAACCGTCCTCATTGGCGATCCAGGAAGTCACCTCAAGACAGTCAGGAAGGGTGACATGGGTGCCGGCAAGTGAGTGATACCTGGTGACGGGAATATCTTGGCTCAGCCCAACATAGACGCCCTTGGAATCGTGCCTCAAGGGGGACGTTTTCCCATGCAGAATTTCGCCAGCAAAGCTGACATCGCCGCCGTATACATCAAAAATGCATTGCCTGAGGGCTTTAGTGCCATGAAGACGCTTGACTCCCAAATTCGACTTACTGGCCCATGCAGACGCCAAAGACGGGGATCTTGCCGGCGAAATACTTGATCGCGTCACGGCTGACGCCCGAGTCGGTTCCGGGGTGGCCTGGGCCAGGACTGACGACAAGCTGCGTGGGCCTTTTTGTGATCAGATCGTCCAGCTTTATCTTGTCATTCCTGAACACGGTCACATTGGCTCCTTCAAGCACCAAGTACTGGTAGACATTCCATGTGAAGGAATCGTAGTTGTCAATCAGGACCAAATTGGATGCAGTTGGCACCAGTGGTGAGGGGTCGTACTGGTGGGGTGAGTGGTCGACAATCGCAGGAGGCGTAGACATTTTTGAATAGAGCTTCTTGTGCTCTCCAGAAATAGAGGGAAAATTCTGGCGACACTGGGTCAATTGCAAACTCCTGGTTTGTCGGGTTTTTCAGTGAGTCACTCACCCAGAAACTGAGGCCACTGCTATTCAGACTGCGCTCATCCCAAGTCCCGGCTTCGGGAACTGGCGACCAAAGTGGCACAACCTTGTGTTACAAACCGTTTATCGATAAGAATATGACGCTCCGGGCAGCTGCGCTGAGGCGCTCGGGCTTTGACGTTAGCTGCCCGCCAGCTTGCGGCGCGCAGACCCCACACGCGGATGCACTTTTGCGATCTCAAATCAACATCTTCGAGACGAGCGAGGAGAGTAACAGTTCTGGATTTCTCCTCTTGCTGGCCTCTGCATCGTCTGGGGCTTTCACATTTGATTTGTCCATTATTTCGGACAACGGCCACGGGCATAGCAGCAAAAACCCGGAACCGAAGCGAATGACAGTCTCTCATAGGGAACTAGTTACTTTCGTATACGGTTAACGATCAGTCCCGCTTGGCACAGAGCTTGCCAGTCGCGTCGAGCGCGTCGGCATCTCCAACTTTTCTGCGCAGTTGCTCAGCAAGACACCAACACCTTTGGGAGCTCATTCCTGCCTGATGGGGGCCCTTGGCAATGGCTGCCCCGACTGATATAAAATATTTTCCTCCGCTGGAGGAGTGTTTGAAGGGCAAAGCCGCCATCTTGTGAGACCGGGTGCATATTTAGGTCTAAACCTTCAAAGACTGACGGCTGTATTTTAGGTCATGGAAATCCGTCGCATCCAGCCTGGAGGATATTGCCGACGGCCGTTTAGCCAGTCCTGCGTTGTGCGCCTTCCTTACCGATCCCTACGTTCACCAATTGCTCAAGAATCCTGCCCAAGCCTTCTCCCCGCCGACAGCTCAGACCAAAACAGATTACGAGACCAAGACTGCCGCCATCAACGTCATTCCTGCCCCAAACGACCCATACAACGTCAGCGAGATAAAGGCAGACGCCAAATGGCTGAGTGATGCTGTAAATGTCAACGAAGTGGCGGCACTGCGAATTGTCGTCTTAGAGTATCGTTCTCGCCCAGAGAGCCATCTGACGGGACCGCTCTCATCCCAGGATATTGTCAACATCCAAGAGGCTGCTGGTGTCAGTGACGCACAGGCTACGAGCATTCTTGCCCTCCTCAATGTGGCAAGTGTGGAGGATGCTGAGACGGCATGGGCTGCCTTTGAGGCAGAGTCGGGTCGACGCCAGAGGATTTTGGGCACCTACTTGTCCGAACGCCGCTCTTTCATGGGTGCCGCCGACTCGACCATAACATTTATACTACACGGCAGGGTCGGCTCCATCGGGGTTCAGGTGGATACTCTGCGACACATTGTTGCCAGAGACGGGTTTGGGTTCGATGAGATCAACATCAATGTGTCCGTGTTCGAGCAGCTGGTTCCCGGTTACCTTCGGGAGCTTGAGAGGTGCTCCAATTTCTTACAGGCTGGCCCTAGCATCAGCATTGCGGACATATGGACGGAGCAACTACAAATGGACTGGATCAGAACCGCACTGACAGAAGCCATTCACGCCATGTCGTTTGTGTTCCAGGTGCTGGATCTGACGGGGAATGCCTTTGCTTCGCCAGAAATTGTCCAGCTGTGGTTTGGTCCCATGGAGGTCATGGAGTTTGCCGAGGTTGCTGGTGTAAGTGTCGCTCACCTGATCGACTCCCCTGATCCTAAGGCTTGTGATACTAATTGTCAACAGAGCCACGAATTGCTTGCTGAACTGGCTATTCCACTGCAAGCTCTAGCCTGCGCCATATCGCTGACACTTTTGAACGTGGAACGGTCCATACAGTTCCTGGAGCAAGATCTCGACCTTGGAGAAGCTGAAGATCCATACCTTGCCTCGTCAGATATCCTGACCCTGGTTCACACCAAAGTGATCACTGAAGTAGAAAAGAGCATAGCAGCAGCTAGCCCGGTTATATTCGCATGGTCCCTGGTCCTTTACCGAATGTTTATCGCTTACCAAGAGCGGGCAGAGCGCCGGGATCTTTTAACGAACCAGAGGGCACAAGACGGCTTCGAGTTGGAAAACCAACCCTCTGGACCTAGGGAGCGAAGAAACTCGGCGGGAAGCATTGTTTCGATAGAGAAGTCGCCATATGATTTGTTTCTCGCGTCACAATCCCTGGAGCGGGATGCTCATACTGCCGAGCGACTGGCTCATGCTGTCACCGACAATGGCCTTGTTTACAACATCATCTCAGAGTGGTCCTCCTATCTTGGAATTGGCCAACTCTGCGCCTTCCGGCCAGCCGTTGGAATCCGGATGCGCAACACATTTTTGCGCCTTCTCGAGGTCACGTTTCCCATGGTGCGCTACCACGAAGCGAATGTCACCTGCCTCGTATCCTTACTTGATGCGGGCCGGCAGTACTGGGACCTTGCTCCCGAAATCTCCTTGTCAGCGACAAAGGAAGTCACGGCATCGATGCTTGGGAATGAGAAACTGATGGACCTGTATTTCCGTGAAGCCCGATGCCGCTTTCCGTGGGAATTCGAGCCTTTTGCGCGCCTCTGCCGGAATCTCTGCACCGGCCCCCAACAGGAGGATGGACTCTGTGATATCATTCCGGGTATCCTGACCCATATGCCCTCGATTATGATGGATTGGAAACCGCACTGGGTTGGGTATGAGCTGACTCTTGAAGATGAGAACACGAACTCGTTCCTACTCACCGAGGATATCGATCTCTTTACACCTTCCCGCATCTCAAGACGACGCCTGCCTGAAGGCGAGCGATTTACCATTCCAGCCGGAACTGCGGGGAGGTTCTGTTCAGAGGACGCGGGGAGGGTGGCGATACTAGACTACCAGCATTCCGCTCTCGCCTTGATTGGGAAGCGGCTCGCAACAGTTGATCCGCACGAAACAGAGCTTCCGCTACTCGCGCAGCATGAAGTGGCAGAAGCAATTTCTCTGCTGGCGACTCTCATCCGCACTGGGTCGCTCAACAACCCGCACTCTGACGCGGCCAACAACGTCAGTTCAGCAATGTCCATACTGAAAGAGGCTAGCAGCCTGCTGTCGAAGAACAGGGACATCTTCGCGGTTGTTACCGACATACTGGATACCTTGACACAAGAGGACACTGCAAGTCTCGACGGGCCCAAGATAGCTACCATTTCGGCCTGCTTACAGTTCCTTGACGCGACGTTCATCATCGCAGCTGGAAGGGTCTGGACCTACATGACCAGGTGCGGCCTCATACATTGCGAGTCCCGAGCAGGTCGCCTGTCGAGACTCACCGGTAGCCTTGATGTGTTTGCCGAGCGCTTCGAACTTCTCTCAAGTGCAACTAAGCTCTTCTTGAACCTAGTTGAGAATGCCAGGGTAACTGCGGTCCAGCGGAAGACCGCGACGACCACAAACGGCCGTCGTGAGCTGCATGGGGAGCTCTGGCTTGATAGCCCGTGGCTTGGAACTTCGGATAAGCTCCTCTCCCGGGTATGTTTGTCAATCGCCCAGACCGCCGTCGATGTTTTCGAGAATTCAGTGACATGGAAGCTTCCTTCGGAACTGGACCGCAGCATCTTGATTCAGGATGTTGTTGGCATCATGCACAAGCTCCTGTCGTCTGCCTTCAGCATGGGAACAGCAGATGCGCCCAATCCTCTGATGGGCAGCCTTACCGCAGCTGCCAAATACGTCGTGGATAGCTTCCTGTCCACGTCCTCCAGCTCTTTGAGGTTCCAGCCTCTTCTCGCCACACTGCTGGTTGTTTTCCAGATACCTGACTCGACTCTCTACCCGCGTCGATCGCGTATCGTGTCGGCCAGGCTTCAGTCTGTCCTAAATTTCTCAACGACCCTGCTACGCGTGGTTAACTACCTTGACAAACCACCCGCCGCTCTTCAGACCCAGCTGTTCAAATGTGCTTCGGTCATAGCTCGGCTCCCCGCCGTCAGACCCGAGTTCAAGATGCCGTCCATAAACCTTCTTGGCGCACTAGTTGAGAGTGCTGGGAAAGCAAGCGGCGAACCGCCGTCACTCCTAGGCCACCTGAGTCAACACATCTCGCGCTCCTTCATCCAGATCGTTTCCCGGTTGGACAGACCATACGACCGCATGCTTGAAGCCTTGGCTATGTGGAAGTTTTTCTCCATTGTCATGAGGAACCGGCAGCAGTGGATGGCGAGCTGCCTTCTCACGGGCAAGACTCCCCGGGAGGCGATAAAGGCAGACAGTAAAACCTCGAAGATCTCGTCCGACTCGGTCCTAACGACTGCTCTGGAAAAAATTCGCGCCATCGATATGACGCCAAGCGGCGAGATGATGGCGGTCATGGATTTCTTCACGTCCGTACAAAATTATTGGCCATGGACCATCTTTGCTTTGCAGCAGGAGGAGCCTTTTCTTCCCAGCTTACGGACCTACGCCAGGAATCTGAAGGCCCCATCCGTCGTGTTGAAGTCAGATGCAAGCGAGGCCGCTTATCAGGCAAGGATAGCAGCGTACATTGCTGAAACATTTGCCATGCAGCTTTACCACCTACGTCAAACTGGCCGACACGAGAAATTCGCCAACGAGGTCGTCAATGATGTGGATTACTTTCTTCGAAATGGCGTGCAAGTCGCCGACTACAACGCCTCCCTGCACGCCAACTTTGCAAAGAACTTCAGCAACCGATATCCAGGTTGCTCAATAGACGACTTCAAGCGGACAACCCTCGTGGCTCGAGATATTGGTCCCCAGTATTTTTACGATCTTGAAACTGCCGAGGCACTGCTCGGTTATGATAGCGCATGGGTTCCACGCCGGGGGGCCAATGGATTCAAATACGAGATGCAGACGGCCAACCTGAACCTCTCTTTGGTCGAGGCTGAAGTTGTAAGTGATCCGGCCAATGCCACAGTTTGGTGATACTAACATCCGCAAGGCTCTGTACCATGCCTGGGAGTACCTTTTACTAGAGCTCAGTGTCTGCCTCCTGCCCCAAAATACCACGGTTGCGAGGCAGATGCTGCAGGTTGCAGAGCAAGCACTAGAGTCCAACCAAAGATCACAGCCGCCCGAAGACATCTTCGTTAGACTTAGGTATTCCCGCGCAAGTCTAACACTGACGCTGTTTCAGCGGCTGGCCGACGCTTCGCAGATGCCCGCTGACATTGGCCAATCACTCGCCATCATTGCCACGACAATTTATGGTGTAGAAACACCTTTCTCCAAGGATCAGATCTCTTACCAACGCACGCTGCTGAAGATTTTGTTCATGGTATTGAGAGGTGCGACGCACTCGAGCAACTCTGCGCATGTGAGGCGGGTAGCTGAAGCGCCCGCTGCAGTCACCCAGCAGGTTCTTACTGTTCTGGATCGTGTTGTCGCCGCATCGTTCCGCACACTGGTGACATTGATTCATGAATCTGAATCCGTCACAACCCCAGAGGACCTTGCCCTTGTTACCGCTGTTCTTCAGGCATGTTTGACCGTGCCTGGGATTGAGCAGTGCCAGGAGCAGATTCTCAATATCATGTTGGCGCAAGATGTTATTCAGATGGCCACGTCACTGTTTTCATGGTCTGACAGGTTCACCTACAACGGCGATCCCATCTATGGTGAGCTGTCGCTCCTCTTTCTCCTTGAGCTCTCGGCTCTGCGCACCATCGCCGAGCAGCTCGCGATTGAGGGTCTGCTTAGTCATATTACATCCGCAAAATTGGTCAGCTTCATGCGCCAGAGGAACGTCTCTCCCTTCTCTGATAATGCCGGCGCCGCCCGCTGCTACGGCGTCTGGGCGAAAGGGATACTTCCTTTGCTACTCAACATCATCCGCGCACTGGACGCTAGAATCGCTCCCGAAGTAGCACATGTTCTCAACCAATTCGGCGACCTGCTCAACTCTAGCGCTGAGCGTATCCAAGCGCCTGGCATAAGCCGCACCGTAGCAAGAGACTCTCAGCAGTACATTACCCTTATTGGCGTTGCAGAGATTCATTCACTGGCACTGCTGTTCAGAGTGTTGGCGGCATTGCGAGTCAATAACCAGCGAGATATACCCGAGGTTAGGTGGGATGCCGCAGGCGTGTTGGAGAACATCGAGTTTTGGCTTGCGAGCCGCAAGATTTTGCGCGAGAGGTTGCTGGCGCTGGGACCGAGGGAATCGAACTGGCGGGCAACCAAGGCGAACGAGGGCAGTAATTGTGATAGTCGGTTGGAAGAGAAGGTGGTGTCGCAGCTGGAAGCGGTGAGGGATGTGTTGAGCGAGGATCTGGAGTAGACTACATGCTCATAACAACGGACCGGCAAAGATCATGGCGTTCATATTGCGTAGTTTAAGGTAGCGAGAGTGATGTATGTCTAGTCAGATGGTCCTTCGGGTCTCAGATTGGTGGGTTGTTTTCGATGAAAATACAGTGGCTCCGTATAAACCCTACTCTTACGAACCCCCTTTACATCCTTGGTTGGACCGGATATCATAGCTTCTATGTTACATATGGACATTAAGAATAGAGTATACGCGTGCCTGACTTTCATGCGACCCGACCGCTCTCGATAACGCCACTCAGACCCGCCTAGGCGCGCGCGCAGATAGCCGATCCATCAACCATCCGGCAAACCAACTCTTCTATGAGACCATGCCGCAATGTGGTAATGTACAATATATCAAAAGGATAAGAGCTTCGCGCCGCGTCATGGGGGTTCCATCAGGCCGGGCATACCGGACCAGAATCTCTCCAAGAGTGAGTGCACTTTGACATTCCATCCCACCCAGCCTGTCCCATTGCCCCATAGGACTCACGACACCGATGTTGATAGTCAGTCGGAGGGGGGGCTGCGAACCAGATCAGACCGCAAGACAACGGTACAAAAATGCTCCTTCGTCTAAAACTGTTTCTTCTGCATCTCCGCCGTCATCGCCTGATTCAGCTCGGCAAACCGCTCGCTCAGCCGCGTTTGCGTCGTCATGCTCTTGAGCACGCACCGACTGATGCAGCCGTTCTCGCGTCCAGAGAGCGCCTTGGAGGTGAAGTCATCGACGCAGGCTGTGAAGCAATTGTCGACGAGGCCGCCGAAGAGCTGGGTGGGACTAGTCAGGGTGGATTTACTCTTCGGGAGTGGGAGGGGAGAGGGCAGAGGAGAAGCGTACATTCATGAACTCTTTGACTTGGCGCTTTTGTAAACGGTTCTCGAGCTCCTTTTGCTCGGCATTGGTGAGGCTGGGAGAAGGAACAGGATGTTAGCTGGATTTTTGGTTTTATTGTTGGCGATGGGTTGCCATTGATATTGCTAATGCGCGAGACAATGACAATGGCAATGCCCACAGACAGACGTACCCTGACATATCCATGGCTGCGAAATACGGCAAATTAGTCGGGGAGAAAAGGGAACGAGGTTCGTCGTCAGTTCGTTGGGACAGTGGGTGATGGCTTCGGGAGACAAGTCTTTGTTCGAGGTCAGGGCAAAGCTGCGATAACGATATAAAAAAAACGAAAACCGACAAGACGCGGCAGGTGGGCCGTGCGCGCGCTTGTTAACTAGCGACCAACCCCTGAATCGGGAATGACATCAGCAGACCGCGTCCTTAAGAACTCTCTTGAAACTGTCGACGGCTGAACTCCCAGGGACTGCAAACATACGAATCTGGATATGTGACGAGATAGTATCTGCTTCAACAAGCTGGCAGACATGAAGGCAATGTGGGCGCACCAGGAGCAGCCGCGCAACCTGTTAGGCATGTTCCACCACCAATCAGGGGGAGGTGTTACGGTCCAGATACAGCTTCATGGCAACCACTGAACTTCATGCCTCGAACCAACAACTCGAAGCACCAACATCCGGCCTTTACACCCCTTTCAACTAATGCCGAAATGAGACCGTGGGTTAACCATCCTTACACGTGCATTAGATAGAGGAGTTACTTCAACATCTCGCAAAGACCAGAATCGTACATCACTCATCACCCACTCTCACAAACGGACTCTGTGGCGCCGTCGAGCAAGCATGATCCGACGAGAGCTCGTCCCGTCCCGAGCATAGCTGACTGGCTACGCTACTTCTCCAGCACGGTACAAAATATGTAGCAGTTATCCGAATGACTCACCACTTCACTTGTCCGGCTCGAGACCCAACCCCTAGATTCAGCCAACCAAGGTACCTACTCCGTAGTTGCCAGCCTTTTCAGCCCAGGATTTTGCTCTCGTGACTTTGACGGCATTTCAGGGAGCCGAAAAGAATGCGACGACTGGAAGCGGTCTGGGAAGAGTGCAGTACGTGCCTTCCACCAGGCAGAACTACCCGATGAGCTGAAGTGACTAATACCACTGCGAACTGCCGCGTGTGATTCCACATGTGTTCCGCGTGCCTGTGTGTGTGCTCTCTCATGCCTGGTCAGCCTATGATGTTGATCGAAATCTCGTATAGACTGCCGTATGAGGCTGAACCTGAAACATAAGCTATTCTCGACAGTTGCAGTTTGCTTTTTTGTTCCCCTTTTTTTTCTGTTGGGACAGTGTAGAATGGTATGCATGTCTTACGTATCCTTTCCTAACATGTGCCTCGGGTGCGTATGTCACTCGTGGCTTTTCACTGGCGGGTGGGAATGGAGGCCCCGATGATTTCTAACTACCCTCCCGGCCACCCAATTCCATGGCGGTCAACCGAAACCCGGATCCGTGGGGAGGTTTTGTGTAACAACCTGTGCGTGCGATAGTGCAGTGCTCCCAAGGGTGAAAATCGGGGCTACATGAGCACGGTTCGTTGATGGCGTGTCCGCCAACAGTGCGATGCTATCTGACTCGTTTTTCGAATCAGAACCGTTGATTGTCTACCCCGTCTAAAGCTGGGGAAGGAGAGTAGTTTTTTGTTACAGCCATGGGAACGTTTGGCCAGACCCAGCGATTTCCTTGTTCACGGACCTAGATGGTACTCGTGGTCTATAATCCTTGTACCAGCTTTGCAAACTATCTGGAGCGGACAGCCGCGCTTCTTTCCAGGTTCGTTTTGATCGGGGGCGATCCAGAGCTCACCCCGATCCCTCCGTGACCGCCAAGAAAGACGACCAAGTTGAATGTTGGCGAGGGGTCGCAGGTAGGGTCACCTGGCGAAGAGCAGCCACAGATCCCTTGATTGATGAGGGGCGATGAATGACGACGACCACTCATAGCTCCTTCTTCGCAAACACACGCACGTTAGCAAAGTTGCATGACGCTTGCAGCTAACCAAACTTGGAAATCATGAAGAATCAAAAGTGTTGCGCCGCGTTGCGCGGAACAAACCGCAGTCTGTCTGGCGACTGACAGCCATGGCAGCAGTGAAAAACACGACGGAAACATGACAGGTCAAAAGCTTAAACCGGCCCAATCCGTTGTCAGCGACGCGGGCAAGGTAGTGAAGGTCGGCTAGCGCGCAGAAAAAAGAACGGCTTGACGGGAGAGCAAATGGATGGTGATGGCTTGCTGCAAAGAAACCCTACATACGTCATTAGCCTCTCCGAGAGAAGAAAACTTCCGCGCACTGTTTTGGGGGAGGAGGACGACGCGGAGAGTCTTGCCGTCTGTCGGCTGTTGGTCAGCGACTCGTCATTTTTTGTTTGCATCCTCATTTTTGGTCATGTTCTTGGGTCTCGTTTCGAGTAAGCCGCCACTACATATTGTAGTGTAGACAGATGCCGATAAGACACGCGTGCAGAAACACCTGCGACGCGCGCGTGTGTGATGGGTGATGATGGATGATGGGACTAAAGCCTCCTATCATCCGTATCCAGGGACCATCGCAGAATTACCCGGACTTTGGTGACTGGAGACTGTGCCGTGTCATAAGAGTTGTCCCCTGCTGTTAACAGAATTCTCCCTGCCGTAGCCCTTTCGCCGATTCTCCAGCGAGACCCACGACGTCTTTCGGACGACTTCCCGCGATCTGCGGGTCACGATCGCCGGTTTCCTTCCTTTAACCCTCGGTAGGACCCCGTGCAACGTGTAATTAGAGCCCATGGAGTCACGTGGAGTCGGAAATCACTCTCAGGTTTTACAGTGCATATTACAGTCAAAATACAGGCAGTGGTTTCCGACGCCACGTGGGAGTGTGGAGCGGAGTCGACGGGTCACGGCGAGGTCGTGGGACCCGAGTCGATTGGCGTCCGAGTGGAACTCGGAGGAGGGGCAGTCGGAGCAATCCCTCACCTAGAGGTGGTCTGCCCTACAAAGAAGATACAACATAGGTAGTTACTGGGCTGGCCCTGGCTTTTTGGCTTTGCCATAAGTAACCCCTCAAGGCTAGGTCGAAGCACGCGATTTGGGGGGGGGGGTTGAGGAACCGCTGATTGCAACTTTGTCGTCATCAGGCATTGGGAACTGCGCACAAGCGGCTTTAAGGCAGCCTGATCTATCGGGTCCCAAGGTAGAGTTACCCCTCTCCGGACGGCAGCAAACGGGGTTGGTTGCTGTCTCCTGAGAGATGCTGCTAACGGCTTTGAATGAAGAAATCGTGAATGGCCACAACCCTCACTGGTTGGAATCCTTCGCCCAACCGCCTGCATAAGCTTAGCTGGGTACTTAGTTTGCCGTACCTCAGGATAGAATTCCCGTTGCAGAGACAAAGGCCACGGTATTTGGTGTGCATCCTTGTCTGGGGCCGTCGTGTCTTGACTCGGGCTGGATGCTGCACAGAAGAGAGACTGGATACGCTGCAGTTGAGAAAACCAGAATGCTTGACGCCAGAACAGTATGTAATGAGGCGGCGCACGGTGACGCGCTTGATGGAAGCCCACTGACCAATTGCCCCTTGTTATTCCTGCTCCTTCCCGCCCCCCAGTCGCAGTAGCAAAGCAGCAGCATTCTCGACAAGCAAAAGCTAGGCCGCTGCTTCCCTTCTGTCCTCGCCCGGAGCACACTGGGCTCATTCAACCCAGATCCCTCTTGCCCAAACTGCGGAACAAAGACACGGCCTCGGCAGCAGAATCGACGGGCTCTGTCTCGCACCGACTCTCTCGCTCCCTCGCTCCGTCTCGTTCTTTTCTGCATTTCCATTTCGCAGTCACTCGCTCCCATTTTCTCACAAGCAGCTCCTGGCGGCTCCCCGTTTCGGATTCGCGATCGACAAGGGCAACCTAATCCCGCCGAGGGGTACATACAGGGTCCAATCAATCAGCATTGCGTCGCAGAATAAAGTCCCTCTGACAGCTGCACTTAAGCTGCGAACCTTGAGCCCCGACCCAACCTCTGCTCTCCTGGGCAGCCCCACGCGCGCACCCACACCCATTTACTCCGTCGACGGCGGTCTCTCTCTCTGTGTCCTCTCACTTTCCCTCGCAGTACCGCCACCGCATTTCTGATTTCAGCAGTGCCCTCCGACCCGCCCATCAGTTCCCAACATTGTCGCCCCGGGCCTTGAACGAGGCGCTCTGTCGCCGCGCCCATCGCAGCCATGACGTCCGCCGCCGCACCACCTCCTCCCCCGCCTGCCTCACAACAGCACCATCACCAACACTCGCGCCCTCATCCACACCCGCACACACAGCAACAGGACGCACCACTTTATCCCCAGCCCGTTCCCGTCCCCCCACAGCTCCAAGCCGCCGCCTCACCTAGCAATAACAACAACCCTAACAAGAGAGACCTCAAGTCGTGGTGGAAATTCAAGCTGCCCTCAAAGCACCAAGAAGCAAACGGTACTTCCCCATCTACTAGATCTAGACCCTACCGAATGAGATCAATATATGTTGAGGACTTGGACGGTTGTCTCGGGGAGCTCCCGTCGTATGTGCCGCATTTCCGCGGCATACTCGACGAGGAGAACAGCCGCCGAGCTCATCAAGCAAGTGCCAGCTTGAGTCAAGCTTCTCCCGCGAGACCACCGGAAAGGCCCAAGTTGGATATCTTTTCTCGCATCCTTACTTGGCGCCTGAGGAGGTTCACCAGGACATCGTTTCCTAGTCAGTATCCTACTGGATTAAGACTAATCGTGGCAGAATCCCGACCCCAAGGCATATTTGGCGTGCCCTTGCGCCAGAGCATCACTTACGCAAATGTCGCCATCTCCCTCATCGACGAGAACGGAAAGAGCTACATCTACGGTTACGTACCAATCGTTGTGGCTAAATGCGGTGTCTTTTTGAAGGAAAAGGGTGGGCTCTCAATTTCTGCTCCCCCGTTTCTCCGCGTCGCCCTTGCTAACGCCTTTCTTTATTAGCGACCGAAGTTGAGGGCATTTTTCGCCTCAGCGGGTCCGAAAAGAGAATCAAGGAGCTTAAGACCATCTTTGACTCACCAGACAGGTATGGTAAGGGGCTGGTGTGGGATGGTTATACTGTACACGATGCCGCCAACGTTTTGCGACGCTACCTCAACGACCTACCCGAGCCGGTTGTGCCTTTAGACCTATACGAAAAGTTTCGAGAGCCGCTAAGAGGCGCCACCAAATTACCAACTGCTGACGGAGAAGGGCCGCAGTTCGTTGAGAACTTTGACATGGACGGTGCCATCGCCCGGTACCAACAGCTCATCACGGAGCTTCCTCCACTAAATCGGCAGCTTTTGCTCTATATTCTCGACCTTCTCGCCGTTTTTGCAGCCAAAGCCGACCAGAATCGTATGAACTCGCAGAACCTCGCCGCCATCTTTCAACCCGGCATGCTCTCTCATCCCAGTCATGCCATGGCGCCCGAAGAGTACCGATTGAACCAAACCGTTATCATTTTTTTGATCGAGAATCAGGACCACTTCCTGATTGGCATGCAGGGCACAGCTGCGGATGAGAAAACGGTGCAGGAAGTACAGAAGGGAGGGCCACAGGCTCTCAAGTCTCCAACAACACCTGCGCCCAACAGAAGATCTGGCAACGTCACACGGTCGTCATCGAGTGCCAGTGCGGGGGCAGAGAGCGTCGCAAAGGACGGACAGATCAGGAGAAACAAGTCAACGTCATCGCGGCGTTCCTTCCACTCCAACGGGGCGCCGAGCCCCGTAAGCCCGGGACTATCGTCCAATGCGAACAGTGGGCTCGCTCGCAGTAACACTGTGCCATCAAAGAGGTCGCCCGGTTTGCCGTCAGGGAGGTTCGGAGGTCGGACGGACAGCCCTGTTACCCCTCTAACTCCTGTGCACCCCGTCGCTGAAGTCCGACCTCCGCAGGTGGTTGAGGAAGCTGCCACTCCACAGGATAAATCCGCAGCGCCGTCAGCGCAGACGTCGATAGCCAATTCCGCCTCACTCATCGCCCAATTACCGGCGGCAAGTCGGAGCCATGAGAAATTACTCGAGCCGCATCCCGAAGTCTCCACTCCGTCCAAAGAACGGAGGTTGCCAATTCTGTTCCAGAGGACACCAACGAGCGAAAGCGATGGTCGTCAACCTAATAAGTTGAGAAAAAAGAAGATTGTGAGCAGCACCAACCCCAGCGCTCACAGCTCCTCTGCCTCGCTGCCTCACTCAACTGCAGCGTCTCCAAATGTCGAGATCACAAACCCAATCGACGCGGCGGTACAGCCCCTCTCTGTCAAAGATGGCCCCCCGAGAACCCAGGCACCAGAGACGCCGTCAGAGCCGACACCACGGGCATCTCAAGCGCCTGCCAACAGTCTCCATCCGCAGAGTGCCGAGGGTCTCGCGAAGTCTGAAGGGACATTGAAGCCTGAGGGTACTCTCAAATCGAAGAAGTCGCCACCTATCTCGTTGAATAGTTCGTTTAATGAGGGTTCCGACTTGGATCAGGTGGAAGAACCGCCTGCTGTTCTAACAGAAGCAATGCCTCAGGAGGCGCCGGCCGATAAGGACAAGAAGCGGAGATGGCGGCTTTCCAGGAGAAAAGAGGAAGCTCACTTTGCCCACCCGCCTCTTAGCCCGCCCCCGCCCATTCTCGGCTCAAACTCACACGCTGAAGCCAGTTCAAGCAGCGTAGGAAGTATGGGCAAAACTCGCCATAGCATGACAGGCGATGCTCTTGATCTCACCGCGGCTGGTGATATTCCAGAGGGTGTAAACAAGGAGAATAAAGACGATGGTAAGGGTCTTACTGGGTGGATCAAGCGGCAATATCGTGAGACAGTCGAGCAGCGCAGAAACAAGTCTCCGCCGGGAGACCGTGCAGTGACTGCGTTTCTCGGGTCTCGCGGCAAGAGTCTTGACCTGAAGCGCGCAACACAAGAAGAAAAGCAGCCACCAGCGCCTCTGCAGGTTGCTCAGCAGCACCAGCCGCAGGATCCAGCAAATGATAAGCGATAAAAGAAAAACGACCGCGCGATGATGAACACAAGCGTGGCGGGGTGGAGCTGTGCTTTGGAACCACGGCATGTTATCCCTTTTTAATGTCTACTTAGCCTTTGGTTCATTGCAACTTGGATGGAGATTGCCCGCCGGTCCCTGTCTGCCTGGTCGGCGGCGGGGGAGATGCGTGGCGGTTCGTTGGATGGATGGACGAAGGAATGAGTTGGCTCTTAGTAGGGGCGAAATTTTGGGCGAAGAAAGGTTGATGCGGATACCCAGGGAATTGTTTTTTGGCTTCTTTTTTCTCACATCCTCTCCTTTTCAATCCTTTCTCTCTCTGGAAGGCCGCACTCATTTTCGTTCTTACCCCCTCCCTCAGTGACCTCTCTGTTTGACTTTTATGTTGTTATCAAAGTATGTTGGTCCGTTGGCGGAGCCAGGCGTTTTGTTCTCTGGCTTGGTTGTTGATAAGCAAATTGCAAGGGGCATAGGAGAATGGGTGAACTGGATGAATATATGCCACCACTTGTTTTTGTGAGAAGGAAAGAAGAGGGAAGTGAAAGAGACTTTACCAAATGTAGGAGAAAGAACAGTGTTGTAACAAAATCGGGCTGAGATGTATTTGGCAAAAGGGAAAACTCGGATAGGAACTATCATAACGGGTCGACTGCAGTGGTTGAACTGGACTGCTGGGGGTGTTTTCTAATGGTGAGATCTCGACGTAAGTGGGTGAGCGGCCGGGTTTTGTGTCAAGTCAGGGATCACACAAGAGAAGAAGCCCTACCACGCCCGAAGCAGTGGTTAGGTGTTCTTAACTCGGTAGGCCACAAATATTTGGGGCTGGAGTTTAAGCCCGATACACACAGGATGAGAGATTCCTAAGTCTATGTTTGTCTAAGAAGGGTCTCGTGTCTCTGGCGAGAATAAATGCGGTGGACTGGCCTAAGCTCAGGTACCTGCTCCAGATAAAATCCACTTTCACTATCGAGAATGGTGTGTGATCAGCCTCGCATATGCAGGTAGGTACACGTAGTCAGCTACATGTTCTAGCAAGAAGGCCAACATCGAGACGACAGATCGAGGTGGTGTTGTTGGTGACTCTCGATGGTTGAGAAGAGAACTCGGCACAGCTAATATTTCTGCGAGCGCGTAAGAGCATCAAGTCAAAAAGCTCAGAAAGGGGCCATTCACGGCGGGTGGGTGGTGAAATTAAGCCTGCTTCCTTCATCTCCACCTCCTTTGCCGCTTGGAGCAGAGGAGGGGGAAAAGCGGTAAGCTGACATGTTTTCCTGCCGTGGATGTTGTGGTCCAGTAGCATCACAGACCGACTTGAGGGGGAGGTTAGGCGATGTAGGTTACAAAGTGGAGTTTACGGGATGCCGTGTCCAGGGAAGAAGGCTGACTGATCGGCATGTGGCTCGGTGTTATTTCGTTTCTCTGATTGGGCGGACTGCCAAGGGGGGCGGTTTCCGAAGAGGGCAAAATCACCTGTTTGGTGTAACTATTGTCAATATCACAGTTAGGCATGACTTGGGGATGAGTGTTATGCTAGGCAGACCCGGGAAGGAAATATATCAGGCCAAAGAAGGAAATGTATTCTGGATGACACTGAGGCATCGATGCAAGGACGAGGGAGTCGATTTCGAATGCAACGTCATTGCCAGTCCAAATATCAGAATGGAACAGGTTGGAGTAAGCTGACCTATCCACATTCTTGGACCACGGGGGGCACACTTTGGGTATCAATCAGGTAGTTGTGGGAGAGATCGTGCTACAAGAAGGAATTTTGAAGGGTTCTCGAGGTGCCTATGCCTGGGTGGTGAGACAAGACGAGGCGAGAAGCTGTTATGTAGGGCGGGCACAAGAGATATAAAGGGGCCTCATGTAAGTCGCCGCATTCGTCTGGGTCTCGGTATGAGTAGGCTTTGACAGCGAGCTGTCTGTTCCTCGTGGATTTTCTCAAGGCTGTGATCGCACTTGTCCAAAATTCCATTGCCTGTTTTCCGTGTACCTACCTACGTTATCCGTTGCGCGGAAGCCGAAACTATGACCGACGCTGCCAAAACCAGTACGTCTCCAGACCCAAAGCCGACTTTGCCCACTTGCACGCCCCAAACTTTCCTCCAGATACAGCTGTGGCACCTGATGGACTTCTCTGGCGTACGCGAAACACTGATATGCCCAAACAGGCACCAAAGAGCCCACCTCGGGCCTTCCATCCTCCTCTATTTCCGACATCGAATTGCACTCCCCGCTGCAATGTTCGCCTACCACGACGGAGCGGCATCTCGTCGGCCGTATTGACCTACGCATTGTGCCATTTGTGTGCGTTCTCTACCTCCTCGCCTTTCTCGACCGCGTCAATATTGCCAATGCCCGCGCTTTCGGGCTTGAGCGTGAGCTCGGTCTCACTGGTGTCGAGTTCAATACTGCCCTGACCGTCTTCTTTGTGCCCTATGTTTTGTTTGAGATACCCTCCAACATGCTACTCAAGCGATTCTCTCCACGTCTGTGGCTCTCGGTGTGCTGCTTTGGCTTTGGGCTGGTGACGTTACTACAGGGTTTTGTGCAGAATTATAGTGGACTGCT
>Ga0247763_1000574_pt1 | contig 21947 bp, 17 predicted proteins | sample UWRJL141409B4_FD_179926 | JGI IMG/M metagenome (GOLD analysis project Ga0247763, IMG submission 179926) | Plant litter microbial communities from Arlington Agricultural Research Station in Wisconsin, United States - UWRJ-L141-409B-4 | ecosystem: Environmental > Terrestrial > Plant litter >...
GGCCGGGAGAGCCCGTGCTGGCGGCGCTGCGCACGGGGCTCGCGGACGACGACGCGGAGGTGCGTGCGGGTGACGGCGGCGCTGGTGGCGGCGCGCCTCGGGCTGGTCGCGCTGCGCGCCGAGGTGGAGGGCCTCGCCTTGCCCGCCGAGCTCGGGCGGGCGCACGCGCTGGCGCAGGATGCGCTCGCCCAAGGCAGCCTGGAGCTCCCCGCCCCCGCGAACGACAACGACCTGCTGCTGCACGCGCTGCTCGAGCCGCTGCCCATCGTTCCGGCGCCCAGTGCGCTGCCGCGACATCTGCGCGCCAGGGGAGAGCGCGTGTGCCTGGTGCGCTCGACGATCGAGCTCGCCCTGGTTCCTTCGCTGCCGCACTGGGTTGGCGGAGGTGCTGCTGGGCCGCTGAACAGCGCGAGGGGCCGCGCGTTTGCGATCAGCGCGACGCCGATCGATGCGCGCGCGGCGCGCGCGGTGGCCTCTGCCGTGAAGGGGGATGATCGGCTGCAGCTGACGCTGGCGGAAGCGCGGGAACTAGCGCGACAGCTCGGTGTGGTGGAGGGCGTGGCGATTGGCCGCTCGCGAAAAGCGAGCGACAAAGTCAGAATCTGCTGCCGGGGCAAGGAAGCGCCCTCCAGGCGGGTCTGCAGAAGCGCGTCCCGCCTGGAAGCCTCATCCCGCCGAGACGCTGGCGTTAGAAGACACGCTCTAACGCGAAGCGCTGGTTCATGCTGCCGTAGTGGGTCCATTGCACCACACGGGCGCCGTCGGTGGTGGAGGCGGCCTCGATGTCCATCGACCGCCTACTGAACTTGTTGATAATGTCGAACCTCCCCGCGCTCGCGGTCGACGGAGCGATCGTCCACTTCTGGTGATCGGCGCCGAAGCAATCCCACTGCCCAATGCTCGCGCCTTCGGTGATGGTCCAACCCGAGATCTCAAGGCATTTGCCGCTGTTGCGGTTGCGAATCTCGAAGAAGCCCCCGCCATCTGGGGCGATCTCCCACTGCTGGTCCCAGAACCACGGCATGCTCGTCCACTGAATGGCGGGCGTGCCGTTGTTGCGATCGTGACCTCCAATGATCACGCCCTTACCGGGTGCGTGCTCGGGTAAGAGCAGGAAATAGAGGCCGGCGCCGAGCTGCGGCAGCGCTGGCTGTTCGCGGTACGTCTCGTTGATGGCAGCGACGTCGAACGGATCCAGGCCTGTCGAGGTGCCCAGCTGCCACGGCCAGCCTCGGTGCGCCGCCGACGTGGGCGTGATCTCGGATAGCCCGCATGCGCCATAGCCGTAAGCCATTATGGACAGGTAGTTGAATGGGCCGTGGTTCAGGATGTCGGCGCTGCAGATCCGGTCGCAGTCGATGCCGCTACCGGTCACGGCCACGAACTGGTCACGGTCGCAACGCTGGTGCTCGTGATGCAGGCCGACGGTGTGCCCCATCTCGTGTTGGATGGTGACAGCATCGACGCAGGCAATCTCGATGTTGTGCGACCACCAGTTGGTCAAGCTGGTGTCGTGCCGCCCGACCGCCGAGCGCCCGCAATAGCTCACGCCAGCCACGCGCACGAAGCGCACGTAGGGCCTGCCATCGTTCGGGTACCGCGGGACAAAGCGAGCCCGAATGGCTTCACCCGAGGGCGAAGTCGCTCCGTTCCAGGATGCGATCGCGGTTCGCAGCGCGGCGAGCTCGGCGCCTGCAAACGAGCCATCGATCTCGAACGGTACGGTGCCGCCCGGGAAGAGGCCGCCGTGCCCGGTGCGGAGACGCAGGCCGAGCGGACGCAAGCGCGGGCCCATCTGCGGCTCTTGCGCCGCGATGTGGTCTGGCAGTTCAACGACGTGCCCGAGAACGATGTCCCCCTCCAGCTCGCTGAACACCCGAGTCGGTGGAACACCCTTCGGCACTTGCGTGTCGCTCACCGTGTAAGCCCGCACTCGGTCGTCGGAGAATACGTGAATGACGTTGTCTGCATCGAGCAGGGCCTCTCGTGTCTGCGTGTCCAGCTCGGCGCCGTTCGAGCGCGTGATCACGAGCTTACCAGGCAGCTTTGCCATCTTTGCTTCGAGTCGCGCGATTTCTGCCTCCACATCGATGACCTCGCCGGTCTCGAGCGCGGTCTCGGCTTGGGGCTCTGGTGCGTCAACCGTGGCGTTGGAGCACGCGGTCACGATCCCAACCATGATAGATAGCCCGCTTGAAGAGCGGTACAAGTGTCGAAACATGAAATTCTCCCCTGATTCACCGGTGCGACGGTCAGCACGCCGCCCAATGATACTGAGTCGCGAGGCAGACAGATTCTTACTCCGCGCCTGCCGTCCACCGGCTAACGGCTACGCCCCGGTGCGGCGCACAGATGGAGCAACGCTGCTCTCAGCATCGGCGCCCCCGCTCCAGTTCTGACGGAGAGGCGATCCTTCGTCCCGCTGTTCATCCCTGGCTCCTTTCGAGCGCAAGCCGCGCCGATACGCGCTCGCGAAGGCGTGCGCGGAGGAGGGCGCGCGGGCCCTGGATCCCTTGCCGAGCTCCGACGCCCGCCACTCTCGGTGGGGCTAGACGTGAATCCGCGACCTTCGAGGACGGTCGAGGTTGCGTTCGTTCCAGATCGGCATCAAGGATCGACCCTTGGGGACGGGGCGCGGTTCGACGATGGGTTGCAGGTGGTCGTTTCGGAGACAGATGGTCCTGCTGGTGCTCTTCACGTCGCTCTCGTGCACGCCGTGGGCGTGCTCGACGACGAAGTCAGAGCAGCGCCCGCTCGCGCCGGCGGAAGTCGCGGTCAGCGTCGTGTACCGCGACGCTCAGGGCGGTCGAGTCGTTCACGAGTCGAGCGCCGCAGCCGTTTCGAGCCCCTACGACTTGGTGCTCGACGTCTCGTCGGGCCCGTTGGCTTTGCAGGAACGAGCCGTGCTCATCATGCTCGATCGGCAGGGCCGCGGCGTGCGGGCACCGACGTGGCTCGAGCCGAGCGACACCGGGCATCGGATCATCGTCGCCCTGCGTGCGCTCGAGTTCCCGCGAGAGGCAGCTGCATGCACGTTGATCTGGGGTCGTGCTTCCAGCCTCGCGGACCTCGTGAACCACCTTCCAGCGTGGGGTTCGCCCACGCTGGAGACGGCGGCGTCGACGCTGGCCGAGGAGCGCGGTCTCGCCCGACGGCTTATCGAGCTGCCCGCGCCCGGGCGCAGCCTAGAGGCGCCACCCCTTGCGGTAGACGTGGGCGAGCGGCTGCTGCAGCGGGGTCAGTTCGCAGCGGCGCTGGCGACGATTGATGGCCTGCGCGGGCGTATCGCGGCCACCGAAATAACACGCGCTGCCGTCGTCGGCGCAGAGGCAGCGTTCGGCTACGGGCGCACTGCGCTTGCCCTGAGCTTCGCCAGCGCGGCTCGCTCCTGGCTCCGGACGACAGATCCTACCCTGGAAGCGAGGTTGCGTCGCGTCGAGGCGCTGGCGATCGCCGAAGGCAGCGAGGCGACCGAACCGCCTCCCGAGCGCGAGCTCCTGCGCGCCAGCGCCGCGTCGCGCCCGACCTCGATCGAGGCGGCCTTGGACGCTGGCGTCGATCTTCGGCTGGCCATGCTTCACGATCGCTTCTCGCCCGGGCCTCGACGCGCCGTCTCTGCCGGGCTGGACCTGATCGAACGAGCGCAGCAGGTCCCTGCGAACGAGCCCCGCCTGTCCGACCTTGCTGGATTGCTGTGCCGCGCCGGGGAGCGAGTCGCGCACGTGCGGCCCGACCTATCCGACCGGGCGTTGCGCCTCGGAACGGACCTCGCGACGGCAGCCGACAACACGGCAACGCAGTCCTATTGCTCGATCGCGGCGGGTGATCGCGCTCGCTACACGGGGCGCCCCACCGACGCCGAAACCCATTTCGTGAATGCCCTGGCGACGCTAGGCGATGCTGCCCTGCCGCGCGAGCAGCGTGAGGCCTGGTTCAGCATCGCCCTGCTGCAGACGGAGCGCGGAGATTATCCGCGAGCGTTTGATTCGGCGCAACGTGCCGCGGCCTGGGTCACGCGTCTCTTGTCGCTCGAGGTGGACATAAAGGCTCGCGAGGCACTGCTCATCAACACCGTGGGCTACTACGGGTCTGCCGAGCGTATCGGAAGCTCCAGCGGAGATGTACGCTCGGCATTGGCCGTCGCCGAAGCAGGCAAAGGGCAAGCGCTGAACGCGCTCTTGCACGGATCGTCGGAGATTGACGGGGCAGCGATCTGGCCAGTCATGGCCCTAAGCAGCGAAGCCGTCTCGCCGAATGCCTTCGCGCGCGAACGGGCCCACCTCGAAGAGCTCTCGCGGATCCTCGACGAGCGCGATGTCTTGCTTTCATACACGTTCCTCGCCATGAACTCGAAGCGTCGGTTCGAGCTCGCCATCGGCGTCTTGACGCGAGGCGAGGCAGCGATCGAACTCGTGGAGTTGCCTGACACCTTCCGCTCGGATGTGTTGGCCCTGCCAGAGGCGGTCGAAGCCAACCGTGGCGACGACGCCAAGGCGATCGGTGCCAGGCTCTACGCCACGCTGATCCAACCCGTCAAGGCGCTGCTCGCCCGTAAGGACCGACTCTTCATCTCACCCCATCTCCGCCTGCACGGGCTCCCCTGGAACGCCCTGCACGACGGGCGCGAGTTCCTGGTCCATCGGTTCGCGTTCGCGCGCAGCCTGCCGCTCGTCATCACACGCCGGGAGCCGGCGGATGATCGCCCTACCTTCGATCTGACGGCCACCCGGGCTGGACTCATGGTCCTCGATCCACCCCACCCTGGGTTCGAGCGCCTGCCCGGCTTCGACATGCTGGGTGCAGACCTCGCGAGCTCGTTTCCTGCCACCGTGTTGCGCGGGTCGCAGGCTACTGCCAGAGGGCTCAGCGCCGAGCTGCCTCGTGCCGACGTCTTCCTGTTTGCGGGGCACGCGGTCTATGACCCGAACAACCCGCTGCGCAGCTCCCTACTATTGGCTCCCGAACTAGCAGGTGATGCGACACCAGCGAACGACCGCCTGGAGGCTCGCTCGTTGCTGGGGTTGCGCAGCCAGTTGAAGGTAGCGATCCTGCTCGGCTGCGAAACGGCCCGGCTTTGGCAAGGCAAGCCGAGTTACGGGGACGAGGCCATCGGCCTGTCGCGCGCGTTCCTACTGGCGGGCGCTCGGCATGTCGTCGGTGCGCTGTGGCCGGTGCTCGACCGTGACGCTGAAGATTTCGTGCGAGCACTCGTCTCCAATGACGATGCAACAGATGTCGTGCGCCACGTGCAGCGCGCAGGACGGTGCCTCGCCGAGGGGCGCTGCGCGAGCAGGGGTATCATCACCTGGGGGAGCTACGTCGTCGACGCGCATTGAGCCTCTGAATCTCGGTGGAACGAGGAAGAGTCCCAATGACACGTTCGTAGTCACACCCGAGCAATCACTTGCTCGACGCTGTCCGAGTGTTGGACAGCCATGATGCAGAGGGGATTCGAGATGACATCTGTGTTTGCCATCAGGACGGGGAGCTTGTACCGGCTTGTGAGCGCGCGCCCGCGCGTGTGGGGAAGTTCGATCATGCTTTGTTGTGTCGCGTGCGGTTCGAGCCCGGAGCAGAACGACGAAATGGCGCCGACTTCGGCTCTCCGCGCGCCTGTCTCGGACGAGCACCTGCCGAATGACGTCAATGCCGACCTCGGTGTTCGAGGCGCGCCGCGAGCAGGGACGTCGGACTTCGCTCTGGAGCGGCTCGCATCCACTGCGCCAGCCGTCCCCGGAATCGAAGCCAGCTCTCCGGCAGCGGACGCGAGCGCGAACCTCTTGGATGCGAGTTTGTTTGCCGCTGACCTCTGGGCACGGCCCGTCGGGATGCTGATCTTGCCCGAGCAACCGGACCCGTCCTGCCCGCTGGACTTCGATGCACAAGAAGTTCTGAAGCGGGTCAACGTCTGCAAGTCCGGCGGCCCGAGGATCCTCCGTATCAACTCGACGGGCGCAGCTCCTTCTCTGGGACACCTGCTGGGCACCGGGGTGATGTCCCCCGCGGGGGGTACGGGAGCGGCCGACACGAGCTCGATCGGCATCGGTCCAGAGCTGCAGCCCGTGCCTGAATTCGAGGAACGCACCGGCGTGCAGTTCGAGGAAGATGCCGCGCAGGGTGCGGCAAAGGCCTACGTCGACACACCCGAGCACACCGATGGTGCTCCACCAGGCGAGAGCTGCGCGTCGGCGCTGACTCGGCCGAATGTCACGCTACGCCTCGTCACCACGTTCGTGCACGAGGCTCGAGCAGACAACAGCTTCGAAAATCTCACATGTATCGATCGGAGTATCATCCCCGACGTGGCGAAGGATGACTGCGTGGTGGCGGTTGCAACCGAAACCAGCATGGGAGCGCTGTATCTCGAAGGGACGCCAGCGCTGACCTGCATCTATCGAGACCCGAGCCTCGGACACATGCCCGAGGCGACGTTCCCGGTCCGACTCTGGACTCCGATCGTCGACGCCGATTGAGCTTGCTGCTCCGGCACTGCGTTGACATACAAACCGCTATGAGCATGGAGCTCTTCGTCGAAACGCACGCCGCGCTCATCCTGCGCCTCGCGCGCGGGGTGGCGCGGCCGCCGCTCCACCCCGAAGACGTTGCTCAGGAGGTCGTCTCCGCGCTCCTACACTGGCACCGCGAAGGGCGTTTCGAACCTCAACGTCTCGAGAACGCAGAGGCCTACTTGCGCGTCGTCGCCCGCAACACGGCGTCGCAGCTCGCGCGCAAGCAGCGCCTCGAGACCGTCGGCATCGAATCGATGCCCGCTGCTCGAAGCGAAGGCGAGGCAGCGACGAAGATGGACCCGCCGCCGCTCACGAGCGAGTACTCCGAAGATCGGCTCGTTGCGCGCGAGCAGCTCGATCGCCTGAAGGCGAGCCTTCGCCCACGCGACGCTTTGGTCGTGTCGCTACTGGTCGAAGACGGCCTCAGCATGGAGGCTGTCGCGCAGGCGTTGGCCATCACCATGAACAACCTGCATCAGATCACGCATCGCATCCGCGTCGCTGCGCTCGACTTGCTCGACTCAGACTCCCACCAGGAGAGATCGTGACCGACTCCCACGGCGGTCTGCCCTCGCGGCTGTTTGCGCTCGCGGAGCGAGCCGCTCCCGCGCGCAGCGACGAGTCGCACGTGACGCCGGTCGATATCGTTCGCGTGCGCAATGGCGATGACGCACAGGATCTCGACCCGGCCTACCGCCACCTCGCGGGGTGCGCGTCCTGCCGCGCGCGCCTCATCGAACCCTTCGAAGCGAGCACGCCAATGCCGCCCGCAGCCGCGGTGGCCCCCCTGGCGAGACCGCCCCGTCGTCAACGCCTGCGAGCGTCTGCGGCCTGGGCTGCCCTCGCGCTCTCGTTGGTCGGCGTCGGATACGCTTGGCTCGCCCAACGGGCTCCGCGAGAGCTGACGATCTCGCGGCGCGCCTACTGGGGAATGATGGGCTCCTCGAATCCCGCGCCTGGGCGCCCCGCCGACGCCAACCTCGAGCTGAGCATCAGCCCGCCCGCACCAGCAGCAGCGTTCCTCGTTCCCTGCAGTGGCGCGACCTGCGCCCGCCCCTCTCGGCCCTACTGGTTCACAAAGCGCGAGTTCGGAGAGCTCACCCTCGACCTCGCGCCGCGCGCGTTCCGAGCCGACCACGAATCGGCATACGGGCTCGTCGTGTGGGGTGACCAGGGCCCCGTTGAGCAAACGGCTCGCGAGCTCCAACGGCACGCGACGTCCGCGGCGGCGGAGCGTGCCAGCGAGACCGAAGTCGCTGCCATGGCCGGGCGGTACGGGGCCAATGTCCAACGAGTTCAGTTCGATCCATGAAGCCACAGGACGTTCCGGCGCAGTCTGTCCAGATCAGGGCCCCGGCGTCTTCATTCTCCTACGCCCACCATCATGACGTCCAGCTCGAGCCCAACCGTTCGCTTCGCTCGAGACCTCACCGCAGCGGCGTCGCTGTGTGCTGACTGTGCGACGCCGACCCGAACGTGGGTCGGCGACGTGTCCCAGGCGGGCGTCGCCAGCCCGTCCTTCAGCGTGCGCTCAAAGCCATAGAGCGACAGCCGAGCCAACGCCAGCGCAGGTCACGGGAACTGGGCGAAGAGAGCGCGCAACATGCGCGCGGCTACACGATCGGGCGCCGACACGAACCCGCTGTCGCCGCAATGGCGACCTGTAGGGTGGACACCGCGGCGCAAACGCGAAGAGAACGCCAGGTTGGGCCGCTGCGGAACGGTAAGAAAGCGGGCGCTCGGCGGCTCTGCTTCCATGTGAGGTCGGCGCGATTCCCGCGTGCTCGTCGGAGCGCGACGGATGGCGCGTGACCTCGCGCCACGCGGCCGTGGGGCGGACGCTGGGGAGCCCTGCGCCCGTTCGCCAAGGCCGCTCACCTTCATCAATAGCGGAGACCATCGAGAATGGACAATGTCTTGGAAATCGCCGAAGAGTTGAATCCCGAACTGCTGGACGTGCAACGCACCGCGCACCGCCATGGCAAAGCGCTGGTGCTGAGCGGCGGCGGCGCTCTGGGAGCCTTCCAGGCCGGCGCCATCAAGCGCTTGTACGAGAGCGGTTACGAGCCGGACCTCATCTGCGGCATCTCGGTCGGAGCGCTCAATGCCGTCAAGCTCGCCGAGGGCGACACCAGCGGCCAAGGCCCTGCCGCGCGCCTCGAAGAGCTCTGGAACCGCCTGGCCGATGGTGCGCTTCCCGTGCTGCGCGAGTGGGCGGGCGTGCAAGGGGTGGAACGGCGCATTCGCAGCCTGATGGAGAGGCACGTGGTCGGTATCACGGCGGCGGGGACGCTGGTCCCTCCCCCCTTCGACATCGGAGCAATCGCAGGTCCGGCCGCGGCATTGCCCGGACGGGTCATGGCAGACGCCATCCACGAGGCGAGTCGAGTGCATGCGCTGCACTCACTCGGCGGCGGCCAACCCGACGGCTACCGCGGCCTGCTCGACCTGATCGGTGAGCATACGCGCCCCGACCTGATTGCGCAAAGTGGCATCAAACTGCGCATTGGGTCGGTGGATCTCGAGACGGGCAGCCTATGGATGGCGACGGAGCCGAGACAGGTGATGCTGCCCGAGCCGGACGGCGGGAGAGTTCCTGCGTGGCGCTGCCAGCTCGAGCGCGAGCCCGATCTCAGCCGACACTTGACCGACCCTCGGCGCACCCGTCACATCGATCTCGCGTGGGCGACGTACGCATCGGCGGCCATGCCCGTCTTCTTCCCGCCCGTGGAAGCGTTCGAGAACTCGTTTGGGCCCAACGAGTCGGAGATCTCGTGCCGCATCTCGCCCGACTTTATGGCAAGCATGGCGCAGCAGGATGGCGGTCCCAGCGCGCCTAACCCCTGGAAGCATCTGTTCGACGGCGGCCTTGCAGACATCGTTCCGATTCGCACGGCGATGCGCCTCGGATATCGAGACATCACCGTGATCGGGGCAAGTCCGCTGCACAAGAGCGAATGGCGAATGCGCGCACCGACGGCGGATGAGCCGCTCACCGCGCCGATCCTGCAATATCTCATGGCGTTCATCGGCACCTGGGGTGCAAACGTCGCTCGCTCCGACATGAACCTCGCGCTCGCGCACAACGAGTTTCTGGGTTGGCTCTATCGCTTGGAGACACAGCTCTCGTCCGAGCTGTCGCAGCAGGTGCGAACGGCCTTCGAGGCCTACTGGGGCGAGCGACGGCACCACTGGGCGAACGTACTCGGTTCGACCTCCTGGCTCGGCGGTAGCATCGCGGACGGCGGCAAACGCAAAGGCTTCGACTACGGACGACCGTTCGCCGACGAAGGCTGCCAGATCAGCGTCGTGGCTCCGCGCGACCCGCTTCCCGTCGACGTTCTCGGATTCACGGACGCTGCGAATCTGCGCCTGACGATGGCCCGCGGCTACGACCGCATGAGCGAGCTCTTGGCGGATCCCGCTCAAATGCGGCTATCCTATCCCGTACAGCCGCGCCAACTCAGAGCGACGTCAGACGCTGTCGTTCGCGGCCTCTGACCTCGAGAAGTGAGCCTGTCCCCTCCGCAGAACGCACGCTGGGGCCGTCGCTCGTCGCGCATCGGCGAACGACGACCACAGCGAGCCACGCGAGCACAGCCGGGGGGGACGGGCCGCCGCCGGCGCAACCGGCGCCGTGCGCGCATTGACACCCTCGACAGCGGGCAACGCTGCCGCCTACGCCGACGTACCCCGACGGCAACGGGCCCGCGGGGGTGACGGTACGCAGCGCGATGGGGAACGACGGACTGCTGTTCATTTCGAAGGAAAGCGCTTCCGCAACCACGAGATCGCGAGCTGGTTCAGCGCCTCGGGCTTCTCCTCCGGCGTCCAGTGCCAGCAGTCGGGCACGACGTGCCGCTCGAGATCCTTCACGTGGGCGTCCATCCCGTCCGCCATGCTCGGCCTCAGAACCACGTCGTGAGCTCCCGACACCATCAGGGAGGGGGCGCGGATGGTCTGGTCGACGTCGCGGCCCGCCCTCCAGTTTCGCGACAGGTTTCGGTACCAGTTGATGGCGGGAGTGAAGCCCGTGCGACCGAAGTGCCTGGCGTAGACGTCGAGCTCCTCGGGCTTCAACACGTCTCGCCCGGGGAGCTCTTTGGGCAGCGGCTTTCCGTAATACTCCATGTTCGCGACCTCGCGCGGGAGCTCGCGCCACTCGGCGGACGTCATGAGGTTCTTGCGGTATGAGTTCTGCAACGAGCCGCGCGGCTCTCGATTCATCGCGACGTCGGCCGCCTTGCCTGCCTGGAACAGAAGGACGTACATGTCCGCGCTGTAGACGCTGCGCATCTGCGCGATCGGATCGACCTTCGGGTCTGCGACGAAAGCGCGCCCCTTGGGCAACGCAGGTTTGACGAGATCCGGGTGCAGCCAGAGCATCCAATGCGGGATGAAGGGGGTGTTTACCCCGATCACACCAGCCACGCGCTTCTGGTGGAAGAGCGGCATTTGCCACGCGAGCAAGCCGCCCCAGTCGTGCCCCATGAAGACCGCCTTCTCCACACCGAGCGAGTCGAGCAGGCCGACGAGATCCCCCGTCAGGTGGGCGATGTCGTAGTCTTCGACCGCCGCGGGCGTGTCGCTCTGACCGTAGCCGCGAAGATCGGGGACGATGACGCGGTAACCTGCAGCGGCGAGCGCCGGGAGCTGATGGCGCCAGGTGTATGCCAGCCCGGGAAAGCCGTGCAGCAGCACGATGGCTGGGCCCGAGCCCGCCTCATACACGGCCAGCTCGATGCCGTTGGTCTTCACCTTGCGCATGGAAGGCATGCGAGCGGACCATGCCACGTCGGGGATGGCCGAAGTCACGGCGGCAGCACCAAGAGCGACGAGCAGTGCTCTGCGAGAATAGTGGAGCATGTTTCACCTCGGGGTTGTCATCTCAAAGACCGGCACGGACGCTTCGGCGAAGGGACGAGAATTCGGCGAAGGGACGAGAGTTCGTGCGGACGGGAAGCGAAAGACTCAGCGGCGTGAGGCCTTCCAGCGAGAGATGGTTCACGTCCGCGCCCGAGCGTACGAGCTCGGTCACCCCGGGGACGTCGCTGGCGCGGACCGCGGCTTGAAGGCTCGCTTCCAGGCGAGCGGGGACCGAGTCAGTGCTGCACATCATCTCACTCGACTCTCAACCGACGACGGTAGTGATGGTGCCGGATCGGGTGACTCGGAAGTGGGGCGAGATGGCTGCTCGTCCTCGAACGGACGCATATGCTCCGGCGCCCGACCCCTCACGAACGGGCGGTGGCCGACCGCGGGCGAAAGAGGTGTTGACACAGGGTCAACACGGTCATGGCCGGCTACTGGCTACAAGAGGCGACGCTCGACTGCCAGATTGGCTCGGCCGCCACCGACGGGAGCAGCCCACTGAAACCTCCGCGAGTGCAGCGACTGCGCTGCGGAAACTCAGACGGGTCGGCAACAACCCAGTTCGAAGAAGGAGAGCATACATGGCAAACCCCAATCTCCGCGAGTTCTACGACCGCTACATCGCGACGCTCAACGCCCGAGACTTCGACGTCATGGACCAGTTCATCCATGACGACGTCACCTTGAACGGGAAGGCAGCCACGCGCCGCGACATCCTCGCGGTGCTGCGAGACGAGGTTGCCTCCGTGCCAGACCTCCACTGGGTGCTGACAAACCTCATCATCGACGGCGACCGCCTCGGGGCACAGCTCGTCAACACGGGCACGCCCAAGAAGAAGTTCGTGGGCGTCGATCCCACCGGGTCTTCCTTCGAGGTCGTCGAGCACGCCATCTATCAGGTCGTCGACGGGCGATTCAAACACATGGCCGCCATCCACGACGCCGAAGAGGTCAAGCGACAGCTGGGCGCGTAACGACGACAGAAGGAGTCGAGCAATGAGCGAATTGAAAGGCAAGAAGGCATTGGTGACCGGTGGCTCGCGCGGCATCGGCGCGAGTATCGCGCTCGCACTCGCCGAACGCGGCGCCGACGTGGCTATCACCTACCACCAGTCGGCTGATCGAGCCGCCGAGGTCGTTCGCACGATCCAGACCAAAGGTCAGCGTGGGGCGACCATCGAGGCGGACAGCGCAGATTCCGCAGCCGTCCTGCGCTCGGTCGAGCAGGCAGTGAGGGCGCTCGGCGGTCTCGACATTCTCGTCAATAACGTCGGGACGGCACGCCTGGGCAAGTTCGTCGAGCAGAGCCTCGCCGACATCGATGCGATCCTGAACACTAACATTCGTGCTACCGTGCTGGCGTCCCAGGCCGCCATCCCGCACCTGGGGCGAGGCGGTCGCATCATCACCATAGGGTCGAACGCCGCGGAGCGTTCACCATTTCCCGGGCTTGCCGTGTACGCGCTGAGCAAGTCCGCGCTCATGGGGTTCACGCGCCACCTCGCCCGGGAGCTGGGTCCGCAGGGCATCACGGTGAACCTCGTGCAGCCGGGGCCGACGGATACTGAATTGAATCCGGACAACAGCAGTGAGCTGGCCATCATGAATCGACGGCTGACGGCGCTCGACCGCTACGCATCCCCGGCCGAAATCGCCGCTGTCACGGCCTTTCTCGCGGGCCCCGCGTCGAGCTACATGACGGGATCCATCGTCACGGTAGACGGCGGATACAACGCCTAGAAGAATCAGTGGCGGAGCACAGCGCACGCCGGGGTGAGGGGAGCTGCCCACCCCGGCGCCATCGCTCGGCCGCAGCGGCCTTCGCGTTGCGCCCGCCGCCTCCCAAGTGCCCGTGCTCGGCGCGCAGCGCGCCTCCGCGCGGTCACGGGAGGGGCTTGTAAGCGTCCGGTGGATTCCGTTGCGCGCAACACATCGCGCCCGGCTAAAGCGCTCGCCAGGCGTGGATCGGCGAGAGCAGCAGCTTGTTGTAAGTCTGCCAGGTGTTTCCACCTTCCACGAACTGGGCTCCGGAAGCGGTCGAGCCGTTCTGCACGCCCAGCGTCATGCCGTTGACCGTGTACAGCACCTGCGTTCCATCACCGGTCGGCACCATCAGGAATTGCTGGGATGACGCGGTCGAGCAGGTCTTCTGCACCGCCTTGTAGGGAGCCGTGGCGGTCAGGTCCATTACTCAGGCGCCAGGGAATGAGTTCGAGCGCTAATTCGCAGGCTCCAGCAACACATACGCCATGAAGCGCTGCGCGGCGATGCGACGCTCCGGGGGCGCGAGGGGCCGCAGCAGCGCCGACACGAGGCGCCTGGCTCGCGAGAGCGGCAGCTGGCGGCCTCGGCGCACGCCTTCTTCGGGCAAGTAGCGCACCTCGCTCGAGCGCCAGCCGTGCGAGGCGAAGAAGGCGAACCAGTCGTCGGGGCGAAACTTGAAGGTGGCCTCACGCAGGTGGCCGCCCCTGGCCCAGCGGCGATCGCGAAAGGCGTGCGCCTCGGGCGAGAAGTAGTCGACGATCCATCCCTCGGCGCGCGTGAGCAGGCGCAGGTCGTCGGCGAGGTCGGCGGCCTGCGCCTCGGTGAGGTACGGCACGACGCCTTCTGTGAGGATGAGGGTGCGGCGGCCGCGTCGGCCGATCTCGGAGAAGAACTCGCGACGCGTCGAGGCGTCGGCGAGGTCGAGCGCGACGCGCTCCACACCGAAGCGCGCGGGCTCGTCGGCGAGCTGCTCGTTCTTGAACGCGATGATGTCGGGGTAGTCGGCCTCGACCCAGAGCAGATCGCTCGGCAGGTCGAGCCGATAGGGCCGCGTATCGAGCCCCGCGCCGAGATTGAGGATCATGCCGACGCCGCGCTCGATGGCGTTGCGGATGAAGTCGTCGATGATGACGGTGCGGATCGCCACCGACCAGCCCGTCTGAGCCGCCGTCGGAAACGCAGCGACGATCGCCTGCCCCTTCTGGCCCGCGAGGCGCGCCGCCAGAGGATCGTGGAAGAGCGCGTCGGGTCTCGCCGACTCGATCGCCCGGCACTGCGCGATCAGGAAGGCCGTGTCGGACACGTTCTGGATGGACCCCACCATCGTCATGGCCCCATGATACCGCTTCCGCGCGGGTCGTCCTCCTGTCCGAGGCTCGCGCCGGTCTCACCCCGCCTCTGCCGCGCGGCGCGGGGCATGCAATCCGCCACGCCCCAAAGCAGCGCGGTTCATGAAGTCGCTCAGAACGCGCCCCAGACACGCGGAGGCGGGCGGCGCAGGTGGGGCAGGCTCGGCAGCAGGCGAGGATCGACCGGTGCGTGTCGGTAGGAACGGAGCGCAGGGCCCGCGCCGAGCTGCTCCACGACCACCACCGGGTGGGCGAGGCGCCCCCCTTCGAAATCGGCGAGGCCGATCGAGAGCACGACGCGGCCGTGCTCTCCGATGGCGAACTGTGCGGCGAGCCCGGCGAGCGCCCCGTCGACGCACAGAACGATACCGTCGACCCCGGGAACGGCGCGAAACGAGAGCTCGCCGTAGGCGGTGACGATGCCGAGGTCGTCACCCCGCTGCTCGACGATGTAGCCTCGCTCGTAGCGCCCGACATAATCGGCGATGGCCTCCGCGTCGACGGGCGCGAGCGACGCGACGAGCTCGGCCATCGCCGCGCTCGACTCCGCCTCGAACGCGAGGCGCTCGGCGTCACCCGCGTGGGGCAGCGCGTACGCGAGCTCGAAGGCGTACTGCGTCACGGCGTCCATGAAGCCCACGGCGCCGGAGCGGTTGGTGAGGATGACGAGGCCCCAGTCGAGCGCGGGCAGCCCATAGACGCGCGCGGTGAAGCCGGCGCTGCCGCCGTCGTGGCCTATCGTGGTACCGATCGAGCTCTCGGACACCATCCACCCCAGGCCGTAGCTGGAGCTGTCGTCGGTGACGATCTGCGGGGTGTGCGTCTCGATGAGCTCCGGTTCGGGAAAGAGGCGGTCACCGTCCGCGCTCCTGCCTTCCCGCAGGTGCATCGCGAAGAAGCTCGCCATATCGTCGATGCTGGACCACACACCGCCGGCGGGTAGCACCGGCATCACGGCGCGCTCGAACCCGATCGGCACGGGCGCGACGGCGGCGCGGGTGCCATCGAAGGCGTGCGGCAGGGCGTGGTTGTCGTCGCTCAGCGCGAGCTCGAAGCTGGCGGTGCTGCGCGCCATGCCGAGCGGCTCGAACACGCGCCGCTCGAGCAGCCGTTCGTAGCCGCGCTCCAGCGCGCGGCTGCTCGGGCGCACGCCGGCCGCGCGCAGCGCCGCGAAGCCTCCGATCGAGAACACCTGGTTCTGATAGTCATAGCGCTCGCCGGGCGGCGCCAGCGCGGGCAACGCTGCCACGCGCTGCATGAGCGCGAGCGGCGGCGAGAACGCGAGGTAGAGTTCGATGTCGGAGCGCGGCACTCCGCTCGTGTGCCCGAACGCGTCGCGCAGCCGCACGAGGGGCGACCACTCGGGCTTCGACAGGGCGAAACGGGGCAGGTAGTCGACGATCGCGTCGTCCCACCCGAGGCGCCCTTCGCTCACCAGCGTGGCCGCGAGGGTGCTGGTCATCGGCTTCGTCAGCGAGCCGATCATGAAGCGAGTCTGCGCGTCGACGCGCTCGACGCCAGCGCTGCCGCGCGCCCCGTAGGTTCCCACGCGCTCGACGCGGCCGCGCTGGATCAACGCCACCGCGGCCCCCGGCACGTCGAACGCGCGCAGCGTGCTGGCGATGTAGTCGTCGAGCTCGCCCCAGCGCTGGAGCGAGAGCGGCACGAGCGGCCCCGATAGCGAAGGCTCGGCGCCCAGCTCGGGCTCGGACGGGCGCGGCGCGGGGCGCGCCAGCGCGAGCGCTGGGACGAGAGGCGCTGCCACGGCGACGCGAGCCGGCGCGCGCTCGTGGGCGACGGAGAAGCTCGACCAGAGCCAGTAGGCTCCGCCCAGCCCCGCGAGCGCTCGCGCGATGCGCGCTATCCACGGCCGCCGCTTCACGAAAATCGATCTCCCGATGCGGGCTCGCGCCCGCCACCTTCGCTCGCAGACTGCTCCCGCTCGCCGCGCATGTCCATCGCTCGAGCGCGGTGAAAGCACCGCGGCGCTTCACCCCAGACGAGGCTTGCTCTCGTGAATTCGGACCGCATATCCGATGATGCGATGCTTCGCCGATCCTGCGCGCAGAGGCGTATCATTCTGCCGCTCGAAGCGAGCCGCATTTGCGTCGAGCACTCAGACTCTCTCACGCGCGGGAGCCCCAACCCGCGCGCGGTGAGATCGTCTGCCTCGTTTCGGGCACGTTCCCGTCGCGAACGCTCGAACGCGCGGATGAGCCAGGCTCGACGCTGGACGTTCTGAGTTCTACGAATCGACGCTCCGATCGGCGCATCGCGCCATCGAGCGCTGCGCCTACAAAGTGCTCGCGGCTGACGACGCGGCGCTCCCTGACGAGCGGCGCCTCCCCCGCTACGCGAACGGGCTGTGTCGTGCGCCCATCGAAGCTCGAGCGCGGCCCGCGCCCGCACAGCGAGCTGGCCCGATGACCGGCGCCCCCCAGTTCACCCGGGCGTCATCTCTCGCCGAAGCGCGCGTCGATCCGCTGCGAAGCCGCCTTCGCGGCCTCTCGCTGCGAGAACGAGTCGTCAGCGACGTCGGGCCGTGCCGCTGCGACGGGCTCTGCGGACGGCTACCGCCATTGCCCAGCGCGAGCTCGCGTGCCACACACGCGCTGTCGTGAGCATCGCCGAACCGCTCGATAGCGCCAAGCCCGTCGCCCGAGCGCGGTCGCGCATGCTGCAGCGTATCGGCCTGTGCGCGCTGCTGCTCCTGGGAGTGTTGCTGGGTGGCTGGGCTTTTTGGCTCGAGCCTCGGCGCCTGGTGGTGCACGAAGAAACACTCGACGTCCCGCACTGGCCCGCGGAGCTGGGCGGCTTCCGCATGGCGCTGCTTTCGGACCTGCACGTGGGCTCGCCTTACTGGGGCATCCGCGAGCTCGAGCGGCTGGTCGAGCGCGTCAACGAGCAGAAGCCCGAGCTGGTGCTGCTCGCTGGTGACTACATGATCAACGGCATGCCGTTTGGCGAGTGGGTGGCTCCCGAGGCGATCGGGGCCGCGCTCGCTCGGCTGGATGCGCCGCTCGGGGTCGTCGCGGTGCTCGGCAACCACGACTGGTGGAGCGGCGGGCACCGGGTGCGCAAGGCGTTCGAGCAGGCGGGCATCATCGTGCTCGAAAATCAATCACACGGCGTGCAGCGCGACGGCCAGCGCTTCTTCGTGGTGGGGCTCGCCGATCAGCTGACGCGGAGGGTGCAGCTCGACAAGGCGCTGCTGGGCGTGGCTGGCGGCGCGCCCTTCCTGGTGCTCTCGCACGAGCCCGACATCTTCACGCGCATCCCCGAGCGCGCCTCGTTGACGCTGGCGGGCCATACCCACGGCGGGCAAGTGCAGCTGCCGTTGCTCGGTCGTCCCGTCATCCCGTCGCGCTACGGCGAGCGCTTCGCGGCGGGGCACATCGTGGAGGAAGGGCGGCACCTGTTCGTGACGACGGGGGTCGGAACGAGCACGCTGGCAGTGCGCTTCGGCGTGGCGCCAGAGGTGGCCATCCTGACGCTGGAGTAGGAAGGGGCCGAGGAGCCAAGGAGCCAAGGGGTCGGAGGCCGATGGGCGCGCCTGCGATCTCAGCTCGGATCGATGCGGTAGACGACGCCTGCGCTCGTGAGCACGTAAAGCTCGCCGCCTTGGTCGACACCGAACGAGGTGATATTGCGTAGCCCGCTCGGGTTGAGCGTCGCCGTGATCTCGGCTTGCAAGACCAGCCGCTCGTTCTCCACGCGCAGTGCGCCGAAGCGACCGCTGCAGTAGTCCGCGAACAAATACACGCCCCGCAGCGCGGCGAGGGCCTGGCCGCGATACACGTAGCCGCCCGTGACGGAGCAGCCGAAGTCGCGCGGGTATTCGAACACCGGCAAGGTCAGGCCCTCTCTATCGCAGCCCGACGTCGGCTCGAAGCAACGCGACCCCTCCATCGTGTTCCAGCCGTAGTTGCGCTGCCCGGCGCCGCTCGGCTCGAAATCGATCTCTTCGATCGCGCCCTGCCCCACGTCTCCGATGTACAGGTCGCCGGTCTCCGCGTCGAAGCTGAAGCGCCACGGATTCCGGAGGCCGTAGCTCCAGATCTCGGGCCTCACGCCGTCGCCCGTCATGTTGCCGGCGGGGATGCCATACTCCCCCGCGTCGCGACCGTTCACGTCGATGCGCAGCATCTTGCCCAGCCACGCGTCGAGGTTCTGACCGTAGCCCTGCGGGTCTCCTCCGCTGCCGCCGTCGCCCAGCCCGATGTACAGGAAGCCGTCGCTCGGGTGAAACGCCAGCATGCCGCCGTTGTGGTTCGAGTAGGGCTGATCGATCACCAGCAAGCGCCGTTCGCTGCTGGGATCGGCCGTGAGCTCCCCCGCGCGGCGCGTGAACTCGCTCACCACGCCAGCGCCGAGCTCGATGTCCGCGCCCGGCACCGGTCGCGCGGAGTAGTGGAGATAGAAGCGACCGTCGCCGGCGAAGCTCGGGTTCAACGCCAGGCCGAGCAGGCCGCGCTCGCCCCCTGCGCTGACGCGGTCTGTCAGATCCAGGAAGGGCTCGTCCTCCAGCACGCCGTTCACGATCTTGCGCACGCGGCCGGGTTGCTCGAGCACGAGCAGCACGTCGGCATCGGGCAAGGCAGCGAGGAACGTGGGCGCGTCGAGCCCGCTCACGAGCTCGGTGAGCTTCATTTCGGGCAATGCGCCCGCGTCCCCTATCGGCGCTAGGCTACCGCCGTTCGCCGAGTCGTCGCAGGCTGTGAGCCACGGCATGAGCCCCACGCAGAGTCGAATTCCGACCTGGAACACGCAGCGCGTCCAGCATGTGCTTCGAGCGCGGGCCGTGGCAGGGGGATGGATAGATTCACATACCGGGTGGGTGCTCACCCGCAGATTCTCTGCCATGGCACCCGTCAGCTACAAGCCATCGTCCAGCCTGGGGCAGATGCGAGTTCTCGCCCCGGCTGCTCCGGATTGGCAGCGCTTTTGACGTTGCTCATCTGTAAGCGCGGGGCGCGCGGGCCGTTTGCAGTGGCAGGCACATCGAGGAGATTTATGCAACGTCCTTTGTACTGTCGGTTCGGTCTCGCGTCAAAACTCGGCCTTGGCACGCTGGTCGGTCTCGCGCTCGCCTGTACGCCGGGGCCGCAACGCAGCGCCGAGCCGTCGGTTCCGGCGTCGAAGACCACGCCGACAGCCAGCGCCTCCAAACCCGGCGACAATACCGCCACCGAGTCGTTGCCTCCCGCCGCGGGCCAGCCCCCCGCGCCTCGCGCGCTCTCGGACGAGAGCGAGCCCGGCTGGGGCATCATCGAGCCCAAGCGCGTGACGTACGCCGAGGTCGTGAGCCGCGTCACCGGAATGGTGACCGAGCAGGATACGCAAGAGCAGGTGCAGAGCCGCGGGCTGCATCTGATCAACCTCACGTGGGAGGATACGGGGCGCAACCAGGGCTCCTCGGTCGGGCCCAACATCAGCGACCTCACCTTGCAGGTGCGCTACACCGACCAGGGCCAGAAGAAGGCGGCGCTGCTGCCCGTCATCCGCTTTCCCAACTTCAGCGACCGCACGGGCGACGTGCGCGCCGACAAGTTCTTTCTGCGCGTGGGTAACCAGGCGAACGGCGGCCAGCTGGAGACCGTCGCGCTGCGCGACGTGCTGAAGAACGTGCGAGCGTACCTGTCCGATCCCAAGAGCCTGCTCGGCTCTGGCAACCTCACCGCGTCGCGCGACAGCCACTACCTCGTGAGCGCGCAGGCGGTGTTCTTGCCCATCCCCAGCGAAGGGCACGCAGAGTTCACGCCCGTGCTCTTCAACTATCAATCGTACCCCGAGTCGCCCGCCGTGCTGACGCTGCTCGTCTCGCGTCAGGGCACGAGCATCACGGTGATCGAGAACCGCCCCAACGAGGCCTCACCGGTGGCCAGCTGGGGCCAGGAGCTCTACTTCAACCAGGCGGGGCAGCGGGCGCCGTTCAGCGCGGAACGCAGGAGCGACGTGAAGGCCCGTATCGAGGCGCAGGGCGGCCCCAAGAATGAAGACGACGTGAGCGCGCTGGCACAAGGCGCAGACGCGCTCTTCATCATCCAGGTGCCGCTCAAGCAGAAGGCTCGGCGGCAGCAGCCCCTGAGCCTCGGCGCGAGCGCGGGCTCGGGCGCCGCGCTGGAGAGCGCAGCGCCACCTCCCGCGTCCGCGCCAGCGCCCGCCAAGGCGAGCGAGCGGGAGCGCAGCGACGTGGAACAGGCCGTGCTCGGGCACGGCGACGTCGAAGGCCCGTTCGAGGAAGGCCGCTCGCTGCGGCTGGAGCGCGACGCCCGCTTCCCGGTGCGCGTCACCGTGCAGTTCTACAAGGCCACCTCGAACGGCGTGGTCAGCCCCACGGACCTGAACGCGATCGCCACGAGCATCGGCAACGTGTACGAGCACGCCGACTACGTCGGCTCGCTCGTCATCCCCGAGGGAGACCAGCGCCGCCCGACGGACTGGCAGGGCGCGGAGGGGCGCTTGTTCCCCAACTGAAGGGACCGGGGGTCAGGGCGCTTTCCCGAGGCTCGAGCTGACGCAAACCGACAAATTCATACAAACGCTCGAGCGCGTCGCTTCCGCTGCGACCGAGGCACTTTTTTTCTGCCGAGCGCGACGGGGTTTCTCTGCCTCTGCGTCTGAATGAGTGAAGACCGAAGGTGGTCTTCGACGTTCGAGGAGACCCTTCATGTTCAAACACATCGCAGCTCTCGGTATCGGCCTCACCACGCTCATCGCGGCCCCTCTCGCTCTGGCGGCGCCCTGCGATCCAGCGCACCCCTCCGCGGCTCACGCCCCCTCCGCCGTCCGCGCGCCCACGCCGACCCGTATCGCCTTGGCGCCGCGCCGTATCGGCGCGCAGCACGTCGCCCTGCGCCGGGCCGACTCCAACCGCGACGGCAGGATCACCTACTCCGAGGCCCGCGCCCAGGCCCGCGGCCAGTTCGACCGCGCCGATCGTGACGACAACGGAGCGCTCTCCTCGTGGGAGCTCCGCAACGCCAGCGACGACGTCACGCGCCTCGCCCGCGGGCAGGGGCAGCTCGTCACCCGCTCCGAGTTCGACGCCGCCACGCGCGCCCGCTTCGCCCGACTCGACACCAACCGGGATGGCCTGCTGAGCCGCCGCGAGCTGGGGCTGAGCGCGGCGCGCACCAACACGGCTCAGGCGCGGCGCTGGTCGCTCTGAGCACGTGAGTCGCCCACCAGGCCCTCGCTCCGCAGCGCCATGCTCGGGGCGGGGGGAGGCGGGGGTCAGGGGCATCGCTGTTAGCAGGTCACGCCCCTGCGCCCTGGTTTAGTGTGCGCCGACGCGCGAGCGGTCGAGCTGATGCCGGTTTTGCAAGGATGAGCCCGACCCGCTCGCGCGGGCTCTGCTCCTCGCCGCCGTCGTACAGACCCACCAGTCGGTATTGCTCTCGGACCAACCTCGCTCAACGCGCGGGTTGGCCCTGTGTGCCGTCGCTCACAG
>Ga0247763_1000575_pt1 | contig 21943 bp, 18 predicted proteins | sample UWRJL141409B4_FD_179926 | JGI IMG/M metagenome (GOLD analysis project Ga0247763, IMG submission 179926) | Plant litter microbial communities from Arlington Agricultural Research Station in Wisconsin, United States - UWRJ-L141-409B-4 | ecosystem: Environmental > Terrestrial > Plant litter >...
TGGGGATTTCGAGGACGCCTGCGAGCGATGAGCCGGGCGACGGCGGGAGCGGCGGCAGCAACGCGGGCGACGTGCCGTCGGCTACCGACGCCGGGGAGTGAGCGCTCTACCCGCCACCGGTGCTGGCGGCGCCGGTGCTGGCGGCGCCGGTGCCCCTCGCCGGCCCACACTGGCCGCTCGTCAGCCACGCTCGTTAGCCCGGAGTGGTGCGGCAGCGCCGCGACGCTCGAGCGCGCGAATCTTGACGCTCGAAGCACGGCGCCTGCGTGCGGCGCTCGACGTGACGCTGAGAACGGGCGGGCGCCGCCAGACTGGAGCGCCTTCTCGCGCTCCGATCCCCGCACGATGAGCGCCGACGCCGAAATATCGCCTGCGCCGTGTTGCTTGCATCCGTCGCTTGGTATCCAAGTTGCAACTGCGTCGCTCGTGTTCCGCTCCCTGCATATCGCCGCGACCGGCATGGCCGCTCAAGAGACACAGCTCGAGGGCGTGTCGAACAACATCGCCAACGTCAACACGAACGGCTACAAGCGGCAGCGCATCGAGTTCCAGGACCTCTTGTACCAGACCGTGCGCGCCGCTGGCACCCGCACCACAGAGACCACTCGCTCGCCTACCGGCATCCAGCTCGGCAGCGGGGTGCGCGTGGCGGCGGTGTCACGCAACTTCACGCAGGGGGCCATCCTCGTCACGAACAACCCCCTCGACGTGGCTATCGAGGGCAATGGCTTCTTCGTCATCCAGCAGTCGGATGGAACGCCGGCATACACCCGCGCCGGCGCGCTGCAGACCGACGCCCAGGGCCAGCTGGTGACCCCCGAGGGCCACCTGCTCGACCCGCCGATCACGATCCCGCCCGACACCATCAGCACGACGATCGGTGCCGAGGGCACCGTGAGCTGCATGATCGCCGGGCAGGATGCGCCCGTCGAGGTGGGCCAGCTCACGCTCGCGACGTTCATCAACCCGTCTGGCCTGCACTCGATCGGTAAGAACCTGTTCATCGTGACGCAGTCGAGCGGCGAGGCGCAGATCGGCGCCGCGGGCTCGGATGGCCGCGGTGCGCTCCTGCAGGGCGCGCTGGAGCGTGCGAACGTGGACATCGCAGAAGAGATGGTCGGCATGATCACGGCGCAGCGAGCGTACGAGGTCAACTCGAAGGTGGTGATGACAGCCGACGAGATGCTGCGCGCCGCCGTCAACATGAGGTGATCGCGTGCGGGCTCTCTCTTTTCTGGGTCGCGGGCGCCCCGAGCCGCGATGGGGCCTGGCGGTGGGGATTCGCGCCGCTCGAGCGCTCGGGCCCGGCCTGCTCATCGCGCTCTCGGGCGCGACTGGCTCCGCGCGAGCGGGCGAGCCCGCGGCCGTGAGCATCAGCCGCGGCCGCGTCAGCCTGGCCGATGTGATGCCGGCGTGTCCGCCGCGGGCTTGCAAGATGGATCTCGGCCCGGCGCCGCCACCCGGCGTGAGCTGGCTGGTGGATGCCTCCGTGATCCGCGGTGCGCTCGAGGCTGGCGGCGAGGACCGCCGCAGCCTGGGCGACATTCAACCCGTGCGGGTGGTGAGCGAGGCGCGGGTGCTGAGCCCGGCCGACGCCGGCGAGCTCGTGCGTCCGAGCATCGAAGCGGCGCTGCCGACCGGGGTGACGCTGTCGAGCCTCGAAGCGAAGAGCCAGCTGACGCTGCCGCTGCGCGGTAGCGCCGGAACGGCCACGCTTCCGAAGCTGCCGAGGCGCGCCGGTAACAACACCACGACTGCGATGGTCGACATCATGCTCGACGGCGTTCTGGTGCGGCGAGTGCCCATCCTGGTGCGGCTCGTGATAGCGGCCAGCGCGGCGCGCGCCGACGTGCCGCGCGGACACGCGCTGACGCTGGTGATCGAGCGCCGCAGCGCCACCATCAGCACCGGCGGGGTCGCCCTGAGAGACACGGAGATCGGCGAGGTCGCGCCGTTCCGGGTGCAGCGCACCGGGCGCGTCATCAATGCGCTCGTGAAATCGGCGGGCGTGGCGCAGGTCTTGGAGGTCGATTGAAACGCTTCCGGGTTGCTTGGATCGGTCTGGCTCTGCCAGGCGTCATCGCGTGCGGGCCACCCCACATCGCCCCGTTCACGCCGCGCGAGCGCAAGTACGCCCAGGGCGACTACGCCGTCGAGCAGGATCAGGCCAAGCCTGCTCGTGGATCCATCTATACGGAGGGCATGGCGGGTTATCTGGAAGACACCCGCGCGGTGCGCATCGGCGACATCGTGATGGTGCGCATCGACGAGCAGGCCAACGCCCGTGGAGGAGCCAGCACCGACCTGAGCCGGTCGTCGAATCGCTCGCTGGGTATGAACGCGCTGCTGGGGTTGGTGCCCGCGATCCGCAACTCACACCCGAACATCGATCCGGAGCAGCTCGTCTCGCTGATGAGCGACATGAACTTCCAGGGCGACGGGCAGACCTCGCGCGACGGCACGCTGCGAGGCGTGATCGCCGTGCGCGTCAAGAAGCAGCTGCCGAATGAAGATCTGTTCGTGGAAGGCACGAAGGTGGTGATGATCAATCAGGAGGAGTACCACCTGTACATCTCGGGTCTGATCCGCCCGACCGACATCGAGGGAGACAACTCCGTTCCGTCCTGGCGCCTCGCTGACGCCCAGGTGGAGTTCACGGGCCGCGGCGACATCGCGTCACAGGTCGATCGCGGATGGCTGGCGAAGGTACTGGATGCCATCAATCCTTTCTGACTCGCCGCGCGCGCGACGCCCCGAGCGTCGCGGCCTGGCCGCTCACGCGCGAACCGTGCGCCGGGTGGGTCGCGCGGCGCCCCTCCTCGCGCTCCTGCTGAGCGCGCTGCTCATCGCAGCTCCCGCGCGGGCCGATCGCCTGCTCGATCTGTGCGACGTCGTCGGCGTGCGTGACAACCAGCTGATCGGCTACGGCGTGGTGGTGGGCTTGCAGGGCACGGGCGACGACGTATCGGCGCCGTTCGCCATGCAGTCGTTGCGCTCGTTGCTCCGCCGCCTGGGCGTTCAGATCGACTCGGGGCAGCTGCGCCTCCGCAACGTGGCCGCGGTGCTCGTGACCGCCAACATTCCGGCCTTCGTGCGCTCGGGCGGGCGGCTCGACGTCACCGTGTCGTCGGTGGGCAACGCGCGCTCGCTGCGGGGCGGCGTGCTCGCGCAGACCCCGCTGCGCGGCGCCGATCGGCGCGTCTACGCCGCCGCGCAGGGGCCGCTCATCGTGGGCGGCTACGAGGCGGGCGGCGCAGGCGGCGGCGTGCAAGCGGCGACCACCAACACGGCGCGCATCCCAGGTGGTGCGCTGGTGGAGCGCGAGATCGACACCGCCATCGAGCAGGACGGGTCGCTGACGCTCGCGCTCAAGACGCCCAACTTTCTCACGGCGCAGCGAGTGGTAGAGGCGGTTAACGCGCAGCTCGGCGAGGCGGCGGCGCACGCCGTCGACGCGGGCTCGATCGAGGTCAAGGTGAACGTGCCGAAAGACCCGGCGGCCGAGAAGGCCGAGGCGGACGCGAAGAAGCCTGGACCGAAGGCGAAGAAGACGAAGGAGCAGCTGGCGCTCGAGGCGCGCGAGAAGGCCGAGAAGGAGAAGGCGGAAGCCGACCGGCGCGCGGCCGCGGCGGTGTCGCTGCTCGCCAAGCTGACGACGGTCGAGGTCGCGCCGGACACGACGGCCAAGGTCATCATCAACGAGCGCACCGGTACGGTCGTGGCCGGCGGCGACGTGCGGCTCCTGCCCGTGGCGATCGCGCAAGGTGGCATTACCATCGCCGTGCGCGAGAGCGCGGTGGTTTCACAACCGGGACCGCTCGCGAACGGCACGACGGCGGTGGTCCCCACGACAGACGTCGAGGCGCATGAGCCGACACCGCAGGTCACTTACCTCGACGGCGCTGCGTCGCTCGCGGACGTGGCGAAGGCGCTCTCCTCTTTCGGTGTGTCACCGCGCGAGTTGGCGAGCATCTTGCAAGCGCTCAGAGCGGCTGGCGCGCTGCGCGCCGAGATCATCGTGCAATGAACCCCACTGCCATCGGAAGCTCGATAACGCCGCATCAAAACGTTGACGCTGCGGGCGCCACGGCACCCACGCCCGAGCAAAAGAAGGCGGCGCGCGACTTCGAGGCCATCTTTTTGCGGCAGCTCCTGTCGTCGCTCGAGAAGGGGAGCGGCATCGCTGGTGGAGAGAGCAGCGGGGGGCAGGTATTCCGATCGATGATGGTGAGCGCACTCGCCGACACCGCGTCCGAGGGCGGCGGGATCGGGCTCGGCGAGGTCATCCTGAAGGCGATGTTGCCGCCCCCGCCGCGAGGCGAGCTCGACCTTTCGCAGCAAACCAAAGCGCCTCACGCGGCTAGAGGCGCGCCGAGCCACGAGAGCAGCCCGCTCACGGGCACGGGCCTCGACAGCTCGGAGCGCCGCGGCGCTGATCACGTCGAAGTCGGCGAGCCATCGAGCTCGACACGATGGGGAGCTGCAAGTCGAGTATTGACCGAAGCGCGTCCCGCGCCCATGCTGGAGGGCGCGACGGGGTCCGCCGCGCCCGCTCGAGAGGGGCGCATCCCATCCCAGGGGAGCGGTCGATGACCGGGCGGGTTAATTCATCACTGCAATTCAGCACGGGGAGCCCGGCACTTCGGGGTCCATCGAACGGGGTCGCCCCAGCACGCTCTCCTTTCACCGTGAGAGCGCGCCGGGTCGCCACGGTCTTATCCGGAGGGTGCTGTCCGGAGGGCGGGATCTGGGGCTGCTGTTTCGGAAGGCGTCAACATCGAGACGACGCGAGTGTCAATTATTCTGTTAGGCCGAAGGCCGTAAGAGATGAAACGACGACACGCGGGCAGCCGAGACGCGAGGCGAGAGAGCCCGGTCGTCGAATTTGAGGGTGAGCGTCACTTTTTTCTCAAGGCCGCAGCAGAAGATCCGATTAGCGGCGGTGTAAGTTCCACGCACTCACGGTGAGGGGACGACTCCTATGAAGGGAATCATTAGTAGCCATTCAGCGCTGACTGCCTATCAAAGGCAGACCGCCGTCGATCCCGTCCGCGTGCCGCAATCGCCGGTGCAGCGAGAAGGGGCGGCGGCCAGCAGCTCTGTCCGCGCCGCGCGCGTATCGATCTCGGACGAAGCTCGGGCGCTCGCCGCGGGTGACCCGGCGATAGACCAGGCCAAGGTCGAGCGGCTCCGCAGCGGCCTCGCGGCTGGCAGCCTGAAGTTCGACTCACAGGTCGTCGCTCAGCGCATGATCGATCGAGCCGAATGAGCACGAAGACGAGCGGCCCAAAGCCCAGCGCTGCCAAGCCGTCAACGCCAGACGGCATCCCGCCCAGCGGCCATCGCCAAGCCGGGGCAGCGTCCGGGGCCGCGTCGGTTCGGGGGGCGGCGGCCGTGGCGGCGACAGTAACCGTGGCCGGGGCAGCCTCTGTGCCGGATGGGATACCGCCGTCGGCGCCGGGCCACCCGGCTCGGTCGGTGCTCGTCGAGCTCGCTGACCTGCTCGAAGCAGAACGCGCCGCCTTGGTGACCCTCGACCGCGGTGCGATCGAGAGCTTCGCCACGCGCAAGCTGGAGCTCGATCAGGCGCTGCAGCGGGCCGTGGGCGCGGCGAAGCTGGGCGCCTCCGAGCAGGCGTTGCTCGAGCGCGTGCGACAGAGCGCGCTCTCGAATCAGCTGCTCCTGGCTCACGCGCGCTCGTGCGTGCAAGGAGTGTTGTCGCTGCTCACGCCGGCGAACGCCCCGCGCTACACCGCGCCCGGGCAACAGGGCGCGCACGGCGGGCCCGATGCTCCGCCGCCCATCGCCCTCAACCTGCGTCGCTGACGCCGACGCACCGGCGTTGCCGAAGCGCTTCGGACGGCACCTAGCCCCGCGGCGCCGGCGCGCTGACGCCGAGAGCCAGTGCTCGCTGACGCTGCCACGCGCGGAGTCAGCGTTCACGCGCGTGACCATGGGGTGCAGCGCGGCGCACGCCATGGGCGTGACGCCCACATCCCGCGCGCCCGGAGCGTTCCAGGGCAAGGCGATGATGTCTCACGCTGAATCAAAGCACCTGGCATCTCGGGGCGTAGCGTGTTTCATGCCGTGGTAGCGCGCCGGGGTGAAGTGCGCGATTCATGCGTCGGGCGGCCCCGTCCGATCCACGATGCTAGGATCATCGCAAGGCAAGGAAGCCGGAATAGCGTGGCGGGTACCAAGCAAGGATCGCTTGGCGCGCTACGTGCAGCCGGGCAACACGAGGTAACGACGTGGGGCTGACAGATATCTTGGCGAACGCGCGCGACGCGATGAGCGCGCAGACGTTCGGGTTGACCGTGACGGGTCAAAACGTGTCGAACGTGAACACGCCCGGCTACGTACGGCGCCAGGTGGTGCTGGAGACGCGCGATCTCGGGCCCGGAAACTTCGGCGGGGTGAACGCGGCCGGCATCCGGCGCGTCTCCGACCAGTTCATCGATCAAAAGCACCTCTCGCTCACGGGGCTCAGCTCCGAGGCCTTCACTCGCGATCAACTGCTGGGGCAGACCGAGGCGTTGTTCAACGACTTCGTCGGCGCTGGCCTCAACAGCTCGATGAGCGCGCTGTTCTCGTCCTTCTCGTCGCTCTCCGCGACCCCGAACGACCCGACCGTGCGCGCCACAGTGCTGCAGCGCGCAGAGACGTTCTCGAACCAGGTCCGCACGGCTGCCGACCAGGTCGCGAACTACCGCTCGGAGCTCTTCAGCCAGGCGCGCGACGTCGTCGGCGACATCAACTCCAAGCTCGACGGCGTCGCGGAGCTGAGCGGTCGAATCAACGAGGCCGCTGCCGCCGGGCAAGACGCGGCCGACCTCAGAGACAAGCGCGATGCGCTGCTCATCGAGCTCACGAAGAAGATCGAGGTGCGCACCTACACCGACGGAACGGGGCAGCTCGTGGTGCAGGGCCCCGGCGTCACGCTGATCCAGGGTGACAAGCCCCGGCACCTGTCGCTCGACATCGCAGACGACGGCTCGTTGCAGGTCTTCGCGCGGTCGGGGGGGGGCGCAGGCGGTGAGGTCACGAAGTTCCTGAGCGGCGGGGAGCTCGCCGGCGTGCTCCAGGTGCGCGACCGGGACGTCGTGGAAATGCAGAACGAGCTCGACACATTCGCGTTCAACCTCGGCAATCAGATCAACTCCGTGCACGCGGCGGGCTTTGGTCTCGACGGCCAGAACGGTCGCGCCATCTTCGACGTCGGCACCAGCGCCGAGGGCGCCGCTGGCCGCATGCGCGTGAGCGCAGACGTCGAGGGGCGGCCAGACCTGCTCGGCGCCGCCAGCAGCGCCGCCTCCCTGCCGGGCGACGGCACCCAGGCGATGTTGCTCGCGGGAGTGGCCGACTCGCCGGTGCCGGGCCTCGACGGGCTCGACCCGAGCGAGGCCTACGGCCGCCTCATGGGGAACGTGGGCAAGCGCAAGCAAGAGGCGGCGAACACCCTGTCCATGCGCGACGCGATGACCGCACAGGTCGAGACCATGCGGCAGTCGGTGAGCGGCGTCTCGCTCGACGAGGAAATGGTCGCCATGACTCAGTATCAGCGCGCGTTCGAGGCCGCCTCCCGCGTCTTCACCACGGCAGACCAGCTGCTCGAAACTCTGATCAACACGCTAGGCCGATGAGAATTACAGACAACATGCGGTTCGGGTCGGTGCAGCGCTCGCTGGCCTCCCTGCGCTCGCGCCACGCGACGCTCACCAATCAGCTCTCATCGGGACGCAAGATCCTCGCGCCCTCGGACGACCCGGTCGCAGCGGCCAAGCTCGCTCGCATCAACGCGCGCGCGCAGCGCACCGCAGACTACCAGAACACCATCTCGGCGGTGCGCGCCGACATCGAGCTCAGCGAGGGCACGCTGGGCCAGGCTTCGCAGCTCATGGTGCGCGCGAACGAGATCGCGATCGCGGGCGCAAACGACGCGCTCTCGCCGTCCGATCGCTCGGCCCTCGCCGTCGAGGCCCAGTCGCTGCGCGAGCAGCTGCTCGCCACCGCCAACGCGCGCGGCCAGCGCGGCTATCTGCTCTCGGGCAGCCAGACGTCGACGCCGCCCTTCGCCGCCGACGGCACCTACCAGGGCAACGACATCGAGCACGAGGTCGAGATCTCGCCGGGCGTGCGGACGCGGGTGAGCGTGACGGGCGCCGGCGCCTTCACTGCTGCCGGCGGTACGGACGCCTTCGCCGCTCTCGACGCGCTCCACACGGCGCTGCTCTCGAACGACGCCAGCGCGATCTCCGCCACGCTCGGCGCGATCGAGTCCTCGCGCGAGCAGATCGTGCGCGCCCAGGGCCAATCCGGCCTGATCATGAACCGCCTCGACACGGCCGACGAGGCCCTGAGCGTGACGGCGCTCGAGCTCTCAAAGCAAGACAGCGCTCTCGGCGACGTCGATCCATTCGCCGCGATCAGCGAACTGACGCAGCTGTCGACGACCATCGAACAGGCGATCGCCGTCGCGCGGCAGACGCTGACCATCGGGCAAGATCTGTTCTGAGCGTTCGTGTGTCAGAGGGCAGGGGTTGCCGTCTGACACTCTGAACTGACTGGTCGAAGGGGCCGAGGGTCCAAGGGGCCAAGGGCAGCGGAGTCCGACGGTGGGTCCTCGCGGGGGCCGACGTTCTGCAGCTCGTTGGCCTTGTCCGGTGGGACCTGACGGAGCTTCCGCGCCGCAACAGCGCGCCGTGCTTCGTTGACCGAGCTGCGTCCATTGCGTAGCCGCGTCGCTCGCGCGGGGCTCATCCCTCCGCACATCGCGCGAGGCACACGCTCGTGCAGACATCGCCGCCAAGGCAAGGGCCTCTGAAACCCTTGGCCCCTTGGACCCTCGGCCCCTTGGACCCTTCCTCCGCCCGTCAGACAACCAATCCCCGCCCGTCAAACCCGCGACGCCGCGCCGGGACTCTCACCAGCGAGTCCCCTGGAAAATCGTCCCGGTGGAGCACTCTATCGATCTGGCACTCCGTGTGCAGTGATGGCCATCGATGTTGGTCATTTCGCGCCGCAAGGGGCAACGCGTGTCGATTGGCGAGGAGATCGAGCTGGTCGTCACGGAGGTGCATCGCAGCTCGGTCAAGTTGGGGATTCGCGCTCCGCGCGGCCTGACCGTGCTGCGCGGAGAGATCCGAGACTCGATCGAAGAAGCTAATCGCCTCGCGGCCGCGAGCAGCGTGGAGGACACGGGCGCGCTGAGCCCCGTCAAGCCGGCGACCCCCGGTGAAATCTCCGCCATCCCCGTGACGGTGCTGCGCCGGCCGGCGCGCAAGGACGAGAAGCCTGCATGAGCGCGGGAGCAGGCGAAGTACGGCACACGCGGCCGCCCGACTCGGGCAGGCGCGCCGTCTTCCGCTTCCTCGACATCAACCTCGAGTCCCTGCGCATGCAAGAGGACACGAGGGCGCTGGTGCGAGACGCCGAGCCGCGCGGCAAGGTCGAGGTGCTCGCCGACGGAACCCCGTTCGTCCGCACGTCAGACGCGCGGCTCGGGCTGCCGCTCGCGCCGACGGAGATCTTCGCGCAGCTGGGCCAGCTCGAGGTGCACCACGTGGTGGTGGTGTTCGGGCTCGGCATGGGCCAACTGGCGCGGGCCGTGCGCGCCATGTACAACGTGCCGGTCGTCGTCTACGAGCCCGACCCGGCGGTGCTGCGCACGGTGCTCGAGTACGGGCCGCTCGAGCTCGGCCACGTGGCGGTCGTCTCGGGTATCTCCGATTTGACCAAGCAGTGGCGGGACTTCGCGGCGCGGCTGGTCGATGTGCGGGTCTTGACGACCCCTGGCTACTACTCGGCTTACCCCGACGAGGTCAAAGCATTCGTCGAGGCCATCCCCACGTTGCTGCAGCGCACGGCCATCTCCAAGGCGACATACCGCAACCGCGCCAAGTTCTGGGTCGAAGACATCATCGACAACGTCGAGCTCTTGACGCACTCACCGCCGTTCTTGACGCTCGAGGGCCATTACGACGGCGTGCCCGGGTTCATCATCGGGGCGGGGCCGTCGCTCGACAAGAACATCGCCCTGGTGCGCGAGGCCGCCAAGAAGGGCATCGTGTTCGCTACCAACTCGGGCGCGGTGTCGCTGGCTCGGCACGGCATCGAGCCGCAGGTGGTGTGCTGCATCGAGAGCATCGACGCCTCGAGCAAGCTCGGCAATCTGTTCTTCATCGATCGGGTGGTGCGCGCCTTCAGCCTGAGCGCGGCGCCGCAGACGCTGCGCACGGGGGCGGGGCCGCTCATGCCCGTGCACGAGGCCATCGCTCAGTACAACGGGCCGCTCGAAGATTTGACCGGGCACGGGGGGCTGCCCATGGCGGGCAGCGTCTCGACCATCGCCGCCTCGCTCGCGCGCGTACTCGGCTGCTCGCCGCTCGTGTTGATCGGGCAAGACCTGGCATACAGCGGCGGGCGCACCTACGCCACCGGCACCGGCTACGAGAGCTCGCGTGCCGAGATCGACCCGCAGACGGGGACGATCCACTTGAAGTGGAATGAGGAGATCATCCGCGTGCACGGCGAAGCGCAGGGCCAAACGCGCGATCGTGAAGAGCTCCGGCGCGTGCCGGCCTGGGGTGGAGAAGGAGAGGTGGACTCGGGCGTCGGCTTCGCCGGCGTTCAACACTGGTTCGAGGCGACGGCAGAACTGCTGCGCAAGATGGGCAGCACGATCGAGCTCGTCAACGCGACGGAGGGAGGCGTGCACATCGCCGGCTACGAGGACCGCCGACTCTCGGACGTGCTAGCCGCCTTACCCGACCGCGACATCACCGCGGACAGCATCGAGCGCGACGCCCGAGCTGCGTGGACGCCGATCACGCTCGAGCGCATCCTCGAGTGGCTGGAGACCCATGCGCGCACCTCGCGCGAGGTGATCCGCGTGGCCCGGCGCCTGCGGCGCTACGCGCGCCTCGGGGCACGGGCGACCGCGTCGGCCAGGCCCGACCTGGTGACGCGCGTCTACGATCGCATGGAGCGCGCAGAGGCCGAGATGCGAGTTGCCGTGGCTGCGTGCCCGCTCGTCGACGCCTGGGCGCACCGCGCGGTCGACACGGCGATGCTCGCCGCGGGCGAGCTCGAGTCGACCGTGGAGGTTGGCCCGCATCGTGCAGCTGTGGACGCGAACGAGAAGAGCGCGCGGATAGCGGGTGCCGTCGAGGAGGCGGCACGCGAGCTCGAGACCGCACTCAAGAAGGCTGCGACTCGCATCGGCACGCGCGGGGTAATCTAGACTCAGGGAAAGAATCAGCCATGCCCATTGTCATCAGGACCAATATCCCATCGATGCAGGCGCAGAAGAACCTGCAGAAGTCATCCTCGGCGCTGAATGCGAGCTTTGACCGCCTGTCGAGCGGTCTTCGTATCGTCACGGCGGCCGATGACGCCGCCGGCCTCGCCATCAGCGAGAGCATGAGCACGCAGATTCGATCGTTCACGATCGCGGAGCGCAACGCGCAGGACGCGGTCAGCATGGTGCAGACGGCAGAGGGCGCGCTGGCCGAGGTGCACTCGATCATGGGGCGCTTGCGCGAGCTGGCGATGCAGGCGGCGAACGGCAGCTATACGTCGACGGATCGTGGGTTCCTCGACACCGAGTATCAGGCGCTCAAGGCCGAGATCGGGCGCATCCAGCAGTCGGCCAAGTTCAACGGCAAAGAGCTGCTCGCCAACGACGTGTCGACGATCCAGTTCCAGATCGGTCTGAACAACACCGCGTCCGACCAGCTGCAGCTGAGCTTCGGCGGCGTCGGCCTGACGGCGATCGTCACCAGCACGAACCTCATCTCTGGCAGCAGCATCACCGCGGCGCTGGCCGCGCTCAGCACCATCGACCAGACGCTGACCGTGGTGTCCACGCAGCGCGCCAAATACGGAGCCACGATGAACCGCCTGGATATCACCATCTCCTCGATCGAGACCATGCGCCTGAACCTCTCCGCGGCGAACTCTCGCATTCGAGACGTCGACGTGGCGAGCGAGACGGCGGCGCTCGCCCGCAACCAGGTGCTTTCTCAGGCGGGCGTCAGCGTGCTGGCGCAGGCCAACCAGATCCCGCAGCTCGCGCTGAACCTGCTGCAGTAGCCCGCGCCGCGCCGACCGCGGCGAGCCGCGTCGGCGCCCAAGTGTGGGCCGCTCGAAAAAAGAACAGCGCACACCAGTTCCCGTTTCAGCCCCGAACGTCCCAGCCGTACACAGGTGTAATCCGGCGGCACGAGGCGTTCGTGGGCCGAACAGAGGGCGAGCACTACCCGATCCGCTCGCTCTCGAAAACAGTGCCCAATCGACTGGGCAAGGGAGCACACACTCCCACCTCCGCGGGTAACCCGATTCCCGCGTCACAACCCGATACATAAGCTCACGCGACCCGTCGCGCAGGGAAGGTGCGGCATCGATGCCGGCCTTTCATGCGCTACTTCCGCGCTCGGGGCATAACCCGATTTGCCTCGATCCGGCGCCTGAGCTGACGCGACTCGCCGGGCGACCATCTTTGGACGCCGCCGGCAACGGCGATGGTGTGAACTGAAAATGTTCAAGCCAATGCGTTGAACTCCGTTCCCTGGGAGCGAGGGCAATAAGCCCTCACGCGCTCAATACGAGCGCTTCATCCCCAAGGAAGGGTTTCAACATGGCACTTTACATCAACACCAACGTCGCTTCTGAATCTGCTCAGAAGAACCTCGGCGCGAACCAATCGAAGCTGGCGGTGAGCTTTAATCGCCTGTCCAGCGGCCTCCGCATCAACAGTGCGAAGGACGATGCTGCCGGCCTTGCGATCAGCGAAAGCCTCAAGTCGCAAATCCGGTCGTTCAACGTTGCGGAGCGCAACGCCTCGGACGGCATCTCGATGGCTCAGACCGCTGAAGGCGCGCTGGGCGAGGTCCACGACATCCTCGGCCGCATGCGCGAGTTGGCGACCCAGGCTGCCAACGGCAGCTTGACCAGCACGGATCGCGGCTTCTTGCAGACGGAGTTCTCTTCTCTGCAGTCCGAGATCACGCGCATCCAGGGGTCGGCGAAGTTCAACGGGCGTCAGCTCGTCTCTTCGACGGCCGAGACCATCACGCTCCAGGTGGGTCTCGACAACACCGGCTCTGACCAGATCCAGGTCACGCTCGGTGGCGTCTCCCTGGGGACCATCGCCGGCGGCAGCACTGTGCTGACGGGCACGACGGCGTCGGGTGCGCTCTCTGCGCTCTCGACGATCGACGAGGCCATCGGCAACGTGTCCACGGCTCGCGCCACCTTCGGCGCGGCGATGAACCGGCTCGAGACGGCGCAGAGCAGCATTCAGACCATGAGGCTGAATCTCTCGGCTGCCAACTCCCGCATCCGGGACGTCGATGTCGCGCAAGAGACGTCGGCTCTTTCGCGGAACCAGGTGCTGACCCAGGCGGGCGTCTCCGTCTTGGCTCAGGCCAACCAGCTGCCGCAGCTGGCGTTCGGCTTGCTCGGTTAATGGCAAGCGTCGGCGTCGGGACGTCGCCGAACTGAACTGAAGCGCCCCATCCCCGACCGGACAAAGGTGTGCCGGACGGGGATGGTGTAGCGCCCCCATCGCTTTCTAGAGTCTGGTTTTGTTCAAGGCCCGCTAGCGGGCTCCGTTCTTGGGCACGCGACGACAATGACGTCATCGCGTGGCGCTGCATGGAAGCGGCGCCGATTAACCCAAGGATGGGAACATGGGCATCTATATCAACACCAACGTCGCTTCGTTGGAAGCGCAGAAGAACCTCGGCTACAACCAGGCTCAACTTCAAGTCAGCTTCAATCGGCTCTCTAGCGGCTTGCGCATCAACTCCGCCAAGGATGACGCAGCCGGCCTGGCGATCAGTGAGAGCCTGAAGTCACAAATACGGTCGTTCAGCGTCGCCGAGCGCAACGCTTTTGACGGCATATCCATGGCGCAGACCGCGGAAGGCGCGCTCGGCGAGGTGCACGGCATCCTCGGCCGCATGCGCGAGCTCGCCGTACAGTCCGCCAACGGCAGCTTGACGGCCACCGATCGTGGGTTCTTGCAGACGGAGTTCTCGTCGCTGCAAGCCGAGATAACGCGCATCCAGGGCTCGGCGAGGTTCAATGGTAAAGCGCTCGTCGGGTCCACGGCGGAGACGATCACGCTGCAGGTCGGCCTCGACGACACCGTCTCGGACCAGATCTCCGTGACGCTGGGCGGTGTGTCGCTCGCCACCATCTCGGGCAACTCGACCATCATCTCGGGCACCACGGCGTCGGGCGCGCTGGCGTCGCTCTCGACCATCGACACGGCCATCATTAGCGTGTCGACGGCGCGCGCGACGTTCGGTGCTGCGATGAACCGCCTCGAGGTCGCTCAGAGCAGCATCCAGACGATGCGCCTCAACCTGTCGGCTGCGAACTCGCGCATTCGCGACGTCGACGTGGCCACGGAGACGTCGGTGCTATCGCGCAACCAGGTCTTGTCGCAGGCAGGCGTCTCCGTCTTGGCGCAAGCCAACCAGCTGCCGACTCTGGCCCTCAACCTGATGGGTTAAGGCCCTAGCGACGGGCAGAGGTAGGGGGGCGGGAGCCTTGCTTCTGCCAGGTGCGGTGAGCGCAGCGCGCACATGTGCCGTTTCGTTCAGCCACCTGGCAGGGTGGGAACACTATCGGAAGGCGACCGGCGCCCGTTTTATTTCGTTGATGAGTCTCGAGGCACGTAGGCCGCGGTTGCGCCCCCTGAGAGGGGGGAGGGGGATGCCCGACGGCGTCCCGGCGTGCTGCCTCGCGACCAGGAGCCCCGAATGTTAGGCAAAGCAGCTCAGCGCTACAATCAAGTCAGGGCGAACACCTCGACGCCCGGCGAGCTACTCCTCGCGCTGTATGACGGACTCTTCCGCTTTCTCAACGGGGCGAAGGTCTGCTTCGAGAACAAGCAAGACGCGCGCGGTCGCGAGCTCGTCAGCAAGGCGCGCGCGATCGTGAGCGAGTTGCTCCTGGCACTCGACCACAAGGTGGCTCCAGAGCTGTGCGCCAACCTGTCGGCCGTGTACGACTTCGCGCTCTCGCGCTTGTCGGACGCCAATCGGGAGGCCAAGGCGGCGCCCCTCGATGATGTGATACGCGCGATGACCCCGCTGCGCGAGGCGTGGCAGCTGGCGGTGCCCAAGGCGATCGCCGAGGCGAGCGCCAAGAAGTAGCGGCTAGAGTAACCAGCAGCGGGGGCGGACGCTCCCAGACCGGATAACGACATGTCGATCTCCGAAGAGATGGTCCCTGTCTTGCCTCAGTACCAGAGGTCACCGAAGGCGAACGTCTTTGCGGCGCTCTTTCCGAATCGAGCGCTCGAGGTCGACGTCGGACGTACGCGGCGCTACCCAGGCCTCCTGGGCTTGGCGCCCGACACGCGCGCGCTGTACGACGCCGCGGCTCAAGTGCTGGTCGGCGCCGACCGCGTGCTCGACTACGGCTGCGGCTCAGGCATGGGCGCCGCCGAGCTGCGCTGTCATTTCGATCGCGTGACCGCCGTCGATTGCGACCCCCTGGCGGTCGAGTTCGCGAGCGCCTACCTGCGCAGCGTGCGCGTCGCGCAGGACGATGCACGAGCGTCTGTCTCGCCGGAGCAGCTGCACGACGGTCTGGTCATCATCGATGTGCTCGGGCAAACGCTCGCGCCCGACGCCGCCTTGCGCGCCGCGCGGCGCTGGCTGAGGGCCGACGGCCGTTTGTTCATCGCGGAGCCGAGAGCCTGCCCTTCGCAGGCGCTGCAGCCACCCGTGGTGCGCGCCTTCACGCGGCCGAGCCTGGTCAGCCTGCTCGCGCGAGCGGGCTTCGAAGTCGTCGAGTGGATCGAAGGCACGGGCAACTTCCTCGCGTGCTTGGCGCGCCCCGTGTCCTCGGAAGACTTTCAGTGCTTCGCCGAGGCGCACGCGGCGCTCGTGGCGGGCCGGCCCGCGCAGGCGCTCTCGGCGTACGCCGCGATGCGCGCGGAAGCGCCGCGCGCGCTGCGGACGGAGGCGCTGCTCGGGCGCGCCGAGGTGCTGGCGGCGGCGGGCGAATTTCCGGCGGCGTGCCAGGCGGTGCTGGATGCCGCGACGCTCTCGCCCGACGACGCGCGCTCGCTGGCGGGGCTGTCGGAGCTCTCCTTCGTGACCGGCGACTCTGCGCGCTCGCTCGAGCTCGCCATCGGCGCCGTGGAGCGCGACCCGTGTGAGCCGAACGCGGTGCAGAGCCTGGCGCGGGCGGCCGAAGGCCTCCAGCGCGACGAGGCCTTCGCGTCATGGCGCATCGCGAACGGCCTGGCGCCCGCGGATATCGGCGTCGCCAGCGAGACGAGCCGGCTGGCGTCGGAGCGCGGCGAGCACATGTACGCGATCTGGGTGCTCGAGCGCTTGCGCGACTTCCATGGCGATCTCGGCGTCGACTACCACGTCACGCTCGCCTGGCTCTACGTGAACGCTGGGCGGCAGGGCGAAGCGCGGCTCGAGGCCGAGCTGGCGCGCGCGAAAGATCCCGATGCGATGGGAGTAAAAGAGCTGTGGGCGCACCTGGGCTCCTGATGCGTGCTCGAGTGGCTCGGGCCGCGGTGTTGGACGCCACTCGGCGCGCGGCGCCGGTAGGCACGCGGCGCCGGGCGGCGATGGTCTCGCTGGCGCTGGTGTGCGCGCCGCTGGCGAGCGCCTGTTCGGGCGATGCCTTCGAGCTGGATCCTGACCTGCTGGCGCAGGCGGGCGGCAGCGGGACGATAGGGCTCGTGCCGTACGGCGCCCCCGACGGCGGTCCGTCGGGCGGGACCGGTGGTGGCGCGGGAGCGGGCGGCACGAGCTCGGCTCCGCCAGAGCCCGATCCGAGCGCGTGCGGCGAGCTGCGAGCCGGTGCGTCGACGGACGACGGCGAGATCTGCGTCGCCGCCGGCTCGTTCAGCATGGGCAGCACGGAGGTGAGGACACCGGAAGTGGGCGGTTACGCAGTGCACGGCCCCATCCACACCGTGACGCTCTCATCGCCGTTCGTGCTCGATGCCAAAGAGGTGACGGTCGCCCGCTATCGAGCCTGTGTCGTCGCGGGCACCTGCAGACCGCCATCGACACAGATCAATCAGAATTGCTCCTACACGGCGGCGAGCGGCGACCAGGATCGGCTACCCGTCACCTGTGTGAGCTGGAGCGACGCGCAGATCTTCTGCGGCTGGGACGGCGGGCGCCGTCTGCCCAGCGAGGCCGAGTGGGAGCGCGCCGCGCGCGGGCCGACCGGGACGACGTACGCCTGGGGCGACGAGGTGTCGTGCGTGCAAGCGGTGTGGGGCGGGCTCGTTCAGTGCCCCGAGCACGGAGGCTTCCTTCCGAAGCCGGTAGGCTCGGTCACGCGCGGAGCGTCGCGCGAGGGCGCGTTCGACCTGACGGGCAATGCCTGGGAGTGGGTCAACGACTGGTTCGGGCCTTACGAGCCCACCGCCGTGACCGATCCCGCGGGCCCGAACAACGGCTCGACCCGCGTGCTGCGCGGGGGCAACTGGCAGACGCCACCCGCCCAATCGGCGGCCTTCATGCGGCGCGTGGAAGACCCCGCCGCGATCGGAGCGATCTCGTTTCGCTGTGCCCGATCGGTGGCGATGCCGGGCGGAGTAGAGCTCTGACGAACCGGCGAGGAGACTAGAAGGCGAAGCGGCTCGTCAGCGCGAAGCGCCGCGACAGCGCGCGCACCAGGATACGCAGGTGACGCGGCTTCGGCAGCTGGAGCTGGAGCGGACGTCGCCGCAGCACGTGGGCTCGCCCGAGCACGCGCTCGCGCGCCACCGAGCCATCGCCGTTCCTCAAAGCGTCGCCCGCGAGCTCGATGCACTCGGCGCTCACCGCCCGCACCCGGTGCACCACGACGCGACCCTGCCGCTCGAAGGCCGCGATCTGGCCCACCCGAATCGCTGCCGCCTCGCTCGGGCGAACCTCGATTCGCGAGTGCGAGGGGAGCGTCGGCCACATGCTGTTGCCGCGCACTTGGAAGCGGACTGTCTCCCCCGAACGCAAGAGCTCGAGGATGATGCGCGTCGCCCAATCGGTGGTGCTTGCTTTGGTGTCGGACATCCGGGCCCCCTTCCTAACTGCCGCTCGTGTTGCTCCTGCTCGGTGGCTACCCCTCAGCTCGAAGGCTGCTGCTCTGGATCGAGCGGGTCATTACAGGTACCAAGGCTTTGGGTGCACGCCAATGCCAACGTCTCGAAGTTGGAGGTTTCCTCGATCGCGGGCGCTACATAAGGACGGCGCTCTCGAGGGCGAGGTTTCGGATCATCGTCGACAGGCTGCATGGCGGCGTTTCTCTCGGGTAACAGTCTCTGGGGCAACGGTCGGTCTGGGTGTGGGGGTGGGGGCAGGTCGTTTCGAGTCGTACGTAGCGAGCGGGGCAGCAGCAAAGGCTCAGTAGTAAAGGGTGAGGGTCGTCGCGGGTAGCGCCGCCCCGGAGTCGAGGATCACCATGTCGCGGAAGCCATCACCGCTGATATCGCCCACGAAGCTCGGTGCCATCTGGCCATTGCCGGCCGAGTCGACGCTGAGGTCGGCGCGGCTCCTCGCGCGATTCTGCGTGGTCGCGTCGCTGTAGAACAACTCCACGGTGCCGGGCGCATTGTTGGCGAATGCGGAGCCGATCAGGACGTCGTCGAAGCCGTTGCGGTCGAGATCTCCGAGCCGGCCGAGCTCGGTGTGGAAACCGGTGGCCACATAAACGCCCCACTCGTTGTCGACCACGTCGTTGGTGTACCCAAACAGGGACACACCCGAGAACCCCGTGCTGCGCCCGAGGTAAATGGGCGAGACGCCGTTCAGGTCGAAGTTGGTCGACACCCACACGTCGCCAAAGCCGTCGGAGTCCACGTCACCCATCGCGCGCATCGGGTTGCCGAAGTTGTTCGGTGAACCGATGGCAAAGGCGGGCCCGGTGGCGAACGTGGCCAGGCCCTCGAAGCCCGGGTGGGCGCGGCCCGCCACGAAGAACAGCTCGGCGTTGACGTTTTCCCCACCGACGTTGCGCCCGAGCGTGCTGATCACGATGTCGCCCCGGCTGTCGCCCCCGAAGCCCACGGCGGCGATGTTGATGCCAAAATTGCGGCTGCGGGTCGTGGGGGGGTTGATGATGAAGCCGTTCAGCGCGGTGCCACCCAGCTCGAACACGCCGCCCGCAGCGAGCTGGCTGCCGCCGAGCACCACGTAGACGCGCCCGACCCGCTGCGTGGCGTCGTCTGCGGTGCGGTTGTGAGCGCTGACGATCAGATCGCTCTCGCCGTCGCCGTTGAAGTCGGTAGAGGTGATGGCACCCCCCAGCGCCGCCGAGGCGTCGCTCGAGTGGAAGCACAAGTCTGCGCCGCAGCCCGGGCTGACGCCGAGCGAAATGGGCGCGAGCGCGTCCCACTCAGCGCTCGAGGAGCGCCCGAAGAAGACGTACACGCTCCCCCCGAGCGGGGCATGCCCGTGCGAGAGGATGCGCGCGGAGACCGCGAAGTCGCTCCTCCCGTCGCCGTTGATGTCGCCGAGCCCCGCGACGACGGCGCCGAACTCGTGCGCCGGTGACTGCTGCGGGGGACCCGGAATGACCACGTCCGGCGTGGGGCTGAGGTCCGGTCCGCCGAAGAATACCTCGACGCCACCGTTCTGCGTTCCGTAGGCGAAGTCGTTCTCGTCATCGCCGTTGACGTCGCCCAGTGCGGCCAGGCTGACGCGCGTCCCGCTGACGGTGGTGGGCGTGACCGAGGAGTACGCCAGCGTCAGGAAGGGGTTCGACACCAGCGCGTTGGTCGGGTCGTCGCCGCTGAGCGGGCTCAGCTGACCGTAGGCGTCCTGCCCGCGCACCATGCAGAATCGCTCGAGGCCCGTGCGGAAGTTGCCGATGCTCTGCGTCTCTCTGATGCTCGCGGCGCCCGCGGGCGTCACCGTCACGGGGAACACGGTCGCCGTGTCCCAGAGGGCTTCGCTCACGATTTCGGTGTGCGCGCAGCGCAAGTGGTAGGCGACCAGCGGATCGTTGCTGGCGTCGAGCACGCTGTCCCAGCTCAGGTCGAGCGTGCCCTCGCGGCGGCCGGTGACCGCGAAGGTCGGGGCGCCGATCGCGGGCGGAGGAGAGGTGTTGATCGAGACGATGATGCTGGTGCTGGCAGGCAGGCTCGACTGGGCATCGGTGACGGCCGCGCTGAGCACCTGATCCTCGCCATCGGGCGCCCCGACGCAGGCGCCGAAGCGGCCGTTCGAAACCAGCTCGGTCACCGTCGAGCCGGTGCCGATCGTGATCCCGACGGCGCTGCCGTCGCTCGCGTCGCTCGAGCCATCGACCTGGATCTGCAGCCCGGGCGTGGCCTGGTCGCAGTCGTCCTCGATGGTGAAGACCGCCGGGGGACGAGGGTTGGTGATGGCGATGGTGGGCTCGGCCACGATCGTGAGCAGGCAGCTGGGCCCGCAGCCCTCGTTCCCCTGGGGATCCGTGGCGCAGGCGACCAGCGAGGCGCTGCCGACGCCGCCGAGGCTCACGCCCGTGAAACCGGTGCTGCTGTCGTCACCGCTGGCCTGGAAGTCGGTGCTGCCGACCGTCGTCACGGTGAGCACCACATCGGGCACGCCGCCGTTGACCACGTCCACGTCGAGCTGAAGGCCCGCGCTGCCCGGGTTGGTGTCGTCGCCGCGCAGCGCCAGCTGTGTGTTGCACAGGGGCTGGGCGATGCTGAGCACGGGCGGCTCGCAGTCGGCTTGCACGCTCACGCTCGCCGGCGCGCTCGCTATGCCTTGTGCGGTCTGGGTGGCCGTGAGCTCGGTGGTCGAGCCATCGTTCTTCGACAGCAGGCTGAGCGAGAAGCTCGCCTCGTTGACGGTGCACACCTCGGTGCCCTGCGACACGCCGTCGGCGAACAGCTCGACGGGCGCGCCGTCTTCGCTGCAGCTCACGACCGCGCTGGTGTCGCAGCCGCCCCCCGGGACGTTGAAGGTGGCGCCCGGGGTCGGCGAGAGGAATGACACGCTGGGCGGATCGACGCGCACATTGACCAGCGCCGATTCCGACGCGACGTTGCCGGCCTCGTCGCGCACCTCCGCGCACACGCGGAGAGCGCTCGCCGTATCGCTCGGCAACGTGGCCTCGAGCTCGAAGCTTCCGTCGGATTCGAGGTCCGTGAAGTCGCCCGTCAGGTCGTCGCACGGCCCGACGCGGGCCGCGCTGCAGCCCGCGCCGGTGGCCAGGCCCGTCACCGACACCTGAAGGCCCGGCGCGACGCCGTCGAGATCGTCGTTCGGGACGATCGGGTCATGATTGCTCGCGACCACCACGCTCGTGCTGCACGCTGTCAGATCGACGGTCCAGCTCGCGAGCGGGGTGGACTGTACGTTGCCGGCCGCGTCGACGCAGAAGGCCTGCGCCTCGTGGTCTGCCTCGCTCAGCGTCACGCCGGCGAAGGTGGCGCTGGCGCCGCTGCCGCCCGCGATGGCGGGCAGCGTCGCATCGTTCTCGCTGTCGCCGTCCAGGCTGAGGCGGATGTCTTGCCCGGCGCTCTCGGCGTCGGTGGCGACCACGAAATCGAGCTGGAAACCCGGCTCTTCCGACCCGTCGAGCGCGGAGCTCAAGAGCGGGGTGCCCGGGCTCGGGCTCTCGAAGCGGCAGCTCGGGGCGTTGCAGTCGGCTTGGACGCTCACCCCACCCGACACGCCCGCGGGCAAGCCGGGCACGCTCTGGCGCGCGCTCAGCGTCGTGCTGGTGCCGTCGTCGCGGCTCGGGAGGCTCACCCCCGAGAACGTCGCGAGCCCTCGGAAGGGGGCGTCGAGGCCCACTTCGGCGCTGCACGCGGCGCTCGCGACGAGGTCGCCATCGGCGAGCAGCTCGACGGCGACGCCCACGTCGCTGCAGGCCACCACCACGTCGACCTCGCAGCTGCCCTGGCTCGACGGGTTGCCATCCGCGGTCGCCCCGGAGGTTCCGGCGAGGTTGTAGCGGGCGCTGGAGCTGGGCG
>Ga0247763_1000576_pt1 | contig 21937 bp, 9 predicted proteins | sample UWRJL141409B4_FD_179926 | JGI IMG/M metagenome (GOLD analysis project Ga0247763, IMG submission 179926) | Plant litter microbial communities from Arlington Agricultural Research Station in Wisconsin, United States - UWRJ-L141-409B-4 | ecosystem: Environmental > Terrestrial > Plant litter >...
TAAATTTTATTGCCTCTCTCCTGCTCCCAATCCACATCCAGGAGTGTCTTATCTAGATAAGGCCGCAACGCCCTGAGCGTGATGTGCGTATCTCGGCGAAAGTCGAGCTTGTGGAGCTTGGAAAAGTCCAGCGCATGCGCAGCCGGCGACTGCACCGAGACCCAACGCTCTGCGAGCGTGGACTCAATGTCTTGTAGAACCGACCGGGGGAAAGCATACCAAGTTCCGCCTTCGACGAGTCCCAACTTAACAAGACGCTGATTAATTTTGGCCTTCATGAAGAAGAGGAGATTGTGGGAAACGCTAGTCGCGGCTGACTTCTTCAGAATAGAACTTAGAAAAAACACCATGAAAGCTTTGTACATATAATGTGGCGGTCGAAGGTGGCATTCAGCATCGCCACAGTCGTCTCTGTTTCTGGCAGTGTCCAAGGTGAGTTGTAGCGAGACTTTTATCAAGAGCCATAGCGCGGATCGACGCCAGACGACTGCCGACGGCGTCCCCGGCTCGCCCAATAGCAGTGCTTCTTCCCTGCTACACTTGCAAACAGATGAGCTTTGGTTTGCTGCATCGCGACCGATACCGCGCAAAATGCCCATGAGCATTTCCGTTACCAGCCTTGGGTGCACCGTATCTTCATCAGACGTTTTCGGTTCTCCTTGGTCAAGCTGTGCGATAGTCTGGAGGAAGGGGTGTAGAAACGTGCGGTCTGTTATCTGGCTCCTAGCCACAGCAGCGGAGCGGCTAGGGAAGCATCGCCGGAGCCGTCCCTCACAGTGGGTAACGATGCCATCTGGGGCAAGTAGCTCCAGCGCGTCAAATCTGATCTCCGTTTCCGCTCCGCTGAGCAGGAGGCCGGCATTTTGGGCCCTGATATAGATGGCTAAACGGCCTGGCTATCCGCGTCAGTCACATTTTCAGCGTCTCTCTGAGGGTTAGGAGTCACGGGGTGACAACGGGTTAGATAAATCACCTTTCGAATTTCCCGAATTCCTTAGGCTCATAATTTGCTGTTCCAAAACGTCCACGCGCAATAGATCGCTCCCTCTTCGGGCCTCGCCCATCCACTTTAGAGTCTGGATGCATTCATCGAGTTCTGCATTCTGGGCTCCATGAAAATACTGGCGAAAATGCACGAGAGCGTCCTGGACCGCTTCTATAAGTGCATACTCATGTTTGGTGCCATCACCGCCGGATCGTGGGGGCCTAGGGGGGAGAAAGACATGCTCGATTTGATAGAGGAGAGAATCAGGGGCCGGAGCGGGGGCTTGGCCAGCGAGGAACTCAGAGCGGTTCTTTTCCATGACCGCGATCATGACATGACAGCTTGGTACTGGCAGGTCGGTCTTGATCGTGACATTCCGTTCGAGTGGTCTGGCTTCGGAAGCTCAAATTAACCTACGTAGGCTTGTATATAAGTCAGCGCGATGGGATGGGGCCCCGAGTAGCGTTGCATTTTTCTGTCTACGGCGGCGCAGGGAGACATGCAGCGGAAACTGATGTCCAATCACTCGAGTTTCGCGCCCAACTATCTTATCTAGAGCGGTGCCACGCACCCAATCATGCCCGACCACGTGTTTCCGCTATCGGGAGGAACATCGATCAAGGGTAGTTTGGGTGCCGCAGTCGGAGCTTTTCTCCTAACTGTGGGAGCTCCGCTTTTCTCCCTCCAGTTCCAGGTCTAGTCTTTGGGGCAGGCGCATTCTGAATCGGACCAAGGCAAGCTGTCTTGCTGTTTCCAACTTTTTTTTCCTGGCCGGCAGCACTGAATTATTCGGGAGTTCCTTTCCGTCGTTAAAAGCGGCCTACAGAGTACGTATAACACTTTGTCCTTCCCCCCAGCCGCTCATTGATGCGTGCGTATGCTTACCAATCTGAAGCAATACAACCATGGAGGACGCATCCCAAGGTCCCTCCACGATTACGATGAATGGATTTTTGCACATGTGCAAAAATGTGAAGACATATCTTAAGAATTATCGGGATTCTGCCTTTCACTTCTACCAAGGCATCCCTGAGGCCCAATCTGTCATGCATTTGACATTGGCAGAACTATGGATTGCTATGGACAGTTTTGCAACAAAACTTGTACCGTTGCTGGCAGAATACGATACTGGTTTTCCAGCTGGCCTGTTTGACGGCCTCGTTCTTATAACCAAGGAACAGCTGGACCGGCTGGCCTGGGTTGAGAACTACCTTGACCGACGCAAGGCTGCTGCTGGCTCCAACGGCCCACCTTGGCAGCTCAAGTACGCCGATGGTTCTTGGGCCGAGAAATCGTTGGCGGCCCGTTACTACGACTCCTCTCCGGAGCACAAACATCTGCACTATAAAATCATCCGTGAGGCGGAGGCGGAGAGGGATGCTAGATTCTCCGAGCTTACATCCCTCAAGGCCCAGATTCTCAGAAGTGGTGTATCCGGGTTGCGTGGAATCCATTCAAAGCTTCTCCATGGAGGCAGTCAGACAAGATCCAAGGTTCTCGATGTTTTCGAGTGGCCATTACCAGAGGACGAAGTGGCCGCAAAAGTCACTGTATTCGAGCTCAAGGTACCGCCAATAATTGCCGCGTGGAGGGATATAACACTGTGCATCCTCCTCGAGTACACCCAAAACGGCTTCACCCAACTCAGTCAGGGTGACGACGCACAGTCAGCCGGCTCATCTTGGGGCTATTACCACCCGGCCGACAACCCTATCATTCAGCGCTCTGTGGGGCAGCATAAAGACGACAGAGGGCGTTTTCAGCTGGTACGCGGGCGCGACACCATGCCTAGAAGCATCAAAGTGGTCGATATGGATGTGCTGACCCGGGAGCGTGTGTACGTCAAATTTTTGGACAACTGCGATTTCCGCGACATAGAACAAAAGGCCAGCTTCTTGGATTTGCTACTACCACCTGTTCAGTCTCATCGGGGAACAAAGACGCCATCTTCAGCTCAGCGTCCCTACCCTCGGTACACACTTAAATGCATCTACCCACCGGTTTCTCTGACCCCTGTGTTGCGGGATTGGGTTCTGGGCACCGGCCACACGCTGAACGAGGTTCTCGCGCAGCAGTGCCAATGCCCGGGCGATATGACGATGGACGAGTTCAAGAGCTTTGGGAATCTGAGAGGCGGTCTCCATCTACAGTGGCATAATATTCTGCTGCAACTTGTCATTCCCTCGCTTGACTTCAACAAAAGCTCGACATTTTACCTCATCATGCAAGCCGCCAACGAAGCTGGACCTCGTTCCGGACGAAGTTCCCTGCGCGATACCCACGTGATCCTGGGCGAAGAGCGGTTTGGCCACAAGCTGCTCCTTGGCCTAGAGGATGCCCTGAATCGCGGTTCTGAAAGCTGTGAATCACAAATCTCGCTTTGCATCCTCTTGAGCATCACCACCAAGCTATTGTCCATCTCCTCCCACACAACAATACAGGAGCGATGTGTTTCCCTGCTCCGGCGTATTCGGCACCAGGCAATCGGCACCGTTCGCGTCCTCGTCGAAAAGCGTCGTCAAGATGGTTCGACCCGCAGGCGTCATCAACTGGGGCTGCAGACCCACATGATGGCGCTCATATGCCACGCAACTTTCGATGTTGGTACAGCTCATCGGTCGTCCGTGATGGATACGAAGGAGGCGGCCCTGCTGGCCGAGGCATCTCTCCGGGCCGCTGAACATATGCCGTCGCCAGATGTGGCACCTCTAGGTCGTATCGAGGAAATGTTTGGGTACCGCTGGCGACGGCTGTCGCTCGAGCTCGAGCCGTGGCTGAAGAGCCACATTGTCGACAAACACTGCGACCTTTTAGATGAGGCTGTCCAAAAGATCTGGAATTCGTATGAGAGAGGGTCTGCATGGGTCTCCATAGGGACACCGCATGATCATATTCTCTGCGCAAGATCAGCTCCCGTGGCCGGCCGAGATGGTCTGCCACTCCAGTATAACCTCTTGACAGGCAGCCTCACGGTAGACGGTCTGCCGTTCTCCACTCTACCCCCGAGATTTTACGAGCACGAAACCTACCGCTGGCTGTTTCAAGGCTACCGTTTCACGGTTGTTGCCTCCGACATGAAGGAGCACGGGATGCAGTATACAGCAACCTCGTCGTACCACGACCATTTGCTCCATTTTGCCATGTCCGAGGACAATGAACTCATCATCATGTCGGAAAAGGATGAAACGAAATATAGGCTGATTCCGCCAAGAGCTCTGCGGGCTGACTTCCCGGATCCTTTGGTTAGCGACTACACACACTGGCTGGTCCTAGGTGAGGATATGATCGAGTTCCGGCCCCGCCAAAACGCGTGGAAGACGTTCAAGGACGCAGGGTCTCGCTGGGAAGGGCTTATGCTCCAACCGCTCAGTACATGTAGCGAAAACCCGACCCGTCTAATAGAGTGGAACTCTACCACTTCAGCAATTGATATGGGGAGCGAGACAGCGGCCAGCATGCGGGAAATCTTCAAGCCACTCGAGCCCAAGACTGAGTTTGTCCACGTAACCTTTGACCAGGAAAAGGCCACGCTCCGTACCTACCTGCCGAGACTGCGGCTGGCTTTTACCCTCGCGGCTGGAACCTGTATCGTAGCCTCGGTTGAATATAGAGAATACAGCATCGATGAAGATCAGTCTATCGGCACGCTCTGGGGCTTGGAAAGCAAACTCGTGCTCCGCCGCCTTTCCGACCGGCTTGATTCGAGACTCGTCATCATCCCCGAGGGGGACATCAATTTCAACATAGGGCCGGATAACAGGGCGACGGTTACCAAGGTGGACATGGACCACGGCGATCGGATGCAGCATCACGCCTTCCGCATTGACACCATGCTTGGCTGTCTGCGTGACCGCGGCGCGCTGCGGAGCAAGCTCTTCCTCTCCTATCTACACGCCGTCACCACGCACAGTCTTCCTGACAAGCTAACCCGCCGGACGGGCACCGAGGAGGCACTACGCATCCTGAGCTCGGCCGCCGTGCGAGCGTTCGACCGGCTAGAAAAGGGAGAGATTAGCATGCTGGACAAGATTAGAAGAATCAGTCCTGTCCGGACAACAGACAGCGGCCGGCAGCTGATCAGGTGGTCGCATCATGCGCTGGCGGCCCAGAGCGATGCCTTCTACCAGCACGTCGCGTCTATTCTGCGCCAGTCGGACCTGTTCGAGTCCTGCTTCTTCCCCCGGGACCAGATGACAATGCCCCAGCCGCCTCGTTCGTCCGCGTCCCTTGCCAGGCGCGCATCGCTGCGGATGTCGGCTTACTGCGTCTCTCAATATAGTCCGGAGCCAGATATGATCCGGAAGGAGCACGACCGCGAATACTCAGGGCGCGGTGCCGAGATTTTCGGCCTCGATGCCGAGTCGGCGGTTTACCGTCTGACCAGATACATCACCGAAGGCGGCGGGTCCGCAGGCGTCCTGTATCCAGTCTGCCCACCCACCAGCCAGCGGCCGTATAGCTTCTTCACGCCATGCGCCCTGTATCAGCCCCTAGAGCGCGACTACTGGCCGGCGGAGGGGTCCGAGTCGGCAAAGGGGATGCCGCCCGAACGTGATCGCTTAGTCGAATATGAGTGGGTGCGGGGAAGAGACGGCGTGCGGGAGACATGGAAGGATCCCGGACTGGCGGCCGCGTTCGACACTCGCTGGTTGGCCGACCCTTCTCACATCCCCGTCTATAAATGGTGTGAAGTGATAGAGCAGATCCGGCAACGCAAGGGACGGCCTGGAAACCACCAATCTGGCTTGATCTTGTTCCTTGCCGGGCTCATGTTCGCTGAGAAAGCAGACCTGGGACTCGTGCAGCTGCTTCTCACCGTAGCCGTGTCGGCGGAGCCCAGGGCGCAGATCGTAAATCCCAGGTTTACCGCCGATCTTAGTTCACTTGACTCCGCTATCTGGGCCGCTTGGTTCGCAGGCGCTTCGACGCCAAAATTCGGCTGGCTGTTGGGCAGCTTCGTCGTTGAACTTGGTTGGCTTGTGGGCTACCTTGCCTACGATTTGGGCGAGATCATGCTCAGTTTTACCTTTCAGATGAGTTTGCTGATCTTCAGTGAATTTCTTTCTGTATCCAGCCAGCCGCGGGACTGTATCGCTCCAGATTTCGTCCGGTTCACGACGAGGTCCGTTGGCCGGCTGCTCTGGCTCGCGGGCAGATTCACAACCCAATTGAGCTTGCTCCTGGGCATGTCAATTGCGAAGCGCTGCATACTATGGAGAGGGAAAAGGGTTCGGCCCGCGTTCGTGGCGCAATCTCGCGTCGATAGGAACGTGAGGGCTGTGATCACTTTGATAGCGCTGGCCAGCAAGCAGCCGGTGGTCTGGCATGACCCTACAAAATCACCGATAAGATTCAAATCCTTTGAGCCCCCCGTACCGAGAGGGTTCATCCGTGTCGACCAAATTTTTGGACAGCGGCCCCCTCAGCCTCCCCCGGAAGTGCCCATGATCCCTTTGGGTTGCGCCGGATTCTCCACACCCCATGGGGGAATACGGTCTGGCCTCGCTGCTGCTTTCCTTCAAGGCCTGGATGATATGTGCCTGCTCGAGCACGAGAGGATATACGTCAACGAGCTGAGAGAAAGCCTCCATGCCCTAGACCACCTGGACGGACGAGCCTCGGATGATGCTCGTGCGCAGCTAAAACCCTTGGGTAGTAGCGTGATCCAGGGCTACTTGTCCAAGTACGAGCACAGAGCTGACAAGTTTTTCGCGGCCATACGTGATGCATTAACCCCTTTCGCTTCATCAGGCGTCGCAGAGTGGCCGCCACCGCTCTCAACACGGCTGCCCGGCGTTTCGCCCATTCTGCTCCTCGAGCAGCTGCAAAGAAGAAACCGACCCCGGCTATCCGAGGAGTGGCTGCGATGCTTGGTCGAGTATGCGCTCTCGCTAACCGAGGTCCAGAGGGCCGATAGGCTGGTTAGAGCTGCCAATAACTCGAGAGAGCTTGCCAAGGAACTCATGCATACCGGCCACACGAACTGGTCGCCGGTGGAATACCCGGATTGGCTATTGCTGGAAGTTGAAAGCGGCATCCTGATCCGGCCGGCGCAGGCGCGCGTCGCCTCGTTGATGATGAACCCGCCCGGGGATTCGAATCACGTCATGCAGCTCGACATGGGAGAAGGTAAATCGTCTGTTATCGTTCCCATGATGGCTGCCCACCTTGCCGACGGCTCGCGCCTCGTCCGTGTCATTGTAGCCAAAGCGCAATCAAGGCAGATGATGCACACCTTGACCTGTGCGCTGGGCGGCCTCCTGGATCGCCGTGTTTGCCGGCTGCCATTCTCGCGCGAGTTTCGGTTCGCACAGCATGAAACTGAACGGATCAAGTCCTTCTGCGAAACATGCATAGCAGACGGATCTGTCATCCTGGCCCAGCCCGAGCACATCTTGGCGTTCAAGCTGCTGAGTTTGGAAATCTTTTTGCGCAGCGGCGAGCCCGCAACTGCGACTCGTCTGTTGACGGCGCAGAGCTTCTTTGATGCCGTCTCCAGAGACATTGTTGATGAAACCGACCAGAATCTGAGTCCCAAGCTAGAGATCACCTACCCGATAGGTTCCCAGCAGAATCTTGAGCTCGGCTCCTCGCGGTGGCGCCTAATCCATAGTGTTCTCGGGTTGGTCGCTGAGATAACGCAAAACATAGACCAGGAGAACCTAGACAAGATTGCTGTCGCTTCTCTGCATGACGGGGGGTTCCCTAGGATTAGGATTCTAGATGAGTCTGGCGCCTCCCTCCTGTCTGAGATGCTTGTGAAGCAGATGCTCGAGACGGGCCTCCCGGGTTTCCCGTTTCTCATGCGACAGGAAGGCCAAGTCAGGGAAGCATTCGGGCGGTTTATCCTACTGCCCCAGCCGGTTGCGGGCGATGACGATACCGTGCAGGGCGCGCTCCAGGACAAATATGAGTACGGGCTGGTGCTGCTTCTACGGGGTCTGCTCGCCCACGGGATCCTCTCCTTCTCGCTGCAAAAGCGGTGGAAGGTTGAATATGGCCGTATACATAACCGAAGACCGCCAACGAGGCTGGTGGTTCCGTACCGCGCCAAAGATAGCCCCACGCCTCGATCCGACTTCAGCCATCCAGACGTGCTTATCACGCTGACCTGTCTGGCCTACTACTATGACGGCCTGAGCAACGAAGAGCTGTTTGAGATGTTGGAGACGCTTTCCCGCACCACTGAGGGCGAAGATGAGTATCGTAGCTGGATGGACTCGGTACCAGCTAACATGCCCTCTTTCTGCCACAGCCTGGGTGCCATCGATACGAAAGATCGAGACCACTGCGTCGATAATGTGTTTCCCAACTTGCGTTACCTAAAGCGGGCTATCGACTACTACCTATCCGAGATCGTTTTCGCCAAGGAACTCCGGGAATTTCCTCAAAGGCTGTCCGAATCCGGGTGGTCCATCGCCGTCACCAAGTCCGAACTCACAACAGGTTTCAGTGGGACCAACGACACAAAATATCTCTTGCCGCTTGGAATCAAGTCGCTAGACACGGAACAGAGGCATACCAATGCGGCCGTGATCTGCCGTCTGCTGGGGTCCGATAACGAGGTGCGAGAGTTCGGGTGGGCCCCTGACGGTGCGCCAGTCGAGGACTCGCAGGTGCATACGGGGTTAGAACTAATAGACCGCATCGCCCAATCCACGCCGCCAATTCGCGTCATCATCGACGTTGGTGCGCAGATCTTGGAGCTGAGTAGCCTCGAAGCTGCGCGCTACTGGCTAAGCCTAGTCCGGCCGGCGGAGGCAGGTGCCGTCATATACTTTGACGGCGACGAGCTGTCCGTCGTTGAACGAGAGGGAACCACTCAGCCGTTCCTATCCTCATCATACGTAACCAATACCGGGGCTTGCCTCGTCTTCCTCGACGAAGCGCACACCCGCAGTACCGATCTCCGCCTACCCGGCGACTACCGCGCCGCCGTAACGCTGGGACCGGGCCTGACCAAGGATCGACTTGTACAAGGTATGGACTCTCCCCGCTCATCGCAGGTCGGATGTTGCGGCTAAAACAGCAGATCGGATCAACAGCATGCATGCGGATGCGGCAGCTCGGCAGCGGCCAGTCTCTAGTCTTCGTCGTGTCGGCCGAGATCCGGCGGAAGATCACCGCGGCGCGCCGGATGCCGCCAACCGGCGAGATTCGTGTGGTCGACGTGCTCTGCTGGTCAGTGCGCGAGACATGGCAAGAACTCCGCAGGCTCATGCCACTCTGGGCCGCGCAGGGCCGCCGCCACCTCCACCATGAGCGGCTCTGGGAGAGGGTCAGGCTCGGGCTCAGCTCAGGCTCAGGCTTAGGCGCGGGACCCGACGTCGAAGATGGGTTTCTCGAGAGGGAGGCCCTGACGCTAGGAGAGCGCTACGGGCTCAGCGACGAGGGCCGAGCCGCCTGGGAGACGGGCGGCCCTGGGGAGACCCAAATCCGGAAGCGTTGTGAGGACTTTGCGGTGGGCAGCTCTGCCGGCGACGGCTTCGGTGGAGAACAAGAGCGCGAGCTCTCGACAGAAGCCGAGGAAGACCGGCTGGTGGCGAGGAGTGAGCCCCAGCGTCCGTACGAGCCGTCGCTGCATAAGGACGTCGAGGCCTTCATTGCAACGGGCATGGTAACGTCCGGTTCCAAGGCCTTCCTGCCCGCCTTCGAGAGCTTGGCCAGCAGCAGCATGGGGAGTTCCCTCAGCTGTCTCAGACTCCCGTCCAATCTTCTCGTCACTGCTGACTTCGCCCGCACCGTGCATCTTCCCACGCCGGCCGGGGTCTCGGACGCCTATCTACGGCCGGTGCAGTGGATCGCCACAGCACCTTCATCCTCTGGCCCCGCGTCCACAATTGTCATCCTGAGCCCCTGGGAGGCGAACGAGTTGCTCCCAATCATACGCTCGGGCACTGCGACCGCTACCCTGCATTTGTTTGCGCCCCGCACCAGCCTGGGTACCCGCTCCCTGGAGGACCTGACATTGTTTACGACGCCGCCCCTTCCGCCTGGGTGGTCTGCAGCACGCCCTGCAGTCATGCTTCTCGTCCTGTTCGCCGGCCAGCTGTATCTGTATTCCTACGCCGACTATGCAGAGATTTGTCGGTTCCTAGGGGGTGCTGGCCGGATCAGCAGAGGCCAGGACGGGGGAGAGGGTGATCGTGAGGTGGAGATTTGCGACGAAAACGGCGCATCCAGCGCGGCTTCCCGGACTTTGTTGTTGGTGAGCCGGATCCGTCATCAGAACAGGGACGTTTCAAAAACAGATGTAGGGCGCATGCTTGATGGGGATGTGTTGCAGCCGGAAATGTTTTCGAGCCGCATAAGGCTACCAAGGCTAGAAAACAGCTGATCAGAGCGGTGGACGGACGGTGGGAAGCTATGGAGAGGACCTGAAAGGGGAGAACCGAGAGTAAGAATCTCAGCGGCGCAGTGCGCTAGGAAGCTATCTACTATGCTAGGGCAGGTTGGAATGACTGCTCAGCCCCGATGATGTAGACAGTGTTAAATCACAGTAGAAACTATGAATAAGCACAGTATAGCGGGGAATGCGGAAGGAATCCGTTGGTCCGTGCGTTGGTAGGGGGGGGTGGAAAGGCCGGCGATGAAGAGCCTTTCGTCTCTCCTTTGGAGTTCCTCCAGGCACAGTACAGGCACAGTAAAAACAAGAAGCAGCACCGTGTAGCGGGGAACGCGGAAGGTATCCGTTGGTCTGTGCTTTCTTGTGTCATGGCAGAGCCAGCGATGAGGATCCTTCCGGAACTCCGCTACGCTTTAGAGTTCCTCCAGGCAAAGTTTGAACATCGAAATCCTGGACACTCATTTCGGTCTCCACTGTAATTCTCTCTCTAGTAGCTTAAAAGAAGTTAACACGCGTCCTGAGGCTGCAACGTAGCTGCTCTACATGGTGTTCCTGGATTGCCCGGCTTGTGCTGTTGCATGTTTATTATTTTTTGGCTCTTCCCCGCCACGTTCGCAACCGGCTCCCCGCGGGTGTCTCGGGTTTCCTTCACCACTTTTATGGTTCCGAGGTAATGATCAAGATGCTCCACCAGCAGCCGAAGCCGGCGAACCCGTCACTGCCGGCGCAGGTTCTGCACCATGTTACGCGGCGGCCGAGGCAAAAGAGCCACATCGTGATCCGTATTGCGCTGTTTTCCCTCGTTATCGTTTGGACCGCGAAACTCCTCTACCGCGACCTCGCCTTCAACGACTATGCGGCGACCTCCCACGACCGGCACCCCTTCCAGAGCGGATGGCGGACCCCGATACCTACGAGCGTATCCAAAAATGGCGCCGTATTGCCGATACCCTATAACATTCCGCCCAAGATCTGGCAGATCTCCCTGCCCAAGGAGTCGTCGAAGGATGGGGTCTATGTGGACGCCAAGAGCCTCCAGGACACGCCGTCCTGGCTCGCCATGAACACGGATTATTCCTACACATTAGTTGGTGAGCGGGGCGGCGACGAGTTCGTCCGAAACAACTTTGCTCACCGACCCGAACGTGGGCATGAAATCCGACCTCCTGCGATACCTTATCCTCGAGGTGGAGGGCGGTGTTTACACCGATACCGACACGATTGCCTTGAAACCTATCGACAAATGGGTTCCCGCTGAATTCCGCGATAAGGCCAATCTCGTCGTTGGCATCGAGTTCGACCGGCTCAACGGCGGCGCCTGGGCAGACATTAACCACTGCTGCCAGTGGACCATCGCCGCTGCGCCCGGTCACCCTGTCTTCCACCGCATGGTTAACCGTATCCTCGGCTCGCTTAACGACCTCTCCCAGATTCACAACGTAACCATCGATCGCGTGGAGCCATCGAGCTTCGAGGTCATGAACTCGACCGGGCCCGCGGCCTGGACGGATATGGTATTTAAGCAACTGCAGGAGTACAAGCCGAGCCTAAACGATACGGCGGATTTGTCGGCCATGACGGGCCCGGTGCTATACGGCGACGTCCTGGTCTTGACAATCGACAGTTTCGGCATGGGACAAAAGCATTCGAACAGTACTAACGATGGGTCGATCCCCGACGCGGCATTGGTGAAACACAACTTCCGTGGTTCTTGGCGGGGGGATTTAAATACTCATAGTGCTGGATGAGATCATCGCGGCTGCACGCGAGCGGACGAGCGGAATATTCATTGAAGTTGTAATTACAAAATACAGAAACAATCCTTATAACAGCATTGGATCACAACCCAAGAAAGGGCCACCTCCAACCTAAGGCATCTAGATCCTTCAAGGGGCCTTTTTGGTCGTTCCACCCCTAGCCCAACGATTAGTTTCTCTTGGTGGCTGTTCCTGAGATCCAATTCCTAGAAGGACTCGGGGACCCGAGACCTCGGGTCCGGCCTGTAAGGACCTGGGATTCGGTCCACTTAGATATATACGCCGGTCGGGCCCGGCCTACAGGTAGTTTCTTTTATTACGGTAGTAACAATTATAATACTGCATTTCTTGCAATAAAGCATCCTTTAACTGCTTACGACACAAACTTGGCCTTTCGCCTGGCCGATAAACCCTGATTCGTTCCTTACAGGGATTCAGAACTCTGCGACTATTCTCAGTATAATTGCATTCAGACCTGTTTAGTCGAAACTCTCTCCGTCGCAGCTTGCGGAAAGAAAGTGGGTGTAAAGGCAACCGAGCCTTATAGCAAAGATGCCTTTATTGGCCAGATGGTCGTGTTGTTGCCCCTGGCACACATGGTAATGGGTATGCCCTCGAGTTTGTAAGGTTCGATATCCCGGGAGAGTCTATCGTTGGCCTTATTGACACTAAGGCAGAGAGCAACATTTGAGGTTTTTCGCTTTTAGAGGGATTGTTTCTATCTGTATTTTGTAATCGCAACTTCAATGAATATCCCAATCGAAGCAAGTATTATGAAACCCATTATGAAGAATTTTTTGATCATTTTGGTTATGATATTAGAAATGTAAAAATGTAGACACTCCGTAGTCCCAGTGCTGTTATATTCGAGGATTGGCTTCGGCAGTGAACCGGGATCAAGGTGGCATGTCCCAAATCCCTGGTTCACGGTCGACAGCATTGGTAACCCTGGTTCCCGGACTTGCGGTGGTCGGAAGGCTCCGGCGAACCGTTCAAGGAAGCGCCACAACCATGCAACAGCACAACTGCCGCCTAGTAGATTTCATTCTCAATCCCATTTCCTAAATGGAGGTTCTTTCACTTGTAGATCATCTATTCGTTCTCTCATCCTTCTTGCGAGTTTCCGTGTCAGACCACCAGTGCTCACCTTGGGATACCGAAATCCGAAGAACCCCTACCAAAGCACGCTGTACGGTGCATCAGGTAATTCTTTCACTCTCCGTTTGCTCCCCAAGCAAGTCTTGCTTAACCTCTGCAACGGACCCCTGTATATCAAATGACGGATCGGGTCTAGTCGCTAATTCTGCTATAACTGCGAGACGTTGAGATACCTTGATAAGTTTGGCAGGTACACTTTACATCACGGCAAAGGCAAGGTTTTTCAAGGTCGGTTCATCAATCTTAACTAATGACCTTTAGCTGAGGTAATTAGTTAAAGCCGTATAAAACGAGCGAACATACTTACACAACTACCTCCGCTACCTCTAAGTATATAAGGACGAAGATAGGCGAAGGTTCTGCAAGCTTTCTCCAATACCTAGTAATTCGTTTACGTTCAATTACTTCCCGTTTCGAGGTATCCGTTTATTCCTAAGCGTTAATATATACATTAATGGTAATACTTGCGTTACGATACCCCAAACATCGGTTTAGGAGCCTTCCATTCTCCCGATCGGAGGTAACAATCCCTTCAAGTAACTCAAATATACGTATTAGCTAAATATAAGCAAGTCTAAACCGTATACTATCCCTATCGGTTCTGGCCTCATCTAGTAACCTAAAGGCAGTTATAATATAGGGGTCTGAGCTTACTATATTGCTAGGTATTACGGTTTTTTAGAGCATCGTTATCCAATCTACTAAGGCTTTCTCGAAGTAATTAGCAAAAAAGGTAATTACATCCTATCTAACAAGCCCGGAAATCATACGTAATACTACTAGCTTTCTCTTATTTATCTTCTTCTTAGCATATACTTGTTAGACTCTGCTTTCTTTATAGCGACGTCTTTATTTCCCACCTTTACAGGTAAGCGGCGTATTCCGTACAGTTTGGAGCTATTGGAGCGAGTTTATCACTGCCGTTAACGGAGAACTAGTGGTAATAAGGCTAATGCTAATTTCAATACACTTATCGATATCCATGGGATCGCATATAATCTAGGAACAAAATAAAAGTAGTAGCAGCGTAGTATATAATCTAAAGGGATAACGGAAGGGCGGATATAACAAACTTATCTAGGCTATTTGGCATCCATGATCCCGGATGCGGTTAAATCGTACCCCGGGGATCCGGGCTCCTGGATAACCCGAAGCCGGGATCCTGTACCCATAAACCGGGACCAAAGTACTTATGTACTTGTAACTCGGTGCCAGTAATATACGGATATCTATATTTCTACATTTCTATATCTGCTATACTTACTATCGCATTACGAGCAAGTCACTACTCCTATACCGCTAAGTTATACCCGTTAATTAAGTATAATTATTACGTCTGCCATCTCTACAATTACAGAAAATATTATTCCTTATTCTCGTCAAGTCAATATCTTTTTCACCTGCCTTAACACCTTTTGTACTCGTCCTGGGTCATATACTGGGCCCGATTTAATAGCTAACTTTGCATCCTTCGTTACATAATCCGAGGCTACAATTAACGCAGTTGGGCAGACCCGACAGATCTCTTCGGCGAGAGCTTTAAGGTTATAATTTATAATACGTCTTTTGTTACTTTAAGGAAGTAAGTTATTAAGTAGTAGCAGATTAGAAGATGACGTATATTATTCTTTTAGCTATATTTGTAAAAGTGGTTAGTAAGAGGGGGTACCTCCCAGGAAGGGCAGCCCAGCGATTGCTCATACGCATAAGCTCGCGGACTTCCTCCCTACCCGTTCTTTTAGTAGCATTAAGGTAAAGATTAATAGCGATGGTAGCGTCCCGTTGGTTACGTTTGCTAGTAAGCAGCCCGTATTATCGGCCGTTTCTTATCTTTCCTTTAAGATAAGTCATTATATATCCTAATTGGATATAAGTAATTCTTAAGTAAATATTATTCTCCGGACATTTAATAATATTATCTAAGGCCCTAATCGTATTTACTACTCAGCTATCTGTATATGTAATATTATCTAAAAGTATTATTTTGTTTAATAACAATACCTAACTCTTATATATAATTTCACATTATTCTGCGAAGTGTTTTTTAGCGTTGTTTTTAATTAGGGCTTGCGTAACTATATTAACTTAGAAGGAAGCTGTATTTATATTTTGAACTAAACTTTGGTCGATATGTAATAGCGATATCGTTTATGTAACGTTAACGTGAGATTGGCGTTCTTTAGAAATAAGTAAAACAACTATATTCTCCCCGCTAAGAAGATTAGGCCTGGATAGTTATATTGATATGGGCTATTAGGATGGTTTCCTAAAGCCAGGTTTACAGATATATTAAGGACCGCTGCTTACTAATGGAAGAAAGAGGGTAGCAGGTGTGGAGAACCGGGATTAGGGATGCGGCTACCCTCGATAGGGTTTCTATAGAGGCGGAACCCTGGGATACGGGGGCCATGGACATGGTTTCCCTGGACGGCGGTTCCTCTGATGCGGCTTCCCTGAATGCGGGCTTCCCGGCTGCCTGGACTCGGCTTCCCTTAATGTAGTTTCCATGGATCCGGTTTCCCTGGATGCCATTGCCATAGATGTGGTTGCCATGGATCCAGTTTCCCTGGATGTCGTTACCATGGACCCGGTTTCCCTGGATGTCGTTGCCATGGACCCGGCTTCCCTGGATATCGTTGCCATAGACCCGGCTTCCCTGGATGCCATTGCCATAGATGTGGTTGCCATGGATCCGGTTTCCCTGGATGTAGTTGCCATAGATCCGGCTTCCCTGGATACCATTGCCATAGATGTGGTTGCCATATATCCGGTTTCCCTGGATGTAGTTGCCATAGATCCGGCTTTCCTGGATTGCCATAGGTGCGGAGCTCCGCGGCCGAAAGGTCAACCTCTCCTACTTCTAGTAGCAGCGTAGCATATAATCTAAAGGGATGGCGGAAGGGCGGATGTGACAAACTTATCTAGGCTGTTTGGCATCCATGATCCCGGATGCGTTAAGTCGTACCCGGGAATCCGGGCTCCTGGGATAACCCGAGGCCGGGATCCGGTACCCATAAACCGGGATCTGAGAATGAAATCTACTACAGTAGGCGGCAGTTATGCTGTTACATGGTTGTGGCGCTTCCTTGAACGGTTCGCCGGAGCCTTCCGACCCCGCAAGGGAACCAGGGTACAATGCTGTCGACCGTGAGCCAGGGATTTGGGACGTGCCACCTTGATCCCGGTTCACTGCCGACAATCCTCGAATATTAACAGCACTGGGACTACGGATGTCTACATTTTACATTTCTTAACACCAAAATGATCAGAAAATGCTTCATAGCGGGAGAGTAAGCCACGTAGCAAATCTCCCACCTACCGGGTCTCCAGAAACCACCGAGAACGGAGTAGGATAGCGCAGCGGTCTCCAATTCCTCCTCCCAGCCCGATTGCCGTAACGTCGGAAGAGGCGTTGAGGCCATATAAGGGGCTGGTCAGCCAGCTGCAAGCGAATTCACAGAACCTGCCTCGACCTACTAAAGATCACAATCGTAAGAGCCGTAAGGTATCCAGGAGAGGAGCTGGGTCGCGTAGTAGATCCACTTTCTCACGAAGTCCTAATCGTCACCGTCAAGAACAAGCTAGAGGAGGGTCACCGCGGTCTATAATTACCCCCCCAGGCCCTCAAGCCCCTAGTCCTCCAGTTTCCAATCCTCCAGCTCCTACTCCACCTATAGGTAAAGCAACAATACAGAACGTTATAAAACCCCTTGAGAAACCACAGACCCAGGCTACAACCGAAGGCCCAATCAGCAAGCAACAGAGGAGGGGAGATAGGTCACGTAGCAGATCCCCTTCCTCGCGAAAACGACACAGATCCGGCCAGCCTATACAACAACCGCTAATAACAAATACACCGGGGAGGGATATAACCCGTAGAATTATTCGCAAACAGCGGGTCGTAAGGCCCGGCGGGTTTACCTCAGGGCGGGTAAACGCACTAGCAAAACGATCTCCAATTCAGCCTCCTAATCCTACTCCAACCCCTAGTCTTCCCGGGGTTAAACAGCACCCCACACAACCGCCGCAGTCCCAACAGGTAGTAAAGAATCTTAATCCGTTTACGCCTGGAAGTCCAGAAATCCCCCCACAAAAGCCTATATCCGTCCAGACACCAAACCCCATACAGCAAGCTCAGACAGGAAATATACACCATACGGCAAACCACAGTACACGGGGGGCCATAGGGCACTCAGACCAGCCTAACTTAGAACAGTCTAAAGAAATCTTACAACCTCCAATCCAGCTACCTATTGAAGCTGAATCAGCTCTAAAAGAGCCAATGGTGCAACCCACAATCAGTCAAACGGAAAACTCACAAGCGCCTCAACCTCCAATCCAGCCGCTTATTAAAACTAAAAAGCTAATGGGGCAATCCACAATCGGTCAGACACAGAACTTACAAACGCCTCAACCTCCAGTCCAGCTACCTATTAAAGCTGAATTAGCTCAAAAAGAGCTAATAGTACAACCCGCAATCAATCAGACGCAAAATCCACAAGTACCTCAACCTCCGACGCAAACTATCACTCAAAAGCCGAGACTCGATCAAGCACGGGATACAAGGGGGTCTATACTAAACATTCTACCTCAAAATGAGGAGAGCGTCCGAAATATCCTCTATAAGCAATCTAAAAGAGGCCGTTCACGTAAACCACACAGTAAATCGCCCACCTCTCGAAGTCCTATATCTCGAAATCGTCGAAAACGGCAGTCTCCAATCCGGCCTCCAATTGCTCCCGAAGCCGAACGGCCTAGGGCATCGCCGTCGAGACAGCCTCCAGCCGATCCCCCACACCCTACAAAAACATATCAAATACAAAACACAAACCCGTTAGCAACTGAACATCATACTAATAATACGCAAAAGTAGGTACTTAAATACTCCACACCGCAACAAACAACGGAAGCAAGAATATCGAAGCGATCTTTAATTCGACCTCCTAGTTCCCTACCTAACCCCCCCAGACAAGCAGCTAAAAAACAACCGCCAAAACATCCACAAGCCCCCCGTATCGCCGAGATAGCAAAGACAAGTACTTATCTAAACGAACTCTCAGTCCAACCCCAAATTCCAAACCGCCCCGCGCAGCAAATAATTCAAAATCCGCTTCAGGATAAAAGTACTAATCGCCGACTATCCCAGCCTTCAATACTTTCTCCAAACTCTACATTACCTCGGCCAAAAAGAAAGGCAATAGTAGAGCAAAGTAGCAGTACTAAACAATCGAGGCGATCCCCAATTCTACCTCCCCGCCATAACCAGCCCCAGGCGCCTCAGCCACTACTACAGACAACGGAATCCCAGAATAGCAGCAACCACACTCCAATAAAGCCCACTATCCCAGCTCGTTCCCCGGGTACAAAGCCTTCCAACGAGATCCAAACACCCAGACGCGGCGGGAAGTCTCGCCTACTCAGCCGAAAGTCTACTAACGACGTTCAAACACCTAGGCGCAGTAAAAGGCTCCGTCTGCGCAACGATATCCAAACACCAAGGCGTAGCAAGAGACTCCGTCTACTCAGCGAGCCGCTTACGCCCCATCAGAACCAATTAAAGCCGTTACAACATAGTGTAAATAGAGTTACAAAAGCCTCCAACCGAATTAAGCCCTCGAAAAAACCTGGTCGGGCAAAAGCAGGGTTATCCAAGCAATCTCCGGTCCTACCCCCTCTCCAACTTACCTCCCCTCCAAAAAATCGAGCGGAGAATAAAAAAAGGAGGGCGATCCAGACTAACTAACCAAAAGTCCTTAAAAAACAAAATAAAAGCGATCTAAGGGCTTCGTCCGAAATACCCCTTCCCCTCCAATCGATTCCAGGTAATCTATTAATTGTACTTAATAAACATACCCATAAACGGACAAATAACTCTGCCCAACTCTCTCGCCAGCAAATACAACCAGTCATCAGTAAACGGAAAGATACACGCCCAGGCTATTACCCCGAGTTAAATATTAATTGCGGGGTGCTTCGGCCTCGTATACGCAAGGAGCCTGAAGAAGTAAGCCCCCTTTTAGACAAAACTCCTAGATTTCCGCAAAATAATATCCCAGAAAGAGCTAAAATTCCAGCTCAGCCTCCCGTTTCTCCCTCCGAATCAATCTCTATCACTCCCCGAATCGAGCTAACTTAGTAGGACTTCGGGACTAAAACTGCTTAGCTCAAATATCTTTTCAGTCGTCAGCCAGTCCCGCACGAAAAAGGCTATATAAAACAAAAGGATAGAAAGGGTAAAGGAAAAGAAATCCAGGTAAATGTGAACCAGCCGACACAATTAACCAAGTCGCCCAATCCCCTACAAGACGTAGTAGATATCCCAAGGCATAAAGTACCCTCTGAGCGCTCGGCAGCGTATCCAGGAGGCAAAGGCCAGCCAAGACCCCCCATACATCCTCCCGGGACTTCTGAGTTCAGAACTCCCGGTACATCTGGAGGTGGCCTTCCTACGACTTATCCCAGTACGTCTTCGTCCGAGAGGAGTCCTAATATACGGCAAAGGCGATCCCCTATCCACCCTCCAGGCCCTTCTATTAGTTCATCCAAAAAAGAGATCCCTGAGAACGCGTAGTTTCCCAACCACCCCTATAGAAATTTAGGGGCGGGAGAAATCGAGACTTTTTTAAAAACTAGGTTAGGGAAGCCTCGAAGCTATAATACAGAAGAAGAATCCGAAGAGAAAGAGGAGGAGGAGGAGGAGGAGGAGGAGGAGTTTTTCGGTCAATACAATTGGATGGGAGGAATGCATGTATTTGACCAAGCTTTCAGGCCAATGGGGAACGAGTTTTAGGCGGATCCGCTTAGGTAGTGGAAATCCCACAAGTAGGCCTGCCCTGTAATTAATCGTAATATCTGAGCCGGAGATAGTTTAGGCTTCCCTATCAAGAGAGAAATAAACCCTAATATTAAGCTACGATAATTAACCCATACTGATAACTTCGTAAAGCCTCCAGAATGGCAGTAACCGCAGTAGAGTATGGAGCCGGGCGGGGCTGCAACTTTGGCTAACTAATCCCGAAATTCTGCCGGTAGTTGGGCGCGAGCCTAAATAGACCGCGTACCGCGACTTCTCACTATCCCTCCTCTCCTTTAAACGCATTCCGCCATAACAGACCAGTTCTCAAAAATAATTGAGGAAAACCCTATTGGGAAAGGCCTTAGTACCTTTCACGCCTCGTTTAACGCTATCTATAAAAACGCAAGCATATCCCGTACTCCTAACGCGGTTAAGCAACTTGGCTAAAAGGGTAAGAAAAATAATAAGCTTCGTCCCAATATAACCCTCTAACCCTCTAACTATACTGCAAACCTTTAGAATCTCGGTATCGACTTTCTTCTAGTATTACAAAACCTTCCGGCCTCTCGTCTGCTCCGTTCCAGCGGCTATAGTAAGAACCTCCTCGGTAATTTATCGAGACTCAATTCTACCCTTAACTCAGACAATTACTTTAACTTTAACCGCATTAAACCTCTCCTTAAGTCGGCTATTACCAACGATAACGATACCCTTATTTGGAAAGAAATCTACAACGCGGTTACCGAACCTATCCCGCCTCCCCAGCCTATAGCCTCCTCTTTTTAATAAATTCCGTAGCTTTACAAAACGGAAAGTTTCGCAAACTCCTCCAAGTACCGTAAAGATATAGATAAAGTCCTTAGAGATAAATTAAACGTTATATACGTTGGGCTTCCTCGATTTTACGAAATATTCTTTAAATAAGTAGCAAATTTCGGAATAGTATCTAAGGCTATCTTTAAAAAATATAAAAAAGGTAGTAAATTACTTTTTAGTAATAGGTAGAGCGGATGGTTAAAAGACGCGAATTAAGATTATATTTTAAGCTAATTTTCGGAATTAAGTAAGAAGCTAGTAACGTTTGCAGAAAACTATAGGTTTATCCTAATACATTAACAACGGCTACTAGTACAATCCAATAAGCCGATCCAGGGCTTTACCGTTAATTGTAAGCTTAATATTGGCTTTATAAATAACCCCAAGGCTAAAAAAGACTTAAGATGCTACTAATTATATATCCTTATACTAGGTAAGTTAAAAAGTAACCCTACGGCGGATACCGCGGCTAAGGCCTGGTTGGATATTGGTATATACACGAGGGAAGTTTTTGCTGCTTAAAATACTTACTAATTTGTCTTAGGCTTTACTATATACGGATCTTTTATAAGGATATAGAAGTTTAATCGGCTTAGGGGTCTTATATTTAAGCGGTTCGATATTAATATAAATAGGCTGCGATTTATATTTATAATTCTTAGGTTTCTTTGGATAAATAAGGAAGAACTTGGCTTTAACCCGATATTTACAGCAACCAATAGCTAGCAGTTTATTAAAATTAAGCGGAACGGCTTAAAGGAACGCCTTATAATTAACAAGGTAATGTATCGAATACGTTACGTCGCTAATTAGGCCATAATATATTGGAAAGCTTATTGCAAAGGTTTGCTATAGATACTACTTGTTATCAAAGACTTATAGTAATACCTAAAGCGTAATAAGAAAGGCGAGTTATTATACAAGGTAACTCGTAAAGGTATTATTAATATAACTAGACACTATTGTTAATTTGTGTGGCCTGACTGGTCTCAGTGAGGTCCAGTACAGGAGGTTACAGGGGGTGAGTCCCCTGTAACGGGCGCAGCGGAAGGCTTTGAGGGTACGATGACTGCCCGAGA
>Ga0247763_1000577_pt1 | contig 21929 bp, 15 predicted proteins | sample UWRJL141409B4_FD_179926 | JGI IMG/M metagenome (GOLD analysis project Ga0247763, IMG submission 179926) | Plant litter microbial communities from Arlington Agricultural Research Station in Wisconsin, United States - UWRJ-L141-409B-4 | ecosystem: Environmental > Terrestrial > Plant litter >...
AGCGGGGCATAGGATCACAAGACACAAAAAGGAAAGGTCTTGGATTTTTGGAAAAGCTACGCTAGGGATGTTTGTCCTTCAATTCTTTGAAAAAGAATTGATATTTAATTGGGTTAAATTCAAAAATAACTTACTAAGTAAGTAAATTTGAAGCGAAACTTATCTTAGCATTAAAAAAAGATAAAATCGTTCAACGACTAATAGGTGAGTTATGCTAACAATAAACCTTGTTTAATACCCAACATTTTTTTTACCATTTTACAGAATTTTTTATATAAATTTAAACATTAATAATCTTAAAAACAAAAAAAACCTAAAATTCCAAAACAATAATGTGAAAATTGAAAATAAGATACCTTATATTTTGACTAAGAAGGTTAATACTAATTACAAATTAATACCTTTTAATACATCAATAAATGATATAGCTAAAAATAAATATCTTCCACCTGTATCTAAAGAATGAAAAAATAGCGTTTATAGTTATAATAAAAATAATATAATTAATTATCCTGTTTATGATTTAAATATTAATTCTTTAATCAAAGGATATTTTAGCCTTTATTTTAACAGTAAGTTTATAAAACATAGATATTTTGCACCAAAAGATATACGTAAATCTAATAATAAAATATTAGTAAGTAAAGCTGAAATAAAACATACAAATTCTAAAGCTTTAGTTACAATTTATGTTCACAATAGAGAAAGATTTCTTTTATTAAAAAAAATCAAAAAGTACATGGCTAAAGCGATTGCTAAGTTAATATATATTTTACTATGTTTAAATGGAAGTAATGAATATAAGATTGTATCTAATTTACCTTATATAGATTTAAAATCTGATCATGAAAAATATTTAATAAGTAAAGTTAATAAACAACTTATGCTTAAATTAGAACCTTTAGGTGTAAGGGTTATTACTAAGAAGCAATTTTTATCTAAAATAAAAAAAATGACTGAGAATCCTCACAATGAGATTTATTTATCAGAAATATATAAAATAATAGATAATCCTGTACTTTTATCTGCTTTATATAATTACTTTTCAATAAAACCTTTATTAAAAAAAATCTTGAAAATTCATGTATTAATAAGAAGATTTAGATTAAGATTGAATCTTAATAAATTTAAATTTGAAGATAAATTATTATATAAATTAGGTCAGTATATAGGTAAATACTATAATAAAAAAATTGAATTTAATATAGTTAATTTAAAATCTATAGCTTACCATGGAGATATATTTATAAAAATTTTAGCCTCAAAAACTAAAAAAGAAAGGAGTAATGCACTTGGATATATGAATAGATTATTAGAAGAAGTAAAATTACCTAAAGTAAATAGAATTGTAGAAACAAGTAGAATATCCAAAAAATTAGATACAGATTTTTTAGGTAATAAATATAAGAATCTTAATATAAGTTCAATAATAAATAATCAAAGTTTATTAAAGGATTCTTTAAATCCTTTATTATATAATATATATAATAAAAATGATTTAGAGAAAGAGAATCTAAATAATATGTCTTCAAATAGCAAAGAAATACAAGATATTATCTTTGAGAATCTAAAATATAAAAATATAGGTGGTGTAAAATTAGCAGTTAAAGGTAGATTAACTAAACGTTATAGAGCTGATAGATCTATATACAGATTAAAATTCAAAGGAGGATTAAGAAATGTAGATTCTTCTTTTAAAGGGTTATCTACAGTAATTAAAAGAGGATATTTAGATTCAAATGTAGAAAAATCTAGAGTAGTTTCAAAACGTCGTATAGGATCTTTTGCCGTTACTGGTTGATTTAGTAGTAAGTAATTTAAATTATTAATGTAAAGTATAGTAAAAAGAGTGAAGAAATAGTCTGAACCATTTTGAAAAAAATGGAAATAATTATATGATAACAAGTTGAACAGGCTAATTTGCGCAAGAGTGTACAAAATGAGTGCGCGGTTTGGCACCTCGATGTCGGCTTAACTTATCCTCATGGATGCAGATACTATGTAGGGTACGACTGTTCGTCGATTAAAAAGTTACATGAGCTGGGTTAAATACGTCGTGAGACAGTATGGTTTCTATCTTCTAGAGGGAATTAGAATATAATAAGGAATAACCTATGTACGAAAGGAACTTGGAACATTAATTTATTAATGTTGAAATAATAATACTTATTAATCTCTGGTTTACCTGTTGTTTATATGTCCAAATGGACTATCCTACTTTTACTTAAGTAGTTATATAGTATAGGCACGGCAGGAAAGCTATGTTAGTCAAAGATAAGTGCTGAAAGCATATAGGCACGAAGCTTACCTTAAGATATTTCTTAAATATACGTAATATAATATTACGAAAACCATAAGTAATTATGGATAGGCTTTACTTGTGAGAATCTAGAGATTTTAAGGGATAAAGTACTAATTCAATAAATAACTGAATGGTTAATTTATATCTTACATTTTTGGCTTGGTTAGCATAAAAGTAATGCAATTGTTTTGTAATCAATAGAAGCAAGTGCGATACTTGCACTGAGCTTTATTTTGAATTTTTTGATATCCTGAATATCTTATAATTGACAAGGATTAGTCGTCAAGTGGTAAGATATGGCTCTTTCGAGGCCACCACCGCGGGTTCGAATCCCGCCTAGTCTATGCGGCATGGTGTAATAGTAACATTTTTGACTCATGATCAAAAGATGAAGGTGCGAATCCTTCCTCCGCATTATTTAAGTAGTAAATTTATAAGAAAAATTTGTATTATATTAGATAATTTCATAGTGAATTATTTTAGCCTAAGAGGCTATAACTTAATTGGTAAAGTATACTGCTCATGACAGTAAATATAAGTGTTCAAGTCACTTTAGCCTTAACTTTTTATTCTATAATATAAATCCGAGTGGTGGAATAGGTAGACACAACAAGCTTAAGTTTTGTCGGTTAGCAGCCATAAAGGTTCGAGCCCTTTTTCGGATACTTTTATTATTTCCAATCAATTCTTTATTGGTTTAGGTTTAATAAATTCAATAAAATAAGACAGAAAATGTATAGATTTATAAAAAGTAGGCTGAGGTATTTATCTTGAATACAATTCCCTTTATTTAGGCTTCTAATTAAATATACTTACGAACTAAATAGGGGGCATCGTTTAATAGGTAGGACTGTAACTTTGCAAGTTATTAATTTGGGTTCAAATCCCAATGCCTCCATTAAATTTCAAAAATTATTTAAATCGTTAATCGTTATTTTATTAAATAAATTCTACTGGTAAATAGATAAGTAGGTTGTAATTTTTTGAATAAAAATAAAGATAAAAATTATATTGTATAGAATAAAAGGAAATTTAATATAAAATAGCTTTTACAAATACCCTTTATATAAGCCTAGGTAACTCAATTGGTAGAGTGAACCGTTGAAGGTGGTTTAGTTATAGGTTCAAGTCCTGTCTTAGGCACTAAAAATTAAATATAATTATAAGAAACCGTTTTAATTTGTCTATAATTTACTTCTTATTTATACGGAATCTTTTAATTTTAATATATAACCAAATTGCTAGAACTCGCATCATTTGAGATCATAGCGTTAAACAATAAATAAAAAATTAAAGTAAAGGAGATGGTGAAATTGGTAAACACGGGTAATTTAGGTTTATCTTATCGAAAGGTTTTGCAGGTTCAAGTCCTGTTCTCTTTAATAATTTTCTTATTAGATTTGTTTATATAAAGATATTAATCAAAATCTATCTCGTGGACTAATGGGTAAGTCATAAATTTTTGATATTTACTACTAGGTGTTCGAATCACCTCGAGATAATAATTAGAATATTAAAAATTAGTATATTTATTTAGTAATTCTACTAAGTTATTTCAGTATAATATAAAATATTCTATAAATTGAATAAAGAATAATTAAAAATTAAAAGTCTATAAGGTAAGTGTAACTCAATAGGTAGAGTGACTGTATGTGGCTCAGTATGTTCTTGGTTCAAGTCCAGGTATTTACCCAAATAATTATAAATCAGGATAGTTTAATAGGTTAAAACTTTAATTTCATACATTAAAAATGAGAATTCGATTTTCTCTCCTGGTTGCTCAAAGGGTAAATCGGATTGAATCGGAGCCTTTTGAGCAGAGGAACTTCCTCATTAGTAATCTTTATTTTATGATAATTTTATCGATATTATGTTTATTATTTTCAAATGCCGTTACTTTAAGACGAGATATGTCCATACTTTTTAATAGAATAGCCATTATTGCTTTGGGCTATTGTTTTCTACACGATGTCTTAAGTTTATCTCTTATAAACAAAGGGATAGGTTTACACGGAGGTTTACTTCACGTTACAAATATAAGTCAAATATTTCATATATTCGTTTTTATAATTACTATGTTAATTTTACAATTAACAAGTTTTTATCCCAGAAAAGTTTGAGTTGAAGAACATTCTTCTTTAAAAGATTTAGTTTTTAATAATTTCATCTATTATAGGACTCAAATTATTAATAAAATGGGGGAACATTTAAAAATAATAGAATATCCTTTAATATTATTATTTGTAGTTAGTGGTGCTATTTTTTTAATGTCTACAAATGATTTAGTTTCTATTTTTTTATCAATAGAATTACAAAGTTATGGTTTATATTTATTAAGTACAATTTATAGAAATTCAGAATTAGCTGCTACAGGTGGTTTAATTTATTTTTTATTAGGAGGTCTAAGTTCATGTTTTATTTTATTGGGTACAAGTTTATTGTATGCAAATTCCGGTACTACTAATATGGATGGTTTATATATAATTGCTAGTATAAGTGATAATATAAATTCATGATATAAACCTTATTATATAAACTTTTCTTTATTAATATTTAGTATAGGATTTTTATTTAAAGTAAGTGCTGCACCCTTTCATTTCTGATCTCCTGACGTTTACGATGCTATTCCTACAATTGTTACTACATTTGTAGCTATAATAGCGAAAATATCTATTTTTATTTTATTGTTAGAAATAGTTTATTTTACAAGTAATTATTTTTCAGAGTTTAATTGAACATTTGGTTTATTAATGAGTTCTTTATTGTCGTTAATAGTGGGTACAGTTGTAGGTTTAACGCAATTTAGAATAAAGAGATTATTTGCTTATAGTACAATTAGTCATGTAGGTTTTATATTATTAGCCCTAAGTATAACTAGTATAGAATCTATTCAAGCTTTTGTCTTCTATTTAATGCAATATTCAATAAGTAACTTAAATGCATTTATAATATTAGTAACTATAGGATTTTCTTTCTATTTTTATGTTACTGATAATAAGGAACATAGTGAATTGTTAGATAAAAATAATTCACCTGTACAGCTTATAAGTCAATTAAGGGGATATTTCTACGTTAATCCTGTTTTAGCTTTAAGTTTAGCAATAACTATATTTTCTTTTGTAGGTATACCTCCTCTTGTAGGGTTTTTTGCTAAACAGATGGTTTTAAGTGCTGCTTTAGATAGCGGTTATGTTTTTTTATCTCTAGTTGCAATATTAACTAGTGTAATTGGTGGTGTATATTACCTTAATGTTATAAAAGAAATTTTCTTTTATAAACCTGAATATAAAATAAATAATTTATTAAAAGATAGTAAATTTTCTGGTCATATTTATAACAGTAATAATGTCTTGATAAAAAATTTAGAATTCAAATATAATAATATAGTTATGTCAAGTACTTTATCTATAACAATAGCTACTATAACTTTAATAATTTTATTATTTATATTAATGAATAAAGAATGATTAAGTATGGGTACCATATTGGTACAAATTTTATTTAATAGTTAAATGAGTAGTATGACTTTTTTCTTTTTATTTGTATCTATATTAGCTTTAGTATTTTTAGTAGTTAATTTACTTCTTGCTCCTCATAATCCTTATCAGGAAAAATATTCAATTTTTGAATGTGGTTTTCATAGTTTTTTAGGACAAAATAGAACACAATTTGGTGTTAAGTTCTTTATATTCGCATTGGTTTATTTATTATTAGATTTAGAGATTCTTTTAACTTTTCCTTTTGCATTAAGTGAGTATGTAAATGATATTTACGGTTTATCTATAGCATTATTATTTATAATAATAATAACTATAGGATTTGTATTTGAATTAGGGAAAAGTGCCTTGAAAATTGATAGCAGACAAGTAGTAGCTCTTTTCAATGTAAAATCTTCTAATGTTACAGAACTTATAGGAGAAGGGTGGGGAAATTCTTCTGAAGAACTTATAGAAGGGTCTTCTTCTATACATTCTTCGAAGATCGAAAATGAAGGTTTTGATTGAGATATTTCTTTTAGTGATTTATCTCATTATCGTTCAGTTAATATATGAGCTTGTAGTTTATTATTTAATTATTTGAAAAATATATTAGATGAAATAAACAAATATACTGAAATGAAAAAATTGATCAAAATATCTACAACTTCACCTGAATATTTTAAAGATGAGTCTGATAGATTCATTAAAGAAATTTCAGATTGAGTAGCTGGTGGTGATCTAGACTTATTACTACAAAATATAAATTCTGCAATGTTATGATGCGATATTTCTTTGTATTCACTTAAGAATTTAAATCTTCAAAATTTAGATTTCAAACAATTAGAATTATTAAAATATAACATACAAGTTAATTTAGATAACATTGAAAAGGAGATCTTAAGAGATGCTTAATATTATCACTTAAAATAAAAAAAATTCTTTAGATATTACCGACGTAGTATTAGTGTTCTTTTTTATTATATGCCCGTTTTTTGGTTAATGAAATTCCAAGTAACGTATAGAAAAATCACCCCCCCCCCTCTTTTCTATACGTTATAATGTTATGTAATAGTAGTTTTACTTGAATATTTTTTCAAATACTTTATCAAAATTATGGTACAAGTAGCTAGAATAATAGGTACAGGTTTAGCTACTACAGGTTTAATAGGTGCATGAGTAGGAATAGGAGCAGGAGCAGTTTTTGGAGCATTGATATTGGGAGTGGGAGTGTTGGTCTTGGTGTTGATGGCTTTAATAAAAAATAGCCAACCTAAAGAAAAATTTATTAATATCAGAAAATTAATAAATAATGAAGCATTATTTAATAATTTCCAATCTAACTTTAAACTTAATAAGTTAATTGGATCTAAATGAAGCAACAATTCTCGTAGTTTCAGTACGATTAGAAATAATGAAAAAATAAATACTAAATTAAAAAAAGATAAAAATTATCTTTTTTTTCTAGATATTAGTAAATTATACTTTATAAAAAAAGAATATATTAATAAATTGTTCTTACATATATTAAGTATATTAGCTATACTATTTTTAATTGTTTTATTTATAACGATATTTAAATTAAAAAGAGATTTATTTTTCTTTTTTAATTATTCTGCCTTTTTGTTAAGTTTGATAATGGGATTTTTAATATATAAAGATTATAAAAAGGCAATACAATTAAGTAAAAGTAGTTTACATTTAATAAGTAATATATTATTACTTAGTTTAATATTAGCTATTGTTATTTATATTAGTGTACATTTATCTTCTTTTTTTATGAGTATAAATCATATTTCTTTTAAAAATTCATGATATTTAGCGAGAAATATGTTGGGACTTTTATTAGGATTGAAAATAATTTTTAATTTCGTTAAAGTAATATATTTTAATAGGAAAAATACTGATATATTAATTAATCAATTAATTCAATTAGTATTATCATTAATGGTTTTATCCTTTTTTTATTCTATTTTATTTTTTATATTCAATATATTAGATATAATAATTATTGAGAATACTTTTAATGAAACAAATAAAACTACATCAAAAATTCAATCTGAAGCAGAAATTGAATCTACATCAAAAAGTTCTGGTTCTGATGTATCTCTTAATCATCATTTTACAAAGTATTATCCTACAATTGTAAATGCTAAAGGTCATTATTTATATAGTGACGATGGTAGAGAGATATTTGATGCTGCATCAGGTGCAGGGGTAGCTTGTATAGGTTATGGGAATGATCAAGTAATTGATAAAATTACTCTTAAATATAAAGCAGGAAATCATTATTTAGCTTCATCCTATTGAAAAGATGAAGACGTATTAAAATTATCTAAAGTATTAGTAGATAGTACTGGAGGTAAATTACCTGGGGTTTATTTCACAGGATCAGGATCAGATGCTATAGAGGCTACTTGAAAATTAGTCCGTCAATATTTTTATGATCAGGACAATAAAACTGAAAAAGAATATATTATTTCTCGTGAACGTTCATATCACGGAAATACTCTAGCTGCTTTAAGTATTTCTGAGTTTTCTGCTAGACAAATACCGTATGTACCTTTACTGTCTGATAAAGTAGAGCATGTTTCTTCATGTTATCCTTATCGTCAACTTATAGATGGAGAATCTACAGAAGAATTTGTAATTAGAAAAGCTACTGAATTAGAGAATAAAATTCAAGAAATAGGGCCTAATAAGGTTGCAGCTTTTATCATGGAACCTGTTGTAGGTTCTGCTAATGGAGCTGTTCCTTATGTAACAGGTTATATTGAAGCAATGAGAGATGTTTGTCATAAACATAATGTTCTTTTTATTTTAGATGAAGTTATGTGTGGAATGGGTAGAACAGGAACTTTACATGCATGACAAGCAGAAGGTGTTGTTCCTGATATTTTGATAATAGGAAAAGCATTAGGTGCGGGATATCATCCTATGGCTGCTATTTTAGTTTCTCCTATAGTATTAGAAGGAATCAAAAGTGAACAGTTTATTCATGGTCTTACTTTTGATTCTAACCCTGTAGGAGCAACGGCGGCTTTAGAAGTTTCAAATTTTATTCAAGATAAAAATTTGATAGACAATGTTTATAAACAAGGGATTTTATTACAACAAAGTTTAAAAGCTGAATTAGGAAATCATAAAAATGTGGGAGAAATTAGAGGAATCGGTCTTATGTGAGGTATAGAATTAGTTAAAGATAAAATTACTAAGGAGCCATTTGATTCCAAATTATCTTTGACTCAAAAAATTGTAGACACAGCCAAACTACCTCCTTATAATATGACATTTTATCCGTCTACGGGTTTTGTAGATGGAGTTCATGGTGATTGTATAATAATTATGCCTCCTTACACAATAACTTCTACGGATGTTAATCATATTGTAGATGTATTATCCCGTGTAGTTAATAAAGTTTTAACAGAAACAAATGTAAATAGATAGTGGTGGAATATATTCTATTATATCTCCAACTTGCATTTTTCCTAGAATTTAGGTTTTTAAATCTATATAAATTTTAGACATTGATTTATTATTAATGTTGGGTGGAGTACCTCTGGTGAAGTAAAAACACTAAGTATTCATACCTGGTTTTCTTAACTTAGCTCTTGGAATTTCACAAAAAACGGGTAGGGGTGGTATCCTTTTCTTTGTTATTGGGTTTTCTGGATTTTATGTTATGTAATAGTAGTTTTACTTGAATATTTTTTCAAATGCTTTATCAAAATCATGGTACAAGCAGCTAGAATAATAGGTACAGGTTTAGCTACTACAGGTTTAATAGGTGCAGGAGTTGGAATAGGTGTAGTTTTCGGAGCTTTGATATTAGGAGTTGCTAGAAATCCTGCTTTAAGAGGTCAATTATTTAGTTATGCTATACTAGGTTTTGCTTTCTCTGAAGCTACGGGATTGTTTGCTTTAATGATGGCATTCTTGCTTCTATATGTTGCTTAGTTTTCTCTAATTTAATTATATAGTATATAATGTATGTAAATTATATACTATATATATCAAAGCTTTTTTCTTTAACTTTATAAACATTTAATTATTTATCATATATCTTGAAAGATATAAACTAACAATAATTTAAGAACCGTACTTTACGGATTTAAGTTTATAGAGATATCTATATTTACACTAAATATGTTCACCTGAATTTCACTTCTTTTTAAATTGCATTTCGATGCTCCCCATGCATGGGGGATTTATTTTCAGGACAGTGCTGCCCCTCAAATGGAAGGTCTCGTTGAACTACATGATAATATCATGTATTATTTAGTTATAATCTTATTTGCTGTAGCATGAATAATGCTATCAACAGTAAGAAATTTCGTTGAAACTAAGTCACCCTTTTCTCATAAATATTTGAATCATGGTACTTTGATAGAATTAATATGAACTATTACTCCTGCGGTAATACTAATATTAATTGCTTTTCCTTCATTCAAATTATTATACCTAATGGATGAAGTTAATGATTCTTCAATGTCTGTTTTAGCTGAGGGTCACCAATGATATTGAAGCTATCAATACCCTGATTTTTTAAATTCAGATGAAGAGTTAATAGAATTTGATTCGTACTTGGTTCCAGAATCCGATTTAGAACATGGAAGTTTAAGAATGTTAGAAGTTGATAATAGAGTTATCATACCTGAATTGACTCATGTGAGGTTTCTTGTAACAGCTGGGGATGTTATACATTCTTTTGCTGTACCTGCTTTAGGTATAAAATGTGACGCTTATCCAGGTAGATTAAATCAAGTATCTATTTTTGTAAATAGAGAAGGAGTATTTTACGGACAGTGTTCAGAAATTTGTGGTATATTACATAGTTCAATGCCTATTGTTGTAGAATCTGTTAGTTTAGAAAAATTTTTAACATGATTAGAAGAACAATAATTTCTTATATATATTATATTTACTTATAAAGATATCTATATATATATTAGATTTTTATTATATTGTATAAAAAACTTTTATATAATAAAATGTGTTAGTTTAAGGGAAAAATACAGTATTACGGCTACTGAAGATATAAGTTCAATTCTTATACACATTTTTATTTAAAAGGGATATTCATATATCTTTTTAAATAAATTTAATACAAAAGTATAATTTGGTATTAAAAAAAAATCTTCTTCTAAGTAAGAAGTTCTATTTTGAGTATGAAATCCTCTATGTATTATCTAAAGCGTCTTTACTTTTTTACTATAATTTAATTTTTTTATGAAATATACAATGAATATCACACTAATACTTTTTTTAATCGGAATTTTAGGTTTCGTATTAAACAGAAAAAATATTATATTAATGCTTATTTCAATTGAAATAATGCTATTATCTATAACATTTTTAATATTGGTAAGTTCACTTAACATTGATGATATAATAGGTCAAACTTATGCTATATATATTATAGCAGTAGCGGGTGCAGAATCTGCTATAGGTTTGGGTATTTTGGTAGCTTTCTATAGATTAAGAGGAAGTATAGCAATAGAGTATAAATAATGTATTTAAGTATAATAATTTTACCTTTATTAGGATCTATGGTTTCTGGCTTTTTTGGTAGAAAAGTTGGGGTTCAAGGAGCACAGTTTATTACATGTTCAAGTGTAATATTAACTACAATTTTAGCAGTTATAGCATTTATCGAAGTAGGATTTAATAACATTCCTGTATCTGTTGAATTATTTAGCTGAATTAATAGTGAATGATTTAATATAATGTGAAGTTTTGAATTTGACAGTTTAACAGTTTCTATGTTAATACCTGTGTTAATTATAAGTTCTTTAGTTCATATATATTCTATAAGTTACATGAGTAATGATCCTCATATTCAAAGATTTTTTAGTTATTTAAGTTTATTTACATTTATGATGATTATACTTGTAACAGGTAATAATTATTTAGTTATGTTTGTAGGTTGAGAAGGTGTAGGAGTTTGTTCATATCTTTTAGTAAGTTTCTGATTTACTAGAATAGCTGCAAATCAAAGTTCTCTTTCGGCATTTTTAACTAATAGAGTTGGTGATTGTTTTTTAACTATAGGAATGTTCGCAATATTATGATCCCTAGGTAATTTAGATTATGGTACAGTTTTCTCTTCAGCACCTTACATTAATGAAAACATTATTACTATTATAGGGATATGTTTATTAATAGGTGCTATGGCTAAAAGTTCACAAGTTGGTCTTCATGTATGATTACCTATGGCGATGGAGGGTTTGTTTAATAGGGCTCTCCTTAAATTTCACTATATGCGGGAATACCCTGTTATGAATTCTTGGTCCTCTATTCATTTAATGAATTTCGGCAAAATCCAAGAAGAAGGGCAATCCGCAGGAAACTTTGTATTTAACGAAGGATCCTCAGAGACTACATGTGAAACAATTAAATTAGTAAGTAATTTCCCTAAACTAACTGAAAATTTTAAATGATGATTTATAGGTTTTACAGAAGGAGATGGATCTTTTATTGTTAATAAAGATGGATATTTAGAATTTAAAATTACACAATCTAGTGTAGACGCTCAAATATTATTTTTTATTAAAAAAGAATTAAGATTTGGATCTGTTTCTGTACAAGATAAAATGAATAAAACTCATCATTATAGAGTTAGAGACAGAAATAATATATTAAAATTAATTGAGATATTTAATGGGAATATTTTAACTAAATATAAAATTAATCAGTTTAAAGCATGAATAGATGCTTTTAATAAAGTTTATAAAATGAATATTAAATGTTTAGATCAAAAGCATAAATTAAATTTAGATAATGCATGATTATCTGGGTTTACAGATGCTGAGGGTTGTTTTACTTCTTCTGTATTAACTTCTAAAATTACAGGTAAAGTTATAGTTACTGTTAGATATATAATATCTCAAAAAGATGATATAGAATTCAGTAAAAATTTAGCAGATTTGTTAAATGGTTATATAACTCATATTAAAAGTTATAATGGATATAATACAATAGTAAATCAAGGTAAATTAAAAAAAATTTTAAATTATTTACGTAAAAATCCTTTAAGAACTAAGAAATTTATATCTTATAAAAGATGATTAAAAATTCATTTATTAGTTAAAAATAAAAAACATTTTACATCTGAAGGTTTAATGATTATAAAATTTCTTACTAAAGTTATAAATAATTAATTGAAGATATAGTCCGACCAATAATGGAAGTTATTGAGTATTTCTATCGTATTTGTACTATTTTAGTATATAATGGAAATCAACATTTTTAGCCTACTCCCGTATCTGCATTAATACACGCTGCTACAATGGTTAAAAGTGGCCGTTGATTAATGTGAATTAATCAATTATGATATCGCTATATGCTGGGACTACCTTACATCAAGTTTATTTATATTTTAAGTTTATTCTTAAATAAGATAAATAAAAAAATCTTGTGTTTTAAAATAGTTTTTAATGAAGAGACTATTATAAAAGTGGTAAATCAGCAGGAAACTTTATTACAAAATAAAGGATCCTCAGAGACTACATGCGATATAACTTATAATTTTGAGGAATATTCTTATTTAATACCTCAGCATAAAAAAAAGATTTCTAAAAGCTTTTTAGAATGATTCATAGGTTTTACAGAAGGAGATGGTTCTTTTATAGTATCTAAAAATAAAGTTTATTTTGACATAACTCAAAATATTTCAGACATACAAGTTCTTTATCATATAAAAAAAGAATTAGGGTTTGGAAAAGTTTTAATCAGAAAAGAAGAAAATAGAAATGTAGGAGTTTTTTATGTCTCATCCAAAGAAAATTTTACCAAATTAATTTTTATTTTTAATGGTAATTTATCCACTAAGTATAAAAAACAACAATTTAAAGAATGACTGAATATATATAATAAGCAATATAGTATGAATGTATCTTTTAAAGATCAGTTAATCCAACCTAACTTAAATACAGCTTGAATATCTGGTTTTGTAGATGCAGAAGGTAGTTTTTATGGTAGAGTTAAGAGTTGTCATACATCAAAGCTCAAAAAAGCTCCCCATTTAACATTTCAAGTATCTCTAAAAGAATTGGAGATAATAAAAGCACTTAGAAATGCCTTTTTAAATATTAAAACTTCAGATTTAAAAAATGTTGGATATGATAAAAGTTGAGATGGATGAACTTTTCATTGTTCATCTTTTTCTAAGCTTAAATTAATTAGAAATTATTTTTCTAGATATAAACTAAAAACCAAGAAATCTCTTTCATATACAAAATGATGTAAAATACATAATATGGTATTAAATAAGGAGCATCTTACGTTAGAAGGTTTAAATAAAATAGACCTTTTAACTAAAGATATAAATCATCATTTTATAAGTTAAAGATATAGTCCGATCCATATTGTCAAGATATGGCGTGTTATTTCTTAAAATTAAGGATAACCAACACAAATGTACAGCAGGTGTTTATTTATTAATACGTTCATCTCCTTTAATAGAATATAGTTCTACTGTATTACTAATATGTTTATGATTAGGAGCTATCACTACAGTATTTAGTTCTTTAGTTGGTTTATTCCAACAAGATATAAAAAAAGTTATCGCTTACTCTACTATGTCACAATTAGGTATGATGGTTATAGCTATAGGTTTATCTTCATATAATTTAGCTTTATTTCATTTAGTAAATCATGCTTTTTATAAAGGATTATTATTTTTAGGAGCGGGTGCAGTAATCCATGCTGTAGGAGATAATCAAGATTTTAGGAAATATGGTGGATTAATTAAATATTTACCTTTAACATATTCAGTTATACTAATAGCTAGCCTTAGTTTAGTAGCCATACCTTTTATGACAGGTTTTTATAGTAAAGATTTTATACTAGAATCTGCTTTTGGTCAATACTCTTATAGTAGTATAGCTGTATATGTTATAGCAGTAATAGGTGCAGTATTTACTACTTTATACTCTGTAAAAGTTTTATATTTAACATTCTTAGCTAATCCTAATGGATCTTATAATTATTATGATACTCCTCACCATGCTCATGAAGGTGATATATTTTTAAGTTTACCTTTAGTAATATTAGCTATATTCTCTATATTTTTTGGTTACTTAACTAAAGATATTTTTATAGGTTTAGGATCAAGTTTCTTTGTTGATAATAGTATTTTTATACATCCTATTCATGAAATAATGTTAGATACTGAATTTGCAGTACTTGTATTATTTAAATTATTACCTTTAATACTAACTATTTCATTTAGTATTTTGGCTATTATTTATTCTGAATTCTTATCTGAGTCTTTAATTAATTTTAAATTTTCTAATTTAGGTTATAATATATTTGGTTTCTTTAATCAAAGATTCTTAATAGAAATGTTTTATAATAAATATATAACAAATTTAGTTCTAGATTTAGGAGGGCAAACTACTAAAGTATTAGATAAAGGAAGTATTGAAATGCTAGGGCCTTCTGGTTTACAAATAGGATTTACCAAATTAAGTAAAAATATTGCAATATTAAGTACAGGGATTGTAACTAGTTATGCTTTATATATATTAATGGGAATGATTATATATTTATTAATAACTTATTTAACACAATTAAGTTTTAGTCTTGAATTACTATTTATATTAATAGCTTTTGCATTAATAGTTGTTAATTTTAGTTTAGATTCAAGTTATTCTAAACAAGATCTAGATTTCAAACAATTAGAAGCAAATTTTTTCTTCGGATTTTTCCAAAATTTCAAAAAATTTTATTATAAATATAAAAATATACTGGTAATAGTTTATTTATTTTATTTAGTAATTAAATTATTTATTATGATCTTCTTCCCTGAACTTTTCTTTATTAATGATTTAACAACTACTCATTTAGCTGATCGTAATAATAGTAATGATAATACTAATGTTGCTGAAGCTAAAAAACGTAAAGATGTAGATAGTGAGGATGATTCAGAGGAAAATCATCCTAAACGTAGTAGGATTGATGATGATTTTCTATTCGGATCTCAAGATGAAAATATAAATAAAGATGAAGAAGGAGATGGAGATGAAGAGGGAGATCAAGATCAAGGTCAAGATCAAGATCAAGAAGATAGACGTTCAGTAGCATCTCAAGAATCTTCACATTCTTTTGATCAAGATCTTGAAAATAAAAGTGATAAATGAGTACAAGATCATCGTGAGGCTTCTGTAAGACAAAGAGAAGAAGCTAGATTAGGTATGATGAATGCAAGAAATGAACAAACTAGAAAAATATATAGAGAGGACTATAGACTGTATAATAAAGAAGTAAATAGATGTGCAGAAGAAATGAAAAAAAGAGATGAGATGCGTAATGATAAGTTTTACAATGATGATAGTGATAAATAATATTTTAATTTATTCTATATATTTAATTATGAATTAAAAATAATTAAATAAAGGAAATAAGGTAAATACTAATAGTTCGATTCTATTATTTCCTTCAAAAAAAAGTTTTTTATAATAATATATTTAAGAATTGTATATAATACATATTTAGAACAAATTAATTCTAAAACCTTTTTAACCAGATAAAATATATAAATAAAAAAAAATGAGAATATTAAAAAGTCATCCCTTATTAAAGTTAATTAATGCATACCTTATTGATTCATCGGAGCCAAGTAATATTAGCTATCTATGAAATTTCGGGTCATTATTAGGAGTTTGTTTAATTGTACAAATTATTACAGGTGTTACATTAGCTATGCATTATAACCCTAGCGTTTTAGAAGCTTTTAATTCAGTAGAACACATTATGCGTGATGTTAATAATGGATGATTAGTTCGTTATTTACATAGTAATACAGCTTCAGCTTTTTTCTTTTTAGTTTACCTGCACATGGGTAGAGGTATATATTATGGATCTTATAGAACTCCAAGAACATTAACTTGAGCTATAGGTACAGTTATATTTATACTTATGATAGGTACAGCTTTCCTGGGTTATGAACATAGCCCAAAATGATTCAATATAGTCATTTTTTCCTTAATTGCAACTTTTTTTTTATTGCGAGAAAATTTTAAAATAAAAAAAGCTTTCGCGAGGAAACAGTAAAATAAATAGATATTCCTACTTAGCGAGGAAATAAATGTAATAAATTAAATAATATAAGAAACTACAGTACGGGAACATCGATTGAACATCCTTGTTCTGAAAGATTAAGTAAAATTCTAAAAGAATTAGGTATAAATCCTGTGTATATTTTCGAAAATTTATCTTCCGAAGATAATAAAAAATTAATCTTAAATAAAACTAAAGGTTTAAGTGGAATATATATGATAATTAATAAAACAAATAAGGATTATTATATAGGTTCAGCATCAACTAATAGGTTTTATACTAGATTTAGCAATCATTTAATTTATTTAACAGGTAGTAAAATAGTAAAATTGGCGGTAAAAAAATACGAATTGAAGAATTTTGCTTTTATTGTATTGGAATTATATCCTAATATAGTAACTAAAGAAAATAATAAAGAGTTATTGGATTTAGAAGATAAGTACTTAAAATTACTATTACCTAATTACAATATTTTAACTGAAGCAGGTTCAAGTTTTGGATATAAACATACTGAAATTAACCGTCTGAAAATGAAAGATATTTATAGTCAAGCCAGGCGAGAAATGATAGGTAATTTAAACAGAGGCAAAAAGTTTTCACCCGAAACTATAGAAAAAATAAGGGAAAGAGCTCTAAATAGGTCTCCTATGTCCAATGAAACAAGAAAAAAATGTATTACACATACAAGACCTGTTATTTTATATAATCTTAATGGAACTGTTTATGGAAAATACTTTACAATATTAGAAGCCGCTAAATCTATTAATTGCGGGGAGAAAACTATTAGAAGAGCCTTAAAAACAGATAAAGGTTTAGTTAAAAAACAATGAATAGTCAAAGATTTATCCAGTAAGTAGTTATATTTATTATATTTTATTTTTATATTGAATTATAGTCCCACGAGTAAAAATCTTCCTGCAATTTTTATAGAAAAAGAAAGATTAAAGTGGTATATTCCGACGGGGATATAAAATAGTATTTAATATTATTTGGCAATGCTAGTGAAAACGATCAAAGAAGTTTAACTTTAAGATCGTCGGTTATATAAATGATCGCGACAGACTGGGTCACTGGTGGGTGGCTGAAATGCTGCTTAATGCACAGTCGGAACTTTTAGTTAAATATATTTAACTAATAGAATATTCGAATTTAAAGGTATTCTAACTTATTATTTATTTTAATAAGTAAGTTTGTATGTTCTTCCTTATGGACAAATGTCATTATGAGGTAACTTTTTTTTGCCTCATATATATAATTTAGATTATTTTATTGTATTAATTCTTGTAATTAACTTAGTTACGGATAAAATACATACAAAAATTAAAGGTATGCTTAGAATAGGTCCACATAATGAAAAGGTGATTTCTATAATATTTGGTTCTTTATTAGGAGACGGTCATGCTGAAAAAAGAAAACTAGGAGTCGGTACACGAATTTCCTTTTTTCAAGAAGAAAGACATTTAAGTTATATATTTTTTCTACATGATTTATTATCTAAGGAAGGTTACTGTAATAGTAAAATACCTTTAGTTAGAACAAGATTAGGAGTAAAAGGAAAAGTACGGAAAATCGCTAGATTCCATACTTGAACTTATACTAGTTTTAATTGAATACAAGAAATGTGGTATGTAAATGATAAAAAGTGTGTTCCTTATAATATAGCCGAATATCTTACACCTTTAGCTTTAGCTATTTGAATTATGGATGATGGAAGTAAAGTAGGAAAAGGTCTTAAATTAAGTACTAATAGTTTTACATATGAAGAATGTATGAATCTTACAAATGCACTTTATAAGAACTTTCGTTTAAAAAGTACAATACAATCAGTGGGAATTACGGATCAATATATAATATATATTTGAAATGAAAGTATGGGAAATTTAAGAGAAATTGTAAAACCTTTCATAATACCTGAAATGAAATATAAAATAATTTAAGTTATATATAGTTATAAAATTAATCATAAAGCAATTAATATAAAAAATTTATGTAAAAGATTTTGTAGCAATGTTGATGAAAACGGTCAAATATATTTGTTTAGTATAAAGACCGTCGGTATTATATTATATCGCTACAGACTAGATCATCGACAGGTATCTGAAATGATGCTCAATGTATAGTCGGAATTTTTTCTTGATATAAAAATCAAGATACAAGGCCTTATATTGGTATTGAATTACAAATATTATATTATAGTATATATAAGGTACATAGTCTACTAGTTTTAAACATTTTAACGTATTACGAGAATCAGTAGATTAAAAATTTGGCTACTGTTATTACGAATTTAATAAGTGCTATTCCATGAATAGGACAAGATATAGTTGAATTCATTTGGGGAGGATTTAGTGTTAATAATGCAACTTTAAATAGATTCTTTGCATTACATTTTGTATTACCTTTCGTATTAGCCGCTTTAGTTATAATGCATTTAATAGCATTTCATGAAACAGCTGGATCAAGTAACCCTTTAGGTATATCAGGTAATTATGATAGAATACCTTTTGTTCCTTATTTTGTATTTAAAGATTTAGTAACTATATTTATGTTTATATTTGGCTTAAGTGTATTTGTTTTCTTTATGCCGAATGTATTAGGAGATAGTGAAAATTATATAATGGCAAATCCTATGCAAACACCTCCCGCTATAGTACCAGAATGATATTTATTACCATTCTATGCTATATTAAGATCTATCCCTAATAAATTATTAGGAGTTATAGCAATGTTTAGTGCAATATTAGCTATAATGTTATTACCCATAACAGATATAGGTAGATCTAAAGGTTTACAGTTTAGACCTTTAAATAAAGTAGCTTTTTATATTTTTGTTGCCAACTTTTTAGTATTAATGCAATTAGGTGCAAAACATGTTGAATCTCCTTTTATAGAATTTGGACAATTAAGTACTATCTTATATTTTTCACATTATATAATTATAGTTCCTGTTCTTAGTTTAATAGAAAATACTTTAGTAGATATACGTTTATCAAAACGTAATTTAACTTATAATAATTCTATTAACTTAAGTCGGTGGTAAGCAGTCATTTAAATTTAATTCTATAACTATACAAAAAAGAACTTTTCATGCAACTCCTAGAAGATCCATCGATATAAATATTCTACTAGACCTTGTAAATACTGCTGCATCTATATCTGCTAGTATACCACAAGATGTAGCAAATACATCTACTGATATAGCAAATGTTGGAAATGTTGCTGCCACTCCATCTACAGTAGCAAATATTGCATCTACTAGTAGTCAAAATGCGCCAGGGTGATTATCTAAGGTTATAGAAGCTAGTATTTATGCAGATAAGTCTTGTACAAAATTTGGTAGTTGTGGTCAGGTAATTGATCATACAGAATCAATCTGTCATAAATTTGATGTACGTGTAGGTAAATATACTAATTTAGCTGTAGAAGATGCCGTGAAGAATTTACCTCAAGGTGCTAAACAAGCTGTTGAAAGTAATATTGGTATTCTATGTAATAAATTTAAGCTTGCTACTTTTTATAAACTAGAAACTTTTCGTCTAATAGATGAGCTTAAATCTGAAGGAGTTAATTTAAGACCATCCAATCATCCTCAATTAAGAACAATGTGAGAGAATACATTAAATATTGAACCTTTTCAGAATGAAGCAAGTAAAGAATTAGAAAAATTAGGTGGACATTATCTTAAAAAAGTAACTTTAGGTATAAAAGTTCCAAGGTAATGGCTAATTTTTAATTGTTTTGTAATAATTAAAATGATGAGATACCAAGAAGCCTTAGTAATGTAAGTGATAAAACTTTTCCTATAAAAATTATCAGTAAAATGATAATAAAGATTATGATGTAGTTGGTCTACACTTTGATTGCAGATCTTAAGTATGAGGTTCGATTCCTCCATAATCTTATTTAATATTAGTAACAAATCTAACTTCTCTTTTTTAGTTGAGAAAAGTTGTATATATACATAAAATTCGAGAATATCAAAATCATAACTATAATAAACAATTTAATTTATCAGAAGATGCAGGTGAATTGGAGGACAAGCAATCAAGCTTAGTGAAGACCGATCTAAAATCTTCAATCAGTATGTGATTTGAAAGATGGTTTTTTTCAACTAATGCGAAAGATATTGGGACTCTATATTTAATGTTTGCATTATTTTCAGGATTACTAGGTACGGCATTTTCAGTACTTATTAGAATGGAACTTAGCGGTCCAGGTGTTCAATTTATTGCTGATAATCAATTATATAATAGTATTATAACAGCTCATGCCTTGTTTATGATATTCTTTATGGTTATGCCTGCTTTAATTGGAGGATTTGGTAATTTTTTAATGCCTTTAATGGTAGGAGGTCCTGATATGGCATTCCCTAGATTAAATAATATTAGTTATTGATTATTAATACCTAGTTTATTATTATTGGTATTTTCTGCTGTAATTGAAGGTGGAGCAGGTACAGGATGAACTATATATCCCCCATTATCTGGAGTACAAAGTCATAGTGGACCTAGCGTAGATTTAGCTATATTTGCTTTACATCTTTCTGGAGTAAGTAGTTTATTAGGAGCTATTAACTTTATAACTACAATAGTTAATATGAGAACTCCTGGTATAAAATTACATAAATTAGCCTTATTTGGATGAGCTGTAGTAATAACAGCTGTATTATTGTTATTATCATTACCTGTATTAGCCGGTAAACGTATTCTGCCGGCTCTAAATTTGTCGAATTGCTGGAAAAAGTTATATTATTTAACTCAATCAGCAGAAACTTTAATAAGTAATTCTTATTATTTGTTTTTCAGAGACTATCAGACAAAATTCGTGTGTTATAAAAATTATTCTACAAAATATTCAAGTTTAAATAATCAACCTAACTATAATCCTAAGTTAGCCTCATATTTAGCAGGATTAATAGAAGGTGACGGAACTATAATAGTTCCAAAAGTAGAAAGATCTATAAATGGTAAATTAAATTATGCTAGTATACAATTAGTTTTTGATACTAGAGATTTAGCTTTAGCTTTAATTATTCAAAAAACTTTAGGTCATGGATCTATAGCAAAGAAAAAAGGGCTAAATGCATATGT
>Ga0247763_1000578_pt1 | contig 21920 bp, 16 predicted proteins | sample UWRJL141409B4_FD_179926 | JGI IMG/M metagenome (GOLD analysis project Ga0247763, IMG submission 179926) | Plant litter microbial communities from Arlington Agricultural Research Station in Wisconsin, United States - UWRJ-L141-409B-4 | ecosystem: Environmental > Terrestrial > Plant litter >...
TGGTTTCTATCTTCTAGAGGGAATTAGAATAAAATAAGGATAGCCCCCTCGTACGAAAGGAGCTGGGTATATTAACCTCTGGTTTACCTGTTGTTTATGTGATCAATGTTATTTTCACTCAAGTAAAATATAGCATAGGCACGGCAGGAACGCTATGTTAGTTAAAGATAAGTGCTGAAAGCATCTAGGTACGAAACTTACCTTAAGATATTCTTAAATATACGTAGTAGAACACTACGATTTTGTACTTAATATTAAGAAAACTTAATGTATTTTTAATATTAACTAAACCAATATAAGCTATAATAAGTTTAAGGAGGTTTATGTGTACAATTAATAGGCTTTAGCTCAAAGAATTTTAATTTTTTTAGGTATAAAGTACTAATTTTAAATATAACTAAATTATTTACTATCGAAAATCCATTATTATAAAAAAAATAAAAAAACATTTTTACCGACAAGTTTGCCGTAAAATTAGTTAAATACATAACCTTATAATATATTATAACTATAATCTTAATTGTAAATATTTTTAACGTTCGTGCGAAGCATGAGAGTAAAAAAACAATGTAGTTGTATTAATTAGCCTGGTTAGCATAAAAGTAATGTAGCTGTTTTGTAACCAGCTGAAGCAAGTGCGATACTTGCACCGGGCTTGTTATATATTTAGGCCTTATAGTCAAGCCGGTTAAGACATAATGTTTTCATCATTACATGCATGGGTTCGAGTCCCATTGAGGCTAAAAACTAAAAAAAAAAATATTTTTTTTTTACTACTCTATTACTTATTATTAAAATTGTAATACTGTTTTAAATATTAAAAGTACAAATATCTTCAGCTATTAATTTTTTTAATAAATTATTAATTTATTGTGTTAATATTCCATAGTTTATTATTAAATAAATTTATATTAATAAATAAAAGGATTATTAACTTTAACTGGCTTATATCTTTTTTTATTTAATGTATCATTAAATAAATTACTTGTACTATTCTCTCCTTGTCTAGTCTTGCAAAAGTTTTATTAGCTATATTAGTATTACTTTATATACTTTATATACTTTATATACTTTATATACTTTATATACTTTATATACTTTATATACTTTATATACTTTACTGTAGTAATGCGGATTAGTGTAATAGTAACATAATTGGCTCATGCCCAATTGATAGAGGTGCAAATCCTTTGTCCGCATATTGTTTTATATATTAAAGGTTATAGCTTAATTGGTAAAGCAAGCTGCTCATGACAGCTGAGATGAGTGTTCAAATCACTCTGGCCTTAAATGTAATAGCAGCAAAGGTTCTTTTATATAAATACTTAATATTTATAAGAGACTAAAATAAACAAGCAAAATATTAAACATAACGTTAATTAAATATAATAGTATTTTGTACCTATAACAAAACAATCATATATAATTTATATTAAATCCGAGTGCTGGAATTGGTAGACAGGACGAACTTAAGCTTCGTTGATTAATGTCATAGAGGTTCAAGTCCTCTTTCGGATAATATGTAAAAATTATATTGTAAATAAGTGTTTAATATTAGTTTATTAAAATATTATTATAGTTATTTAGGGGACATAGTTTAATTGGTAAAACTGCGATTTTGCATATCGTTATTTCAGGATCGAGTCCTGATGTCTCCATAATTTGTTTTATTTATGTAAAGCGAATCAATTATCATTTAAGGGTTAGTTATAATAAATACTAATTTTTCATGCATATAAACGATAAAAATATGTAGAGAAGTATAAGTTTTATGGCATAAAATTATTATTTGATTTATTTTTTTTAATAAGTTCGAGAAGCTCAATTGGTTGAGCGGGGTCTTGAAGCGACCTAGGCTGTAAGTTCAAATCTTATCTCGAGCAATTGTTTTAAATTTTATATAAAGGTAGTGATGGAATTGGTAGACATGAATAGTTTAGGACTATTTGATTTTTTATTTTATCCGTTCAAGTCGGATGTACCTTATAAGATACTTATTGATACAATAATAAAATATATTTTTTAATAGCAATATGTTGTAGACTAATCGGTAAGTCATAAATTTTTGGTATTTATTATTGAGTGTTCGAATCACTCCAACATAAAGTTTTGTTGTCTACTTTTTGTTGTTTTATTTTTTGCTTCCTACTACGCTTTATTATACATGATAAAGTACAGATAAGATGGTTAACAATTAAACTCGGAGTTAGGCAGTTTTTTATGTTTAGATTAAATAATATTATATTATATTAAATTAAATGTTTATCTGTTTTCTGTGTTACAGGGATATATACAGATTAAAAGGTTTAACAATAATTAACATTTAATATTTAAGGTAGATATAGTTCAATGGTAGAACGATTGTATGTGGCACAATATGTTCCCTGTTCAAATCAGGGTATCCACCCTTTAAATAAATATATTACTTAAAAATTATACTAGCCGTAGACTATAAAGCCCCAGACTAATATGTTTTTAATTTTTGTTACAGTGCGGAACAATCAATTTAAGCCAGGATAGTTTAATTGGTTAAAACATTAATTTCATGCATTAATAATGAGAATTCGAGTTTCTCTCCCGGCTAATATCTGGTTTTTAATATTTATAGTATGCTTCCTCCTTATTATCTTTTTTATGTTAGTGTTTATGTATTTAATTTTGTATAGTTTAATATGCAGCATAAACTCACTCTTATTAGCTTAATGGTAAAGCAGGATACTTCTAATATCTAGATTCAAGTTCAAGTCTTGGATAAGAATATTAACAGTCTTACTGGGCTTATCTTTGTGTATTGGTATAAATAAACATGTAAAATATACGCAAATCTTTACCCAGTTATTTTAAATTGGCTACTTATTATTTCGTTATTAGGCTGAAAGTATATTGTTCTTATGTTGAATAGACTATTTGTAGCACAAGGGTACTATGGTACTTTAGCACTTTTTTCTTTTTTTTCTAGAGTATTTGCTTAGACTATTATACTTTAATGAAGTAAACAATGTTTAACGTTAATGGACTTATTTAATTGAAATGGGATTAATGATAGGTTAAAATTACTTATACTATCCTTATAAAAAACAAAAATTTTTTTTTATTTTTAAATTGTTTTATTATAATAAACTTAAACAAATAACTTTTTTTTCTTTTTTATTTGTTTAAGTTTCATGTTATACGAAGCAAAAAATAAAAAACTAATTTATTACTCTATATTCAATTCTCTTTTTACTATTATCCAATTCTTTAACGAGTAGACGAGATAAATCTATATTATTTAACCGATTAACTATAACGGTTTTAATTTATTGTTTTTTATTGAGTGTCCTAGGTTTATACTTAGTTTCTTTATATAGAGGTGTCGGTCTATTAGGTGGTTTGTTCCATTCTACAAGTACTACTCAAGTATTTCATATTTTCATATTTTTCATTAGCTCTAGTATAATTCTATTAACTTCTTTTTACCCCAGAAAAGTTTGAATTTCTGAATACTCATCTATAAGTAAAATTGTTTTTCATAAATTTATGTTTTACTCAAGTAAAATAATAAATAAAATGGCTGAACAATTTAAAATCATAGAATATCCACTTATTATTTTATTTGTAATTAGTGGTGCTGTGTTTTTAGTGTCTACAAGTGATTTAGTTTCTATATTTTTATCTATAGAATTACAAAGTTATGGTTTATACATACTTAGTACACTATATAGAAACTCTGAATTGGCTACTTCAGGGGGTCTGACTTATTTTTTACTAGGTGGTTTAAGTTCTTGTTTTATATTATTAGGTACTAGTTTGTTATACACAAACTCAGGTTCTACTAGTTTAGACGGAATTTATGTTATAACTAGCATAAGTGATTTAGTTAATGAAGGTAATCTTAATATAGCATCATTATACACACCTTACTACATTAATTTTGCTTTTCTTATCCTAAGTATAGGTTTCTTATTTAAGGCTAGTGCAGCACCTTTCCACTTCTGATCTCCAGATGTGTATGATGCTATACCTACTATTGTTACAACATTTGTAGCAATTGTAGCTAAAATTTCTATATTTATTTTTTTATTAGAATTAGTGCATTATACTAGTAATTCCCTTTTTTCTTTCCAATATAGCTGAACATCTGGTTTGTTAATTAGTTCATTACTTTCTTTAATTATAGGGTCAGTAGTCGGGTTAACTCAGGTTAGAATAAAAAGATTATTTGCATATAGTACTATAAATCACGTAGGGTTTATATTATTAGCGTTAAGTATAAATAGTATAGAGTCTATACAAGCCTTTATATTCTATTTAATGCAATATTCTATTAGTAATTTAAATGCATTTGTTATATTAATTAGTATAGGTTATTCATTATATTACTATATTAATTCTACTGAAGAATACAAGGAGTTAGAGGACAAAAATAATTCACCTATACAATTGATTAGTCAAATAAAAGGTTATTTTGATATAAATCCATATTTAGCTTTAAGTTTAAGTATTACCATTTTTTCTTTTGCAGGTATACCACCTCTAGTAGGGTTTTTTGCTAAACAAATGGTTTTAAGTGCAGCATTAGATAGTGGTTATATATTTATTACTTTAATCGCTATATTAACTAGTGTGATAGGTGCCGTATACTATTTAAATATTATAAAACAAATTTTCTTTGACAAATCAGAGTATATAATAAATCCTGAAGTTAAAAATATTTCTATACAAGGTGCTATAGTTAAAAACAACGGTATACAAAATACCTCTGGAGAAGAAAAAGTAACATTTAATATTCAAAACGTTGTGTTATCTAGTTCTTTAACTTTAACTATATCTATTTTAACATTAATAACTTCGTTATTTATATTTGTACCTCAAGAATGATTAAGTTTAGCTAATATATTAGCATTAATTTTATTCAATACTTAAATGACAAGTACTACTTTCTTTTTTTTTTTTATACCGCTATTAGCTATTATATTGTTAGCCGTTAATTTAATATTTGCCCCTCATAACCCTTATCAAGAAAAAGATAGTACTTTTGAATGTGGTTTCCATTCTTTCTTAGGTCAGAATAGAACACAATTCAGTATATCTTTCTTTATTTTTGGTTTACTATTTTTACTTTTTGACTTAGAAATATTATTAGTATACCCTTACGTGGTTAGTGCATACACAAATGATGTTTATGGTTTAATTATAATGTTAATCTTTTTCTTAGCCTTAACATTAGGTTTCTCATTTGAGTTAGGTAAAAATGCCTTAAAGATTGATAGTCGACAAACCAAAACATTTAGTAACAAAAATAATAGTTTAGCCATATGCTATAGTAATATAGGTTTTAATCTAGTGCAATTATTACCTACAAATAAATGTTTAAGTAAAAAAGGAAGAACTAATTCTTAAATATTTAGTGCGAAGCAAAATATCTCCACCTAGCCCTAATGGATTTATTTGTGTAGTGTTACCTAGTGTTATTATTTTCCTATATGCTTAGCTAAAGCTACGCCTTCTTTTAACGAAATGCTTGATGATAAGCTAGAATAAGTTTAAATATTTACTTAAGACAAAGGGTTCTTTTAAGTTTAGTAATACATTGTTAGATACAACTACTGTTGCTTATACACCTGCTATTAGTAGCGTAAGTATGGAACAAGCCACTTCTAGTAGTCCTTTAGATAATAGAAATAGTAGTATGCTATAAGCCAGATAATCTTTTGTATAAAAGTTGCAAAAGAACCTTTTAACATTATAGAGGATACAGATTAAATAAACATCAAAAAATAATTTTTTTATGTAACTGTTTTATTATGTCTTTCCTCTTTGTGCAAAAAAAACTTATACTATAGTAATATATTTATTATAGTATAATAGCGTTCCCTACTATGATTTAGCTATTTTTAACTTATTAATATTATGTTAAGCATATATTTAAACCACCTCTTATTTTAAATTAAAGTATTTAGAATTAAGAGTAGGGAGGTTAATATTTATAATTATATTATGATGTGATTTTTTTTAAATACACTTAATTTATGTGATACACCGAGGCCTTGAGGTCTATATTTCCAGGATAGTGCTACACCGCAAATGGAAGGGTTAGTGGAGTTACATGATAATATTATGTTCTATTTAGTTATAATTTTATTTGCTGTAGGTTGAATAATGATTACTATAGTACGAAACTATATAAACACTAAATCACCTATTTCACATAAATATTTAAATCATGGTACATTAATAGAATTAATTTGAACAATAACACCTGCTTTAATTTTATTATTAATTGCGTTTCCTTCTTTTAAATTATTATATTTAATGGATGAAGTTAGCGATCCTGCTATGTCTGTATTAGCTGAAGGTCACCAATGATATTGAAGTTATCAATATCCAGACTTTTTAAACACAGATGAAGAATTCATAGAATATGATTCTTATCTAGTACCAGAGTCCGATTTAGAAAATGGAGCTCTAAGAATGTTAGAAGTGGATAATAGAGTTATCCTTCCTGAATTAACACACGTAAGATTTATTGTTACAGCAGCAGATGTGATTCACTCATATGCTTGTCCAGCTTTAGGTATTAAGTGTGATGCATACCCTGGTAGATTAAATCAAGTATCTGTACTTATAAATAGAGAAGGTACATTCTATGGACAATGTTCAGAAATTTGTGGTATATTACACAGTAGTATGCCTATAGTTATAGAATCAGTAAGTATTGAAAAATTCCTTACATGGTTGTACGAACAATAGTACTAATAGTGTAGGTATTTAAGTATTAAAATACTTTATATTAGCCTTTCTACTTGCCATATATAAGGTTCCCTTAAAACGCTGTCCTATGCTAAAATTATTGTTTAAAAAAACCTGTCAAAAAATCACATACTCTTAATATTTATAAAAAAAAATCCACAACAATTTTATAAAAAAAAATGAGAATATTTAAAAGTCATCCTTTATTAAAATTAGTCAATTCATATTTAATTGATTCTCCACAACCGTCTAACCTTAGTTACTTATGAAATTTTGGTTCATTATTAGCTGTTTGTTTAATAATACAAATAATTACAGGTGTAACATTAGCTATGCACTATAACCCTAGCGTCTTAGAAGCCTTCAATTCGGTAGAGCATATCATGCGTGACGTAAATAACGGGTGGTTAATACGGTACTTACACAGTAATACTGCTTCAGCTTTCTTCTTTCTTGTGTATCTACACATAGGTAGAGGTTTATACTACGGATCTTATAGAGCTCCAAGAACTTTAGCTTGAGTTCTTGGTACAGTTATATTCCTTTTAATGATTATAACTGGTTTCTTGGGTTATGTTTTACCTTACGGTCAAATGTCTTTATGAGGTGCTACAGTTATCACTAACCTTATGAGTGCTATTCCTTGAATAGGACAAGATATTGTTGAATTTCTTTGAGGTGGTTTCTCTGTTAACAATGCTACTTTAAACAGATTCTTTGCCTTACATTTTGTATTACCTTTTGTATTAGCTGCATTAGTTTTAATGCACTTAATAGCTATACACGAGAGTGCTGGATCAGGTAACCCTTTAGGTGTTTCAGGTAATTATGACAGATTACCTTTTGCTCCCTTTTTCATATTTAAAGATTTAATAACTATATTTATTTTTATTATTGTATTAAGTTTATTTGTATTTTTCATGCCTAATGTTTTAGGAGACAGTGATAACTATGTTATGGCTAATCCTATGCAAACTCCACCTGCTATAGTACCTGAGTGGTATTTATTACCTTTCTATGCTATATTAAGAAGTATACCTAATAAATTATTAGGAGTTATAGCTATGTTAACTTCTATTTTAATGTTATTAGCTATGCCTTTTACTGACTTAAGTAGAAGTAGAGGTATACAATTTAGACCTTTAAGTAAAATAGCTTTCTACGTATTTTTAGGAAACTTCTTAATACTAATGCAATTAGGTGCTAAACATGTGGAGTCTCCATTTATAGAATTTGGACAAATAAGTACTGTTATTTATTTCGCACATTTTTTAATAATAGTACCTTTAATTAGTCTATTTGAAAATAGTTTAGTTGAATTATTTATAAAAACTGAATCTAAATAAGGATACTGTATTGAAAAGTGCTTAAAAATGAATTAAATCTAGTTATAGTTGCTTGTGCACCTATGCAAATTTAATTCATATAAGTATACTTACTATATAGAGTAACTATTTACCCGTAAAATTTATACTATAATAATCTACTTATTATAGTATAATAGCGTTTCCGACATTAGTATTAAAAATGCTTAAATATAACTTTAGCTTAACGATTATATTTGTTAAAATAACGTTTAATTTATTAACTCCATTTAACCTAAAATTTAAATAAAAATTAAAAATGCTTTTAATTATGCAAATATTACTTTTTAAAATGCTTTTAATTTAAAACTTAATTTAGTATATAAGAAAAAAAATGTATTTAATTAGCTTGATATCTGTAATAGAAGTTGTTTTAATTGTTGTTCCCGTATTATTAACTGTAGCCTTTGTAACTGTAGCCGAAAGAAAAACGATGGCTAGTATGCAAAGAAGATTAGGTCCTAATATAGTAGGATATTTTGGTCTTTTACAAGCTTTTGCTGACGCTTTAAAATTATTATTAAAAGAATACGTATCACCTACACAGGCTAATTTAGCCTTATTCTTCCTGGGTCCTATTATAACTTTAATATTCTCATTGTTAGGTTATCTTGTTATACCGTATGGACCTGGTCTATCTATAAATGATTTTAGTTTAGGTATACTTTATATGTTAGCTGTATCTTCTTTAGCTACGTATGGTATATTATTAGCTGGTTGAAGTGCTAATAGTAAGTATGCTTTTTTAGGTTCATTAAGAAGTACGGCGCAACTAATTAGTTATGAATTAATTTTAAGTTCTGCTATATTACTTGTTATAATGTTAACGGGTAGTTTAAATCTTACTGTTATAATAGAAGGTCAAAGGGTTATTTGATTTATAGTACCTTTGTTCCCTGTTTTCATAATATTTTTCATAGGGTCTATAGCAGAAACTAATCGAGCTCCTTTTGATTTGGCTGAAGCTGAATCGGAACTTGTTAGTGGTTTTATGACAGAACACGCGGCTGTTATATTTGTTTTCTTTTTCTTAGCTGAGTACGGTAGTATTGTATTAATATGTGTATTAACTAGTATATTGTTTTTTGGTGGTTATTTATATGATTATCTTCCATCATTATATCATCTAATACAATACTTTGATTTTGATTATTACATAGAAAATTTACATAGCGAAAGTATTTTAGCGGATCCTTTAATAGAAGGATTAGTATACGGTTTAACATTAGGTATAAAATCATGTGTAATGATTTTCGTATTTATATGAGCTAGAGCGTCTTTCCCTCGAATACGTTTTGATCAATTAATGTCTTTCTGTTGAACTGTACTATTGCCTTTAGTTATTGCGTTTGTTATATTAGTACCTTGTATATTATACAGTTTTGAAATAATACCTACAAATATTTATTTATTATAAGCATATATTTGTTCGTAGCCCTTATTTGTTTTTAGTGAAAACTAGTGTAATAAAAAAAAATACGCGGTCCAAATTTTTAAATATAGAGGGGCCGATTGAACCTGTTTATACTTTAGATGTGTTTAAAAGTAGTTTACAAAAAAATATTTACAAGTAAAATTTTATATCGCTACTTCTGGTAAGAGTTCCATTTCTGGAATGTAAAATACTAGTTTTTGAGCATATTATTCCTTAATGTATAACAAATTAAAATCACCAACCTCTATTTAGCTTTACAATATAAGACTGATTAAATTAGCGTAGGGTATATAGTACTTGATTTATAATACCTTAAATAACTCTAACTTTATTCCTTTAGGTTTAACTAGCCAGGAATCTGTAGAACCAAATCAGCCTAAGTTAAACAAAACTAGCTCTCAAGTATCTTTATGAATTGAAAGATGATTTTGGTCTTCAAATGCCAAAGATATAGGAACACTATATCTTATATTTGCCTTATTTTCTGGATTACTAGGTACTGCTTTTTCTGTTTTAATTAGATTAGAATTAAGTGGACCGGGTGTTCAATATATCGCGGATAACCAATTATATAACAGTATCATTACTGCTCACGCTATATTAATGATATTTTTTATGGTTATGCCTGCTTTAATAGGAGGATTTGGTAACTTCTTGTTACCCCTTTTAGTAGGTGGTCCTGACATGGCTTTTCCTCGATTAAATAACATAAGTTTCTGATTATTACCTCCTAGTTTAATATTATTTTTATTTGCTAGTGGTATAGAAAATGGAGCTGGTACTGGTTGAACTCTTTATCCACCTTTAAGTGGAGTACAAAGTCACAGTGGACCAAGTGTAGATCTAGCCATATTTGCTTTACATTTATCAGGTATAAGTAGTTTATTAGGTGCAGTAAACTTTATAACTACTATACTTAATATGAGAAGTCCTGGTATAAGATTACACAAATTAGCTTTATTTGGATGAGCTGTAATTGTTACAGCCGTATTATTATTACTATCTTTACCTGTTTTAGCCGGTGCAATTACTATGGTACTTACAGATAGAAATTTTAATACTTCATTCTTTGAAGCTGCAGGTGGAGGTGACCCTATTTTATACCAACATCTTTTCTGATTCTTTGGTCATCCTGAAGTTTATATATTAATTATACCTGGATTCGGTATAATTAGTACTACTATCTCAGCTAGCTCTAACAAGAGTGTATTTGGGTACCTAGGGATGGTTTATGCCATGATGTCTATTGGTGTATTAGGTTTTGTTGTTTGAAGTCATCACATGTACACAGTTGGATTAGATGTTGATACAAGAGCTTACTTTACAGCCGCAACTTTAATAATTGCAGTGCCTACAGGTATTAAAATATTTTCTTGATTAGCCACATGTTACGGAGGATCTTTAGTATTAACAGCTTCAATGTTATTTGCTTTAGGTTTCGTATTTATGTTCACAATAGGAGGATTAAGTGGGGTAGTTTTAGCTAACGCTTCACTTGACATAGCTTTCCATGATAAACACTTAATTTACTTTAATTATTTTATGGTAATTTTGCCTTTACAGGTAACAGCCAAGGAAATACCTATTGATAGTAAAAAGGAGTTTAATGAATATATAAAAATGTTTTGAGTTGGTTTAATGGATGGGGTAGGTAATATACAAGTCAATCGTTTAAAAATGGAAAACCTACAATACAGACTTATAATCAAATTAAATAATTTAGATGGTAACTATGATATGTTACTTACAATAGCTAAAGTTATAGGTGGTAGTGTTAAATTTGTAAACGATAAAAAAGAAGTTATATGAGTAGTAGATAAAAAAGAAACTATATTAAATATTATAAATATATTCTCTGTTTATCCTCCTTTGACTTCAAGAATAATTTGTCAGTTTAATTTTTTAAAGCTCTGCTTAAAAGATAATTCTGTAGATAAATATTTAAGTAATAGAAATCTTAAATATAACAACAAGCTGAAAATAATCAAGGAGTTTAATTATAAAATACCTTCTTATCTTTATGGCTGGCTAAGTGGTTTTATAGAAGTTAAAGGATGTTTTTCAGTTAAAGTGAAAAAAAATAACTCTTTTTCAATAGGACAAAGCGATGACTATTATATACTAGAAATAATTAAAAAGTATTTAAATTTAAATGTCACAGTTAGAAACCTTGGTAAAGAATATTATTTTTTAGAAACATACAAAGAAAATAATTTAAATATGATTATAGATCATTGTGTTACTTACCCATTATTAGGCAACAAATTTAAAACATTAGATATATTTATTAAAGCTCCATTTCACGTACGAGCTACGAGAATATAGTAAGTGTCATGTTGTCTTGTCACCATGAAAAATTCATAAGTTTTTCGGTAATAGTTAACTATTGCTAACGGTGAAATCTTACACGTCTTTACAGCTAAAGATATAACAAAAAAATGTAAGACAATACCGTGGAAACCAAAATTAATATAATTAATTATATTGACTAGTAGGATCTGTAGAGACTAAACGTGACAATCGAAAGTTTATTAAGTTAAGCCACTAGATAAGTTATAGTCCGATCCATTGCGTGAGCAGTGTTTATGTAATCCATTAATAAAATAATAAGCATTAAATAAAAAAAACAGGTATATGATAGAGTCTTTATAGCCTGTTTTTATAGTTATTCTTTTTATTGTTATTTTTTTTGGTTTAGTTATACAATTGGCTTATATAATTATATTTCATTTTTATTATTTTTTTGCTACAGTAAGTGTGTTTTTAATATTTAGTGCTTGATACTTTTGGAAACCCAGAATATTTGTATTTCATGGTTATAAAAAGTCATCTACATTGCAAAGTGCTTGTTCACATGTAGGATCTGGTTTTTGCGCAATTTGTACTATAATAATGCCTTCAGTTAAAGTTCAGGCCAAAACGGATTGCGAACATATTTTTACACCTTTTACAATTAAAGCACAGCATATAGGTATAATGTGTGATTTTTCAGGTGGTGACCACATAGCAGTTGTACATATGGCTTCTAAAGTCTTTACATGTAATCACTGTGATGCTATATCTTGTTTTGTTTGTGTATCCCCTTAAGGGCTACCTTAAATACTGTTTTTTATAACAATTTATTTCAAACTATACCTTACACGTAATAAAAAAGCAAATAAAGACTTACTACGTTGTAGCACATTTTCATTACGTACTAAGTATGGGAGCAGTATTTGCTTTATATAGTGCATGATATTTCTGAATACCTAAAATATTAGGTTTAGAATATAACAAAATGTCTGGTAAAGTACATTTCTGGATATTATTTATAGGGGTTAATGTAACTTTCTTCCCTCAACACTTCCTTGGTCTACAAGGAATGCCTAGAAGAATCAGTGATTACCCTGACGCCTTCGCCGGGTGAAATATTATAAGTAGTTATGGTAGTTTAATTAGTGTAGTTGCTACATGATTATTCTTAGATTTAGTTTACAAACAACTAGTTCAAGGTAAAGCTGCTAGCAGATACCCTTGATTAACTCCTCAGTTTTATAGTGATATCTTCCAAACTTTATTAAATAGAAGTTATACTTCTTTAGAATGGGCTCTTAGCAGTCCACCTAAACCACACGCATTCGTTAGCCTACCTTTACAAAGTTAGTTTTAGTTTCGTTTGTAGTTTTGTGAAAGATTAGATGTAGCTAAATTTTTTCAACTTTTTTATTTTTTAGTAATATAAAAAAATAATTAATATATATGGGTACTTATATTAAATTATATATATTCATATATATTAAGAGATATGGTAGATGGTTCTACGTTTTGATTGCAGATCAAAAATATAAGGTTCAATCCCTTAATATCTCTAGTATGTCTATTAAGGGTTTATTTATTTTTAAATATCTTTCTTATCATATAGTTAATACAAATAATCTTAAATACATAACAATCTATATAATATTATGCTGTAAAGGGATATCTCGGCAGCTACGACGTCTTTTTTTCGTTTTAAGCGTGCCTAAATATTTTAGGTTCAAATCCTTTATATCCTTATTAGCACTATACACATAGTGCTAACCCAAATATAATTTATTAGTAACATATGTCTTATCACTAATAGTTAAACTATTAGTTAATAGCATGTAAGTTTACCCATTATGTGTATATATTTAAATACAAATATAACAACCAATCAATTAACCATGTTTTACATCTAAAGAAACACAAAAACACATATTTTATACCTAAGCTAGGTATTTTTACACAATTTTTTATATTTATGATTTAAAAATGATACAAGCAGCTAAAATAATAGGAACAGGATTAGCCACTACAGGTTTAATAGGAGCTGGAGTAGGAATTGGAGTAGTTTTTGGTGCATTAATAATAGGAGTGTCTAGAAACCCTAGCATAAGAGGTCAATTGTTTTCATATGCAATTTTAGGTTTCGCTTTTGCAGAAGCTACTGGTCTATTTGCTTTAATGATGGCCTTTTTATTATTATATGTAGCTTAATGTTATTAAAAGAATTCTTTTTTTAGCTTAAAACAAAGTATTACATTCATATAACAAATTATGATAGATAAAACAGGTATACTTTACTGTTTAATTATTATAAATAACAAACTTTTTTTTTCAATTTATTTAGTTAATTTATTGTACATAGCAATAGCGAAGCAAGTAATATTATCTTGAATAAATTAAAAAGTAATTATCCTTACCTTATTTAATAAGATAGAAGCTAAAGAAGTGCAAGATTTCTGCTAATAAAAATTAGAAATTTTTATTACTAGTTGTGTTGCCTAAAGTTAGCATAAAGGAATATGGCAGATAGTTCTGCGTATTATATTTTAATCTTTTTTCCTTTTTTTTAGGAGGGGTCGAAAAGTATGAGATTCAATATCTCTATGTTTCTGTTATATAGTGTTTATTAACTTTATCATATTTAAACAAAACAAATAAATAAATGAATTTATCTATTATACTTTTTTTAATAGGAATATTAGGTTTTGTTCTAAATAGAAAAAACATAATATTAATGCTTATTTCTATAGAAATAATGCTATTAGCAATTACGTTCTTAGTATTGGTAAGTTCACTTAGCTTTGATGATATATTAGGCCAAACATTTGCTATATATATTATAGCAATAGCTGGTGCTGAATCAGCCATAGGTCTAGGTATTCTAGTTGCTTTTTACAGATTAAGAGGTAGTATTGCCATAGAATATAAATAATGTATCTAGCTATAATCACTTTACCTATATTAGGATCCTTATTTTCCGGTTTATTTGGTAGAAAAATAGGTGTTAGCGGAGCACATTTAATAACATGTACATGTATAATTACAACAACTTTATTAGCAATTGTGGCTTTTATTGAAGTAGGTTTAAACAATATACCTGTTACTATAAACCTCTTTAGATGAATAGATAGTGAATCACTTAACGTTTTATGGGCTTTTCATTTTGATAGTTTAACTGTTTCTATGCTTATACCTGTATTGATAGTTAGTTCACTAGTACACGTTTATTCTATAGGATATATGAGCCACGACCCACACAATCAACGATTTTTTAGTTATTTAAGTTTATTCACCTTTATGATGATTATACTTGTAACTGCCAATAATTTTTTATTAATGTTTGTTGGTTGAGAAGGTGTAGGAGTTTGTTCATATTTACTAATAAGTTTCTGATTTACTAGAATAGCTGCAAATCAAAGTTCTTTATCAGCTTTTTTAACTAACAGAGTGGGTGATTGCTTTTTTACAATAGGTATGTTTACTATATTATGATCGTTTGGTAATATCGAATATAGTACAGTATTTTCACTAGCACCCTTTGTTAATTTAGATATTGTTACAATTATTGGTATATGTTTATTTATTGGTGCTATGGCTAAAAGTTCACAAGTAGGGTTACATGTTTGATTACCTATGGCTATGGAAGGTCCTACACCTGTTAGTGCTTTAATTCACGCAGCTACTATGGTTACTGCAGGGGTATACTTATTAATGCGTGCAAGCCCTTTATTAGAGTATAGCTCAACTGTATTAATGTTATGTTTATGGTTAGGTGCTGTAACTACTGTCTTCAGTAGTCTTATAGGTTTATTCCAACAAGACATTAAAAAAGTTATTGCCTACTCTACTATGAGCCAATTAGGTATGATGGTCATAGCAGTAGGATTATCTTCATATAATGTAGCTTTATTTCATTTAGTAAATCATGCTTTTTATAAAGCATTATTGTTCTTAGGTGCAGGTGCTGTAATACACGCAGTAGCTGATAACCAAGATTTCCGTAAATACGGAGGATTAAGACCATTCTTACCTTTAACTTATTCTGTAATGTTAATAGCAAGTCTAAGTTTAGTTGCTTTTCCTTTTATGACTGGGTTCTATAGTAAAGATTTTATATTAGAATCAGCCTATGGACAGTTTTACTTTAGTGGAACAGTTGTTTATTATATAGCAACTATTGGTGCTATGTTTACTACTCTATACTCTGTAAAAGTTTTATATTTAACTTTCTTAACTAACCCTAATGGACCTTCTGCTAACTATAGTATTGCTCATGAAGGTGATATATTTATGAGTTTACCTTTAATAATATTAGCCGTTTTCTCTATCTTTTTTGGTTACATAACTAAAGATATTTTTATAGGGTTAGGTTCAGGGTTTTACGGTGATAATAGTTTATTTATCCATCCTACACATGAAATAATGTTAGATACAGAGTTTGCTGTACCTACTATATTTAAATTATTACCTCTTATATTTACTGTTACTTTAAGTGTATCAGCTATTGTTCTTTCAGAATTTATACCTAAATTACTTATTAGTTTCAAATTTTCTAGATTAGGTTATAATATATTTGGGTTCTTCAATCAACGTTTCTATATTGAACTTTTCTATAATAAATACATAACAGGTTTAATTTTAGATATGGGTGGTCAAACAACTAAAGTAATAGATAAAGGAAGTGTAGAATTATTAGGTCCATATGGTTTAGAAAAAGGTTTAATAAACTTAAGCAGAAATATAGCTAGCTTGGATACTGGTGTTATTACTAGTTATGCTTTATATATTTTAATTGGTTTTATTTTCTATTTTTTAATACCTTATTTAGCTATTTTTGACAACAGTTTATTTTTATTAACTTTATTATCGTTATTTAGTGTTATAAGTTCTGATAAAGGATCTAGCGTTATTAAATCTATTAATAAAACTAATTCAGCTAGGATCTAGTGCTACTAATAATACTATTTTCGCGATTATTTAATATAATTAAGTCTATTAATAATATATTATTTAGGATTTAATAAATATTTATTTAGTTCGGGCTTATTTGTACGGGTTTATTTGTACCTAGTTCATTATTACCTTTTTTTTAATTTAGAAAAGGTTTTTAACTTAATCCAGGCAAAAGATTATACTATAGTAATACACTTACTATAGTATAATAGCGTATATAGGAATATTTGTCTTACATTACACAGCTAAAGTTGTCTTAGGTTAAGTATATTTGCCATTGTTTTTATGTCTTCTACATCTTTCTTCCCTTAAAAAGTACATTACTTAGTTTTTTCCTTAGCCTATGTTGCTTACTCTTTTATTAATACCCTTGTTAGGAATATTTGCTATTTCTACGTCTAATGTTTATATACGGGAAACCTCTATACAATCTAGTTCTTTAAAAACCCTAAATATTAAAAATATAGCTTTATTTACATCTTTTGTTAATCTTTTTGTTTCTTTAATTATATTTATATTGTTTGATTTTAGTAGTAATCAATTTCAATTCGTTCAAGAATATCATGAAGTAAGTTCTTTTGATTTTTATTTAGGTATAGATGGTTTATCTATATACTTTGTATTATTAACGACTATAATTACTCCTATTGCTTTATTAAGTAATTGAACATCTATTACTGAAAACGTTAAATCTTTTGTTATTATTATTTTATTATTAGAAACTTTATTATTGACAGTATTTTTAGTATTAGATATACTATTATTTTATATTTTTTTCGAAAGTATATTACCTCCTTTATTTATATTAATAGGATTATTTGGATCAAGTAATAAAGTAAGAGCTAGTTTTTACTTATTTTTATATACATTATTTGGTTCATTATTTCTATTGTTATCTATATTAAGCATGTCTTCTATTATGGGTACTACTGATTTTGATGCATTATATAAGACTAATTTTAATTTTTCTACTCAACTTTTTTTGTTCTATGGTATTATAATAGCATTTGCTGTGAAAACTCCAACTATTTTTTTAAACACTTGATTATTAAAAGCTCACGTAGAGTCTCCTTTAGCTGGTAGTATAATCTTGGCTGCTATTGTTTTAAAATTAAGTTTATATGGTATATTTAGACTTATATTACCTCTATTACCTAAAGCTTCTTTAGAATACACATACATAATTTATCTTATAGGTATTATAACTATTATATATGCTAGTTTTAGTACTTTAAGAACTATAGATGTTAAAGAGCTTATAGCTTATAGTTCCGTATCACACGCCGCTGTATACCTAATAGGTGTATTTAGTAACACAATACAAGGTATAGAAGGTGGTATAGCCTTAGGGTTAGCACACGGTTTCGTATCTAGTGGTTTATTTATTTGTGCTGGAGGTGTGTTATACGACAGATCTGGTACAAGATTAATAAGTTTCTATAGAGGTATGGCACAAATAATGCCTTTATTTTCTATATTATTCTTTATCTTGTCTTTAGGAAATTGTGGTGTACCTTTAACTCTTAATTTTGTAGGGGAATTTATGTCTCTTTATGGTGTATTTGAAAGATTACCTTTATTAGGTGTTTTCGCTAGTTCATCTATTGTCTTTTCTGCTGCATACACAATATATATGTTCAACAGAATAGCTTTTGGTGGATCCTTTACTAAATTCTTTGAGGCAAACATTAGTGATGTAAATAAACGTGAATTCTTTATTTTACTGGTGTTAATACTGTTTACTGTTGTATTAGGAATATATCCTGCTCCAATATTAGATGGTTTACACTACTCTGTTTCTACATTAATATACTCTAACATAAGCTTATAATTAGAATTATTGGGTTTAACTTTTTTTTCCAAAGAAATTTTGTCGATTCGAATTCGACTGGCCGTAGGTATTATTACACTTTTTCCCCTGCTTTATGCTAAATATCCTTATATATTTTTATCTTTTATTAGAAAACAAATTTAACCTATATTAAGAATTTTAACCTCTATAAAGGATTTTAATATTTCTTTTTTATAAACTTAAACACGGTAAATTTCAAAAATTCTTACTAAAAAATATGCCACAATTAGTTCCTTTTTATTTTATCAATCAAGTTAGTTTTGCTTTTATATTACTTATAATTATGATATACGTATTTTCTAAATACATATTACCTAGATTTGTACGTTTATTTATTTCACGTGTTTTCATTTCTCAGTTATAATATATTTAGATTAGTGTGATTTATAGTAATTTTATTTGGTTCATCCGTATAATTTACAATAATCATACTTTATTTGTATATACAAACCATAGTATATATATTTTTAGTGCCCTCTTTTTTTTATTTCCCTGGTATAAATCTTTATTTTGGTTCTTTATTTTAAATTTTCTTTAAATTTAATACCTTAAATGGGTAATAAATTATAATAAATTTTACTAGCAAATTAATACGCATAAATCCTTAATAAATTAAAAATATGCAGAATAATATTACAAATCTATTTTTTACAATCAGCCCCTTGGACCAATTTGAAATACGTAACTTAATAAGTTTAAACGCCCCTATATTAGGTGACTTTAATTTATCTTTAACAAACATTGGATTATACTTAAGCATATCAGGTTTTATTATATTAAGTTTAAATGTATTAACTAATAATTACAATAAAATAGTAAGCAATGGTTGATCTATTAGTCAAGAATCTCTATATGCTACTATACATAGTATAGTAACAAACCAAATAAACCCTATAAAAGGACAAATATACTTCCCTTTTATATATACTTTATTTATATTTATTTTAATTAATAATTTAATAGGTATGGTGCCATATAGCTTTGCTTCTACAAGCCATTTTATATTTACTTTTTCACTTAGTTTTACTGTAGTGTTAGGTGCTACTATACTTGGTTTCCAAAAACATGGTTTAGAATTCTTTTCTTTATTAGTACCAGCAGGTTGTCCTTTAGCTTTATTACCTTTATTAGTATTAATCGAATTTATATCTTACTTATCTAGAAATGTTTCATTAGGACTTAGATTAGGTGCTAATATTTTAAGTGGTCACATGTTATTAAACATTTTAGCTGGATTTACGTACAATATAATGACATCTGGATTTATATTCTTCTTTTTAGGTTTAATACCTTTAGCCTTTATTATAGCCTTTTCAGGTTTAGAGTTAGGTATTGCATTTATACAAGCCCAAGTTTTTGTTGTTCTTACAAGTAGTTACATTAAAGACGCTTTAGATTTACATTAATACAAAATGCTTAAATAAGTTTCAAGTACTATTTTTTTTTTAATAATTTACTTTTAAATTTTAATACAGCATCATAGTTTTAATTGTACTTTAAGTATTACTTTGTCGCCTATGTTTATAACACAAGCCTTTTTCAGTTGGAGATTAAGCTTATCCCTTTTAACACTCATTTTCTTATAAATTGATAGTTATATATGAATATTTTTAGTGCAGAAGATTTAAGGAATAATTAGTAGAAATAATACTTAAGAGTTTATTTTTATAGATATATATTAAATTATGACGCTAAAGACAAACTAAATGTAATACAACCTTTCACCTATTTTTGTAAATCTTAACCTATATAACTTAAAGACCTTAAGGATTTTAATCCTTTATATTTTTAATCATAGTATATGATAGTTTAAAACTATATACTCTATAGTATAGAATTTTTTTTAACGAAAAATAGTATATGGTTTTTAGTTTCGTCAATTAGCTATTAATAGCTTTAAAGTTTGCATGTTTAAAGGTTTTATCGCTCGTTCTACAATATTTTTGGCTTTTTTATATTTTTTGTGTTACCGATAGTTTGTGTGCTATATTAAAGTATAGCCTAGGAAAGTCCGATGCTTATTAAATAATAACACAAAGTAAATGAGTGTATAGCTAAAGCCAGGGTATTACACAGAAAATATTGAATCTTTTGCTACAACAAAAATTTGTAGGTATATGTATATAGTAAAATATATTTTTATTATATACAGTAAAAAAGGTATTGCGAACTTACACGCCCATTGTTAAGCCTTATTTTAGACTAATGACTATAACAGGATCCGGCTTAATGGTATCCAAAAATATAAAAAAAGTAATATTATATATTAATAGTAACGTAGTAAAATGGTTGTAAATATAGCACATAAAAAATTTTTTTATTTACAATATACATAGCTACCCCCTTTTTCTTAATTTTATTATAACATGTGCATTATATTTTACATATAAAATCGCTTTCCATGATATACAAGTATTAAGGTTAATCTATTGCTTATGTATAGTATATAGTACGGACTTATAGTAATGGTGTAGATGATAAATTATTTTTTTAACTTATACTTAAAATTTTCCTTTATTGGATTTATCTTTTACATCATTTATTTTCTTCGAGTTTGATGATGGCTCTGAATGAACGCTGTCCAAATGCTTGACACATGCTAATCGTACGTCTAATTTAAGATATATTAAGTCAGTTATAAGGTCTTTATGATCAAATAACTGACTTATTGTTTTTTTCATTAGAAGTGGTGTACAGGTGAGTAAATAACATGGTGGCTGCCTTAAAGTAGGGTTAATAAATACCCTATAACAAATGAAAGGAAATACTTTCCGCTTTAAGAGGACAAACTTTGTTTCGGATAGGTAGTAGTTAAGGTAATGGCTTAACTAGCTTAAAATTCCGTAGTCGAGGCTGAGAGGTCGATCGATCACATTGGGTCTGAAAAAACCCCAATACGTTTTGTACAGCAGTGGGGAATATTGGTCAATGGCCTAACGGCTGAACCAGCAACTTGGGGGAATGTATAGCCTATGCTATAGGCTAGCTATAACGGTTAAATAGTAATTTTATTATTATTTAAGGTTTATACTGGTATTCTATTTGTTTTAAATTAGCCTGATTTATCAGGTTTTTTTATTAACACCTAAAATAAATAATTTATTATTTAAGTTTACTTTGTTGTTTTATATTAGAAATCTTATTTTTATTTTCTAATTATTAACTGGGTTTAACTCAGGCTGACGGTATAGTAGCGATTTTGTCGCATAAAGTTCTAGATATTTTAATATGGTTGATTATGACAATCAAATATCTATTTGTCTTGACCAAATTACGTGCCAGCAGTCGCGGTAATACG
>Ga0247763_1000579_pt1 | contig 21912 bp, 14 predicted proteins | sample UWRJL141409B4_FD_179926 | JGI IMG/M metagenome (GOLD analysis project Ga0247763, IMG submission 179926) | Plant litter microbial communities from Arlington Agricultural Research Station in Wisconsin, United States - UWRJ-L141-409B-4 | ecosystem: Environmental > Terrestrial > Plant litter >...
TAAAGCTTCTTAGCCTCCCTATACCTCCTCACCCAGTCACCAACCTCCCTCTCCGTCGCTTGCGACCCATCCCCGCTCCCCTCCAGGAAGCTCTCCTCCAGCGCGACACACACCCCTTCCTGTTCCAGCACCCCCTGGTTCAATCGCTGGTACAGACTTGCTGGTGCAAAGGGCGCCAGTACATGATCCATTTCTGCCTGCTTCGCCCGCCATTGCCTATCCAGCGCGTGTGTCGACAGCAGTTGTGCCTGCGTCGCCGAGCGCTGGTGCGCCAACCGCGCTTCGAGGTCGGCTAGGTGCGCGGCGTGCTCCATGTTCTCAGCTAACGCGGCCTGGAGGGTCTCGTGAGACGCGCGCAGCGACAGATGGATTGTCTGGGGGGAGTGGGTCAGGGCGGAGAGAAGCGCTGGGTCCGAGAGGATGTCGGCGAGGTCTTGCTTTCTAGAGGGAAGAAGCGAATTATCAGCGGTGTGGTTTGCACAGCAAGACATAGGGAATGGGGGGGTACGATTTATCCTGGAGGAATTTTGGGAGCCATTGGTCGCCAGGATCTGGGATGGGGTTGGGCTGTTCGGCAGGAGTTCGCCGCCATGTATCGGCGGGGAGCTCCCCGTGAACCTTGCCTTCAGGCAGCGGCAGCGAACGTGGGGATTGTGTTCTGGAAGGTGTGCTTATTCGGCTTGCTGGCTTTGGGGGTGGTGCAGGCGGCGTATGGGAATACATCTTGTTCTCGTGGTTGAAAGCTTCGTGAACTGGAAAGTTGTGGTGGTTGCTAATCGATTGTAATACGTAATAGGCCCCTCCCCTGTAGGGTGGGGCGACGGATAGTAACTAGGGACGTGTACGAAGTACCTGTCCAACGGTTCGGGATCTCTAGAGTCTTGGCGGGCTTGGATGCACCTTTTGAACAGGAAACCAGGGAGAAATTTCCGTGCTTTTCTACACGTACGCTTGTTACATTCTTGGCCCAAACTGTAATTGTTGCACGAACCGTGTACTCTCGGGGCCTCTCGAGAATAAAGCCTTTGTGCCCTCACCCAGCCAGACCAAACTGCAAACACCGAAAGTATGCACCTGAATCGCCAGTTTTCAACCTATCGACCTATTCTTGATCAAACAACATCTAGATAAAGACCTCGGCGGGTCTAGGCAACAACATACGCCGAGTTTTACACAGCCATGAATTCCTCACACACCTAGCTACCTTCGTGCTTACCAGATTAGTCAAGCTGGACATAGTTGGCTGGGAAGAGTCCCGAAGCGCCATTGTAGTGTCCGAACCACCAATCCTCATCGGGGAACTCTAAGTTAGTAATCTTTGCGCCCTCCGGAAAGCTCAATTCTACAAGCACCTATCAGCACAATTCACAACAGGGGTTACAGAAAACATTGACTGACCGTTGTCTTCGGCAGCTTCGTAATCAAACTGAGCGGTTGCCGTATTGCCGCCTGCTGGCGGCTTCGGTTCCGGTTGGGTCGGCGGCAATGCAGGAACTGGAGTTGGCGCTTGCTGGGAGACTGCTGGAGCTGGCGCGGCCTCATCATCGTCAACAAGTTCAACATAGTTGCTTGGAAAGAGGCCGCTTTCGCCCTGAGAGTTGGTACCCATCCACCAGTCATCGTCGACCATCTGAATATTGGTGACGTATTCGCCCTCCCGAAGCTCGATCTCGTTATCCTCGGCTTTTTCGTAGTCGTATTGAATAAGGGCTCGTTTGCCATCTGATGCGGTGCTGGTGGCAGGGGCGCCACCGATAGACTGGCTAGCAACGACTGCGGCAGTCTCCCGGGGATCCTGGATTTCATCCTCAGCTGGGAGGTCCTCCTCCTTCGGCACCCCAGGAATTGGCACGGGCCGAGCTGTCAGTCTCTCGGCCGGGGGCTCGATCTCAGGCACCGAGCTGCGGGCGACCGGTACTGCCACCCGGACAGGCGAGGGTGGTTCGGGCTCCTCCTCTTCGTCCTCCTCTTGGTTCGCAGCAGCAGGTCTGGAGGGTAGCCCGGGAAGTGCAAACCCCCCAACCGGGCGACTGTCGGTTGACAGTGGTGGCGGCGCAGTTTCGAGCCCAGAAGATGGAACACTCGGAACTGACCAAGAAGCACTGCCTATCGGGGCCGTGTCTTTGAACCTGTCGCGTATAGCAGAGACACCGCCGGCCGGAGATGAAGGCGCTTCAGGCTCTGAACGATCTGTTCCACCGGTTTTTTGAGTCTCTACACCACCACGGCCAAAGTTTGTGGTCTGAACAGGCGCCCAGCTCTTCCCGCTATAACCACTTTTCCACTCGCTGCCACTCTTCTGGGCTGTGACAGGAGAGGCCATAGGGGGAGTAATTGTAGATCCAGCGCCGCCGCCTTGTTTAGCCTTCTTTTCGGCCCAGATCTGGGCAGGTGTCTTGCCTCCTTGGTCGGCAAAAGTCCGGCTTGCAGCGCCAACTGGGGGCGGCGAAACAGCTGGGGCCGTTCCGAAGCCGAGTCCGCCCGGAACCGGAGCCTTGGTACCAGTGAAGGGTGTGCCTCCAAACTTTTTGGCAACTTTGGGTTTCGGCAACTCAACCAACCGCTCCGACTGGGTGAACGCAGCCGTTCGCTCAGCCAGGCTCTTTGATTGTGTGGGCTCCTCCACTGTCTCCGTAGGCCGCTGGGCTCGAGCCCGAATAGCGGAAATATCCACTTTCCCGACCGGCTCATAAGCACCCTTTACAAGGGTCGGACGGTCGTCCTGCGTATTCCTGGCTTGGGCGCGAAGGGCAGCGATATCGACCTTTCCAACCGGTTGATATCCGCCCTTTACAACGTCGCCGGGCCTCTCTTCTTGCTTTGACGGCCCATTGAATCGAGAGTCGTCTTTATTTTGTCTCAGATCGGCCAGATTGACTTTAGTCGGTTTGTAGGCAGATTCCACCTTTTCGATCTGGGTTCTTGTAACTGGCGGCGCATCCGCGCCCCACCCATCATCGTCCACGTTTTCCTGGCGGCGGTTGCGTGCCGCGACAACGGGGTTAAAAGCGGACCCGGAGCTAGACGTCGTCGGCGTGAAAACAGGCTTCTTAGCAACCGGGGGTGGTGCAGCCGCGGGCAAGGGCGCGGAGCCTCCTGCAGTGTACCTGGCTCCGGAAGCATCTGCGACCTTCTGTACGATAGACTCGGGGGATAGATCGCCGTCGAAACGCGCGGTGATCTGGACATGATAGCCGTGTAGTACCTTGGCCACGGCAGCAACATGACTTGTGAAGTAACCTTTGGTACGCTCTGGGACACCGCCACCACACCAAGCAATAAGGACGTTCTTGGGGAGCGCAGTGTTCGGATCCTTAACCTTGACGAAGGCAAATTGAATGCGGCCTTCGTTAAAGTCCTCAATAAGGTCGGCAAGCTCGCCATCTGCAGTCAGGTAGCTCAACGTTAGCCACTTGTACTCATGTCTTTCAAGCAACGCAAAAGATTAAATGGCGGGGCTTGTTACCCACCTCCAGTGCTCTCAACTTTCAAAACACTCTCTTTAGCGGCGCTGTCCTGGAAGGCGTTCAGTAACGGGGCTTGAACAGAGAATAGTGCCCATTGCGCGAAGGTCGGAGAGCTCGAAGACAAAGCGGGGCTGTTGACGACGCCTTGATAACTGCTCCTGATTGACGGTCCATTGATAGACAGGTTTAGGGATGCCATTTTTGCGCGAGTCTGACCGGATGCCAGTCCTATGGGCTTCTTTGGAATCAACGAGGCAAATGCCCGGAGGGAAAGGCGAAAGCACAGAGAGTGGTGACTATCTTGGAGTTCAAGACTGGGCAGTTGGGGAAGTTGGCTGACGAAGTTGGGAATCTAGGTGGAGCTTTCAGAGAGGCTGTGCAGTGACTTGAGCCCCGCACCTACGCAGCTCAGGGGTCGCTCAGTGCGTGCTGAGGACGCTGTGGCGCGGCTGTGATGACAGCCAAGGCTCGAGAGTGCGCCATCGGCCTTGGCGATCTCGGACCGTCATGTTGCTCCATCTTCGGTCGGAAGAATCCATTAAGGTCAAAACGTATTCAGAGTATCAACTTAGTATCAACTTCCTTCTACAAACATTCACTGGAGATGCGGTCTTCGAATGAAAGAATTGACTGGAAGCAGATGCCTATGGAGCCTGAAAGACCGACACCCCGCTGTGACATCTCAGGACGAATCGACTTGACCCATTTGACTCGAAACTAGACTCGGAACGCCAACAAGATCCAGAACCTGCACCAAAACTATCTGAAATGCACCTCCGATACAGTAAGCATCTGAGATTAACAGCACTCAACACAACACTCGCAGCAGTCGGCACAACACTCGCACCCCTCTTCACACAGGAAACAGCAACACATTGCCGCTAGACAGCCCTGAAGGCAGCCACCGCTCTTCTTCTTACGAGGCGGAGGTTGCTGTTGATATTGCATCGGTGCTTGGGGGGGGTAGTAGCCTTGCGGTTGAGGAGGGCCGCCATAGGACTAAGAGGCCGGTTAGTAGATGGATGAAAGCACGCAATGCTTCTGACATAGCAGAAGTCTCACGAATCGCACTCACGGGCTGAGGGTATTGGGGCTGGCCTTGAGGGGCGTAGCCGTGCGGAGGAGCTGCGCCTTGCTGATAGTATTCCTGGGCAGACATTTTGGAGGCGGCACAGTGGGACGTAAAAGATCAAGGTCCGCAACGGCTGGTCGGTCTGTTGTTTCAAGCAATGAAACTCCTAGAGAATAGTCGGCAAGTCGGAGCGCCAAGATTTGGTTGCGTTGCGGGAGCGAATTGAGAAACTGGATAGGTTGCGAAGTACGGGAGCGGAGAACTGAATAGGAAAAATGGATGGCTGGGTAAAGACGCAGAGGGGCACTGGGAGAGGATAAATCGGCAGCGGGACAACTAAAATACCACCTGGGACCTGCCTCCTTAGGTACCTTAGCCTTTTCAGCCGACCGTCTTCGTCCAAGAGAGCACGAGAAACGTGTGGCAAGAACGAGGCAGCTAGGACATGCTAAAGCGACACGGCCACGGCCAGTGCATCTGGGCTGAGGAGTCCGGAAATGGGGCGAGCACAATAGCCACCAATTACTGACCTTGCGGGTGTGGTATTACGCCGATGTCTTTACAGCCAGCTCAGCGAGGAAAGAAGGACAATGCTTCTTCCGTGTCAGGAACCTTGCTATCCACGTGCTATCTAGGCCAATTCTGCGGATGTTTGGAATGCTTTGCAAATGTCGGTCAAGCTGGGGACCACACCGTCGCTGCACGTGCCACCGATCGAAATGACGCAACGCGTATCCGTCCAATCGTTATACCCCACTCGTCGAGCGTTTTGCTGGAGGGGCAAACCGCAAAGCTAGGTCGCCGTCTAACTCCCGTCTCCGATATTTTCCAACGTCGATGAATGTGCCAACTCTCGGACCGTTTCAGTGGACGAAACTCTTGCCACCGCCATCATTTCGATCGATTTCAAGACACACCCAACACCTGTGAATTCTCGTGGTCACGGCTCGAGCAACTCTTTCCACTCTGCCTTGAGCGCAAAAGTTGCCCCGCACCATGTCAACGGTCAAAGCTATCACCAGCCTTGACAGTTGGGCACAACACTTGGCCTCACTCCCTCCGACGGTGCTGTTGGTTATATCCTTCCATGCACCATGGGCGGCCCCATGCGCCCAGATGGCGGATGTCCTATCGACACTGGCAAGCGAGTATCCCATCACCGAACCCGTGTCTACCTCGTGGGTGTCGATCGATGCTGAAGAGTTATCTGAAATCAGCGAGACCTACAATGTGACTGCCGTGCCGTTCCTTGTCCTAGTCCGGGATGGGCAGGTGTTAGAAACTGTCAGCGGCAGCAGTGCAGTGAAGGTGCGCAACGCGATTGAAAGTCATGCAAAGCAGGCGGCGATCCCCGGGATAGCAGGCGGCGAGCAAACGGCAAACGGAACCAACAACAGTGGGGCAGCATATATCGAAGCCAAGGACAATGAGACTACCCCCGAAGATCCAGAAAAGAAGAAGGAGGAACTCTTCAAGCGGCTTGGCGATCTAGTGAAAGCTGCACCGGTGATGCTGTTCATGAAGGGCACGCCGAGCGAGCCTAAATGTGGCTTCTCCCGCCAGATGGTTGCCATTCTCCGGGAGAACGCCGTCAAGTACGGCTTCTTCAACATTTTGGCCGACGACGAAGTGCGCCAGGGATTGAAGGAATTTGCAGATTGGCCTACCTACCCTCAGCTCTGGGTTGATGGAGAGCTGGTGGGTGGTTTGGACATCGTATGTCTCTTTTCTGGAGCTAATTGGTCCGTCTTGCTAACCAGATCGTTTAGGTAAAAGAGGAGCTGGCGGGCAACAGCGATTTCTTTGCGCCATACAGCGTCAAGGCGAACGGTGAAACCCCTGCAGCGGCTTGATTTTGCGTCGTTGGGCTCCGTGGATCCCAGGCTATATGTCAGGGCTGTTGTGCCTCTCACCAACTCAGGCGCTAAGGACATGGGTATGAGTTGTTGCTGTCTGAGGCCGGGGCGCAGGTCGGATCTTGGAGCAAGAACCCCCCCGCAGAGCGGTACTTTTTAAGGGGATGCCGTTTCCGGCGGTTATCTTCTATCAACTGCAGTAGTTTGCTGGACTTCTGGCAATGATGATCCCTGTATCCTACACTCCACAGCCTAACGAGCAAGATGTTGGTGGTGTTCTGGTGGGGGCAGCATTGATGTCAGCGTGGGATGTTCGCGCTTGACGAGGTTAGACTTCTATGCAAAGAGTTGCGTTAACTTGAGAAAGGAATTTTCCCTCGTCCTCGGCGTCAAGAAGCCATCTTAGGCCAGTGTGGTGTCGTGTGCTCCTGTTTCCCCATCAATACCGCCCACGGAGCTCTCACGCAAACAAGTTAAGGGGAGGGGGGCTTTTTATTCAGCTTTGCAAGCACAGGGTACGAAGTAGCTGCAGATGACTCACTGCGAAGGATGGTTGTAATCAATAAGCTGCAGGATGAATCCGAGAACCTTCCGCGTTGCCGGCGGGCTGCAACAGTGCGGTCACGCAGGAGGGGCACGAGCAGGTTTCCCTTGGCGGGGCAGCTTCCGTTGACGATCCGCTTAACGCCGGACCACCATACGCAGGAGCTCCAAGGCCCCGCCTCACAGGTGCCGATCACACCCAAGGCTTGCCCTGCACGAAGTACTTGGGCCTGGAAATCGCGAAACCAACGTGCGTGCGACGGCGAGGGGACGACGACTCTTCCACTTGACATCCATATTTGTCGCGACCTGCCGCGCAGCTCAAATTACCTATCGTCCCAGCGCGCATACGTACTTCTTCTGCCCGCATCCATCCATGCTCCGTACATCATTCTTTGTTTGTCGAAGCCGGTAGCATCATCTTCTTTAGAGTAAGCCGCTCGCCTGCCTGGTGCTTGGTGACGTGATGGTAGTCGCCGTTTTGGATGCCTAGCTTCTCCAAGACTGCCGACTAACGTCGCAACCAAGCCACAGACGTATTCGCTCGAGCAACATCTCCCACATTCTTGGAACTGCTGGCACAGTTTTGCAGGGCTCCAGGGTCGTGAACTCCTCTCAACTCGTCGAAAAGCAACCCCCTGCGACGTCACTTCACAGCCGAGGCGACCGAAAGCCAGAAGCAAGACCCAAGAACGCAGTTCAAACCATCCAATTACACGAGGATGGTACAGTGAATAGCCAAGAAAGAGCAACGCTTAAAATCGATTTTGTTCCCCCCATCACCACAACAACGTTCATATCTTATGAACAAGATCAACGAGTCGTTGGCGTAGCGTCTCATTCGACTCTTCGGGCACCCAGCAGAGTGAAAGTCAGAAATCCAGCAATGACAGCCTCACCAACTTCTGGTACGCCATCATCGGGCGGTCGCTCGCCAGAAGAGCAATTCCGAGTTGTGCGGAAGAGGAACCGAGTCCCTCTAAGCTGCTATCCCTGCCGGACGAGAAAGTAGGTTGTTTCGTTCGCGGTGCGCCTAAATTCTGGTGTTCTTGCTAATTCGCTGACCATATCTTTCACAGGTTGTAAGTTGTGGCCTGTGAATTCCTGAATACATGCTTAGTACTTACAGCAGACAGAAAATGCGACCGAAGCCATCCGTGTAGCAACTGCACCAAACGTGAGGGAACTGATACGCTAGCCTGTTCATATGCGACTCCGTCGTCCCGCAAACGGAATCAGGGCCAGGGAAACGGGACCCCCGATGATATGCAAAATCGCATCGACCGACTTGAGGGGTTAGTGCTCTCGTTGATGCACGGAGGAGCGAACATTGATGCTCCTTCGGCAGCTGCTGCCGCCAGTGTCAAGGCGCCGGGGACAGGTGCCCCTTCAACCACAGACAGTGGCTCCTCGGCCCGGGTCGATGTGGGTGACGAGGGTGCGATGCATGACGATGATGAGGACAGTGACGATGACGACGACGGCCTCACGAATTCCCTTGGGATGCTGAAAGTTGATGCAGACAGAGGGAAGTCCATGTATATTGGACAGACGCATTGGCACACGATTCTCGCCGATATCGCCGAGGTCAAGAACTACTACATAAATCACAAGAGGGACCTGGAGAAAAGTTACGAAAAAGTACTGCTAAGCAAGCCGCCAATGGCTCGAGACGGACCTACGTTTCTCTTGGGCGCTACCCCAGCGACAGAGGTCGAACTACGGGCAGAATTACCCCCGAAATCGACTGTGTTGACCTTGTGTGGGAGATATTTCAACTCGATGGACAACGCTGTGAACATCATCCACGCGCCATCTTTCCACCAGGCTCTACGAAATCATTGGCAGGATCCATCCAAGTCACCAATCATGTGGCTAGGCCTTTTGTATTCGGTCCTTTCCTTGGCAATGCTGAGCTACTACAAGGTTGGCGATGAGCCGCCAGAGTGGAAAGGCAGAACATTGGAGTTGGCGGCTGAGTATCGACTGCGAACGGTGCAGTGCTTGATCACGGGGGATTATACACGGCCAGCAGAGTATACTGTCGAGACCATGATGTTATACGTATTTGGCGAGTACTCGTCTCGCTGGGATGCCGATGTGGGTTTGTGGCTGATCACATCGCTGGCGGTGAGGATAGCGTTTCGGATGGGATATCACCGCGATGCCAAGTGGTTTCCATCCATCACTCCGTTCCAAGCTGTAAGTTTGCACTTCCCGCACCAGGGAGTCGAGAGCTAACGATGAGCCAAAGGAAATGCGACGACGAGCATGGGCGCTTGTCAGGCTAGCAGATGTTATATTTTCACACCAGGTCTCATTGCCCAATATGATATACGAGAATGACTGCGACACGCAGTTGCCTCACAACCTATTTGACGAAGAGTTTGGGCCGGATACCAAGGTGCTCCCACCGTCGCGACCTAATGCAGAGCCAACTCCCATCAGCTACATGATCGCCAAGGTCAAGTTGTGTTTGGAGCTAGGTAACATCTTGCAGGCAACAGGCAGGGTCAAAAACCACGTTCACTACGATGAGATTCTCCGGTTCGACGCGAAGCTGAGGGAGATCAAGGCTGAGTTGCCGCCGCATCTTAAACTTCAGCCGATTGAGGGCACGCATGACCCGCTAACGCTGGTGATTTCGCGATTTAACCTCGACATTCTATATCTGAAGATCATATGTTTGCTGCATCGAAAATATTTGTCGCGGGCGAGACACAACCCTAGATACGAGCACTCGCGGCGGAGCGCCATCGAGGCATCATTGGAGACGCTGCGTCATCTTTCAACCCTCCACCGTGAGTCTCAACCCAACGGGCGGCTACGGTCGATCAGGTGGTTTGTCCTCTCGATTGCGACCAAGGACTTCCTTCTCCCAGCCATGCTCATTGTGTTGGATCTGCACTTTGACGACGAAGCCAGGAGGTCTGGCGAGCGCAGAGATTTGCACAATCTACAGTTTTGGACCCAAGAACAGCGACAAGAAATGGTTAGCAGTCTGGAGCTGACGCGCGACATCTGGAAAGGTCTGGCTGAGAGCTCGAATACGTCAATGGAGGCGGTGAAGGCGTCGAATATCCTAGAAGTCATGTTACAAAAGCTCAAGAGACCTTCAGGCGCGGGCGGCGAGAATGGCCAAACTAGCAGGGAAGCACCGACGCAGCCATTATTCACTGGGGAGGAGATGCAACCGGAACATTCGGCAGCGATGACGTTGAACATGTTGTCAGGCGGGGTTATGGCAGTGCCTTCCGCGGTGACAGATACGATCCAGAGTCCGGGAGGAACTACATACACGGGCTTTGACATGGGTCTTGGGTCGTCGGCGTCAGGCTCAGGCTCAGGCATGACACCAGACTTTGGAAACGATACTACAATGATTGGAGGCGAAGGGCCAGCGTCGCCGTTTACGTCCATGTTCAACGGCATGACGGGCAATGGAATGGACTTTACAGCGAGCTTCGACTGGGTAAGCGGTTCCCGCCATGGGTGTTGCATGTTATCGGTCCGTCACTGATCAAAGTAGGATTCATTCGAGAATTATACGCAGACGGTCAACTTTGGGCCTGACCAGTCTTTGCAGTTCTTCTCGGGAGGTGGAGACGCATCGCAGCAACAGGGAGGAACGGATACCACTAACCTGTTTTCATTTAGTGATCCTAATGTGCTGGGACCTAGCTGAATTGAATGGTGGACAATTTCGAAAAACAGGGGAGGAACGAGTTGACGACGTGGATGATGATGTTTCGGGACTCGAAGGCAAAGCGGTGTGTACATTACATAGCAGAGATTTGATAGAGTGCCCTCCCACCTCTCACACTTGGGTTTTCGGGGTCTGCTTTATCCTGGGACAACAACGTACTGAATTCAATGGCTGTCTCCAATTGCCGTGTCTTCCCCACGGTTGCACCGGGCTCGGGACATCGCTAGTGCATTCGGGCCTTCTGCATCACCGCATTCTGAGGCTCGTTGGAGCCGGGCGCGGTGTCAAACGGGCGTGGTTACCGCACTGGGGGTCTTGGCCGCTGGGGTGTAAGTTTCCAAGGCACTTCTCTGCAGCATCGCTGTGAGAATGACTTTTAAAACCCAGCCCGCCTTGAGACCCCCATGGGGAAGAAATACAATGCCGGCCCGATTGGGTCCACAAAGGTGTCGGCGCTTCCCCGCGTTGACAGGTTCGGTATGGTACTCTGCCGTCAGGTCGGTCAAGTCGATTGCGTGGTGGTTGAGGTGACAAGCCGAATCCTGAGGACAAGGCGATCCGGGTAAATCCCATGCCTAGGTACCTAGGTAGGTAGGTGGCTGTCAGTATATACATGTACGAAGGTGATGTTCTCACATGTTTTGTACGACTATAAGGTACATGATTGCCGGTCCTATAATCTGCCAGCTGATGTTGGAGAGAGAGAGGGAGAGGGAGAGGGAGAGAAAGGAAGAGAGAGATTCGTTTTCGTATGTCAGTAGTGAATCAACGGCCGGATTCTGGCATCAACACTCACCCACCACCATGCTCGTCCTCCTCCTCCTCTTCCTTCTCTTCCTCCTCACCTCGGCCCTCTCAGCTTCCGAATGGCGCGCCCAATCCATCTACCAAGTCGTCACGGATCGCTTCGCTCGAACAGACGGATCAACTACGGTGCCCTGCGATGTCGTCGTGGCCGACTATTGCGGAGGTACTTGGCGCGGTCTGATAGATCGGCTGGATTATATACAGGGAATGGGATTCACGGCCGTGTGGATTTCACCGGTGGTGAAGCAGATTGGGGGGAACACCAGGGATGGGTGCGTTTTTTTCTTCTTTTTTTCTTCTTTCTTCTTTCCTTCGTTATTGTTCTACCAACCTACCTATTTTACTTTTTCTTTTGTTTTCCATTGATACCTGTCCCTGCTCGAACTAGATGGTTTTGTTTGTTAATATCATAAGCTGACGAGAACCATACAACTCTTCTTTACCGGATACAGTTCCTCATACCATGGATACTGGGCGCAGGATATCTGGGCACTAAACTCTAGGTTTGGAAGTCATGATGACTTGGTTGCGCTTTCGGATGCACTGCATGCAAGGGGAATGGTGCGTTTCCTCCTTCTCCCTCGCTTCTCTCTAGTGAAGAGAGAAAGAGAGAGAGAGAGGCCTTGATCCTTAGGGGTTGAGGAGAACCAATCTGATTAGGCACTCGCTGATAATTCTAGTATTTGATGGTTGATGTAGTGACAAATCACATGGCACACCGGGGCTGTGGTGACTGCGTCAACTATAGTCTCCTTAAGCCGTTTTCATCAGTACGTTTTAGATGTCGGTGTGTTGCGAAAGTTTAGGGTTGACAGCCACTCTGCGAGCTCCAGCCATCGTATTACCATCCGTTTTGCTTCATAGACAACGCAAACCAGTCGTCGATTGAGACGTGAGTTTCATTTCGTGTTCTTGACAAACTGGACACATCTGACAATCTGGCAGATGCTGGCAAGGGAGCAATACCGTCAGGTGGAGGACCCAAGTTTTTGTCTTAACATGTATCAGCTACCTCTCTGACTAATGTTCGCGACTTACAGCTTGCCAGACCTGCGTACCGAGGAGTAGGCACCTCGCAAATCCCCCAGAAGCAGCGCCGCTAATAACCCCAGTGCTGAAGTGAGACGAGTTTGGAATGACTGGATCGCCACAATGGTATCAAGATACAATATGTACACTCACCCCCTCAATCATAGCCAGCCAAACGCTTCCGTGCAAAACTAATGTTCCCAAGCGACGGCATCCGCATGGATAGCGCCAAGCACGTAGAGACATCGTTCTGGGTGAGATTTCGACAGGCAGCGGGTGTGTACATCCTCGGCGAGGTCTACCATGGCGATGCCAGCTATGTCATGCCCTACCAGCGATATCTCGACGGCGTGACAGACTACCCGAGTTACTACTGGATTTTGCGAGCATTTCGGTCAGCGAGTGGGAGCATTGGAGAGTTGGTAGCGGGCCTAAATGCCCTCAAGAACGGCGGTGCGTATTTGTTGCCCTATTGCTTTGTTGCACCTACCTGCCTAGCTAGGTAGCTAAGGTACCTAGGTAGGTAGGGTTCAGTGCTGACAATCCCCAGCCCAAGACACCAGCCTGTATGGGTCATTCTTGGAGAACCATGATGTCGAGCGGTTTCCGTATTTTACCAAGGATATGGTCAGTATCCCTTGCTCCTTGCCAGAAAGGGAGAAAGAAAAAAAACCTAACAGATATCTCAGTCTCTAGTCAAAAATGTAAGAAGCTCAAAAATATTCTGCGACAACAACAACGACTAACAAACCAGGCCATCACCTTCACCATGCTCAAGGACGGCATCCCCATCGTCTACCAAGGCCAGGAACACCACTTTTCCGGAGCTGGCGTCCCGCTCAACCGCGAAGCCCTCTGGCATTCGGGCTACTCGACAAGCTCCGAATTGTACCAGTGGATTTCCCGATTAAACCGGATTCGCTCCTGGGCTCTGTCCAGCGACGCCGGATACGCGACATACCGGGCCTGGTCCATTTACTCGGACAGCCGGACCATTGTGATGCGCAAGGGAAATACCGGTAGGCAGACGATTGGCTTGTTTACCAATGTTGGGGAATCCAGTACCGGTATTCCGATTACTCTTGACTCCTCCGTGACTGGGTTTGCCCCCTCGCAGCAAGTGGTTGACATCCTCAGCTGTATGGTTCTCTCTACCAATGCCGCGGGGGATATTGCGGTTATGCTGACGGGGGGGATACCGCGGGTGTTGTATCCCCTAACAGGGTTGAATGGGAGTGGCATCTGTCCGGACATAACGGGGCCGGTGACAACAACTTCTGCGTCGCCAATCTCAACAACCACGTCGACATTGACCGCGGCGACATCGACTACAGCCTCAGCAACAGCAACAGCAACAACGGGTAGGTAACAAATAAGCTTTCATCACCCTCCAACACCCTCAAGGGAATGAACTATTGGCAAGAAAGTTAGCGCTGATATATATATATATATGTGTGTGTGTGTGGCAGCAGCTACTACTCCATCCTGCACACCAACAACAACCACCGCTGTGCCAATCACCTTTGAAATCCTCGTAACTACCAACTTTGGCGACACTATCAAGCTGTAAGTCTCCCTTTTCCTTCCACCCATCATCACCCCCCGGGCTCTCTCCCAAGATCTATTTCGAATCACACACCACGTGGAGTTCTATTCGACCCAACTTGAGTTCTATTCGACCCCAATTTGAAGTTCCATTCATCTTGGGGACATAGACACCCCATCCCAGTTGGAACATACATATATAGGTACATGATACATGTTCAAGACAAGACAAGACACCCAAGACACACCCAATTCAATCAATACAATTCAAGACATACATACAAATGATACTAAATGACTACCTTGCCCACTAGTACCGGCTCCCATCCCACCCTCGGCAGTTGGAATCCCGCTCTCGCCCTTCCGCTCAGCGCGTCCCGATATAGCCTGGCTAATCCCGTCTGGTTCGTCACGGTACCTCTCCCGCCGGGAGCTGTGGTGGAATACAAGTTTTTGAGGGTGAGCAGTTCGGGCTCTGTAATGTGGGAGGGGGGATGGAATAGGAAGCTGGGCGTGGAGTGTGTGGAGGCGGTAGTGAAGGGGGTGTGGCCCTGATCGATAAATATGTCTTGTTTCCTCGCCGAGATACGTACGTAGTTCCAACCAGTTCCATATTAACCTAAACGTTGTTGTTTCTCGTCGTTGCACAATCATCTCGTCACATCGCAAACTGGCCGGGAGACGTGAACACACAGTGGCAAAAAGAGTATTATGAATGACTTCTTTAGAAAATAAAACCGTCTAACGCATAGCAAGACCCAAAGGCATTGCAGTTGCAGCCTTTGCCTCCCAATACTGTTACAATACAGCTGTGTGGATTATCCGAGGTGTTATTAGAATGCATTTCGCGAACAGTCGGACCTGTTCCATCATGGCTTGCGGACCGCACCCCCTAAAAAAACCAAGGTCTTGTTTTAAGCCGTTGGGAATCTAGGATCGTATTCCTCATAGTATCCCGGGTTCCGGGGCGCGACCCGACTATCTGCCGCGCGAGCGTTATGTCGGCTGTCATGCGGGAAGGACTCTCGGGGCCCGTCAAAATACTGCTCCTGGCCGGCATATTTACCAGCATGACCGGACTGACTATGACTCTGATCCGGGACGTACCTCATCTCGGGTTCGCGTCGGGCAGGCCGCCTGATATAATATTGTCCTCGCTCATCGATAACTTGGACGATCTCGTACGCCTCGACGGCCTGGCGCGGTCGTGGCTGTGCGTGCTCGGCGTGATAGTATGGACTCGGTCGGGCTTCTACCTCGTAGGCCCGATCTCCGGACCGGGGGCGGGGTTGCTCAAAGCGCGTGTCGTCCCAGCGCCGTGCCTGCGCCTCCTCACCCACAGCTGGCGGTGCGTGGTAGCTCTCGTATCCCAAGTCTCGCCTCTCGGCATGTGCTGGTCTCGCGTCAAACGAGGGCTCGCCTTGGTATCTGGGAGCCGGCGCGGTACTTCTACGTTCCGAGTAATAGGAATCCGCCGGTGGAGGCGATCCGGGTCTCTTCGTAGCGCCGTGGCCTTCGTCCAAATGTTTTTCCAACGCTCCCAGCAGACTTGGCTCATCTCGCGCAGGCACGGGTATGGGCGACGGCGGTCCATAGCGTGGCGCCACACCGTTGCTTGATTGTGCCGGCGGAGGGGCATACGGACCACCTCTACCCCCGCTGTTTGCTCCTCCCGACGAGCGTGTGCGGGTATTTTCGGTACGGTCAATTGCCCACACACCCCGGATCTCTTCTTCGTCCTCAAAACTCATCCTGTTGTCAGCGCTACTCTGGTGTCTGCGTCTGTTCTTGCTGTTGCCTCTCCGGCGCCCCTGGTATGTGCTGTGGTCGTTTGCCTGCTGCAGGCCCTGCGGCGTGTTTCGGCCGTTGGAACTGCCTGACGTGTGCATATCCGTCAGTGCTCTGGAATGAGCGTACCCGGACTCGGGGTACCCGTCCGGCCCGCGATTTCCAAGGTGCTGCGGCGCGAACTGCGGAGGCTGGCTAGGACCCAATGGGTTGGCTAGGGGTTGAAAACCGGGGGCGGTCTCCAAGGTATTGCAATCTGCCGAATAGTGACCGACGCCAGGAACGTCTTGTCCTTGAACTGTCACACCGGTCGGCGTGTTAGGCTTTTCCCTCTGGTGTGCGTCTGGAAAGTGCCGATACGAGCCAGCTGCCAGCAGAGCTTGCGGGTCAAAAATGCCAGGGAAAGCATCCGCGACAAGGGATCTTTGATATTCACTCATCGACGGACGAAGTTTCGGCACCTTGTCCTGCTCGACCAAAAACACCATATCCACAGCCCAGTCCAGTGGTGGGCTGCCCTGTACATGCATTGGCTCAATGTGCTTGGACTGGAAGTGATTCGTCAGTTGGGGCAGCGAGAAACTCTTTCTGTCCTCCTGCACCGATGGTGCGTTGCCCAACCCAAGTTGACACGCCTTGCACATGAGACCGTTGATGTTGCGAACTGGTCGCATGTCCTTATTGTTTGACAGGCCGTCGATGAACAAGAGTAGAGGAGGCGCCTCGTAGTATCTTGCCCTGAACCGCTTGATGACATGGTGAATTGTTATGGAAACCCTCGCACTGCCGGGAAGGTCCTTGAGGTTACCCAGTGCTTGCCACACATCGCGGGAATTTCGAGCCACCTCCTCCAGTCTGGCCTGATATCCATCTGGGAATGACTGGGGCGCAGCTGGCGGGTAAGGAGTTGGCGCGTTGCTAGGGTACGGGCCATAGACCGGGTTCAGCGGAGGTGGGTGGTAAGGATGTGCAGGCTCCGCACCGCCTGGGGGATATTGAGCGGCAGAAGGCGGGTAGGGTGGAAAAGGCCCTGGTCCTGGGGTCGTATATGGTGGTTGCTGCCCATAGTTGGGAGGGGGTGGGAATGATGGATAGCCGTTATGTGGTGGATAAGGTTGAGGGGGTGGCGGCTGTTGATAAGGATCGGGATAGGGAGGTGCACCATAGGCTGGAGCAGGAGGAGGTGCAGGAGGATACGTCGGAACAGCCAATGGTGCTGGTGTGAGAGGAATGGTATAGCCGTACCCGACCGGAGGACCGACCGCAGGGCCTACCGCGCTGCCGCCAAAGGAAGCAGGTACATGACTGTGGTAATGAGGTTTGACTGGCCGGACTTCAGGGCTATAGGGCGCTTGCTCTGGCCACTCAGCCCGCCAATGTACCACTATGCTACCCAGACTGAGGGCAGTTGTGTGCTTCGCCGCATAGTGCTGGATCACTCCCTCAAACCCGAATGCCTTGGGGTTTCCCTCGCATGCACTGCAGTAAAAGAGCTCCTTGCGATACGGCTCCGTGAGAGGCTTGATCTTGGTGTCGAATATCCACTTCATGTTTTCCAGTGTCAGCTTCTGTGTAAATGGCCCCTGTGGCGGGTCCACAACTGGGCCCTTCCCCGCTGCCTTCGCCGCCGCCGATTCCTTGGCGATCTCGGCGTAGAATCGTTTGCGGATGTGAACCAGAACGTCAATCGCAAACTTCGAGCATGACTCTTTAGTCACCTTCTTCCCCCTCTCCCAGTGGTCGCGAATGATTTCATCTGCGTAGCTGGCAATCTTGCCTCGCAACGGCGCCTGGACAATTTCCCAGTCCCTATCAATAAGCTCTCTTGCTTCCTTGGTGGTAGCAAGTGTTTCTTCAAGGGCTGGTCGGCTAACTGGCTCCTCGGCAGGCTTCGTGCGAGGAGCTGCTTCTTCTTCGCATGCCTCAGCCTCGGCGCGCTGTGCTAGCAGCCTAGGCTTGAGGAGTTCCCATGCATTGTCATCGAGAGGCGTGATGATATGCGTTGCGGCTTGGAAGGACGGTATATGTCGGAGAACGTTTGGGGGGAGGGGTGGGTCCAGCAGCAGCGCCCGCCGCTCAATTTCTGTTTTCCTGGCTGCCTTCAGCTGAGCTACCTCCTCCTGAGTTCTCTCCTGACGCGCGTGGGAAAAGGGAGGTGGCGGTATTGGCGGTAATGTGGAACTCGACGTTGCAGCGGCCAAGTTCGCTGCTGGAGTTGCTTGTCCTGTCTGAGCTGGAGGCTGATGCGTCGTCTCCCGGTATCCAGGATAAAGCAGTGACTGCATCTTGGCAACCCCACCTGAAGAATCCCACTTCTCCCACTTTGAGACTTGTTGACGGGTATCTTTCCCTCTTCCGTCGAGCCCTTTAAGCCATTCGTCAACAGTTCCCGAGCCCATGTCCCTGACCTTTGAGAATTCTTGCTCAAGAACCTCGACGTCGGAACGGAGAAAAAGCTTAGTAACCTGTACGCCGGGAGGAAGCTGTCCTTGCTCAACGGCACTGCTAGGGACGATGTGAAGTTCCGTTGTCAGATACACCCATGGTAGAGCTGTCAAGATTGCCGAGGGGATAGAAGGCGACACCAAGAGATCCAGCTCCTATTCTATTGGGTCAGATGCAGGTCCTTTCCTGTCACTACGTGGTGTCAACTGACCTTGACTGACGCCTTGAGAAGACAAGATGCGCAGGCGCGGGTAGCGAACGGCCAGATGATAGCCACCCCATTAAGTCCTGGGCCAGGACGTATGGCATCAGACGGGCTTGATCTATCTCGATCATCTGTTCGCCCGCAATTCTGACACTTTGGTGTGCATGCCAAGCGCCACATGTCTATCTCAGCTCTTGATCGAAGAGGAGCAGGCATCTGAGGCCAGAACAGTCGCCTTGAGGCTCGCCAGATGGCACTGGGTTCCAGGACCACCAATGCCCCCGGCTTCACAGAAACAGGATCTCTTCGAACGGTCGAGGATGAATCGAGATAGAGGTTGAACAATTTGTTGACGCGCAACAAATTCCCCAGCGACTTAGGAGGGCAGAAAGTAAAGATGGAATGCCATATCTCAGCAGGAAGAAGTGACTTATCGCCGCCAACAGGGAAATGGCTGGGTTCTCTGGCGAGGTCCTCGGCCAACTTCACCTTTTTCGATCCCCCAAGCCTGGGAGAGGAATCCGGGTTGCGTTCGGGTTGCTTGCGCTTTTTTGACGCTGAGGGTGAGCCGAGCAACGCGGCATCTTCTTCTACCGCATGTTGAATGGCCATGACTTCGGGGTGCTGAGATTCGGATGTCGCTTCCTGTATCCAGCCATCATCGACGTCGACCCCGATACCGACGGGTTCCCCCGTCGGGCTCATTCCCGATGGTGGGGTTATATAGTAGCCCCCAACGGTCTCCCCGATCTCCGATATCTTGCAGAAGATGAAGGAAAGCAGATACTGATCATCAAGATAAAGCTAGCGCATGCAGTCGCTGGCGAGAAAATGAGAGGAATGAACACTTGTCACACCAAGGGAATGGAGCGGGCGGACAATGTGGCCTTTACGGCCAAATTCTCGTCTGAGACGTGAGAGAGCTGTCTCTCTGTGCGAGTCCCAAGCAGGTGTGGGGAGGGGATGCCGGTAGTATACGGAGCGTCTAGCGGCATATGTTTTGGTGTTCGCGACTCTGCATTCCGCGACGGCGACTGCCAAAGATTTGGCAGCAGACGCAGCAGAGATCTTGCCGTGAATATGAGAATCGAATTGAACTGATGATGAAGAGCGGTGGGTTGCTCGCGGGCGTGTCTGACAATCGGCCTGTTCTGAGAAAGGGAGAAAAGCAGAAGCTTGCTGGCGATATTTTTTTTTTATAGTTTTCAACAGGTGAGAGAATGATGGGAGTTATCGCAACGCGGTGGGTCGGCGCCACGCGGCGAGATTAGATAAGCGAATATGCAGACCAAACCTTGGGAGACAATGAGCGCGGGACTTGAACAGGCCACGGACTTAAACACTGAGACAAAATATTTTAAATTTTCTCATAACGAGCCCTTTGTGATAAGGGATCTTTCTACTTGGGTCGTCGGTGGTAAAAGATTAACAAACAAATGCCTTTAAATTTTCCTTGGGCTGCTGGATTCTCTCGCTCGGTGGCTGCCAAGCCCTAAGTACCACGGAATCGATATCTCAGAGGCTTAACAAGAACGAGGTTTGGCTCTGATGACATATATCTTGCATGACGGAGAGGCGTGGTAGCCGGCAAATATGTACAAACCGCAATCTGTTGCTGCCTCTGGTGCTCATCTTTGAATGGCTAAGAAAAGAAGACATCCCCTGCCGTCTATAAGCCAATACTAGCGCAATCAACCAGCCCAGACACCAGTGTACATCACTATCCTCCACACTGCTCCCAGTCTCCATTTACAAGCCGTATCTCATACAAAGTAGTAGCTCTTACAGCCCTATACCTCAAACCTAGATAACCTCGCCAATAATCTTAGCTGCCTCCCGATATGTTGAGAGCAGCTTCTCGCACTTCTCGCGCTCTTTCTTGACTCCATCGTCCTCATACAGCAGTTCCTCAAAGAGCGACTCCTTATAGAGCTCGCTAACGAGACGATTCTGTACAACGTCTTTGCAGTGGTTGACTAGCAGATGCATGATCGCTTTGGGAACCTGGTCGGCAATGCTTTCCCGCACGATATTAAAGTAGGAACTGATGAGAGCGCGAATCAACTCGGTTTCCATGGCCTCCCTGTCGGTCATGGCAGGCTCGCCGCCGTTTCCCTGATGGGGCCGTGTTAGCAGTGGTATGTCTGACCTGGTCAACAGATTCTTGCCACTTACAAAGTCGACCCCCTTGGGGGGTTTGAGGAAGTCCATATCGTCGTCTTGGCGAATTGTCACAGGAGACCTCAACGTCTTTTCCTCTGGTCGCCTCATACTCTGGCTGAATGTTGGTTCTGAGGCTTGGCTAACGTGCCGCCCAATGTTGGCATTATGAGGAGCAACCCCGGGAACGATTGCGCCGTCTTTTCCAAAGAAGTAGTTCAGGAACGAGTCCTTAGCACTACCCAGGGCCTGCCCGTTGGGTCGAGATGGTGACGCTGATCGACCACCATTCAAAGCAGCTGCAATACCGCCTGCCGAACCATCGCGAATAGCAGGAGAGAGACTCCGTGCACCTTTTACAGCGGCTTTCCGAACCGCAACCGAGTCGATCTTCTCTGTGGCGACCTCCTCCCCTTCTTCCTCGACGGGCGTCTCGGTGCCATTCGCTCCAAGCTCCTTCAGTCGCCGCCGCTCACGGCGGTCACGCTCCTCTTGAATCAAACGTTTCCTTTCCCTCTCCTGCTTGTTGCTGACGACATGGCTCATCGCAGCGGCGGCGCCGAGGAAATTGGGATGATTTGTGTTGATGTAGGCTCGTTGGATGGAGATCAGAGACTCTACATATTGGGATGCAGGACCAAGCCGCTCCCGCAGGAGGTCGGAAACAACCTCGATTAGTTTGGCCTGCAATCTTGGGAAGCGTGAAAGTTCAGTTGACCCGCATGTATGGCAGATTTTGATGAGCTCCTCGTAAACCAACTCCACACACCGCTGACTTGGTATTTCGAGGAGTTTGATCTGGGGCTTGACAAGCAAATCGAATGCCATCTCAGGAACGAAGAGACTTGGTCGGGGGCCCGTGGAATTACGGATGGCGGTGCGGATATCGAGAGCGGACAGGTTCGAGGTGGGATCGATGGATTCTAGCGAGCTGCCGAAGACAGAGTTGAATATATAGTAGATACGAGCGCCACCACAGAGCTCCTTGGTGGAGATATCGGTCGAGGTGCCGTCGATAGACGAAATGAAGGCTGTAGCGAAACGAGTCATTTGTTGCAGAATGAGCGAGCCGCGGTGCTCTTTGCCGCTAAAGTGCATGTCGCCATAGCTAGCAAGCTCCTGCTGAGTCTGGCCCATGAGCGTATTGAGTCTGGCCTTGATATCGGGGAGCCGGTCCCGGATGTGAGCCATAAGAGTTGTGTTGAGGGTCTTTGCAAGGAATTGGGTGCCACATCGGGTCGCGATATTTCGGTAGGCGGGGTGATGCCTGAAGAACTCGGCCTCTGACT
>Ga0247763_1000581_pt1 | contig 21898 bp, 14 predicted proteins | sample UWRJL141409B4_FD_179926 | JGI IMG/M metagenome (GOLD analysis project Ga0247763, IMG submission 179926) | Plant litter microbial communities from Arlington Agricultural Research Station in Wisconsin, United States - UWRJ-L141-409B-4 | ecosystem: Environmental > Terrestrial > Plant litter >...
AGGACCCCGACGGAGACCGCGACGGCGTCTCCGACGACGACGATCTCTGCCCCACCGAGAAGGAGACCATCAACGGCCGCGACGATGACGACGGCTGCCCCGACTCGGGCGATCGACGCGTCGTCTTCGACGACGGCGAGTTCGTGGTGCTCGACACGATCCGCTTCAACACCGGTTCGTCCGAGATCCACCCGAGCGCGCACTCGCTGCTCGACCAGGTGGCCCTCACGTTGCGCGCTCACCCGGAGATCGAGCACGTCCGCATCGAGGGCCACACCGACGACACCGGGCCTCGCGAGCTGAACATGGCGCTCAGCCAGAAGCGCGCCATCGCCGTCAAGCACTACCTCGCCCGGCGCGGTGTGAGCCCGCGCCGACTCGTGGTTCGCAGCTACGGTCCCGATCGCCCGCGCGAGCAGGGCACGGGTAACGCGGCGCGGGCCAAGAACCGCCGCGTCGAGTTCATCGTCGAATAGCGGACGTCGAATAACCTCGCGGAAGGGGCCGAGGCTCCAAGGGGCCGAGGCTCCAAGGGTTTCCGGAGCCTCGGACAACGCCGCTGCCCACCCCCGCACCCCGCTCGCAGCGAGCGGGGTTGCTTGCCGCCTCCCAAGCGTCGTCCTCGCGCGCAGCGGGTTGGGGTGCCCGCGCCGAATGAAAGGCGCGCTGCGGGCGCCGCGGGAGGGGCCGCGCGCAACATACCAACTGGTCTGTATGTTTGAGGAACCGTCCCTCTTCAGACGCCTCGCGCACCGTCATGGGGGCGGAGCAGGGATACTTCCCCCTCCCGCGGACGCGCGGAGGCGCGCCCCTGACCCCTGACCCCTCGAGACTACGACGACGCCTTGATTTCGCCGCAGCCGATGCGGCCGCCAGCGTTGCCCGTGGGCTGCCCGCCGTCGTCCTTCTTCTCGTGCACGATGATGGCCTTGCCGAGGAAGGAGTTCGGATCGCCGTCCTTCAGGTTCGCGCCGGGCGCGACGATCTCGATCTTGCCGCTGCCGTCGGCGGCGACGTTGATGTTGCCGAGATCACCGAGGTGCCGAGGATCGCTCACCGGCAGCGCGTGGGGGCTCGCGCTCGGGTTGAAGTGGCCGCCCGCGCTCGCGCCATCCGGGGCGCTGCAGTCGCCCTTCTCGTGGACGTGGGCGCCGTGGTCACCGGGCGTGACGTGCTCGAGCGTGAGCTCGACCTTCACGCCCTCGGCGGTCTCCGTCAGCGTGGCGCTGCCCGCCAAGGTCGAGCCGCTCTTGGCTTGTAGCGGCACCTCGATCTGGCGCCCGCCTTCGCTGCTCGCCGATGCGCCGGCGGCGGGAGCGTCGGGCGCTGCCGATTCGGAGGAGGCTTCCGTCGCGGAGGCCTCCGCGGGGGGAGCTTCCGGTGAAGCAGCAGGCTCACCGCTCTGCTGCGAGGAGCCGCAGGCGATCGCCCCGACCAACAGGAGCGAGGTGCAGGCGGTCGATGCGCAAACCCAGCGTGTCTTGGTGTGAATGAGGTTCATAGCGTTGTCCCTGATCGTTATTCGTTGCCACCCTAATCCCTCGCGTGTGACGGCGCGACGGCATTTCACCCGGCCGAGTGCACGACGTCTTGCTGTAAAGCAGCGGCCGTGGCAGGGCGCCATGCAGGCGATGTCCCAGTGCGCCCCACCGGGATCGAGAGAGGGAATTGACAATGATGCATCGATCGATCGAAACGGCCCCAGTCCACACGTTGCTCGGCCGTCGCGGCAGCGAGGCATGGGCCTTCGCGGCCGCCCTGTCGCTCGGGACGCTCCTGCCGAGCACGAGCCGCGCCGGCGACGAGTCGGCGAGCCCGCGGTATGCGGCGGGCACCACCAGCTATTGCGTCGTCGATACCACGCGCGGCTTCGATGTGGCGGGCGGCGTGAGCGACGGGCAGCGCCTGGTGCTGGTGCAAGCCTGGTATCCCATCGAGCGCCGCGCCGCGCGCCGCTTCCCGCTGCAGACCTTCGCCGACTACTTCGCCGGCGACCGCGAGCTGATGCTGCGCACCGAGCGTACGCTGCTCACCCGCAGCGGCTTCTCGGAAGAGGTCGTCAACGCAAACCTGATCATCGCCGAGCAGGTGTTCGACACACCCCGCGGCAGCTACCGAGACGCGCCGCTCAGCCGCCGCGGCGGGCCGTTCCCGGTCATCGTCTATTCGCACGGCACGTTGCAGCAGCGCTTCACCAACGACGCGATGGCGGAGAGCCTCGCGCGCGAGGGCTACATCGTGCTGGCGCCGGAGCACACGGGTAACGATCCGCTCGCGGCCTTCGGCGCGTTCTGCCCCGACGAGCTCGCGCAGCCCGGAGTGGTCGGTGAGTCGCTGGCGACCAATCCCGACTTCGACGCGGCGCGCGGCGAATATCTGGGCGATCGTCTCGAGCCCTTCTTCCTCGCGGGCACGCCCGACCCGACCACCGGCACCATCAACCCGGTGGAGGTTGCTCTGACGCTCGACCGCGTCGCCGACTACCGCGCCGTGCTGTCCGACGCGCGCGAGCGCTTCGGTCGCCGCGCGCGCATCGGGCGAGCCGAGGTGGGGCTCATCGGCTATTCGCGCGGCGCCATGCACGGCCTCGTCGGCTCGGAGCTGCTGCCCGAGGTGGGTGCGTCCGTCGCCTTTGTCGGAGGCACTCCGCTCGCCTTCTACGAGCGCGACGCCGAGGCGCAGCCGATCAACGCGGCGCTGGCGCGCGCGAGCCACGGGGCGCGCGACGTGCTCGACCGCTTCACCAAGCCAGTGCTCGAGATCATCGGTGGCGAAGACACCCGGCGCAAAGGCACCACCGACATCGCGGCCAGCATGGGCGTGTACCCGACGCCCAGCGCCGACAACCCGAGCCCGATCGTCGCCGACGGCTTCGGGCGGCTCGGCGAGACCTTCGGGGTGCTGGTGCAGGTTCCCCGCATCGAGCACTTCGATTTCGTCGACGATCCCTTCGTGATCGCCTACCGCGCCCCGGGCGGCGCGACCCGGGCGGGTGGCTTCGACACAGCGACCACTTACCTGTCGCGGAGCGTCGCCGAGCGCGCGAGCATTCGCGATCACTTCGTGCGCGAGCTGTTCGATCGCTTCATCCCGGCGCCTGGCGCGCAGCCCCCTCGGAGCGGCGCGCCCCTGCAGAACCCGTTCGAGGCCGTCGGCGTGAGCGTCGAGGTCAACGAACCGCCCACCGACTGCGACTGAGCTGAGCCGGCCGGTGCTTCAGGCGCGCGCCGCGACGCTTCGCGTGCGCGGCGTGCGCGTCACGGTGCGCCGGCGTCGATCCAGTCCTTCAGATCTTGCAGCAGGCCATCGGACAGCGAGGCCATGATGTTATTGGTCTGATCGGCGATGGCGTCGCCCGTGCAATCCGGAAAGGCGGAGAGCTCGAAGTTCTGGCGCACGTCGAAGTCGAGCGCGGCGACCAGCAGGCTCTGTGACGAGCTCGAGCCGAGCAACGGCACTCCGTTGCAGCCCTCGAAGTTGCCGATCAGGCCCGACGCGCTGCCTCGCAGCGTGCGGCGCGCGCTCGCCTCCGTCGACCAGTCCTGGGTGGCCTCGGTGCCCTGCGTCCTGCCGGGGGCATCGGGCGCGTGGCAGCCGGAGCACTCCTGGAACGCGGCGGATGAATAGATGCTGCCAAAGTCGGCATCGCCGCCGCCGCCGAGCGGATCTTCGAGGGCCTCGCTGCAGCCGAGCCCGGCGCCGAGGCTCGAACAGCACAGCAGGATCAGTGCGCGAAGACCCGCGGGCGGGCGGCGAGCGGAAAACGAGCGGGCGGGTAGGGGTTCAGCTGAGATCACGGACTTCTCCTCGGGGGTGCGAGCCTCTCGATCAGCGCGAGCTCGGTCAGGTAAGTTTTGAATAGATAGCGCTGCAGAGACCAGCGCGGGCTTCGATATTTGCAGATCACGCCGTACACGCGCTGGAGCTCGGCGCGCAGGTCGCGGCGCATTGCCTCGGCAGGAACGCCCCGGTAGAGCCGGAGCTCGGCGTAGTCGCGGATCAGGGCCAGCTCGGCGTCGTTGACCTCGCTGCCGGTGCTCTCGTCGTAGCTGCGGCAGAGCTCGAGCCCACGCTCGACGGCGCGGGCCGCCGCGGCGCTGTCGCCGAGCGTGTCGTGCAGCTTGGCGAGGTGGTGATATGCCTGTGCGAGCTCCAGCCGGTCTTCGTCGGCCTCGCTCGCGCGCAGGCGCTCTTCGAGCAGCTCGACGCGCGCCAGAGTGGCAGCGAGCGCCGCCCGGTCGTCGCCGGTGGCGCGGTCGGCGCCCGCGCGCAGGCCGGCGACCAGCGCGCGGTATTGCACGGGCGTATAACGGTAGTCGTAGATCAACGAGCGACGCCAGACGACAGCGGGCTCGGGCTCCAGCTCGCGGCCGTTGGCGAGCACGCGCTCCGCCTCGGTGAGCGAGCGGATCGCCTGCTCGGGCTGGCCGCTCTCGAGCGCGTTCGCCGCCAGGCCCACCTTGGCCTTGACGGTGTTGAGCGGCGACGCGCCCGCGTCGCGCGCGAGCAACCGGTCGAGCTCGGCGTAGCGCTCGCGAGCGCCGGCCGCGTCGCCAGCGGAGGTGAGCGCCAGGCCCAGCCGATCGATCACGAGCGGACGATAGCGGGCGAGGCTCGGGGTCTGCTCGATCAGGGTGGCCGCGCGCTGCATCTGATCGCGCGCGAGCGCCGCATCGCCGCTGTGCCAGGCGCTGCGCGCCATCGCCACGCGCAGCCCGAGCTCTTCCTCGCCGCGCACGTGCGGCAGCTCGTCGCGGCTCTGCAGATAGCGGAGCGCGGCGCCGTGGTTGCCGAGCGACGCCTGAAGCAGGCCGAGCCGGTGCAGCAGCGCGGCGCTGAGCCGCTCGTCTTCGCGCGCGAGGTCGAGCGCGAGCAGGTACTGGCGGTTGGCCGCCACGGCGGCCTCGCGCGAGCCGCCGCGCCGCGCGCGCTGATGCAGCGCAAACCCCCAAAGCTGGTGCACCTGCGGCTCCTTGGGCCGCGCCTCGGCCACCTTCGACAGCAGCAGGGCGACCTCGCCGACGCGCTCGTCGTGGCGCTCGCCGTCGCGCTCGCCCGGCAACGTGCGCGCGACGCGGTACGCGCGGACGAACGCCCGCGTCGGGCTCTCGGGCGTGCGCGCGAAGCGCTTCTCGTAGACGGCATCGAGGTTCGCCTCGGCCTCGGCCTCGCCCTTCGCGCCAGCCTTCTCGCGGCCTTCGGCGAGGCGGGCCTCGATGAAGCCGATGTGCGCTTCGAGCGAGTCGGTGGCGATCGACGAGCCGTAGAAATAGCCGCGCGCTTCGCCGAGCCGGCCCTGGCGGCCCTCGCCGTAGGCGCGATCGAGCACGATGTCGTCGTAGAGCGCCTCGCCGTTCTTGCGCTCCGGCGCGCCCGGCGCGAGCGAGCTCGCCCAGGTGGTGACGAACTGATACTGCACGTATTCGTTGCCCGCCTTCGCGGCGGCGCGCAACGTCGCCAGCGCCAGCGCGCGGCGCCGGTCGGCATCCTTGTTGCTCTTGTACAGCGCGAAGAGCTCGGCGCGCACCGACTCCTCGCTGGCGTCGTCGAGCGTCAGCAAGACCTTCTCGACGTCGAGCCGCAGCCCGAGCTCGCTCGCCGCGTCGACTCGCGACAGCCCCGCTGCGATCGCCTCGGCCCGCGCCTCTCGCCCGCGGCCGCGCCCGAGCTCGGCGACGTAGCGCTCCGCGTACTCGAGGCGGGTTGCGGTGTCGAGGGCGGGCAGGGCGGCGAGCGTGCCCAGCGCCCGGAGCAGGCTCTGCCGATCGCCGCGCAGGTGATACAGCCGCTCGGCGCGCCGCGCCGCGAGCGCCGCCAGCGGCGCGTCATCGATGCTCCCGAGGTCGATGTTCTGGAAGGTGGCGAGCGCGGCGGCCTTGTCGCCCACGTCATCCTCGATCTCGCTGATCGCGAGCTGCGCCGCGAGCGCGAGCCGCGCCGGAGAGCCCGCGCGCCGCGCCGCCGCACCAGCGAGCGCCGCCGGCGCCCCGTCGAGACCGGGTGCCACGCCGCCGAGCCCCGCTCGCAGGCCCGCGGCGCGCGCGCGCTCGCTGTCGATGTAGGCCGCGCTCGTCTCGCCCCGGATCAGCGCCAGATCCGCCCGGCGATGGCGCGCGAGCTCCGCGATGACGTGCCCGAAGCGCTTCGCCTCGTCGCTCACCAGGCGATGCTCGGCGTAGTAGATCGCCGACTCGTACTCGCCGAGCTCGAGGTGCAGCGTCATCATCTCGAGCACGACGGGCTCCTCGTCGCTCGGGCTCCGCGCGAGCACGAGCCGGCGCGCGGCGAGCAACAGGCGCGTCCACAGGTCGCGCGCCACGCGCGCCTCCGCCACCAGCCGCTCGCCATCCCACTCGTGCGGCACGGCGCCATCGAGCGGCAGGGAGTAGACGTCGAGCGAGCCCTCGTGGCTGCAGCTCACGATGAGCTGTGTCTTCGAGGGCGCGGGATAGTGACAGTCCCAGCGCGCGCTCGTGAGCTGCTCGGGCTCGTCGCCCTCGCCGATGGGCACGGCGCGCTCGGCGTGGAAAGGGACGCGGAAGATGACCGCGTTGTCGTTGCCGTCGATCGCGCCGTCGCGGTTGGTGTCGTTGAGGAACTGGGTGAACTCGAGGAAATCGCCAGCGGGCGAGAAGGTGACCGAGCCCGTCACGCCCGGCAGGCGCGGCACGTAGAGCGTGGGTTCGGCGCTCAGCTGCGAAGGCTCGGCGCCCTGGCTCGCGCGCTCGCCGCCCGCCTCGGCGCCGAGCCGCGCGAGGCCCACGCCCAGCGCCGCGCGCTGAGCGAAGTTGATGCCCACGTCGCGGGCTGCCTTGGTGACGGGGATGTAGGCCAGCCAGCGCCGGTCCGGCGAGATCGCGGCGCCGACCATGTTTCGAGCGGCGATCGAGCTCGGCGCTCCGCCGTCGATCGGCATGCGCAACAGCGCGAAGTCACCATGTAGCCCCTGCCGCGAGAGCACCGCGAGGCTCTTGGCGTCCCACCAGAGCAACATGAGCTCGGCGGAGGCGGCGCTGGTGAGGCAGCGCGCCGAGCCCACCTCCTGCCCCTCGATGCGGCGCACGCACACGTCTCCCGTCGCGTCGTTCTCGAACGAGATGTACGCGATGTGCTGGCCGTCGGGAGAGATCTGCGGCCAGGCGGCGTCGCCCAGCCCACCCGAGAGGGTGGTGGGCCCGCTCTGCACCGGCGACTGGCGCATGATGTCGAGCGTGCCGCCCGCGTCGCTCACGAAGTAGAGCGCGCGCTCGCTGTCGTCGAGCACGCCCATCAGCTCGCTCGAGCCGCCAGCGGTGAGCCGCACGGGCTCGCGGATCGCGCGCGGCGCTTCGGGGCGGCCCTTCTCGGGCTCGGCGGCGTGAGCGATGCCGGCGCCGAGCACGTCGAGCGCCCCGAGCGCCCCGAGCGCCCCGGCGGCGAGCGCGATGCGCGCCGTCTTCAACAAGACTTCGGCTCCCAGCGGCCCTCTGCCTGCTCCACGAGCCCGCCGCAGACCACCTGGGCGAGATGCAGCTCGCGCCACACCGGCAGCACGCTCTCGGTGCTCACGTTGCGCTCGCTCGCGAGCAGCTGCCAGAGCTGGCGGCGGTGCAGGTTCTCGCGTCCGAGCAGGCGCGCCATCTCGGTCGCGTCGGCGGCGCCCACGCAGTCGCCCGGGCGCGGCTCGAGCAGCCCCGAACGAGCCTCCCCGATGCAGCGCTGCAGCAGCAGCCGATCGATCGCGTCAGCGTCGGACTGACTCTTCACGTATAGCTCGGCGAGCTCACCGAGCGCGCTGCCGCCGCCCTGCTCGCGGCCGCTGGCGAGCTCTTCGCGCCCGAACGGCTCCGGTGCGGGCGCCATGCCCGCCTGCTCCAGGTCGTTCTCCAGCGCCGGATAGCCGCCCGCCGCCTGCTGCTCGAGCGCCGTCTTCTGATCCACCACCACCACGTTCGGCGCGACGCACGCGGGCAACGCCGACGTGGCGATCGCGAGCCAGAGCCCGGAGCACAAGTTTCTCATCGCAAGACTCACGGTTGGTTCTTCTGCGTGTCGTCGCCCGTCGCGCTCGCCACCGGCACGTCGCCGCTCGGGGGCGCGGGGCTGCTCTCGGCGGCGGGCCGGAACAGCGGCGCCACCACGGGCGATATGTATTTCTGAAGGATGGGCCCGAGCGGCACCGCCCTGATCTCGTCGATGCGGACCAGCTGCGCCAGGCCTCCGAGCTCCACCTTCGTGTCGACGGCCCCATCATGCAGGTAGAAACGCACGAATTTGGGATACCCGAGCGCGAGCCCCTGCCGCACCCGGTTCGCGTTCGCGGACTCGTGGAAGGGGTCGAGCACGTCGAGGATGTCGTCCAGGTGCTCGCGCGAGGCGCGCACGATCTGCATCTTGCCATCGAGCGTCATGGCCGCGGGCACGAACGTCAGCGCCGTGTTGGCGTCGAAGACGTCGCGGCTCTTGCCCGACTTCACCCCCGTGGCGTTCAGGCGCAGGCGCACGATCGGGTCGCCATCGCGCCAGGCCGCGCGCACCTGCCCGACGATCTGCCCGCCCTGATAGCCCGCCTGCAGCTGGTCGATGATGAAGTCAGAGCGCTCGATTCGCACGTTGGCCGCGATCGGCCCGAGCGGCGCGATGCTCCCCACCCGGATGGAGCGCGCAGTGATGTAGTCGCTGCCCGAGAGGAATGGGTGCACGTCGAAGAAGCGGGTATCGGAGAGCGGGCTCGCGCGCGGCCCGGCGCTGATGACGGGCCCGCTCTCGAGCAGCGCGAACTCTTCCACGATCGGCACGACGCCGTTCAGCTCCTCGACGCCGAAGGCGTTGTCCTTGGCCGCGAAGGAGATCTGCTTGGCCTCGAGCGCGGCGATCAGTCGGTAGCCGAGCAGGCCCCCCGACTCCAGCCGGAAGGGCAGCTCGAGCGAGCCGCTCGCGTGCGTCGCCAGGTCGAGCGGCACGAACGGCTCGAGCCGCTGCGTCAGGCGACCCTCGAACGACAGCGCCTCGCGCCCCACGATCGTCTTGTCGCTGCCCGGGCTGTCCTGCGCGAGCAGCTCGAGCGTGCCGGCGGCGCGCAGCGCGCTGCCCGAGGCCGCGTTGTCGAGCGCGAGCTCGCGCAGGAAGATCGAGCGCAGGCGATCGATTTGCAGGTTGCTCGACAGGCGCAGGTCGCGCACGGGAACACCGGGCAGCCAGGACTGCGCCACCGACCCGACCGAGAGCGCCGTGTCCACGTCGACCATGCCCTGATCGGGGGCGCGCTCGAAGCTCGCCACGATCGCCTGATCGACGCCGCCGAGGCGCAGCGAGCTGCCTCCGCCCTCGAACGCGAGCTCGGGCACCCGCAGCCGAGCGCTCGCGGTGCCGCCCGCGTCTGCCCGATGCTTGCTGTCGAGCTCGAGCGACAGTGACGGGATCGATAGCGCCCCGGCGTCGCCACGATAATCGAAGCCCTCGAGGGCGAGCCGCGCCGACTGCGAGCCCCGCGCGCTCGCGAGCGGTCGCTCGGCGAGCGTGGGCAACGAGCCCGCGCCCGCGCGCAGCACCCCCGTGAGATCGCCGCTGGCGCTCGCCGAAATCTGCGCACGATCGAGCCGGGCGCGGCCGGCCGCCGGCGCGGCCGTCGTGATCAGCTCGGCGAACGCGTCGAGCTTCTCCGCCGACAGGTTCGCGCTGTAGGTGAGGCGCTCGCTCGCCCGCTCGAAGCGAGCGTCGAGCCCGAGGTTCAGCGCGCCGCCGCGCGCGCCGCGCAGCTCGCTCGTCAGCTTCAACGCACCGTCGGCAGCCGCCGCGTCGGCGCGCAGCGTGAGGGCGAGCGGCCCGGCCAGCTTCGCGCCGCCGAGGGCGACCGAGTCACCGTTCAGGTCGAGCTCCAGGCGGTAGCGCTCGGCTCCGGGCTCCGCCGCCCGCACGTCGAGCGCGAGCGCCGCGCCGCGCGTGCCGTCGCCGGCATCCAGCTTCTCGATGCCGCCGTGAGCGCGCGCCCGCGAGCCGCCCTCTCCCCAGGCGAGCGGGGCGTCGGCTTCGAGCTCGAGCGCGAGGCCGTCGAGGCGCAGCCCCCCGAGACCGGCGAGCGTGCCGATCGAGAGAGAGCCCCGAGCGCGCTCGAGCGACATCGGCAGCTCGGCGGTCGCCTTGACCGCCGCGATCGCGAGCGTGCGCTGGGCGCCCGCGCCGGCGCTCGCCAGCCCGTCGAGCTCGAGCGATGGCGTCGACAGCGCGAGGCTCGTGTCGCCGCGCACGCCGAACCGCGCCTGGTCGTCGCGCGCGAGCTGACGTCCGCTCGCGTTCAGCGCGAGATCCTTGCTCGCCACGCGCCAGGGCCCGCCGCTCGCAACGAGGCGGCGCACACTGACGCTCGCCTCGAGCGCGGGCACGAGCGCGGCGCCGAGATCGCGCGTGGTGCCGGCGAGCTTCACGTTCAGCTGGGCGGCGTCGAGCTCGATGCGCTGCTGAGCCTGTCGCGCCGTCGGGCGACCCGCCGCCTCGGCGACCCCGTCCGCGAGCGTGCTGCGCGCCGTCGCCACCGAGAGCGCCGCGCGCGCGTCGACCTGCTGCGCGTCTGCCAGCTCGCGTGTCGTGCCATCCAGCTCGAGCGCCACGTCGGCGGCCTCGGCGCTGGCGGCCAGCGATCTCGCCATGATGGAGGCCACCTTCAGCGTCGCTCGAAAGCGGCCGCCCTCCGGCAGGAACGCGCCGTCGCCCGCGAGCGTCAGCTCCGCCAGGCGCATGGGCGACGACTCGTCGCCGAGCTCGGCGCCGCGCAGCCGCCCCGTGTACTCCACACCGCCGGCGACGCGGGTGCCGTCCCAGGCGAGCTCTTTCGCGGTGAGCTCGAGCTGCAGCGCATCGATCGCGAGGCCCGGCACGGTGATCGGCAACGTGGCGAGGTCGACGCGTGCCCGTCCGCTCGTCACCACACGCAACCCGGCGGTGTCGAACAGCTCGGAGCGGGCGTCGACGGCGAGGCGGCCGCCGAGCGCGCTCGATCGCTCGATCGCGAGCGTGGCTCGCCCCGCGCTCGCGTCGGTTCTCAGCGAGCCGTTCAGCTCCAGCACCGGGCCCCGCCAGTCGAGCGTCGGCGCGAAGTCGCGCGCCGCGAGCTCGCTCGCGCCCAGGCTCACCGAGAGCGATCGCGGCTCGACGGAGCGGAGCCCGAGCTGGGCGACGAGCGTGCCCTGCGCGCGCGAAGCGCCCTCGCTCACCGTCAGCACCAGCGGTGCCCCCGCTAGCTCGATCGCGGTGCCGGAGAGCCCCTCGTCTCCGCTCTGCAGCGAGCCGCGCAGGGCGACGCCTGTCAGCGCCGAGACGCGGCGCGAGCCATCGCCCGAGAGCTCGACCAGCTCTGCCGCGATCGCTCCGACCTCGAGCGCCGCGATCACCACGCTCGGCAGGCCTTCGAAGGCCTGCGAGAGCCGCGCGGGCTCCGCTTCGGGCTCGGGCTCTGCCCCGGTGGGAAACAGCACGTCGAGCGACGTGCGGCCGCTCGCGTCGCGCACGAGCGCCACCTCGAGGCGCGCCACCCGCAGCGCATCGATCGAGCGCGCCCCGAACGCGAACTTCCAGAGCGGAGCGTCGAGCTCCAGGCGCTCGACGCGCAGGAACTCGGGCGCGCCCGCGGACAGGGCCGCCGGCGTGTGGAGGCGAAACGAGCCCGCCCTCACGCCGCGCAGCAGCGAGAGCTCGAGCCCCTCGTAGTCGATGTCGAGGCCGAGCTGGTCGCGCGTCAACGCGATCACGCGCGGCTTCACCCAGGGGTGGTCGAGGTGGCTGCCGACCAGCCACACGGCGCTGCACGCGAGCAACACGAGGGCCAGCAGCGCGACGGCGGCCCGGGCCAGCCAGCGGCGCAGGGGGCCTCGGCGCGGGCCAGGCGCGGGCGCGCTCGCTGCGCCCGGACTGTCCGGGGGCTCGCCCTCGGGCGCGTGGCTCGAGCGCCGGGGGGGCGGAGCTGCGGGCTCCCGCGCCGAGTGTCCGGAGAGCGCCATGGTCCGACGATAGCCCGCGCCCGCGTCGCTGGGTAGGTGCGTACCGGCGGGTGTCACACCTGGCGATGCAGGGCGCCCTCGGTAGAGCCTATTTTCAGGCCTCGGTCCGGTCGGCCCCGATCGGTCGGAATTTGGGATGTCGGGCCTCGTCCTGGTGCGCGACGTGGCGCGCTGGTCTTCGTCTTGCCCCGCGAATCGCCGACTCTCAGGACCGCGGACCAGCACGCTCGATGTGCGACGCTTCGAGCACTCCGGGCCGCTCGAGAGGCGCCAATACGCCAGGCACCGCCCGCCCATTCCCTGCGTCAGGCGCCTCGTCGACTTTTCCAGGATCGCCTGGCGCACCCGCGCGAGCGGTGCTCGAGTGAGGCGGAGATGGCGCCCTCTGCTCGCTGCTCGCCCCCGGGTTCATCCTTCGTGTCCCATCGATCGCCCACCCCTCGAGAGAGGCGCCGCCCGCGCTGGCCGCCGCTCGCGCTCGCGCTCGCGCTCGCGCTCGCGCTCGCCCTCCCGATGCTCTCGCCGTTGAGCGGCGTCGCGCGCGCAGCATCCACCGCGTCTGCAGAAGACATCGTGCTGATCGAGGGCGCCACATATCGAGCGCGCCTGAAGCTCAGCTTTCTGCAGTGCCTCGCCTCGCGTGACCGCATCGGCAAGAAGTTCGGGCGCAGCGGCTTCGGCGACGTGCGCGTGTTCATGTCGGCGCGCGAGCTGCCTCGCGATTGGCCGGCGCCGTTCCGTTCGCGAGTAGGCGGTTGCGAGCGTTATGCCGAGGGCACCTGGTCGCGCCCGACGACGCCGCGAAAGCGCCCTTCCAGCATCGAGGCGTGGTGGGTGGCTCGCTCGGCCGCCGCGGGCTCGTGATGAGGTGAGGCGACCGCGCCGAGCGCGCGGGACGACCCCTCGCGCCGCGCGACCCGACCGTAGCAGGACAGCACGGTAGTGCAGGGTTTTGGGGCTAGCGTGCCCCGACCACCTGCACGTGCGTGGGGGCTGAAGCGGAGGCGCCGCGGGGCCGTTACTGCAGCGGGAAGCACAAATTTCGGGGGATAATGAGTACGACCGCGGCGACACCATCCTACGATGATCTCGCGGGCGCGTCGATTGAGGCGATCTCCTTGATCGACGGCCTGGTGCTCGATTCGACGCGAGCGTTGTTCGAGAGTTACGGGGTCAAGCTCGACTTGGACGGCAGCTCGATCGCCAAGACGCTGCAGTCGGTCGAGCTGATCAGCACCATCGGCTTCTCATCGCCGACGCTGAGCGGCTCATTGCTGCTCGCGATGCCCAGCCCCGTGCTGCAGCAGACCTTGCCTACACAGGACGCCAACCTCGCAGACTGGAGCGGCGAGCTCGCCAATCAGCTCTGCGGGCGCTTGAAGAATCAGCTCCTGAACTACGAGGTCGCGATCAACCTCGCGTTGCCGGTCGTCGTGTCCGGCGGCGAGTTCAGCCTGCCCACGCGCACTCGCAGGCTGACGCGCCACTTTTCGTTCGTGTCGGAGTGGGGTCGCATGTTCATCCGGACCGAGATGGAGATCAGCTCCACGGTGGAGCTGGTGCGCCAGACGGGCGTGGGCGAGACGGCTGGCATGGACGAAGGAGAGCTCCTCTTCTTCTGAGCGCCGAGCTTCGGTGTTGCATGCACTCTCGCCCCGCGTTGTTTCCCGCGCCGCGCCTTTCGCCCGGCGGCGCCGCTTCTTTCCTCATCCCGGCGGCCTCCTGGCCAGCGACAGCCAACCCCCTAACGGCATAGCCAAGACAGCGATCAGCATATGACCAGGCGAGTCCTCATCGTAGACGATTCTGCGACGATCCGTCAGCAGGTACGCTTCGCGCTCACCCAGGCCGGCTTCGAGGTCGTCGAAGCCGTCGACGGCGAGGACGGCGTCACCAAGATCCGCGCCGACTCGACGCTCTCGGCCGTGATCTGCGACATCAACATGCCGAAGAAGAGCGGCCTCGAGCTGATCGAAGAGATCAAGGCAGGCGGCCCCAACTCCGGCGTGCCCATCGTCATGCTGACCACCGAAGGCCAGCCCGCGCTGGTGCAGCGAGCCAAGGCCGCTGGCGCCAAGGGTTGGATCGTCAAGCCATTCAAGCCCAACCTGCTCGTCGCCGCCCTCGAGAAGCTCACCGGCTAGGTAGGCACGCAGTTCAGCAACGTGCCGGCGCGCTCGCGACCGCTCGGCGCCTGCGGCTCAGCCTCGACGGGCTGAGCCTCGCGTCCCGAGCGGCGGCGGGCTCACGTTCGATCGGGCTTGGGCGTGCTGGCGGTGCTCGGCGGCAGCTCCGGCGACGCGATGTAGCCCATCGGCAGGTCGCCCTTGAGCGACTTCAGCCAGGTCACGATCGCGTCGACCTCGGCGGCGTCGAGCTGGATGCCGAGCTGGTGGCGGCCCATCATCGTCACCGCCTGCTGCAGCGTCGCCGCGCTCCCATCGTGAAAGTAGGGCGCCGTCTCGCTGATGTTCCGCAGCGTGGGCACCTTGAACATCATGCGGTCCGCGTCGCGACGCGTGAGATCGTAGCGCCCCTGATCCTTCTGGCCCGGCCAGGGCTGCACGACGCCGACCTTCTCGTACATCGAGCCGCCGAGGAACTCACCGGTATGGCAGCCCATGCAGCCGAGGTTCGTGAACAGCTTCAAGCCCTCCACCTCCTTGTCGGTGAGGGCGTCCGTCTTCCCTTCGAGGTACTCGTCCCAGCGCGCGCGCGTCGTGAGCTTGCGCTCGAAGGCGCCGATGGCGCGGCCCACGTTCACCAAGGTGATCGGGTCCTTCTCGCCAGGAAACGCCTTCTTGAAGGCGCTCAGATATTGAGGCATCGACGCCAGCACCTCGAGCACATACGTCTCGTTCGGCGCCGCCATCTCGAGCGGATTCAGGATCGGCACGAGCGCTTGCTCCTCCACCGACGAGGTGCGACCGTCCCAGCCCTGCAGGAAGTGCCCCGCCGCATGGAACACCGTCGGCGCGTTGCGCCCGCCGCGCAGCCCCTTGTGACCCTTCGACGTCGGCTCGGAGTCGACGCCGTAGCGGTCGAGCTGGTGGCACGTGTTGCACGAGACCTCTTGGCTCTTGCTGAGCCGCTTCTCGTGGTAAAGCATCCGGCCGAGGTCGACCTTGGCGGGGCTCGGCTCGACGTCGGCGATGGTGGCGCGCGCCGGCCCGAAGCGGCGTAGCAGGCGAGGGTTGAACGCCTTCTGCGCCGCCTCGGAGGCGGTCGGCGCGGCGGGCGGCGTCCCACCAGCCGCCAGCTCGGCGGCCACCTCGGCGCTGTTGTCAGCCTGCCCGCAGCCGGCGGCGAAGGAGAACAGGGTGGCGAGCAGCGCGCTCGATCGGGCTAGGAGAAACCCGAAGTCCGCGCCGGGTTTCGCCCAACGTAGAGGAAGGACCGAGTGCAAAGTGCCCCATCGCGCCGGGGTCGACGCGCCCCTCACCCGCGCAGCGGGGGTGCGGCGAACCCGGCACGAACTTGGGGCACGAGGTACTAGCATGGTTCTCATTGAGCTCTCTTGATCAGGCTGTCTCGGAGCATTTGCTGGCTCCTCCCGGTCTTGCCGTGCGAGCGCGCGGCCTCGGCGGGCCAGCTCATCCGCACGCGCGTGGTGGTGGAGTTTTCGCTGATGATGCGGATGCTGCCGCCACGCTCGCGGACGGCGGCGGCCACTGCGGCCATGCCAACCCCGCGACCCGAGGTCGTGTCGACGCTGTCCTTGGTCGACAGCCCGTCAGCGAACAGAGCCTGTTCCAGATCCGACGGCGTGGCTGCCGGCAAGCCGCGCTCGTGGGCGAGCTGGCGCACGCGCTCCCAGTTCACGCCGCAGCCGTGGTTCTCGACCTCGATCGAGAACTCGCTCGGGCCGATCTGCGTGCGCAGGATGATCTGTCCCGCCACCGCCGTCTCGCCGTCGGCCGGCGCTTGCGGCAGCCCGTGGTCTACCGCGTTGCGGATCACGTGCGGAAACTCCGCCCAGACGTCGTTCCAGGCGCGAGGGTCGAGCCGCACGCGGTTCGCCTCGACAGTGACGTTCACGGGCACCTTGCCCAGCCGCTCGGCGAGGGCCTCGGCCTGGCGTGCTGCGCGGCGCAGGCGCACCTCGGTCGGCTCGAGCGTCCACGACTGCACGAGGGCGCGCAGCGCGGCGGTGGGCTTGGTGCTGAGCGCGGCGAGCAGCTCTTCATGGTCTTCGGGGCTGATCGTGATCCCGCTGCTGCTGCCGTCTTGCGTCAGCTTGCTGAGCTGGCTGTCGATCGCGTTCCAGCCGGCGAGCAGGCGCTGGCGGTCGGCGTCGCTGATGTTCGCCGTGTCGTCAGCCATCGCGTCTTCGATCGAGTGACAGAGGCTCACGAGGCGCTCGATGCCGAACACTCCGGCGATGCCCTTCAACGTGTGCACCAGGCGCTTGGTGGTCTTGTCGTCGGCGGGCGTCTCCTTCACGATGACGTTCACCAGGCGGCGCGCCTCCGCGAAGAACTCGCGCACGCCCGCCGGGTCTTCGCTGGCACGCGAGAAGAGCTGCAGCGCCTCGCGCTGCTCTGTCTCGGCGCGCTCGCGCTCGATCAGCGGCGTCACGTCCGAGAGCACCACCACCGCGCGCTCCAGGCCGCCCTGCGCGTCGAGGATAGGCTTGTAAGCGATGGAGAAGTACTGTTCGCCTCGGCTGAACTTGTTCGGCATCTGGTCGAGCGAGAGCTCGAGCGGCAGGAAGCCGTCGACCACCTCGCCCCAGCCGACCTCCAGCTGCAGCCCCATGCCGGGGGCGAAGCGCTCGATGTAGGTGAAGAACGAGTCATTCTGCGCGGGCTCGCCCAACCAGCGATCGACGATGGCAGAGCGCTCGCCCGACATCTTCCCCTGGCGATCGATCGTCAGGAAGCCCTGGCCCACGTTGTCGAGCACTCGCCGCATGTCGGCGTTACGCTCGCCGAGCTCGGCCGTGCGCTCATTGACCAGGCCCTCGAGGCGCTGCTGCTCCTGCGCGGCCTGGCGCTGAATCTTGCCGAAGAGCCGGCGGATCTGCTCGAGCATCGTGGTGAACGAACGAGCGAGCGAGCCGATCTCGTCGCGCGCGTGATCGGCGACCGGGTCTTGGCTCAGGTCGCCCGACGCGACCTGCTCGGCGACCACGGCGATGGCGCTCAAGCGGCGCGCGAACGACTGCGCGATCAAGAGCGCCAGCGCGCCGCCGAGCAGCAGCGCGAGCCCGCCCGCCAGCGCGCCCGCCTTCGTCAGCGCGGCGCGGGTCTGGATCAGCGAGGCCTTGGTGAACTCCAGCGCCAGCGTGCCGCGCGGCCCTTCGCGCGACACCACCGGCGAAACCGCCAGGATGCGATCGGGCAGATCGAACACCTTGCGCTGCGGCACGCCGTACTTGGCGTTCTGGGCCACGGCGCCGGGCGTGCCCGAGCTGTGCAGCGGAGCGCCGCGCTGATCCCAGAGTGTCGCCGCCAGGAGGTCGGAGTCGGTCGACACGGCATCGAACACCTCGCGAGCCGTCTCCTTGTCGTTGAACGCGACAGCCGACGCCGTCTGCGCGGCGACCAGCTGTGCGTACGTGTCGGCCTTGGTCCGCAGCCCTTGCGTCAGCTCCCGCGACTGGAGTCGTTCGAAGTACACGCCGAGGGCCGCCACGATCGCGAGCTGGGTGCCCACGATGAACAGCCCGAGCTTCTGTCCGATGCTGAGGCCGAAGCGGCGCGCGCTCGGCGGAGTGACGGCCGCGGTGGGATAGTCGGAGAGGCGCAGGATCGACGGCGGGATGACGTCGGGCTCGGCGGCGGGCGGGGCCGCTCCGTTTTCGAGCGGCGACGGTTCGGGATGCTTCCCGACCCTGCCGCTCGGCGCGACACTACGTCGCATGAGCTGCGAGCCCGGACTCGACTCGTCGTTACGGATCGCCGACTGCCCCGCTGTGTCCCTCATCGGATCGATTGAACGGTGCTGGCTCGACGGAGCTTGAATCTCGCGCGCGGATACTCTGTTCCGCATCGAAACGGCACTGATCACCCCGGGGCGCAAGCCCGAACGGAGTTCGACGGCGCTCTCGCCAGCGCGTTGAGATGAACGGGCTTTTTGGCTTCGATAACCGCCTTCGACGCTGTGAGGGTGAGGCGCCGACCTGCATTCTGCTGGCCAGCGACCGTTCAGGGCCTGCATGAGAGGGCGACGCAATCCGCGATCTCGCACGCTGCGCGCCGCCGCCCTCGAAGCGAGGCAGTGCGAGCCCGCGTCGGCGGTGCGCGCCATCGTGCAGAGCGAGCCGACGCCCGCCCCCGTCCACTCCGCCCGAACGACGATCGACATCATCTTGCAGGGCTCTGCCGTCGAGCTGTTCCACGCACACGGGGTCGCCGTTGCCCCGCTCGGGTCATCGCCGGTGGGCGCCCAGCAGCGCTACCACGACTCGGTCGGCATGATCGGGTTCGAGGGCTCCTCGTTCTCTGGCACGTTGACGCTCTCGATCCCCACGCCGGTGTTCGACTGGCATTGCGAAGCGCGCGATGCCTCGGACGCGACCACGCTCACCGACTGGACGCAGGAGCTCACCAACCAGCTGCTCGGGCGCATCAAGAATCGTCTGACGATGTTTCAGACCAACCTCCGGCCCTTTCTCCCGAGCACCATGAGCGGCGCCGTGCTGGAGCGGCTGCGCAAGCGCGCGCCCTACGAGGTCCTCTATCGATTCCGGACGTTGCGCGGGGACATCATCGTCACGCTCGACGCTCCGCTGCACAACGTGGCGCTCATCTACTCCGGCGGAGCGATGGTGGCACAAGAGGGTGACGTCATCCTGTTCTGAGCTTCCGGAAGCATCCGGCGGCCGCGTCGCACATCGCGCTTGACCGTCGCCCAGGCTGCGACAATAGAGTCATTCCATGGCGGGCAAGCTGGCTCGGTCCGTGATGCTCGGTGGCGGGAACTATGACCGGAACTCTGCCCTGCAGGCCGGCGTGGTGCGCTTGGCAGCGGGCCGGCTCGAGCAGGCGGTTCGAGCGCTCGCGAGCACGGCGCAGTCGTTTGGCGCGGCGCAGTCGTTTAGCGCGACGCAGTCGTTTGGCTCGGCGCAGTCGTTTAGCGCGGCGCAGTCGTTTAGCGCGGCGCAGGTGCCGTCACCCGCGCGGCCGCTCTGCCTCGTCGATTACGGCTCAGCGACGGGGAAAAACGCGATCGCGGCGATGACGCACGTCGGTGCGCTGTTCGCCGAGCATCGCCCGGGCGTGCCGCTCTCGCTCGGCTTCTGCGATCAACCCGAAAACGACTGGAGAGCTCTCGCGTCGCACCTGCACGACGCCTTCGCGAGCCGCGAGGACGTGACGGTCGCGATGCTGCCGCGCAGCTTCTACGGGCCAGTGCTCGCGCCCGGCAGCGTCGATCTCGGCTGGTCGGCGATCGCGGTGCACTGGCTCTCCGAGCGGCCGGGGGTGCCGATCGAGCACCTCTGGCCCCATGCGAAGCTCGGCCCGAAGCGCGCCCCCTTCAGCGAGCGCGCCGGCCGCGACTGGAAGCTGTTTCTCCACGCCCGCGCACGCGAGCTGCGGCAGGGGGGCCAGCTCGTCGTGGTCGCGGCGTGCTCGCGCGATGACGGAACCTCGACGGCGGACGACTACCTCGACGTACCGTGGGAAGTGCTCGGCGAGCTCGAGCGCTCGGGCGACTTGCTGCCCGACGAGCGCGGCGCGATGCACGTGCCCACCTACTTCCGTAGCGCCGCGGAGTGGAAGGCGCCGTTCGCCGACAGCGAGCTCGGGCTCGAGCTCCGCGACTACGGGGAAGAGCTGCTCCCCGACGGGCTCTGGGAGGCGTTCGAGCGCTCCGGCGACCGCCACGCCTTCGCCGCCGCCTGGGTGGGGTGGCTGCGCGCCTTCAGCGAACCGCTGCTCGCCGCCGCGCTCAGTCCCACGCGCGAGCCCGAGCCGCGCCGCGCCCTGCTCGACGAGCTCTACCGCCGCACCACCGAGCGCATCGCTCGAGAGCCCGAACGCGCCAGGATACCGTGGACGCTCGCCGTGCTGCACGCCGCCAAGGCGTAGCGCGCGGGCGCCAAAGCCCGCGCGTCATGCTCGGGCGCGGGCGCCCCAACCCGCGTCATGCTCGGGCGCGGGCGCCCCAACCCGCGTCATGCTCGGGCGCGGGCGCCCCAACCCGCGCGCTACCCTCAGTCCGAACCGGCGCCGCCGAGCTCGTGTCGCAGGCGGCGCCGATAGAGGCCTGGCGGCATGCCCATGTCGTGACGGAAGGCGACGCTCAGCAGCGCGGCGTTGCGGAAGCCGCTCTCCTTGGCGACGTGTAGCAGGCTGTTGCTCGTGGTCTCGAGCAACGCCTTCGCGACGTCCACGTGCGCCCGCCGGATCTCGTCGTGCACCGTCCGGTTGAGCGCCGCGCGGAAGCGGCGCTCGAGTCGCTTGCGCCCGCCGCCGGCCGCGTTCGCCACCATGCTCACGGTCAGCCGTTGCCCCGCGTTGGCGCGAATCCAGCGCACCGCCTTGGCCACGAGCGGATCCTGGATCGCGAACACGTCCGACGAGCGGCGGATCAGCACCGCGAGCGGCGGCGTCACCACGCGCTTGCCCGCGATGGGCTTCGAGGTCAGCGACAGCTGCACCAGCTCGGCCGCAGCTCGCCCCACCTCTTGCCAGGGGATTATCACGCTCGACAGCGGCGGGGAGATCAGCTCGCACTCCAGCACGTCGTTATCCGCGCCCACGAGCGCGATGTCCTCCGGCACCCGCAGGCCCGCGGCGCGCACGTAGCGCGCGATGGCTCTGCCCCAGCGGTCCGTGCACGTGAAGATCCCGCACGGCCGGCGCAGCTGCTGCACCCACGCCAGGATCTCGGCAGGGTTCTCGATGCGAGGCTGCTCCACGTCTGCTCCGCCCCAGCCGGGCGTGACCTGAGCGCCGGCAGCGAGCGCACCCGCCACGAACGCCCGCTCGCGCGCCACCGCGAAAGGCGCGTTGTCGAAGCGAAACGTGCTGAGGTGTCGCAGCCCCGTGTCGAGCAGATGCCGCACGGCGCGCTCCGCGATCGCCTCTTCGTCCAGGCAAACCGACGCGACGCCGTCTGCGCTGCGATCGAAGTTCACGGAGACGACCCGGGCCGGCGCGAGCGAGGCGACCGCCGCCGGCTGAAGCTCTGGACCGATCACCGCCGCCGACGGCGCCCATTCGTTCGCCAACCAGCGCATGTCGGCGTCCGGATGATAGTGCAAGAGCGACCAGTCGTGCTCGTGCGCGGCCGCCATGAAGCCGCGCAGGATCCCGCGCGACCACGCCGCGGACGTGTCGAGCACCACCAGCACGCGCGCGTTTCGCGCGGAGTCTTTTTTGACCGGAAGAAGCACTGTCATCGGTGTCATCGGGCTGCGGGGGAGCTCGGTGGCGCGAGCGCGCAATTCTCCGGAGCAGCGCGGATGCCGCGTTCCCAGCGCCGGCGAGCGCCAGCAGCGGACCTACGGAAAAATACTGAAATTACGGACTTCTACCGGTCGGTGCCCCGCGAGCCACGACAGGGTAGGTGGACAGCACGAATGATAGGTGCCCTGTCGCAACGCACGCAAGCCACTGCGCGATCGCACCCGACGTTGCGACGCAAAAACGAAGTTTCGAAGAGCACTAACCGCACACCGCGAAGAAGCAGACTGAGCGGCCCCCACCCCGTCTGTCGCAGCGAGCGCCGGACTCGAGAGAAGAAGCAGACTGAGCTGCCCCCACCCGTCTCGCTGCGCTCGCCGACCTCCCCCAAAGGTCCGTGCTCGGCGCGCAGCGCGCCTCCGCGCGGCCCAGGGGGAGGTGACGGCGTGCGAGGCCCCTCCCTTGGCGCTCGCAGCGCGCCGGTCATCTCGGTGGTGAGGGCTCTAGCGGCGCGCGGCGCCGTGGGAGCTCGTTCCCGCCGAGCGAACGCGCCCGGCGCGAGGGGTGCCC
>Ga0247763_1000582_pt1 | contig 21895 bp, 22 predicted proteins | sample UWRJL141409B4_FD_179926 | JGI IMG/M metagenome (GOLD analysis project Ga0247763, IMG submission 179926) | Plant litter microbial communities from Arlington Agricultural Research Station in Wisconsin, United States - UWRJ-L141-409B-4 | ecosystem: Environmental > Terrestrial > Plant litter >...
TTGCCTTTCGGGCCGGCCCATCCTCACTTGGGGGGCATAACGAGAGCGAGTCCAACCCTGAGCAGGCCCTCGTCCTGCATGATGGCCCCGGGTCAGAGGACTCAGCCATCATTGGCGGAATCACTACACGTTTTGCGCCGCAGACGGGATTGGTTGGCGAGTTGGTCAATAGGCACATGTGAGTGAAGTTCGGACATTGCATCTGTACAACATGGCATCGAGCAGTGGCTGATCAAGCAAGGGAGGAATACGTAGAATCCGAGCTGGCTAGACGGAAACGACATGCCGCAGAGGTTTCAGCACAGGAGCAAGCCGCAGTTGCAACCTCTGCCACCGTTGGTGGCGCACAATCTGGTCCGGCTCCGACGCTGCCAGTCCGTCAGGTCGAATCTCAGCGCGCCATCTTGGGCAAGCTCATGGAGGTCGACCTCGGAGAAGAAGCTCGAGCCCGGACCGCCGAGCTAACAGAACGCGCAAGAAAGCGTCTACAAGGTCTCAGTGCTGGAGAAGAGGAAGCTAATACGCGACGCAAAAAGCGTCGCCTTGGTCCAGATGGTAAGCCATGGCGATCAAGGAATCGGCGAGGAAGCGACGATATCAAGCGAGATCAGTTGGTTGAGGAGTTTCTCAGTGAGAACAGATGTAAGGCCCCCACCTCGTATCTTCTTCCTTACACCATGGACTGGACAGCTGCTAACCTGTCACAGTGGGTGTCTATGACTTGCCACCAGAGAAACCAGCCACTTCAGCAAGCTTTGGTGATGAAGGCGTAGCAGCTGATGAACGGATGGCTGAAGAGTTCCGCCGCGAGTTTATGGATGTGATGTCACGCGGGCGCCGGCGCAAGACAGCACAGCCAGCCAAACCTGGAGCCAAGAAGGACGACGAAGTTCTCAAGGGGCCAAAACTCGGTGGAAGCCGGAATGAAAGGGCAGCCATGAGAGACATACTTCTCAAAGAGCAAGGAAAGAACAAGCGTCGCTGATGAATCTGGGCACAGTTTTGTGGTGGTGCTGTCTGCGGTAAGCCAACCGAGTTGTGATAACTCACCCCGCGACCGGTCAAATGGATTGCTTTTGCCGTTGAACTGGTCTCCGCCGCCATGATAATGCCTATCATCCAAGCCCGATCTCGATCTTGCAAGTGCCTACATGGGCCAACTTTATTGTTAGTGCTGACACAGCACAGCCCGATTCAGTCGCTGCAGGTCGTAAACGGAGTTACACGAACAGGACATAATGACAAGAAAAATACAGTCGAGCATGCAACAGTGCAATATATCTAGATAAATGCCTGTCACGCAACAAGTAGGTGCCGCGCATCGATATTACTACAATGCCAGTGTCTACTTTATTTATAATGCCGGTCTTGTCAATGATGGCGGCAAATTCCCGACTGTCGACAGCCCTGCGAGAGGCTTCGCCAAGTCGGGGGGATAAGAGAGGCAAGGAACTTTCTCTCAGCCCCAAGTTACAACAACGTGTGGTCTCCACCCAGTGCGATTCGTCCTTGGTCCCTCCTCTTCACCACCGAAGATATCCAATTAGAAGGCGCATTTTGAGCGTCTTCAGTGGCGACACCCCGCTTCGTGTTGTGCAATGCACAGTGCGGGATCGTCTGACTTGGAGCTCACCAGGGGCGATCTCTCGAGGCTGCCACATATTCGCCCAATGTTCGTTCATTGGGCTCTTTTCGAGTTGCGGCACAATCTGCAGTCTCATTATTATTATTATTTTTCTTCTAGTTCTTGGTACGGCAAATAGAATTGCCTGGATGCTAAATCGAGCCGCAGGCCAAACGCGAGGAGGGACCCAAGGATGGAGGGATTGAGGCCCAGGGCGATTATCGCCCGGTCGCGCGAATGAAAGAGGGGAAGGATTGCGGTACAGCGTTCGCCGTTTCGCAGAACGCCCCTCTCCGCATGCATCCCTTTTGTTTCTGTTGGCAGCACTCTCATAGCGAGAGGATTCCGGTTAACCAGGAGCGGACGACTCTCACAGACGCAAAGCAAACTAAAGGCGGCAAAGTACAAGCTAGTGTTGACACATTGCTTCGAGAAGGGAAGATGCAACAAGAAAGAAAAAAAATGCAGCCATTCACCCCTCAAGTCGTCCATCACGCACGACAGCTAAATATTCCTCTTAAGGCCTAGCTCGGCACTCACAGCCCGATGATTCTCAGTATTCTCGCCTTCTGGTTGGATCAACCCCTGCACCCTCAGCCCTTTCCTGGCAGTGCAGCTCGGCCCGGACCACCCTGGTGGCCCCCCAGCTGAAAGTGCTTGACTTTGGGGTCTTGAGTGCGAGGGGAGAACGAGCAGGAAGTGGGAGAGAGAGAGGGCTTGCTTACACCCCAGCCTTGCCTCAACCCATGCTTCGCCCCCCATCTTCCCAGACAATTCCCGAAATCCCTCCTCTTCCTTTCCATTTCATTTTGGCTCTTGACCATCTAAATCGCCTCCACTTGTGACGTCGACGCTTCGAGCGACATCGATATCACGGCTGAGCGATCATTATCGTCGACTGGGCGATGATTGTTCAGGCCTGAACAATCCGGATCCCTGACACGTTTGGAGAACCGGACCCGACTGCGCGACCTTCTGAAACGACTGCAAACAAGGACACGATACATTTGAGAAAACATGCGAATATCGACATTCGACGCCGGATTGGCGGTGTTGGCCAGTCTTCCGCTTGTCGTTGCCAGTACGAATACACCACGCATCTTATTCCCAATTTCAAGCTTCACCTCCAATGCAACCAGCAGACCCGGGGGCCCCCAAGGTGAACTGAAGCTTGCTATTTACGAATCTGTGCAGGGCACTAGGACATTGAAAGTGTTTAACTGGAATCTTTCTAACCTGGCCGAGACCGTCAATGTCACTACCATCAATCTTTGTGCTGGGGAAAGAGTGTCACCTTGCAACAGAATCAGGAGCAACAATGGTACATTTGAGGACGAAACACAGGGTGGCTCCACGGTCCAAATTGATAGTATGATCCGGAGGCAGAGCACGTCGGGTGGCCTTCAATCAAGCGGTTTACCAATGCTTAATGGTATGTGAACGACTGCTCGCTGCATGGGGTGGCTGCTGCCAGAATAGCTAACGTTTGTGCTCAGTCACCAAGGCTCGGACCGGAGGAAATATAAGAATTGACCTTCAAACTCTCTTTGATCACCGCGGGCAAACACTGTTCTTTGAAGCAGTTTGGCAGCACAATTTGGAAGACGGGAGGAGTTATAGTCGCATTTTCGCCGTCGTGTTCCCAGGGGAAAATCCGGATTTACGAGGGTCTCCGGATTTACGAAAGTTCGTGCTCGAGGAACAGGACCCCAACAACTCCCCATTCATGGATGATGTTTTGGGGAACGGAAACGGAAATGGAAACGGCGCCAACACGCCCAGTACCGCGGTCCCGACAAGGACGGGGGCCAACAACATCTCGCCTACCAAGGGATTTGACGACGGAGGCGAGGATGGCAACAGCGAACCTAGCAATTCCGGACTCGCAGCCGGGGCCATTGCCGGCATAGCAATTGGCGGGCTCGCCTTCCTGGTGCTCATTGTTCTGGTAGCATGGTTGATCATTCGCCGCCGCCGCAAGTCCAACGAGGAAGCAGTCATCGGGTCATATGGCCACGGCCGCAGCCGTACCGACGAACTCATGGCCGAAAAAGAGGCCAATGCCGGCATCGATGCCGCTCCTCACTCGCCCTACTCGGATGAAGGTGCTAACAACTCCCTGCACCAAGTAAACCCCGCCTCCGTCCCCCCTGTCGTGTCACACCATCGAGACCTCTCTCAGCAGCCTCTCCAGCCCGCACACGACGCTGCGAGGTCATATACCCCCTACTCAGACCACCCGAGCGCCGCTGTCGGGTCACCCAAGTCCCACGTTGCGTCCGTTGCAGTCGCTGAAACTGCAGGCCGCGATGGAAGCCCAATACCAGGGCGGGTGACCCCTCACGGTATGACGCAGTACGCTCACCTCGTCGAGGAGGGCATGACCGAGGACGAGATCAAGAGGTTAGAGGAAGAAGAGCGGGCGCTAGACGCGGCTATCGAGCAAGCAGGGAGGAGAAAGTAGAACCTCTCCGTGTCTGCTTTTGATGGGTTCTGGTCGGTATGTTATCATGTGCTTTTCAGGATATACCGGGTCGGTTTGCCGCCCATTGCGATCGCTATCTTCGCGACTGGCGTTTGGTGTTATTTAATTTCCTCTTCTAGCGGTTGAGAGGATCTGGATCTCTTCACTCTGGATAGGCGGGGTGATGCTTGTTGAACCTCGGGGTCTGCTCCGCCAACATTAGGTGTCCACATTCTGACGAAGCCGATGTCAAACATTTGCCATGTGGTGGAAGTGAGGCTCATGGGTACTGGGTCAACCACACGACAGGGCGGCGGCTAGAGGAAGGGGAGAGGATTTGCCATTGTAGAAAGGTTCGTATGCAAATGTAATGAAGTGAAGAGGTTTCGATTCTGTCAGGAAAAGCTGGGGGTGAAGTCGGTGTACATAGGATCGTGTTAGTGGAGGAATCGAGTTGTCCGTGAATCAAGAAATCGCCCTGCTTCATTTCTCTATCCGGTGAAACTGGTTGTCCACTTTCTGCGAATAATAAGACAACATGTAGCCATATCCCTGCCTAGGTACGCGCATGATTCAAACCGCCGAAGCTGACCTAGCTACCAAACCCAGTTTAACCTCAATAATTCATACAGAAACAAACTCTCTGCCCTATTTGCAAAGCCCGAGAGACTATCCATGATGCTAGCCGAACTCTAGCCCGCTTTCCAGGTCGGCGAGCCCTATCCTTCCTTCTACCAGGCAAGCACTTTCTACCTCGAGAAGAACCTCCCAACCATGTTGCTCGCAATACTCCCCGCCAGATTCCCCGAGCTGAGCGCGCTCCCGGCCAGGTTCGACGCCTGGCTGAATTTGTCGCAGCGCGAAAAGGCCAAGCTGTTGGTAATCGTCAAGACCAGCGCAATGGCTACGCACACCCTCCAAGTCAGCATCTTTACTCTTCTTCTCCCAGTCAACTCTCCAGAGAAAACACATACCAACCAATGGCAACCATATAAATTTGAGGCTAAATAGGGCCACAATCGCCAGCAAGATCCACAGCAGCGGCTGCGCGTATATAGCGAGCCAGAAAAACCGACTGTCGGTCGCGTTGATGACCTTGGTGCCGGGCTCGCTGCTCTCAAACACCCAGTGCGAGTCACCCGTAGCCGGGTCCACCTCATTCCACCAGCGGAGGCCGACGAGACGGCGTCCGGCAATGTTCTTGAGGTAGTAGAAGTCGGCGGCGAGGAGGAGGATGGTGATGATAAAGATCATGACTCTGGAAGTTGGACACAGTGTAAGTGGGTAAATCCTAATTATGGGAATTATCGGAATTGGGAAGGGGTGGGGCAGACGTACAGGCTGTTGGTGAAGAGCATGCCAAAGAGGTAGACGAGAAGACTAGCTGTTCATCGAGCCCGCCAGCGGCAACCTGTTAGCAATGACCCCCCCTGTTATGAGCGTTCCTCTGTCCATCCTCTTGATGATATCCCAATCATCAGCCGCAAAGTTGCAAGGAAAGAGCCAGCCTACAAATTCGAAAGGCCAAAAAGGTCAGTAGCGTAATAGGATGGGAGCTCAGCCGCCAGCTCAACGAGCCCGGCGCGGCTTGTTGCGATTCAATGTCCATCTTGATCAACGTGGCTCGGGAAAATCACCGATGGAGCAATGTCGAGGAAGTCGGCATGCGGCGAGACAGTGAGGGGCGACCAAAACTGTGTGGAGATGGAAAAGGTTGAAGCTGCCGCAATCTGTAAATGCGCATCTGCTTGTCTTGCTGCCGTGATTCACTCGGTACGTGGTGCGTTCTTGGACTTGTGTCGAACAGCTGCACAAGCGCAAGCGTAGGCCAAGCCACGGCAGAGTTTAGGTAATCTGGCACCAGGGAGAGCTCTGGCCAGTCGGGAGCTTAACGCACCGGCTAGCAGCTGTCAGCTGTCGACGGGCCGAGGGGTGTTGGGGCGGTTCGTCTTAACCGTGAGCCAAACCTCAAGCATATCCTGTGCTCGTTCAGCAGTGGCTGGTATCTCTCTGGCCCTTTGCCAAATGTAAAAGGGTTATTATCTTGTTTCTAGGGGTTTGTATTTCTTTTTGTTCTGTATGGCGTAGCAGCAGTGTAACTTCCCCCGGTGGCCCTCGACAGTTCCCCGACCGACCGCTCACTTCTCATCCCCACCTCAGCCTCATGACAAAGTGACATCAAAACATCAACCTCACCCCATGGCGTCACCAACATCCTCCGCCATCCGCCGCGCTTTACTCTATGGTATGGTGCCCTCAACTCCCCCCTCCTCCCTCTCGCTCAGCTAACTCCCTCTAGTCCCGGCCTCCTCCCCCCGCTTCCTCACCAAATCCCTCTCTCTCACCGCTGACAACATCACCTACGACCTTGAAGACTCAGTTACTCCCTCTGAGAAAACCCGCGCCCGCACACACCTTCGCACCCACCTCCTCTCAACCCCCAAACCGCCCTCCATTGGTGAGATCGCCGTACGCGTCAACGCCGTCTCCACACCTTACATAGTTGGCGACCTCCTCGCTCTGGCGCCCCTCCCCGGTGTCTCCACCATCGTCGTCCCCAAAGTCTCCAGTGCCGCCGACCTCCTCTTCGTCTCAGACGTGCTACGTCGCGCCGCTCCCACCCGCTATGAGCCCGATCTCGAGTCCAACCCCGTCCCAGGCCCAAAATTGATTTCTTCCTCTCCAACTACACCACCGCCTAAGCTTGGAAAGCCCGTCAAACTCCTCGCGCTAATCGAGTCCGCGCGCGCTGTAATGGATCTCGCCTCAATCTGCCAAGCCACGCCAGAGCTCGACGGGTTGATCTTTGCGGCAGAGGACTTTGCGCTGGACCTATCACTAACGCGGACGGCTGAGCTGAGCGAGTTTATGTATGCGCGGAGTGCGATTGTGACAGCGGCGAGAGCGTTTGAGCTACCGAGTGTGATTGATCTGGTGTGTACGTCATACCGTGGAGAGAGCGGATTGGAGCGGTTAAGAGAGGAGTGTAGGTCGGGGAAGGGGATGGGTTTCAACGGAAAGCGTAAGTTTTGTCTCTTCTCCTTCTCCCTTCACCCCTTGCTCAGGCTTGCCCGCTTGAGATAGCGCTTCGCTAACATGTTGAGGTAGAATGTATTCATCCTACACAAGTAGAAACGGTCCAAGCCTTGTTCTCGCCAAGCGAGGAAGAGATAGAATGGTCAGTGCGCGTCACCATTGCCGACGATAAAGCCTCTGCACGAGGCCGTGGGGCGTGGACCCTAGACGGGAAGATGATTGACGCTCCAGTAGTCGGCAGGGCGCAGGCTATCATCGACAAGGCTCAACATTGCGGCTACGATATCCAAAGCATGAGGGAAAAGTGGTATCATCAAGAACCCGAGTAGTATTCAGACTATGTTCTATGCCTACTAATATCCACCGTCGACATTTGTAAGAGCAGTAGCGATATCACTCCTCCAGGTGTCCTAGGTGACATACTCTGAAACCAGCCGAAAATTGGTGAATATTATGAGGTGTCTCCTGTTCACGGCCGTGAGCAGAAAATCGCCAGTTGTCGCGGATATCTGCTGTTTGGTTTGCCCCGACACAGTAATTCTTGCCTGTGCTGTTTTCAACAACACCGTGAGTGATTGCGGCGGCAGTTCGGTCCTGCCTGTCCTGCCGACTGATGTTACCTCTCGTCCATTGGGCCTTTAAAGCTGTTTCTTGTTCGATATGCTCAATGTATTCCCCCAAGGTCATGGACTGCAAATCGAACCGAGATACTGGGGTCAACGTGCTGCCAGTATGTGTATCAATGACAGCCGGTGCTGTTTGATGTGAGTATGGCCAGTAGTATACGTCGGGTTCTCCCTCCGAACTCCTAAACCCACACGTCCGGTCAACTGCGCGGCGCCCCTGTGTAAACTCCTCGCTTCCGGATGCAGCTGCAAGGTCTGGCTCTTGACACCGGTGGGTGGGTAAGTAAGTGGGATGAACTAGCTTCCAGCTCTCGCTGGGTTGGCCAACTTGGGCAAGAAACGTTGGAGGCCTCTGGGCTGCCAATTGCCAATCAGCCCACCTCGACTAATGTACGTTGATTCATTCTCTAGGCCCATTTGACTAGGGGTGGAAAGCGACGGTCCTCTTGATCTCTGCGGCCTCTGCAGTCTCTGTGGTAAATATTGTGGAGGACTGTGGTCTTTGTCCATTTTGATTGGTGACTTTCTCCGATAATCCTGTGCGCAGGGGCGTAGTTTATCTGCTGTTGATTCAGCTATAGCCCCATGGGGCATGATATGCATGTATGGCTCCAGTGCTGGTTCATCCATAACTGCTTGTTCCTTGTGACCTATATCCATCCTCGTAACCTCATCGTTGTGCTGTTTTGCAATGTATATTGATTCATTCTCCAGGCGCATTTGACTAGGGGCGGAAAGTGACGGTCCTGTTGATCTCTGCGGCCTGTGCGTTATCTGTGGCATCAAATATTGTGGAGGACTGTAGTGCTTGTCCATTTCAATCACTGACTCTCTCCAACAATCCTGTGCGTAGGGGTGTTGTCTGTCTGCCCCTGGTTCAGCTATGACCCTATGGAGCATGCCGTGCGCATATAGTTCGAGTGCTGGTTCTTCTTCCATAGCTACTCGTTCCTTGTGACTTATATTCACCCTCGTATCCTTGTCACTATGCAGTTTCATTCCAAGCCGAGATCGCTCGAACCGTGGTTTGGCAGACTGCTGTTCACCACCTGAGACGGAAATCTCCGATTCGTTCTTCTCGCACTCCTCATGGTGGCTTGTAGACCAAGTGATATAACTTCCAGAAACGCTTCCTTGACGCCCCTTGTCCTGGGCTGGGACATCGGGAACAGGCAGCTCGGGAGTGCTATCGTAGTGAAAATCTCGTCTGCCCCTTCCTGTCTCAATCAAAGAAGCATACTCATCTTGAAGATCATGAGAAGCCTGGCTTAGTTCGACTGACGAGGGGTTGAAAGACTCTTCGTGGCTCCTTGTCCTATGTAGATGTTCCTTGTTCGTTGTGTTGTCCTCCCGCCATGGGGAAGTGTCTCTGCCCATGTCATCGGGTTGGAAGAACGAAGCAAACTCTCGGAGCTCTCTATTGTCCCCCCGACCTGCCCTCGCCCGCCTCGCATCGTGGGAGCGTAAGAGTCTTCTGGTGGGATTTTCCGGGTTACCGGCTACCTTGCCGTCCATGGTGTAGAACTGTTCCTTAACGACTTCTGTCCTAGAAGCCCCATTCGCCACATTTCCCCACGAAGCGCGGAGAGCCCGCTCCTTCTCACCGGCTGACGGTTTGTTGGCGCCACTGGGCTTGTAGTCATATCGGTTGTCGCGGGTCTTGCGGCGAGCTCGCTTCTCAAATTGGTACACATCAGACTTCTCGCTTCCTTTAAAATCCACATTCTCGGGAGTGAGTTGTTCTCTGCGCCTTTTAGTGGCCTTACGTGGCTCAGGCTGAGATTGGCTTGGGCGTGGGTAAGGTAACTGTGGGTTCCGGGGCTCGGGTGTCGGCTCGCGGGGCGGCTCGCGAGCCCGCAGAGTTTGCATTCCATTCAACCATGACTGGATGTAGACGTCACTCTTCCCGCCGTCAAATTGTTGTGGCGCAGAGTCAGCACGGGGTCGGGGGGTGGTTCTTGGTCTAGAGACGTGTGTGGGGCCCCGCTGATGACCGAGGCTCTCGTCCCCATGGCTGCGATGTTTGTGTTTGTGACGGTGTCGTACACGGCTCGGAGAGTGCATGGCTTGCTTGCTTGCTTGCTTGCTTGCTTGCTTGCTTGGTATGGGTTCAGGGGTCAGGGGTTTGAGCACGGCGGGAACAAAATGCAACAACGGGAGCAACGTCCATGTCGCAGAGTTGCCAGCAGCTGTATCTGGAATAGGCAATTGATATCCAAAGATAGTCATCAACTATGCGCAAAAACGCCGTGATTCATCGTCCCTGCTCTGCTTTCAACAAACTGCTCGTGAGGTGCTGGAGCAGCCCCATGGGCGCCTTCCTCAAAGGTTCAAGCGACCCACGCATGGAAGAAGCAGCGAGCCGCTTCTCCGCAACCAGTAGTCACGATGCCAAATCGTTACGACCTGCCCCAGCAGAACGCAAAGAGCCGCAGGTAGTTTTCGTCTGCCTGTCAAGCCGGGAACAGCCGTCCGCGAGGTGATCGAAGCCTTTCTCTGCAGATCTCTTTAACCCTGCAGCCCATCGAAGCGTCTCTCGATCAGCCTCCTCGCACACGCCCTGCCGTTGATGCAAAAACACAACAAAACTTCCGTCGCCAAGGCAGTGAATTGTCGTGTGGCAGCATTGAATTTGCCCTAGGACGCACCAAACCTCCAAAGAAGATGAGCTGCCGTATTCGACCCCATAGACGCTGCAGCGCTAAATTCTGGCAGCACGGCTAAAAGTGCCCTCGATATGAATGCTACACCAACTGACACCTCCCGAGGTTGTTATCCCAGGATCACCCTTCAACGGGGATGCCTCCATCGTTCGTTTTCCCCAGCTGGCCGTCAACCGAACGGTGACCATGGGGACTCCGCCCTTAGGTCCAGCGAAACCTAGGACCGTGGAGGCGAGCCCGAAATGCCTTGAGCGTTCGTGGTACTAGATTGGCCAGCAATGCGGGCTTGTTTGACACTCTTCCCGGTCTCGGAGCCACTCCATACTGGCAGATGCACGGTTCGGATATCTCAATTGCTCTAACCAGGAGTCTGGGGATTTGGCTTCGCCGTCACCGCATGTACCGTTTCCCATCCTCAGCGTACATCATCCCGCATTCACACCTGTAAATGAAGTTCCCTGACCGGTCGTTGTGATGCCAGGGGTGATTGGCTGCTGATGAGCTCTTGGTACGATGATAAGTGCGGCCGGCTCCCTGAGGGTCTGCCGAATCGGCTTGGGGCGCCATGGGCTCACCCTTCTCTGGACGCTATGCAGGCGAAGCTATGCAGCGGAGCGGGAAATCCCTAGGTATCCAAACCCTACCCAGCAAAATGCATCAGCGAAATGGGCCACCGTTTGAAGCACCCCTGTCTTGGCACTGCACCTTGACAGGCACAAGAATATCTTGGCAATCTCGCACCCAAACTCCTCGATGTTGCACATGCGGATGAGCGGGTTCCTTGCCGCTGCGTTCAACAGCTCAGGGATCCAAGATCTCAGTCTTGGGTATCTAGCTCGCCGCTGGGGTATTTGTCAGGTCTATCATGCTCCAGCCAAGTCCCTTAGCTGGTTAACCACGTCATCAGACGAGTGCCGGGGTTTGGAGTCGATCGTGTTTCAATCGACAGTGCCCGAGCCTCGGCGGTAGACCGACCTTCTGTGCATCCCCCGGAGAGCGACGAGGGAGTTGCCTACCCCGCCGACTGAAGCTCCAGCTGAAGCTCTGGAGCTTGGGACGAACCCAGGCAAGTCCGCGGCTGGAAGCTGTGCTCGGGCCTAGCGCCACCTTGGCGGGTGTTCATGTGGGTACGATGCGGTTAAACTTGTGATCGACGACGGGATAATGGAAAAGGTGTCTACCATTTGAGGCGGTCGCACCATGGCATGGTGTTCTGGTGTGTCTGGCATGCGTGCCGAAAAAAGCCACGGATCCTGCGCAACGTACGGCGTGTCGAATTTCTGGCCGAATGCCAATCGGATGTGGTTGCCAGCCTGGTAAGACCGGCTTCTCCCCTGTCATTGCACGGGTTCCGACATCGCATACCGGAACACGACCCCGGCCTCCGAGCAGCACTCCGGAACTCTGATACGGAGCTCAATGGCGCCGTCACATGATGCCACCAGACTGCGGGGGTTTGAATGGTCATCTCGAGCACGGCATCGACTTCTTCAAGAGACGACCGCCTGTCATCGCAACGAAGTGACATCTGATTCTGTTCTGATTCGTTCCAGAACACTGCACGTTGAGATCGACTGTTGGGATCATAGGTCTGGATCTCCCCCAAGCGGTCCGTGAGGTAGGATTACTCCAAGACGCACGTGGAAGACCTCCTTCCTTGGCTTCAGTTGCGACTTGGACGGCTGTGCGCTGGAAACAGCTGGGTTAGGCCAAAACTGGTCAACCGGTTGGCGCATGCGAGTTTCACCTTGTGTTCAGGACGGAGCGGCGAATAAGAAGACGTTGAGGGTTTCGCATCGGGTTAGGATCTTCGCCGGTATTTCATGCTGCCACCCCTCGTCTGTTCTGCAGACGACTTTCCCCTCTCAACCAAGGTGGAAGACCCTGGTCTCCAGACGAAGCCCATTCGCCCTCGAGTGGTCGCGGCCGTGTTGCTCTGCGAGGAACCGCGATTTGTGATTGCAGGGTTACCTGCCTATGGCCAGGCGCGCATCGGGGATGGGGGCGGACCACTCGACGACTCTGTGGTCTGTGTCGTAAAGTTGTAGCGACATGGCTCGGCAGAGCGGCGATACTCCGCTCGAAGAAATTTCCGCAGCCTCGGGCAAGTATTTTTGGCGTCTTTATCGTGGGGATCAGCGCTGGGCTTGATCTTCCGGGGTGTGGTTCTTCGCTATCGATACCTGGCCCCACGAGCCGCTCCCACGAGCTGCGGGTAGCGGTTCTTGGATCCGTTTTCAGCACCCGCGTTCAGCACCCGAACAACCACACCATGGTTGGGCTGTCTGGGGTTAAGGACTGGAGGTGGCAGACCCTTTGACATGATGAAGCCCAAGATGGATGGTGTTGCATGATTAAAAGTCGCATATTTGCCAATGCCGGCAAAATCATTTCCCAATGCCTTTGAGCATATTGGCGTTTCTTAATACCGCTAGGGTTGGCGGGAGTGCAGGCGTCATCTCGAGAAAACCTGGATCTAAGGCCGGAACCCCCCTTCCTGGATAGGCCCGCAAATGCCTGCAAGCCTGCACCGCCAAAGCGTGTTTCTTGCCAGCCGCTGAGCCACAGCAAGGGTGTCGAAACTGGTATCATCATCACTACCCTCTTTGCAGCTCTCGTGCCTCTCTCGCCCCCTCGGCGCCTGTTGAGAGTGCGGAGAGGGTGTGGCTGTTGAAGCTGGTTCAAGATGCCAGCTTTCTGCTAGCGCGCTGTTGGTAACGAGATACTTCAACTGGAGTAGTGGATGTGGGGTCACGGGCGAACGGTCCTTGCCCATGTTGATCAAAGGATCTCGCGACTAGAGGGCCAGCCAATCCCGCAGCCTCGAAACCTTCTAGAGCCATCTTGCAAACCCAGTCACAGATGAAAATGCATCAGTCCTGGCAACAATAGCTCTAGGGGCGTTGATGGCCTTTGTCTGTTTGATGCTTGTTTGGGGGCCTAACCATGTTACTACGCTCATGCTAGTCGAAACATCGCCTGGGGCATCAACTTCCCTGTTTGGGAGAGCTCCCCAGGAATGCTCATCGCCGTGTCACAGAGTCAGAACAACCGAACGCCTTTTTGTTCTTTCCCCGGGAATATCCACTGGGCATATAAAGCGGCTAGGTTAGCATCCAAGACCCGGCCTAACTCGTCTTCGATCCCAGCCAGTCTCATCTGTCACGTAATTTATACCTCTCGATAACCCGCCAACCAGTCGGCACGGTAGAGAGGGTTTGGAGAACCCTTGACCCTTACACGATAATAGCACAGCTACACTAACACCCCACCGTCCGCTGTTCGCCGCCGGTCTCTTGACTTGACTGTACTGTCCTTCTCGCTTGGGGAATTTCCCAGAACTCTGCGATTTTATCGAAAACAGGTCGTCCGCTCAGGCTGAAGTCGGCGACCCGTCTACCCAACAACCCTCTCCAGTCATTCCCGGATAAGAGGGAGCTCGTCCAGCATCGCCAGATTCGCCCCTCTCTTTCATCCCATCTAAGCGCCGACCACCAAAGTGTTAGTGGAAATCCCTCCTCCTTCCTCCGTGCCTGGCAACCCTTCCCTGCGAAGCTCCTACCCCTCCCCCCCTTCCGCTTGCCTGGGCGTAACCCTTCTGCGTCGACCAGTCCAAGGGAAAAAAAAAATAGCCACTGGTGCCTGCGCATATAATCGACCGGCCCCATCGCATCTCCTTCCACATTATAACAAAAGACGGGGAAAGGCCGAAAAACACTCTTGTCACCAAAAAAAACAGCTGACAAGAATTCAACATCGCAGCAGCCCACATCGCGCACTTTCCCTTCCCTCCTCGCCGAGAACGCCTATCTGTCTGCGCAGCGACCTCAACACACAGGAGCAGAAACAACATAGCAAAGATGTCCAAGCTATTCATCGGGTAAGAAAACACTTGTCCCAAAGCTCTGCAGCAGCGGTACTGGCGCGACTGCCTCTTTCCCCATTTCGCTTGCTCTCTCTCCCCGGCAGCTGACCGAGTGCGTGCAGCGGCCTTGCATGGCACACTGAAGAGACCACGCTGAGACAGAAGTTTGAGGAGTTTGGTGTGGTGGAAGAAGCAGTATGTTGTGGCGCGCTTTTATTTTCCATGCGGCACTTGCCATCCTTTGGCTTGCGCCTCCTGACAACGCGTCCGGTACCCGACGATCTGACACGGATTTCTTTTCTTTAATCTAGGTGGTCGTCAAGGACCGTGACACTGGTCGCAGCCGTGGCTTCGGCTTCGTTCGCTACACCAACGAGGATGATGCCCAGAAGGCCATTTCTGCCATGAACAACATTGAGTAAGCACCACTGCGTTCTACGTAACTCTTTCGGCCAGCTCCACGGTGCTGACCCGGATGGAATAGGTTCGACGGACGCACCATCCGTGTTGACAAGGCTTCGGACACTGGTCCGAGAGGTGGTGGCCGCGGTGGCGGCGGCTTCGGCCGTGGCGGTTACGGCCAGGTTCCCGTTGGAGGCTCTCCCATGGGTGGCATGGCCTATGGCGCGCCCCAGCCGCAGTACGGCATGCCGCCCAACATGTACGCCCAACCATATGGACGCGGATATCAAGCGGCCCCGGCCGGTTACGGAGCTCCGCCCCCTCAAGGTACGCCAAGCAGCACACGGGCCCCATGCTGGGAAAGGGCACCGGTGAAACTAACATGACCCAGGCTGGGCTAACCCCTACACGTACCCCGACCCGTCCCAAGGAGGCCAGCCTCACCCTCCGCCTAACCAGGGCGCTGGACAGGGCGGTTACTAAGGGCTGGAACTCGCGAGTTGCGTCGGTGTTGGGAGTCGCGACGAGGGGGAACTGAGACGACTTCATCTCAAACCACGACGACGCCGGAAATGGAGACGGCTATATGAAATTGAACGGAGTAGGAAGTGTCTTTCTCGACGACGAAACTGAGCGGAAAGAAATACCGAACGAAGACATACCATGCCACCTTGACAAGGGAACCTGTATGGTCATCCTTGCCCGGCCTCTTCCAACTACCGTGCTGTTGCTCCGTGCGAACCCCGTGGCCGACTGCGATGTATTCTCTGCATGAACCCTGTTGTACGATCAGGCTTTGTTGCTCTGTGAGGACCACCACAATATACCCCATGCGCGCGCTATGTTTTATTCTTCTGGCCCTGCCGGCGACGGACGAGCTTGAAGGCCTGTCTGTCGAGATTGGGCAAACCGGTATGTTTGCCACTTGAGATGGAATGGCCAGTGTTGCTGCTGGCTGCCCTGTTTTTATGGTTGGTTACATGCTGGATAAATATCTTTTGTTTTCTTTTCTTTTTGCTCTGGGACTTTATGTTGACTCTGCTTCTCCGAGTTTATTTGTTTCTGTGTGACTCTTTCTTGTGACTTCTCGTTCTTATTTCGTTTTCGTTGGCTTTATATGTTGAATGTTGTCGAGGATGAAAAGTTTCTTTTTGCTGTTACTGCTGTTGTTACGTTTCTCCTTACGATGTGAATGAGGGGGTTTCAATGATGGGATGGGAAAGGACGGGGTACGGATGAGCTTGACTGATGATGGATGGACGGCCGACCCACTGATCGACGACGAACCTCATTGCAGCGAACGAAACCCCCAACGAGTTCTACAGGGCGGCGAGTAACTCCTTCGCTATGCCAGCGCGTATAGACATAGAGCATCGGACACCTTTTCTGATGTGCCAAGGGATGGGATGTTGACGACGGTACTGTTGGAGGAAAACGCCGAGAACTGATCGACTTGGATTGGCTGGGTAGAGAAAAAAGTTATGGCATGAACATGGACGGCAACCTAGGTAAGCAGGGAAAGGGAGGAGGTGAAGGGCAGAAATAGTGGTGCTGTGTTCTGTTTTTCTTCTTTTTGCTTTCCAACATCTGATTTGTCTACTTCTTTACGAAGTCTTTCCAGTTTCTTCTTGCTCGTCTACGCTGGTGGCTCTTCTGAAGTGATGTTGGTGAAGGTAAAGCTGCAAGTCCCTTTCCGATTCCGAACTGGCACTGACAGGAAGGGGCAAACTAAATCTTTGTGTGCCAAGTCTTGATGCCCTGTTTCCCATCCCGAAGCTCCATGATGGCCCGGAGGCGGTTGGATAGGTCCGTGACATGCTCGTCTCCGCTCTCCGGGCTGAGGCTGTTGAGGGCCGCCTCCAACTCCAAGAGGTAATCTCGGTTCGGCCCGCTGGGTCCATGGCTCTGGTAGATATGCTCGGCCAGCTGCTGCGGGTCCTGGGGCCCGACAAACTGGTCGTTTTCTGGGGTGCCGATGTACACTAACGTTTTTATGGGCTCTTGAGTCGGGAAGGGGGTGGTGTCTGTGCCTGGGGCTGCGTGGAAGGGGGCGTAATGGATCGTGTAGCCGTTGATCTCTCGGATGTCGAGGTACTCTCTCACCTCGGAGACGCGGTCAGGCTTGATACGGTAGGCGACACCCCAAACCTTCTCGGGTGCTAAGTCATGGTGATCCGTTAGCTGCTCCCAGTAGGACCGCTCAATCAAAGTTACCACGCGCCCAGGGGCTTCAGGGGTTCCGCGGTGATCTTGGCTGGGAAGCGCCACGGTTAGTAGGGCGAGGGAACTGGCGGGAGTAGGAACAGGGTGGTGCGGGACGCGAGAGAGTTGCCTTGTTCATATAAGTAGACACCGGCTGAGTTGGGCGGACTGGACTTCCAGCTCCTATCCCCAAGGAGCTCCGGCGGGATGCAGCGTAAGAGAGCTATGACTACGGAAGAACAGGATAGGGAAAGCTGCTTAATTACCTTGCCTATATGACCGTTAGTATGGGCACATGGCTAGTAGCTCTAGCGCTCTGGCTGAGAACTCAGAAACCGGGCAGTCCAGGTGGACAGTGCTCCGCGAGAAACGGGGGTGGAGGAGGAGCGGAATCGCATGACGAACATCATTCAGGGGTGGTCTAGGGGGCTTCTAAACAAGGACAGATGCCAAGGGCAACAGGGAAGGGGGGCACGGCAGGGCTGCGGGAGCCGCCGCTGACTAGTTATAATCAGAGAGCTAAAGAAAGCAATGACGGCAATGGGTGGGGATGGTGACATGGTTTTCGTAGGCCAGGGTGTTTTACCTGCCAGAAACGCCTGACGTATCCCACGACCCAACCCGGAATTCTCCTGTCTGGAAGAGGCGCATCAGCTGCCACCCCCCACAGGTAACATAGATTACGTATCGCCGGAACTCGGGAAGGGGTTACCAAAGTGTGGTGGAGGTTTCCAGATCAAGCTTCTGGGGACGGGATCAGTATGAGAGCGGATAGGAGACTTGGATCACACAAACACAACGCAAGACACAGACACTCTACTCACTCACCCGTATCCAAAGAGCCAAAACTCATCAGTTTGAACTAGCTGTCGTTGGGTCGACATCGGTCGAAGTTTGTTCGTGATTTTTTTTTTCTTTTTTCTTTTTTCTTTTTCTTTTTTTTTTTCGCCCCTTTTTTCTGGCGGCTCGTTCTTCCGGTGTTTGCTCGGCAAGTTTTCAGGGCAGTCTGGGGGAGATGATCGACCAAGTGATACTCGGCGTTGTGTACAACCGATCGAGTGAGTTCTCAGATCACGCGAGATGGGGGCGCTAGTCTTGGTGACAGGTTGGAGAAAAGGGCACACACGGTTGGCTCACGGACGTTTCTCATACACGAGCCCAGAAGTGTTCGAAGCGGCTGTTGTTAATCAGGGAAAGTCCGGAACAGTTCGCTTACATAACGAGGCCGTTGTTACTTCATGTTCCCCACCAGTTAATGACCAGTTCATCGTGCCTTCCGGCCCACTTGAAGAGGGCTTGTGATCCTTCTGGTGCGCGATTCAAACCTTCGATGGACCGGACGTTGTCGACCTGACTCAGGATAGAATCTAACACCCTGGCCTGGCACGCCAGAGCGCTAACAGCCCGACTTGCAGCTGGGTCTCATCGGGCAAGGAAACAGGTAAGGAGGCCCTAAAACCTGGGCGCTATGTTACTGAAACTATAAGGGAAGGGCCCGACAGCTGAGGTATGCTCTACCTTCGTCGCACAGGCGATCACGTTTCCCTTTGCCTTCGCAGCAACATGATCCCCTGCTGCTCTTGGCGCCGGCTGAAAATCCAGTCAGTCCCGCGCTATTGTTCCACAGTCGAAGTGTATGACCATTTTTTGCTTCCTCCTCTTGGATCGGCGGATGAATTATTGACCTGTTGGTGGCTGGCGACATGAGGATTCCGTGCAGACTGCGCCCCAGGCGCACCAGGCTGCGGGTGCAAGATGGCCTTGGGGACCTTGACCATGCCAAAACTGGAATCGGTAAACATTGCCAATGGCGTTGGAACTGGGTGATGCTAGCCTGTGAACTGCCTCCAAGGTAACTACCCGCAGTCAACCATTGAGGGCACAGAATCCGACCTTGCCGGATTGAAAAGTCCAAAACATTGTGAGCCTGTTCGCATCCTGCATACGTTCATCGGATCTGTCGTGCAGCAAGGCGTGCGGCTGAGCTGACAGTTGTTTGAGGACCATTCTCCGAGTCTTGGGTCTAGGTATAAGGTGCCCCTCGGCCTTGGCCTCTTGCCCCGCCCCGCGTCGCCCTGACACAAATTCACCACGACTGAACCACCAAAGCGACCGACAATCTGTATCGAAGCTCGCCATACCCCCCGTGGCCACTGTCAACATGGCATACAACCGACCCTACAATCCGGACGAGCTGCCCAGGTGAGTCTCGTCTTGCGCCCTATCTTATCCCTTGTTTAAAGCTTTCGCATCAACCCTCCTTGCCCCACCAACCTCTTCGATAACACCACGATCCTATTCTGAAGCCAACCCGCCCTACTGACACCTAGACTCGCATCTAGGTTTGCGGAGCCCGAGCAGGTAAGAAACGACACCCTGCCGCCACTGGAAGAAATCGGTTCCCCACTTTCCGTGCGCGACGAACGTCAAGCTGCTCGGCGCGTAGTACCCCTCGCAAGTGCTTCAAGTTGACTTATTGCGACTTCTAGAAAGGTGGCAACAAACAACAGCCCCCGTCGTCTTCTTACGCTCAACATCCGTCATCGTCATCCCGCTACGAGAACAAGCCGCCCCCGCCGCGCCCTTCTGAACAACGAACATCCTCCGGCCGCCACGATCGCTACGACGGCCGCCTGTCGCCGAGACATAGTCCTGGAGCACCACCTGACCGCTACGGCATGAGCCCCCCTCCCACAGCTTCCGGCCGCCCCTCCGGTCGGCAGGACCTCCCGCCTCCCAATTCTCGGCCCCCGCCCAGCCCCACTCCACGCGATGGTTCAGCGGACCCAACCTTGTTGCCTCTATTCAGAGCTGTGGACAAGGACGGTAGGTCAACTTGGCCCTTGGTAAACGGAGAAATCCCTGACAGTCTCTTCGTTTAGGCACTGGACAGCTCTCGGAAAGAGAGCTCTCGGCTGCGCTGGTCAACGGCGACTGGACGGCCTTTGACTCGCAGACAGTGCGCATGATGATTCGCATGTTCGACAGTGACCGCAGCGGCACCATCGGTTTCGAGGAGTTCTGTGGCTTGTGGTCCTTCCTCGCTTCATGGCGGACACTCTTTGACCAGTTCGATGCCGACCGTTCTGGTAACATCACTCTCGACGAGTTCAACCGTGCCCTGGTTGCTTTCCGCTACCGCCTGAGCGACCGCTTCGTCGAGATCCTTTTCCGTACCTATGACAAACGTAACGAGGGTGCCATGAGCTTTGACCTCTTTGTCCAGGCTTGCATCAGCCTCAAGCGCATGACTGATGTATTCAAAAAGTACGACGACGACCGCGACGGTTACATTACCCTCAGCTTCGAGGACTTCCTTACCGAGATTCTCCGCCAGCTGAGATGAGACCTTGCGGCATCTCTTTGCTAATCAACCGTTTTGTTTTCGTCCTCCCGGCCGACGGGGAAGTCTGAAGTCTGTTTGCATTTAATACATTTTGCATCTCGAAGGGTTTTTAGGGCCAAGCTCGGGAATACTACTTGTAGATGGGCAAAGCAGCGCCGTGTTTTTGTAGCAAATGAATACGATGCGAGATTTATACCCCTGAAGGTCACTGCACCTGCCAAGTAGATATGCAAAGTATACATCATACGCCGTCACTACCGAAATTTCATTGAGACCGAGTAATTCAGGCAAACATGTAGGGTGCTCATTGCAATGCACCTGCCAGGTGCCTATGCTAAACAAACGCATTCATATGGATAGGCAATCAGTTCATGTCGTGAAACTCTCGGAATACCTGGTTCCCTATCATTTGTTTCCAGGTATATATGACCTAACACCCGCCCATTTCTCTTTCCTTCCTGGTTGCCAGATAACAATCACAGCAACCAAAAGCATCGCCGAGTCCAAACTCAAAGAGACCCCAGCGCAATGCGCTGTGAAGCAGAAACGAAGTCCCTCCAGATTGATGATGCACCAATTACAACTAATTTTTTGTCAAACAGAAGTACTTCGCCCATTATGGAGAAGCAGAAATGAAACAAAAACAGGAAAGATCATCAGTCATCACGACACGTACGCAAAACTTCTTCGAGGTTGGCAAAGCCTGATGAGGTATCCAGTTTTGCCACTGGCAACACTGGGGCAGTGCCAGCGCTGACAAGTGGCGAGTTCTTCTCCGGCATTATCTCAGACTTAATTCCCGTTTCTGGTTCCGTTTCGGGCTCGTCAGTCAAGTCTAACCAACTCTCATTCTGGTTGCGCTTCATCCCTAGCTGTTGCACCATGGCAGGCTCCTCGGCAGCCCATATTCCGTCGCTAGTAAAGACGGCTTCCTCGCCAATGGCTAGGCTGAGCACCTCGGTAAATTGGTGTGACTTTGTCGACGACCTGCTCGTCATGCTCGTGGTCGGAGACCCTGGCGTTTGCGCTAGTGGCTTGTCCTTGTTAGTTACAGCCTCGGGAAGAGCCATACGGCCGAGCACTTCTTCACGTCGAAACTTAGTAGTGCGAAGGAAGCTGGTAAATACACCTCGGATGTCTTTCGCGCCGTCGTGGGCGCTGATCCATGCCTTCGCTTCCAGCTTGGTTGCAGTCTCTACGCCAGCTGGCGCACCAAGTAGTATCTTCCCGCCTAACCACCAAGGGTTGGTCACCGAGTCGAAACAGTGAAGCAATGCCGTCAAGGGGAGGGCAGCCTCCGATATCAGATGGCTAGTGACGTAACCGTGAAGCGACGAGTAGCTAATGCCGTGGGGAGAATATAGAACGCTTAAGGGACGGTCAAAGCTAATCTGAGATGTTGCCGAGTGGTAGCTGTGGCGTGACGTGGACAGTGACATGGCCGAGCGAACGGAACGGAGTGAGGTTGGGGATACAGGATGAACTGGGTGTCCGGCTGGCTGCCCCGCCATGAAGGTGACGCGAAGATGAGGATGGGATCCACGAGACTTGGGCGTTTCGGGGGGCGTGATAACCCCGCCATCGCGGAATGCGAGAACGGGAGGCGGAGGTGGTACTGTCGGTGGTCGGTAGGTGATCCCAATGGCCGAGTGCAGTCCAGAGAGGTC
>Ga0247763_1000584_pt1 | contig 21848 bp, 10 predicted proteins | sample UWRJL141409B4_FD_179926 | JGI IMG/M metagenome (GOLD analysis project Ga0247763, IMG submission 179926) | Plant litter microbial communities from Arlington Agricultural Research Station in Wisconsin, United States - UWRJ-L141-409B-4 | ecosystem: Environmental > Terrestrial > Plant litter >...
AACCGTCGTGATCGCCGGGGGGGGCGGCCAGCTCTTGGATCTCGACCGAGCGCACCATGCGGCGCCAGCCGTTGTCTTCCCGCAGGAAGCTGCGGTCGCGATCGATCACGCGGCCTCCGCCCAGGTGGTGGCGCGCCGCCAGCGGCGGGCGGAAGAGCACGATGTGGCCGTCGTAGAACCTCGGTTGATACACCGAACGGGCATACATGATGGCCTGGTGCACGAGCTCGGAGCGATATTGCGCGGGGTCCGTCGTGTTGTCCTCGGAGAGGCCGAACTGTCGCCGGATTCGGCCCATTTCCCAGGCGTATTTGTTGCGCGCCCACTCGCGCACGTAGTCCGAGCCCTCCTCGCGGAAGCGCTCGATGTGGATCTGGGCTTTGTCGCGCGCCCCGAGGTTTCCTCGAACTTCTGGCAGATGCGAGTCGAGCATGGCGATCAGGCGCACCTCTTCGCCCGCGTCTTTCAGCGTGCGAGCCATCTCGAGCGCCGCAACGCCTCCGATGCAGAACCCGCCGAGGTAATAGGGGCCGCGCGGTTGCACCCGCCGCACCTCTTCCAGATAGGCTTCGGCGGCCGCCTCCAGCGTGCGGTGCGGCTCGACGTCGCCCCCCAGCCCGCGCGCCTGGAGCCCGTAGAAGTCGCGCCGCGGATCGGCGATGCGCGCCAGGTGGCGCAGGTTGAGCACGTTGCCCATGGCGCCGGCGACCACGAACAGCGGCGCGTGCTGGGGCTCCGTTCCGGAGTTGAGTCGCACGAGCAGGGACTGCTCGGTGCCGCCGCTCAAGCGCGGAGCCGCGCGCTCGCCCGGGGCCTTCTCGAGCGCGAGTTGCTCGCGCGCGGCGTCGATGCGGGCCGCGAGCGCGTCGAGCGTCGGGGCCTCGATCAGCACCGCCAGCGGCAGGACCACGCCGAAGACGTCGTTCAGCTTCGCGAACAAGCGAGCCGCGAGCACGCTGTGCCCGCCCAGGTCGAAGAACGAGTCGCGTGCGCTCACGCGATCGAGGCGCAGCGCCTCCATCCACAGCCGCGACAGCTGGCGCTCGGTCTCCGTCGACGGCTCGATGAAGACGCGCCGCGAGCCAGCGCCTGAGTCTTTCGCAGACGACAGCATGAGCCGCGTGCGGTAAGCCTCGAGCTCGAACGGGCTTACCGCGACAGAGCTGCCGCTCGGGCCCAGCAGCAGCGCTCCCGCGAGCGATGCGTCGAGCTCGGCGGCGACGAGGCCCGAGCGTCGATAATGCTCGCGATCGCGCTCGACCTGGCTGCTGCCCGCGGCGGCGACATCACCGGTCGCCGCGAGCGGGCCCACGAAGCACACCACGCGCCGCCCTTTGCTCTGGCGCAAGCGCCGCTCGACGAACGCCGTGGCGGTGGCCTCCGCCAGATGCCCAGATGAGCCGAGCCGCGCGTCGAGGTTCGTGTGCAGCACGGTGAGCTCGAGCTGCGCGAACGGCAACACCCGCTCCAGCGCCAGCAGGGTGTGCACCTTGGCTGCCACGCGCGCCTCGACATCGGACTCGGTCATGTCGCGCAGCGCCATCGGCGCGGCGTCGGGCGCCGTCAGCACGAGCGTCCGCACCGGGCCGTGCTGTTGCGCGAGGCGTTCGACAACCGGCGAGAGCTCGCTCGCGTTGACGGTGTTGGCCTCGAACGCGATGACCGAGCCGGCTCGCTCGAGCTCGCTCAGCTCTGCGCGCAGCGGATGCGGCTCGCCCCCTCCCGCGATCGGCTCGTAGACGAGGGCGACCTTCACGTCTGCCGCGCGCGCCAGCGTGCGCACCGACGCGAGCCCGATCTCCGTCAGGCCGACGACCAGCGCGCTCCCTCGCGGCACCGGTTGCGGGCCAGCGGGGGGCGCCGCGCGCAGCGCCCGCCACGCCGGGATCTCGCGCACGCCCTTGCGGTAGCGCACCTCGGGCTGGGCGTCGCCCTCGAGCAGCTCACGCAAGAGGCGAGCGCCGAGCGCCCGCGCCGCCCGACGGGGAGCGCTGCCGCCCTTGCTCTCGAGGTCCAGGGTGCGCACCTGCTGGCGTACGAGCTCGTTCGGGATCACGCGGCAGGCGCCGAGGACCGTCGCGCGCTCGCGCTGCTCGGGCGACAGCTCGTCGCCCAGCAGCCCGCTGCCCACGACATGGTGCACCACGGCGCGCTCGGCCGCGTGCCGCGCGTGCGCCGTCGCCAGGTGCAGCAGCGCATACACCCCGTGCTCCTGGTTGCGATGGTAAGAGGTCGAGCCCGGACGCGGCCGCGACCCCTCGCCGTACAGCCACAGGTGTACGACGCGATCTGGCGTGCGCCCGAGCTCTGCCAGGCGCTTCGCGAGTCGGTCGAAGTCTTCGCGACCCACCTCGGGGTTGACGGAGTATTCGCCCTCACCATGCTCGTGGTAGCGGTCGCGCGAGCGCACCCGGGTGACGACGTGTCCGTGGCTCGCGAGCTGCTCCGCCAGCTGCTCGCCGAGCCCGTCGTCGTCGATGAGCACCAGCCACGATAGCGGGGCCACGGCCTCTCCCGAGAGCGGGGCTTCCGCCCACACCTCCTGCCAGAGGAGCTCCGACAGGCCGCGGCGGGCCACGTCCTTCGGTGGCTCGTAGCCGTCGGTCTGCACCGGGGGGGGCAGCGCCTTGCGGTCGACCTTGTTGTTGGGGGTCATCGGCAGCGCGTCGAGCACGCACACCGCCGATGGCACCATGTACACGGGCAGCTGACCGGTGAGCCCTTGACGCAGCGCCTCGACGTCGACGCTGGCGCCCGGGTTCGGCACCACATAGCCGACCAGCAGCTTGTCGCCGGGGCGATCTTCGCGCGCCACGACGACCGCCGAGGCCACGCCGGGGTGCTTCAGCATGGCCGTCTCGATCTCGCCGAGCTCGATGCGGAAGCCGCGGATCTTGACCTGGAAGTCTGCGCGCCCGAGGCACTCGAACTCGCCGTCGTTGCGCACGCGAGCGAGGTCGCCCGTCTTGTAGATGCGATCGCTGTCGTCGAACGGGCTCGGGACGAAGCGCTCCGAGGTGAGGTCGTCGCGCCCGAGGTAGCCGCGGGCCACGCCGCTGCCGCCGATCCAGAGCTCGCCGCTCGTTCCGACCGGCACGAGCCCGCGCCGCTCGTCGAGCACGTACAGGGTGGTGTTGTCGATCGCCTTGCCGATGGTGATGTCGCCCGCGTCAGTGATGCGCTTGACGGTCGACCACACCGTGGTCTCGGTCGGGCCGTATACGTTCCAGATCTCGGCGGAGCTCGCGATGAACTTGTCCGCGAGGTGCCGCGGGAAGGCCTCGCCGCCGCACAGCACCTTGAGGCCCGCGCGTCCAGGCCAGCCGCTGTCGAACAACATCAGCCAGCTCGCGGGCGTGGCCTGCATCACCGTGATGGGGTGGCGCTCGAGCAGCGCGGCGAGCTCGCGCGGGTCGCTGGCCTGCTCGCGCGTGGCGAGCACGAGCGAACCGCCGCACCAGAGCGGCAAGAACAGCTCGAGGCCCGCGATGTCGAAGCTGATGGTCGTGATCGCGAGGATGCAGTCCTTGGCCGTGAACCCCGGCTCGCGCTGCATCGAAACGATGAAGTTCTCGAAGGCGCCCTGCTGGATGACGACGCCCTTGGGCCGCCCTGTCGAGCCCGACGTGAAGATGACGTAGGCGATGTCGCTCGCGGCTCGCTCGACGGCGGGCACGCTGGTGGGCAGCGCGGCGAGCTCGCTCGCGATGTCTTCGATGAACACGCGCCGGAAGCCCTCCGACGTGCGATCGGCGAGCGCTCTCGAGGTGAGCACCAGCGGGCCGCCCGCGTCTTCGAGGATCATCTCGATGCGCGCCGTGGGATAGCCAGGATCGAGCGGGACGTAGCCGAGCCCAGCACGCCACACGCCGAGCAGCGCAGCCACGAGCTCCACCGAACGATCCAGGCAAATGGCGACCAGCCCATTGCGCTCGCTGACCTGCGCGCGCAGGTAGTGACCGATTCGATTGGCCCGCTCGTTCAGGGATCGATAGTCGTGCTCGCCCGCGCTATCGATCACGGCGACACGATCCGGCTGGGCCAGGGCGCGCGCCGCGATGCGCTCGCCGACGGGCTCGTGGGCGCTGCGCGCGACGGCAGGCCCGCGGGCGAAGTCGAGCAGTCGCTGTCGATCGCGGGCGTCGAGAACGTCGATCTCGTCGAGCCGCTGCGCCGTTCCCGCCCGCGAGAGGCTGTCGAGGATGGCCGCGAAGCAGCGCTGCCACTGCTCGATGGTCGCGAGCTGGAACAGGTTCTTGTTGTACGACCAGGAGACCTCGAGCCCGTCGCGATCCTCGGTGAGGTACACGTACAGCTCGAAGCTCTCGCTCACGCGCGGCACCACGCTGAGCCGCGTGTCGAGCCCGCTGAAGGGCGGCCGCTTGAGCGAGCGCCCCATGCCGAAGGCGACCGGGATGAGCGGGATGCGGCTCGGGTCGCGCGGGCGATTGAGGTGATGGAGCAGGTCGGAGAACGTGGTGCGCTGGTGGTCGAGGCCCTCGAGCATCACGCTCTGGAGCTTCCTGGCGTGAGCCGCGAACGACGCGCTCGGATCGATCAGCGTGCGCACCGGCAGCACGTGCACGCAGTGGCCGACGAGCACGTCGAGCCCCACGGCGGCCTGGCCCGACGTGGGCACCCCGAGCACGACGTCGCTCTGGCGGCTCACCGAGTAGACCAGCAGCTGGAACGCCGCCATCAGCAAGGTCTGCATGCTGGTCGACGAGCCCGCCGCGAGCTCGCGTAGCTTGGCGACGAGAGCGCCGTCGAGCGCGAAGTCGACGCGGGCCGAGTCGTACGTGCGCTGCGGGGGACGCGCGGTGTCGCCCGGCAGGGTCAGGTCTTCCGAGAGGCCCTTCAGGTGCTCGAGCCAGTACTCTCGATCGGCGGTGGCTACCGGCGTGGCCTCGTAGGCGCCCTCGCCAGCGGCGTAGCGCGCGAACGACTCGGGCGCGCTCAGTGCGTGCGCGCGGCCCTCGACGCGCGCGCTGTAAAGCTCGCCGAGCTCGCGCGTGAGCAGTCCAAACGAATAGCCGTCCACCACGATGTGGTGCGCGCACACGAGCAACCGATGCTCGTCGTCAGCGAGCCGCACCAGCTGGGCGCGCACGAGCGGCCCTGTCGTCAGATCGAAGGGGGTGGAGGTCTGCCGGGCCTCGAGCGCGGTGAGCTCTTCCCGCCTCACCGGCTCGGGCAGCTCGCGCAGGTCGATGTGCTCGAGCTCGAGCGGCCGCGAGTCGGCCGTGATGCACACCGAGCCGTCTGCCGAGAACGTCTGGCGCAGCGCCTCGTGCCGCTCGGAGAGCTCGTTCAGCGCGGCGGCCAGCGCCGCCGCGTCGAGCGCGCCGCGCAGGGCGATCGCTCGGCACTCGTTGTAGGCGAGGTTCGCCGCCACGCCGCCGACGCTCGACGCGATCCAGATCTCGCGCTGCGCCGATGTCGGCTCGAAGCGATCGCTCGGAGCCTCGGGCGCCGCGGGTGCCGCCGCCGGCACCGGGGTCGGCGCGGCCGGGGCGACTCCGTTCACGTGCTCGGCAGCGCCGTTGAGCGGCTTCCCCTGCCGCAGCAGCGCCTCCAGCGCACGTTCGATGCGCTCCAGGCGCTCGCTGAGCGCGACCACGGAAACGTCACTGAGCAGGGCCGCAGGGGAAAGGGTTGCTCGAGACAGGAGGGCCGCCTGCGACAAGCCCGGTGACATCGTGTCTGTCGACAGCGCGCCGGCAGACGCCAGGCCCGGGCTCGGGAAGCCGAGCGCCGACGCCTGGCCGAGCCCGAGGCCCGAGGCGGCCGTCGAGGCCACGGCGCGGCTCGCGGCGCTGGCGGGCGCGCTCGCTGCTTTCGGCGGCGCAGGCGCGACCAGCTTCTTCGACTCGAGCGCCAGCAGATCGGCCAGCAGCGCAGGGGTCGCCAGATCTTCGAAGAAACGGCGGAAAGGGATGCGCACGCCGAAGACGGTGTTCAGCTTGCCCGACAGCTGCGTCAGCCCCAGCGAGTCGAAGCCGATCTCGACGAAGCTGCGCTGGAGATCGTCGTCTGCGAGGGGTCGTCCGAGCCGCCCTTCGAGCACGGCGACGAGCTGAGTGCGCGCCAGATCGACGGGCGTGACGGCGGGCGCCACCTCGGTCGTCGTGGTCTCCCGCACGATCACGGTGTGACCGTTGCTGACAGCGACGCTCGCGCGCACGCTCGTCGTGACCTCGTGCGCGCCGGCGCCGGCCGCGCGCTGCACGCTGAGCCAGTGCCGCGAGCGGTTATACGAATACGTCGGCAGGCGCACCAGCTTGCGCGACGAGGCGCCGTACACGGCGTTCCAGTCGATAGACACGCCCTCGATCCAGAGCTTCCCGAGGCAGCGCAGGGTCGCCTCCAGCGCCGGGCGATCGAGCTTGGGATGGCCGAGCGTCTCCAGCAGGCGGCGCGGGCGAACGCCCGCCGTCTGCTTGGCCGCCGACGTCGTCAACGCGGTGCCAGGGCCGACCTCGAGCAGCACCCGCTCTTCGCGATCGCACAGCGTCTGCACGCCGTCTGCGAAGCGCACCGCGTACCGCAGCTGGTCTGCCCAGTACTGCGGCGAGCACGCCTGCTCGGCGCTCAGCGGCTTGCCCGTGAGGCCGGAGATGATGGGAATGCTCGGCGCGCGCGGCCCCGAGCGCGCCACGGCCCGAGCGAACTCCTCCACGATCGGATCCATCATGCTGGAGTGGAAGGCGTGCGAGGTGTGGAGCACCTGCGACTCGAGCCCCTGCTCCGTCACCAGGCGCGCGTAGTGGCCGATCGCGTTGCTCGGCCCCGAAACCACGCTGAGCTCCGGCGCGTTGTGCGCGGCGAGCGAGATCTGCGCGAGCAGGTCGGGGTCGCCCGCGAGCAGGCCGAGCGCGGCCTCCGGGCGCGCGCGCACCGCCAGCATCGAGCCGGGCGGCATCGACTGCATCAGGCGCCCACGCTCGATCACCAGGTCGAGCGCAGCCTCCATGTCGAACACTCCCGCGACGCAGGCCGCGCTGTATTCGCCGATGCTGTGACCGATGAGGACGGTGGGGGTCACCCCGTAACCGCGCAGCACCTCCGCGAGCGCGTATTCGATCATGAACAGCGCGGGCTGCGCGATCGCCGTCTGCGCCAGAGTCTTGCTGTCCTGGCTGTCGCCGCGCTCGCCTCGGAACAACAGCTCGCGCAGGCTGAGCCCGAGCCGGGGCGACGCCAGCTCGTCGCAGCGGTCGACGATCTCCCGGAAGCGGGCGTGCTGCGAGTACAGCTCGCGGCCCATGCCGATGAACTGCGAGCCCTGGCCAGGGAACATCATCGCGACGTCGGCCGGGGCGCCCTTCGCGACGCCCCGCTCGAGCTGCGAGAGGGAAAGCCCGGCGATCGCCTCCGCCGGGTCGCTGCCGTCGGGGGGCAGGGGCGGCAACACCAGCGCCGCGCGCTGCGCGAAGGCGCGCCGACTCGTGGCCAGAGTGAACGCGATGTCTGCCAGGGAGTCGCGGCGCGCGCCGAGCGCGCTCTTCAGCGCCTCGAGGCGAGCGCCCAGGGCTGGTTCGTCTACCGCGGACAGCAGCAACAGACGGCTCTCGGGGATCACGGGTTCACCTCCTCGAGCACGATGTGGGCGTTGCCGCCGCCCACTCCGAACGCGCTCACGCCGGCGCGCCGCGGACCGTCGCTCAGCCAAGGCCTCGTCGAGTCGATCACCGTGAAGGGGCTCGCCGCGAAATCGATCAGGGGGTTGGGACGTTTGAAGTGCAAGGTGGCTGGCAGCTGGCGGTGGTGGAGGGCGAGGGTGGTCTTGATCAGCCCCGCCACGCCGGCAGCGGCCGAGGTGTGCCCGATGTTGGACTTCACGGAACCGATCCCGCAGAAGCCTTTGTCTGGCGTGTGGCGCCGAAACGCTCGGCTGAGCGCGCGCACCTCGATCGGGTCACCCACGGGCGTGGCGGTGCCGTGCGCCTCCAGGTAAGAGACCGAGCGCGCGTCGATGCCGGCCATGCGCTGTGCCAGCTCGACGACGCGGGCCTGGCCGTCTTCGTGGGGAGCGACGTAACTCTGGGTGACGCCGCCGTCGTTGTTCACGGCAGCGCCGCGGATCACGGCGTAGATGGGGCGCCGCTCGGCGACGGCGTCTTCCAGGCGCTGCAAGAGCACCGCGCCCACGCCGCAGGTGAAGACCGTGCCGCTCGCGTCTGCGTCGAACGAGCGCGTCGAGCCGTCGCGCGAGAACATGCCGCCGGGCGAGTAGCGATAGCCCCGCGCCTGCGGCAGCTGGATCGACGCGCCGCCGGCGAGCGCCGCGTCGGACTCGCCGCTCCAGATGCTGTGGCAAGCCTGCGCGACCGCGGCGAGCGAGGTCGAGCAGGCGCACTGCACCGTCATCGCGGGCCCGCGCAGGCCGAACAGGAACGCCGTCCGAGTGGCGATGTAGTCTCGATCGTTGACCAGCTGCGTCTCGTACACGTCGACGTCGCCGTTGCGCACGAACGTCTCCAGGTAGGCCCGGTCGGGCACGATGTTCGCCATCAGGTAGTTACCGCGCGTCCCGATCCCGAGGTACACCCCGACGTTGCCCGAGAAGCGCGCCGGATCGAGGCAGCCGTCCTCGAGCGCCTCCCAGGCGCACTCGAGCCAGAGCCGGTGCTGTGGATCCATCAGCGCCGCCTGTCGCGCGTTGCACCGGAAGAATCCATTGTCCCACTGCTCGACGTCGTCGAGGATGCCCGCCCGCGGCACGTAGTCTGGGTCTGCCTTCAGGCTGTCGTAGTCGATCTCGTTCTGTCGGAGCGTCGCCTCATCTAGCGTCGAGACGGTCTCCCGCGCGTTGATCAGGTTGTCCCAGAACGCTTCCACGTTGCGCGCGCCCGGAAACCGGGCCCCCATGCCGACGATGGCGATGGGCGTTGCTGTTCCTTCTCTCGGGGTCATCTTCGATGCCACCTAAAGCCACCTTCGTTGGGTGCCACCTGGCACTGCCAGGTTCGGCGATCGTAGTCTTTGCATGAACCGGGGCGACCACACCTGTGCGCAGATCTTTTTCGAAGGCCGCGTCGGGCGCGACTCCGACGCCCTCGGAGCCTCCGGAAACCAGTCACGGAGCGTCCCGTGGGCTTGGGGATGCCCGCGGGACAGATATCTGAGCGGCGGAGAACGAAACCCGTGAAGCCTCGCATCTTGCCCAGCGAGCCTCCGAAACGCCAGCGGTTGAGGCAATGATCCTCGTAGATTCGGTGGTTTAGCGCTCTCGAATCGGCGTTCATGTCAGTTGCCGGGCGCCCCTGTGACCCCGCGCCCTCGCGGGGTCGACGGGGAGGGGCCGCCCCGAGCGGAGGGGGCGGTCAGCTTGGCTCAGCGGCTGCCACCTTTGCGCCCACCTGCCCCGGCTTCGCCTTCGGCGCCGCCGAGCCGGGCGCCGGCTTCGTCAGGTGCGCCAGGGTGTAGCGCAGCAGGTCCCTCCCGAGGTGTGGGCGCGCTCCGGACTCCCGGAACATCACCCGATCCGCCGCCTTTCGCAGCACGTGCCCCCCGAGGAAGGCCGCGTCGCAAGCAGCGGCATAAAGCCGACCGTGATGCTTCACGAAATATCGCCGCCGCGCGGCGAACCAGTAGCCGGGCATGCGCTTCGTCTCGTCGCCCATGCCCGTCGCCAGGGAGCCAATGTGCTTCACTCCCGCACCCTCGACGAACGACACGTCGTAGCCGGCGTGGCGAATCCGCCGGCACAGGTCGATCTCTTCGAAGTAGAGGAAGAAGTCCTCGTCGAAGGTGCCGACTCGCGCGAACGCCGAGCTCCGGATCATCATGCTCGTGCCCGGCACCCAGTCGACGGGTGTCGTACGCCCAGGGGGCCCGAGCGGAACCCGGTGACGATCGAGCAACTTCGAGATGACCCCCAGGTTGGCGTTCGACTCGAATTCGCTGAACAGCGAAGGAAAGCGAAACGCGCTCACGAACGAGCCGTCGTCGTTGTGCACCGTGCTACCGGCGAGGCCGACCGACGGATTATCGTCCATGAAACGGACGAAGCGGTCGAGCGAGCCCGGCAGCGGCGACGCGTCGGAGTTGATGATGTACAGGTAGCGGGGCGGCGTCGGCCACGACATGGCCTCCTTCGCGCCGACGTTGACGCCGTAGCCGTACCCGCCGTTGTACCCAGACTGGAGGACCACGACGTTGGGCGTCCAGCCGAGCTCGCGCGCCGCTCGGCTCAAGCGCTCGAACGAATCATCGGGCGAGTCGTTGTCGACGACGATGACCTTCGAGTCTCCCAGCCTCCCGAGCTCGACCAGCAGTGCCTGGACGGATTGGATGGCGGCTTCCGCGGTTCGGTAATTGACGACGATGGCTACGACATTCATAGGCAAGGCTGGGGATCTCGCTTTACGGCGTAGACTCTTGCCCAGGGAAGTGGGGTCGCGCAACGCGCTTTCCGCTCCGGGGCCATGGCGAGGCCTGCTCGCGTTACCCGACAGAGCCCGGGGCGACCGTCGCGGGCTCGCCGACCGGTGCCGGCTCGCGCTGATGGGTAGCTCGGGGGGCCTGCACAGCCGCGACCCGGCGCGCCTGAACCACACACGCTCGAATCACCCCGGCCGCGTCGTGCGGAAGGGGCCGTCTCAAGGCGTGTGGCTGGCAACCGTCCAGCTCTCGCTGGAGGCCAGTGGCATCGTCAGGAGTTTCGATCGGGTGGCACGCCGGGGCGCTGGCGCTCGTCTTGATACAGTTTGCTTGCGCTGCAAATCACGGCTCGGTCGACGCCGCGGCTCGAACGCCCTCTCAGCCGGCGGCCGGTGCAGCCCGGGAGAGCTCGGCGGAGGCTGAGCCGAGCCCGGCGGCACCGACGATCGCCGCTGCCAGCGCCGCTTGCGAGCGCCTCCACGCCGATCGACGGGTGCCCTCGAGCTGCACTACCGATTACGTCGACGACGTCCCGTCCATCATCGTCGGCTTCCCGAACGCCGATGACGCCGAGAAGTGGATGCAGCCCTTCTACGAGCAGGTTGGCGGCCCCTTCTGCGATGCCGCCAACCGACACGGACGCGAAGCTCGGATCTATCTCACGATCGGCGCGGGCGAAGCGCAGCGTGCTCGAAGGTACAGCTGCGAGTTCGGAAAATGGGGCGACTGGTTCGAGACGGGACCCGCGAACGCACCGGCGAGCGAGCGCGCATCGGCGAGCGAGCCCGCACCGGCGAGCGAGCCCGCGGCTCCCGTCGAGACCATCGCCGAGGCCGTTCGAGCCTGCAACGCCGTCCAGGCGGACCGGTCCATCCCCGTCAGCTGCAGCACGCGCTACGTGAACGGGCTGCCCTCGATGATCGTCGGCTTCGGCACGCGCGCCGACGTCGACACCTACTTGCAGCAGATCGCGGGGCAGATCGCCGGCCCCTTCTGCGATGCCGCGAACCGCCTCGGTCGCCGCGCGTCTCTGTACGTTACCGTCGCCGAGTCTCGGGCCCGACACTTCGACTGCGCACGGCAAGAGTGGGGCGAATGGTTCGAGCTCCCCGGGCAGGAAGAGTCTGCCCCGACTTTGATCCCGGGCTGAGGGATCCAGTGCCCGGTGCGAGCACGCTCGCCGCGGCATGCCTGTCAAGACTGGGCCCGACGCGACGCGCCTCAAAAATTTGTGCGCTCAAATTTGAGAGCTGCGTCGCGCCGGGCCCAATTGGCGACGCGCCGCGCCCGGGCATCATCGCGATTCCGTGACCTCCCCGCCGAGCGGCCAACGCGCCTCCGCAGCCCGGCCAGCACGCGGCGTCGTTCCATGGCACCATGAGGAGCATTCGGGAGGGCATCGGCAAAGGTGCACGGCGTTCCGTCAGCAGAGGCATTCATGCAGCAGGTCACGGCGTGCTGAAGCTCGAAGGGCGCGAGTTCTTCCGCAGCGAGGCGCAATGCGTGAGCGTCGAGCCCCGCTCGCCGCAGCCGGCCTTTCCAATGCACGATCACGATTTCTGCGAGATCGTCATCGTCGCGTCCGGCAACGGCTGGCACGTGCTCAACGGCGAGCCGCACCTGCTGTCGTGCGGAGAGTTGCTGTACCTCGGCCCCGGCGATCGGCACGCCTTCGAGCAGGTCCAGGACCTGTACCTCACCAACGTGATCTATCGCCCGAGCGGCTCGCTCTCCGATCCCGAGCGGCTTCTTCCCTTCCTGCATCCGAGCGAACTTCGGCCGAGCGCCGGCGCGACGGGCGAGCCCCGCTACTGGCAGGTCTCCGAGGCGGCGCTGCGAGCGCTCGGGCCTCTGCTCGCTGCGTTGAATGACGAATCGCGGCGCAGCGACGAGGCCTCGAGTCTGATGGCTGAGTCGCTCCTCGGGCAGCTCGTCGTCACGCTCTGGCGCGAGCGCTACGCGATCGACGGGCACGGCTTGTCGGACGACGGGCGTCTGGCACAGGTGCTGAAGTTCCTTCGCCAGAACTGCACCCAGCCCATCGATCTCGACGAGCTGGCGCGGCGCTACGGCTACTCGACGCGCAACTTGCGACGCGTCTTCCGCGAGGCCACCGCGACGACGCCGCACGATTACCTGGTGAAGTTGCGGCTCTGCCGCGCCATCCGCGCGCTCGGCACGAGCGACGACAGCATCACGGACGTGGCCCTGGCGTCGGGTTTCAGCGATGGTAACTACTTCTCGTATGCCTTCAGAAAGCTGACGGGTATGTCGCCGAGCCGCTATCGGCGAGAGGTAGGAGCAGTGCGTCGGAAAGACGACGCGGCGGCGCTGGCTTAGCGCGCTGTGTCATGGTGACCGCGCGCTGGGCGCCGGCCTTCGTTTTCCGGCAAACGGCCCACGGATCTTTGTCCGGATTGCGAAGGCCCGCAGCGGCGCGCCAGCGGCACGATCGACTCGCATGGGCGACGTACGAAGCTGCGCGGCGATCGATCTCGGGGCGAGCAGCGGGCGCGTCGCCGTGGTCGACTGGGACGGGGAGCGGCTCGCGTTGCGCGAGGCACGGCGCTTCGCCACCCCCCGGCGGCGTGACACGGCGACGGGCTACGAGTGCTGGAACGTCGACGCGATCGAGGGCGAGATCCGCGCGGGGCTAGCCTCTGCCCTGGCCGCCGGGCGCCTCGACAGCATGGGCGTCGATGGCTGGGGTGTCGACTATGTCTTGCTCGACGCGGAGCGTCGCCCCATCGGCCCTGCGGTGTCGTATCGCGACGAGCGGACGCTCGGAACGATGGCAGAGGTGCTGTCGCGCATGCCCTCCGACGAGATCTATCGGCGCACGGGCATCCAGTTCCTGCCCTTCAACACCCTGTATCAGCTGGCGGCGACGGCCGCTCGGCACCCGAGCTGGCTCGAGCGCGCGCGACATCTGTTGCTCCTGCCAGACTACTTTCACTTTCGGCTGAGCGGCGTCATCGCCAACGAGTACACCAACGCGACCACGACGCAGCTCTTCGGTCTCGCCAGCCACGACTGGGACGACGAGCTCCTGGGGCTCGCGGGCATCTCGCGACAGCTGGTGACCGAGCCGACGCCGCCGGGCACTCTGCTCGGTGAGGCGACGCTCGATGGCGGACGTCGGGTGAGCGTCGCGGCGCCTGCGACGCATGACACGGGCTCCGCCGTCGCGGCGATCCCGCTCGCGCCCGGCGAGGCGTTCCTGATCTCCGGCACCTGGTCGCTGATGGGGGTGGAGAGCGAGCGGCCGCTGGCGGGCGACGTCGCGCGGCGCCTGGGCTTCACCAACGAGGGCGGTGCGGAGCGGCGCTACCGCGTCCTGAAGAACATCGCGGGGCTGTGGCTCCTGCAGCGTGTCGCGCAGGAGCTCGATAGGCCCGAGGCGGAGCTCGCGCTCGCCGCCGAGGGCTCTGCCCCCTGGCGTTCGCTCGTCGACCCCGATGACGCGCGCTTCCTGAATCCGTCGTCGATGGTCGGCGCGATCCGCGCCTTCTGCGCCGAGACGGCGCAGCCCGAGCCCACCGGCCCGGGCGAGCTCGCGCGCGCGGTGCTCGACAGCCTCGCGCTGGCGTACCGCCGCGTGAAGGCTGAGCTCGCGCACCTGCTCGAGCGCCCGCTCACCCGGCTCTGGGTGGTGGGCGGCGGCGGCCACAACGCGCTGCTCAATCAGCTCACGGCCGACGCCTGCGAGCTGCCGCTCGCGGTGGGCGCTGCCGAGAGCTCGTTGCTCGGCAACGCGGGCGTGCAGCTGATCGCGCTCGGTGCGTTCCGCTCGCTCGCCGAGGCGCGCGCGGCCGTGCAGCGCTCGTTCCCGAGCCGCGAGCTAGAGCCGCGCGGGGTCGTGCCCGAGGCCGTGCTCGAGCGCTTCGCGCGCGTCAGCGCCCGCCCCACGCTCACCCGGGCGAGGGCCGCCACGGATTCGAGCCGAGCGTCGAACGACTCGCCCTCTTGAAAGGCCACCTCATGCAACACCAACCCTCCATCGAACGCGCTCACCAGCTGGCTCGCGAGGCTTATGCCGCCGTCGGCGTCGACGTCGACGCGGCGATCGCCCGCCTCGATCGCATCCCGATCTCGCTGCACTGCTGGCAGGGCGACGACGTGCGCGGCTTCGAGAACCCGGATGGGCCCTTGACGGGCGGCATCCAGAGCACCGGAAATTATCCCGGCCGCGCCCGCACGCCCGACGAGCTGCGCGCCGACGCAGAGCTGGCCATGGCGCAGATCCCCGGGCCCAAGCGCTTCAACCTCCACGCGATCTATCTCGACACCGATCGCCGCGTGGAGCGCAACGAGATCCGCCCCGACCACTTTCAGCGCTGGGTCGACTGGGCGAAGGCGCGCGGCATCGGGCTCGACTTCAACCCGAGCTGCTTCTCGCACGCGCTCAGCGAGGGCAACCAGACCCTGAGCCACCCCGACCCGGGCGTCCGCCGCTTCTGGGTCGAGCACTGCAGGGCCTGCCGCACCATCAGCGCCCACTTCGGGCGCTCGCTCGGCACGCCCTCCGTGATGAACCTCTGGGTCCCCGACGGCTCGAAGGATCAGCCGCTCGATCGCTTCGGGCCGCGGCAGCGCTTGATCGAGTCGCTCGACGAGGTGCTGGCGACGACCATCCCGCGCGAGCACCACCGCGACGCCGTCGAGGGCAAGCTGTTCGGCATCGGCGCCGAGGCGTACACCGTCGGCTCGCACGAGCTCTATCTCGGCTATGCCATCAGCCGGAAGATCATGCTGTGCCTGGACGCGGGCCATTTTCACCCGACGGAGATCGTCTCTGACAAGCTGTCGGCTGTGCTGCCTTTCGTGGACGAGCTGCTCTTGCACGTGACGCGCCCCGTGCGCTGGGACAGCGATCACGTGGTGCTGCTCGACGACGAGACCCAGGCCATCGCCAACGAGCTGGTGCGGGGCCGAGTGCTCGACCGCGTGCACATCGGTCTCGATTTTTTCGATGCCAGCATCAATCGCGTGGCGGCCTGGGTGATCGGCACCCGCAACATGCGCAAGGCTCTGCTGCGCAGCCTGCTCGAGCCGTCGGCCGCCATCGCCGACGCCGAGGCGCGCGGCGACACCACCGCGCGCCTCGCGTGGTTCGAAGAGCAGAAGTCGATGCCCTGGGGCGCCGTCTGGGATTATTATTGCGAGAGCCGCGGCGTCCCGGTCGGGCTCGGGTGGCTCGATCGCGTCCGGGCCTACGAGCGCGACATCGCGCGGCGGCGGGCCGCGTGAGCCGCCAAAAAGGGCGAGCCCGAGCGGGGTCTGGAGAGCGATCATGAGCGAGCGAAAGCAGAGAAGGCAATTCCTGGCGGCGGGGCTCCGCGGCGGGCTGCTCGCGGCGGCGTTGCTCGGTTCCGGTCTGCTCGGCTCCGCCCTGCTGTCCTGCAAACAGGGGGGCAGCTCGGAGGCCAACGACCAGGCAGGCGGCCACCCAGAAGCCAAAGGCGTGCGGGTGGCCCTGGTCGTGAAGAACCTCGGCAACGGGTTCTTCGAGGCAGCACACCAGGGTGGGCTCGAGGCGGCCAAGGAGCTCGGCGGCGTGGAGGTGATCTACACGGGGCCGACCACGCCGACGGCAGAAGGCCAGATCGAGATCGTCGGCACGCTGATCGCGCAGAAGGTCGATGCCATCGTCATCTCCGCGAACGATCCCGACGCGCTGCTGCCGATCGCGAAGCGAGCGATGAGCCGCGGCATCACCGTGCTCTCGTTCGACTCCGGCCTCGCCCCGCCGGGCCGCGCCTTTCAGATCGACGCCTCCAGCCCCGAGCTGATCGGGCAGAAGCAGATCGAGATGGTGCGGGCCACGCTGGGGGGCAAGGGTGAGGTGGCCATCCTCAGCGCCACCGCTCAGGCCACCAACCAGAACACCTGGATCGGCGTGATGAAGGCCGCGCTGGCGAAGCCGGAGTATGCCGGGCTCGCGCTGGTCGACGTTGCCTATGGCGACGACCAGTCCGACAAGAGCTACCGCGAGGCGATCGGGCTCTTGCGAAAGCACCCGAACCTGAAGGCGATCATCGCGCCCACCACCGTCGGCATCACCGCCGCGGCGAAGGCCGTGACGGATCAGGGGCTCGTCGGCAAGGTGTTCGTCACGGGCCTCGGGCTGCCTTCGGAGATGGCCGGGCACGTGCACTCGGGCGCGGTCGACCGCTTCGCGATCTGGAACCCGATCGACCTCGGCTACACCGCGGTCTACGCGGCGCACCAGGTGGTGACCGGGAAGGCGAGCGGCAAACCCGGCACCAGCGTGGTGGTCGGGCGCATGGGCACCCTGCAGATCGGCTCGAACGGCGACGCGGCCATGGCCCAGCCGTTCGAGTTCGACAAGTCGAACGTGGATCAGTTTGCGAAGCTCTTCTGAACCACCCGCGCCGTTGTCCCCCGCTGCGCTGTCGTCCCCCGCTGCGCTGTCCCTGACCGGGATAGAGAAGCGCTTCGGCGGCGTGCAGGCGCTCGCGGGCGTGGCCCTCGAGATCCGCGCCGGCCAGGTGCTGGCGCTGCTGGGCGAGAACGGCGCGGGCAAGTCCACGGCCGTCAAGATCATGACGGGCGTGCATCGTCCCGACGCCGGCCAGGTGCGGATCGCGGGCGAGGTGGCGGAGCTCGCGAGCCCCGAGGTCGCGCGGCAACGCGGCGTCGCGGCGGTGTATCAGGATGCGCTCTCGTTCGACGACCTGTCCGTCGCCGAGAACCTGTTCATGGGTCACCTCATCACGCGCAGGAGCGGCTGGGCGCCGCGCCGAGGGGGCTGGCTCGACTGGAAGGCGATGCGCTCGCGCGCCGCGGCCGTGCTCCAGAGCCTCGAGGCGGAGATCGATCTGGATACCCCGCTCGGCGCGCTGAGCGTGGCGCAGAAGCACCGCGTCTCGATCGCCCGAGCGCTCACGCACGACGCGCGCGTGCTGATCCTCGACGAGCCCACGGCGGCGCTGTCGAGCCGCGAGGTCGACGATCTGTTTCGCATCGTGCGGCGCCTGGCGGCAGGCGGCACCGCGCTCCTGTTCATCTCGCACAAGCTCGACGAGGTCTTCAGCATCGCCGACCGCTACACGGTGTTCCGTGACGGGCGGCACGTGGTCGATGGCCTCATCGCCGAGGCCGACGAGGCGTCGCTCGTGCGGGCGATGGTCGGCAGGGCGATCACTCAGGTGTTTCCCAAGGCGACGGTGGAGATCGGCGCGCCGTTGCTCGAAGTGCGCGAGCTCGGCAACGACGTCGAGTTCGATGGCGTCTCGTTCACCTTGAATCGCGGCGAGGTGCTCGGGTTCTACGGGCTGGTCGGGGCGGGGCGAACGGAGCTGATGGAAGCCCTGTTCGGCCTCACGCGGCCGACCCGCGGCGAAGCGGCGATCGACGGCAGGGCGATCGGTCGCTCGCCGGGCGAGTCCATCGAGCACGGCCTCGTGCTGGTGCCGGAAGACCGGCAGCGAAATGGCGCGTTCGCGGCGCTGTCGATCCGCGAGAACGTGGCGCTGCCTTCGTTGCGACGCCTCGGGCGCGGCCCATTCCTCGACGAGCAGGCCGAAGAGCGCCTCGCTCGGCAAGTGGTCGAGCGCCTCGCCATCAAGCACGCGAGCCTCTCGCAGAGCCTGAGCGAGCTCTCGGGCGGCAACCAGCAGAAGGTCGTGATCGGCAAGTGGCTCGCGACCGATCCGCGGGTGGTCATCCTCGACGAGCCGACGCAGGGGATCGACGTCGGGGCCAAGGCCGCCGTGCACACCTTCATCGGCGAGCTCGTCGCGCGCGGCGTCGGCGTGATCCTGGTCAGCTCCGAGCTACAGGAGGTGATGGGCGTCGCCGACCGCATCGCGGTCATGCGCGAGGGGCGCCTGGTGCGGCTCATCGATCGCCCCGATTTCGACGCGAAGGTGATCGCCGCATCGGCGCTGGGGGCCGGCCATGAAAGCACGGCGCTGGGCGCCGCCCGTGGAGAGGCTGCGCTCGGCGCGGGCGCTCCTCACCCGACGGAGAAGGAAGATGCAGCTTCTCGCGCGTCGTGACGCCACCCTGGCGCTGATCATCGCGGCCCTCGTGGCGGCGATCGTCTGGCGAGCGCCCGTGTTCGCGAGCGCTGGCAACCTCGACACCGTGCTCAACGACGGCGCCATCCTCACGATCATGGCCCTGGCGCAGATGCACGCGCTGGTCACGCGGGGCGTCGACCTGTCGGTGGGCGCGGTGATGGCGCTCTCGGGCATGCTCGCGGCGCTGCTCTCCCGCGCCCATCCGGAGCTGCCGGCGCTGCTCGCGATGGGCGTCGCCGCGGGCTCGGGTCTGCTGCTCGGCGCGGCCAACGGCGCGCTGATCGCCGGCCTCGCGATGCCGCCGATCGTGGTGACGCTCGGCACCATGAGCGTCTATCGCGGCCTCGTGTTCGTGATCAGCGGCGGCGCCTGGGTCAACGCGCACGAGCTCGGCGCGGGCTTCCTCCGTTTCCCGCACGAGCGCCTGCTCGGGCTCACCTGGCTCACCTGGATCGGGGTGCTCGTCGTGGCCGTGTGCTATCTCTCGCTGCACCACCGCCGCGCGGGGCGCGAGCTGTATGCGCTCGGCGGCAACCCGGCGGCGGCTCGCTACCTGGGCATCGATGTCGCCCGGCGTGAGCTCGGGGTCTACTCCATCACGGGCGCGCTCGCGGGCCTATGCGGTTACCTGTGGGTCGCGCGCTACGCCGTGGCCTACACCGAGACGGCGCTCGGCTTCGAGATGCAGACCATCGCCGCATGCGTCATAGGCGGAGTCAGCATTCGCGGGGGGCGTGGCGGGGTGGTGGGCTGCCTGCTCGGCGCCACGTTCCTGGTCGTCCTCTTCAACGCGCTGCCCGTCATCGACGTCTCTCCCTTCTGGCAGATGGCGATCTCGGGGGCGACGATCCTGGTGGCCGTGGCGCTCAACGCCCGCGGCGAACGCCGGCGCAGCCCGTCGGGCCGCGCGGGCAGAACCAGCATCGCTCGGGGCGCTCCGACGGCCGCGGCGGGGGCGAAGGCGACATGATCGCTGCGGAAGACGAGGCGAAGGGCAGGGTGCAAGCGGAGAGCATGGTGCCGCCTGCCAAGAGCGAGCAACCCGCCCGCGCCGAGGCGTCGCGCGCTCGAGCGGGGCTCTTCGGGCGCTGGGAGGTCGTGCTCGTGCTCTTGCTCGTCGCGGTGTGCGCAGGCAACACCTGGGCGTCACCTTATTTCCTCGACGCGCAGAACCTGCTCGACAGCACCCAGAGCTTCTCCGAGAAGGCGCTCATGGCGCTCGGCATGGCGCTCATCATCATCGGGCGTGACATCGACCTCTCGGTCGCTGCCATCGTCGCCCTGTGCGGCACCGCCATCGGCTGGCTCGCCACGCAGGGCGTCGGCACGGCGGGCCTGGTCGTCGCGAGCGTGGCCTCGGGAACGGTGCTCGGCATGTTCAACGGAGCGCTGGTCGCACGGCTCGGCTTGCCGGCGATCGTGGTCACGATCGGCACGATGTCGCTGTTTCGAGGCATCTCGTTCGTAGCGCTCGGCGACGGTGCCTACACCGCGTTCCCCGAAGGTTTCGACGCGCTCGGGCAGGGTTACCTCTTCGGCGTGATCCCCCACGAGCTCCTGGTGCTGGTCGTGTTTGCGGCCGCGTTCTACGTGCTGCTCCACCACACGCGCATCGGCCGCCGCCTGTACGCCTACGGCCAAAACCCGGACGCCGCGCGCTACAGCGGCATCGCCGTCGAGGCGCATCGCTTCTGGTTTTTTACCCTGAACGGCAGCATGTCCGGGCTCGCCGCTGCCCTCCTCACCTCGCGCATCGGGGCCGCGCGCCCGAACATGGCGAGCGGTTGGGATCTCGAGGTCATCGCCATCGTCGTGCTCGGCGGAGTTGGCATCGGCGGGGGCAGCGGCAGGATGAGCGGCGTCATCCTCGCCGTCTTCGTGATGGGCCTTCTGACGTTTGGCCTGGGCCTCAGCAACGTGCCCGGCATCATTCTCAACATCATCGTCGGGGCGCTGCTCGTCGCGAGCGTGGCGCTCCCTGCCGTTCTGAAGAAAGTCGCGAGCCATCGTGATGGCGCTCGCTCGTAAAAGGAATACCGCATGAACACCGAAACTGAGCTCCGCTCTATCACTGAGCTTCGCTATCTCGAAGACCGCTGGGACGACGCCATCGCCCGCGACCTGGACGAGGTGGAGCGCCTCCGTTACCGCTCGAACCTGCTCGGCGCGGACCTGCGCATCACGAACTTCGGTGGCGGCAACACCAGCGCCAAGGTCACCCTGGCGGACCCGCTCGATGGCACGCCGCAGGAGGTGTTGTGGATCAAGGGAAGCGGCGGCGATCTCGGCAGCATGAAGCGCCAGGGCCTGGCCTCGCTCTACCTGAAGAAGCTGCACGCGCTGCGCACCCGTTATCGCGGCGCCGCCTTCGAGGACGAGATGGTGGAGCTCTACCCGCTCTGCACCTTCGCCAATAACCCCGTCGCCACCTCGATCGACACGCCGCTCCACGGATTCTTGCCCTTCGCCCACGTCGATCACCTCCACCCCGACTGGGGCATCGCGCTGGCCGCTGCGGCCAACGGCCGCGAGGTGATGGAAGAGCTCAACAGCCGCTTCGGCCATCACTTCATCTGGCTGCCCTGGCGCCGGCCGGGCTTCGAGCTCGCGATGTTGATGCGCAACGCCGTCGAGTCGGCGCCGGGCTGCGACGGCATCGTGCTCGCGGGCCACGGCGTGTTCACCTGGGGCGACACCGCGCGCGAATGCTACCGCCGTTCGCTGGCCGCGATCGACCACCTCGGGCAGGTCGTGCTGTCTCGCGTCGAGCAGAAGGGGCGCGCGCTGTTCGGAGGCACCCGCGCGGAAGCCGCCCCCGATCGGCGCGCCCGCGCCATCGACATCTTGCCGTTCGTGCGCGGCCGCGTCTCCGCCAAGAACCGCCAGATCGCCCACCACTCCGACGCACCCGAGGTGCTGCGCTTCGTGGGTTCGCGCGACGCCGAGGCGCTGGCCCGGCTCGGCACGAGCTGCCCCGACCATTTCATCCGCACCAAGATCCGCCCCCTGTACGTGAACTGGGACCCGAGCCAGCCGATCGCCGAGCTGCGCCCCCGCTTCGAGGGCGCCCTCGCCAAGTACCGCGAGGAGTACCGCGCGTATTACCAGGCGAACGCGCAGCCCTCGTCGCCGGCGCTGCGCGACGACAACCCGAGCGTGGTGCTCATCCCCGGCGTCGGCATGCTCACCTTCGGCAAGACCAAGAGCGAGGCCCGCATCGTCTCCGAGTTCTACATCAACGCCATCCACGTCATGGAGGGCGCGACCGCCCTCGGCACGGGCAAGCCCCCGCGCGACCTGCCCCAGGCGGGCCTCTCGGCTCCGGCCGAGGCCTTCGCCGTCCACGACAACTACGTCGCGCTACCGCTCGCGGAGGCCTTCGGCATCGAGTACTGGCAGCTGGAGGAGGCCAAG
>Ga0247763_1000585_pt1 | contig 21845 bp, 22 predicted proteins | sample UWRJL141409B4_FD_179926 | JGI IMG/M metagenome (GOLD analysis project Ga0247763, IMG submission 179926) | Plant litter microbial communities from Arlington Agricultural Research Station in Wisconsin, United States - UWRJ-L141-409B-4 | ecosystem: Environmental > Terrestrial > Plant litter >...
GACTCCATTCCAATACAGTGACTGATTCTTGCAGAAGGGAAAAACCCCCTGCGAGCGCCAACTACCTACAGCGGCTTTTATGCGTGTGCTGACCTATTGCGTCACTGCTGCCCCCGGCGCTGCGCAGACGCTGCGGCGGGGTTTCGCCGGCCACATTACAACTCCCCACTTTTACACCAAAACTCACCCCTTGCCAAGTTAAAAAACCCTACCCAAACATTACGTAATGAACATGATAAAATTATTTTGATAGTAAAAATGGTAAAACTATATCATATATTTTTTTTGTAATTAGATAATCTTCTTTCACGAAATAAAAAATATTTTAATAATTCGTTTCATTTTTAAAACTATTTTTTCTTGGTAAAATATTAATTACCGATGCTATGTTAAAATATTACGTAATCGGAAAAGAGTTTCTGAAATTATAATTATTTAAGTATTATGTATAAATTTTTCGAAAATACAAAATTTTATTTTGTATTTAATTTCGCTTGATTACATAATAGGGCCAAATTTTGGAAAAGCAACTAACTATTCCCCGAGCAACGCCTGAGCAACGCCTGAGCAAGGTGCTAGAGGTGGTGCGGGTGACTGGGGTTGGTGAGGGCAACTTTAAGGTAAAACAACAGCTACAGCTTAGGCTCATTTTCATAGATAGACTTGACGGAAATGCGGGGAAGTCTTGATCAATAGATTTACTGTCTGACTGTGTGGCTGGCTGGCTGGTTGGGAGAGGGGGGAAATAAGCTCGGGGAGATTGATAACGCCGTAAAGCGGCCTGTGATACAACATGCTGAGGTGAAAAGCAACCACACGGGGGATTAGAATTTCGTAACTAACATAAACGGCCCAATAATCATTGAGAGAGAGATGCTCGGTGTGCATCCCCTCAATGCGGGTTCGGGTGTGTTGGAGCCCACGTGGTTCGTTGTTTGGCACGCCGTGTCGGGTCAGCTTCAGTTATGGTTGTTCGCCACGACACATAATGTTGTAATCTTGGGGGGGTGAGTGTGATGAAAAGATAAAAAGTCTGCTCCCCCGCAAAGAGGTGGAGGGATGAATCTGATTTTGCTGTAGTCGAGCTCTTCTTCATCAATCAGTCAGTCAGGTGCAGCGAATCTAAACATTATACCTACCTACCTTACTTATTTACTAGCCTTAGTCTCCTTTTACTTGGCAAGATGAGATTCTTCACCATCGTTGCAACTCTTGCTGGTTTAGTTTCTGCCCTGCCAGAGCCGGTTCCCAAAGCGGCGGGAGCAGCAGCAGCAGCAGCAGCAGAGGCTGAGGTTCCTGCTCATGCAATTTTGGTAAGATGGGCGTTTCCACACGGAGACTATATGAATGGTTGACTGACATGAGTTATAAATCACAGGGAAAGAGATATTGCAACGTCAGTAAGTTTAGACTTTTTTTTCTCTCTCTGGCCAGACCATACCATACCTCAGCTCAGCTCCGAGTGTCTATTGCGAACAGGAATAACTAATAATCTTTGGCATCCAGACTGCGTAACTTATTGCTGCCAGCAAGTTGGTTGTAACGGCTCCCTGCATTGTTCGGCGTCCTATGTAAGTCTCCCTTGCTCCAGCCACACCACATGACTTGACTGTGCTGCTTGCTTGTCAATTCAAGACTGATTCTAACACTTCTGGTATTACAGTGCTATACCAATGCCGGAGGATACTCGTGGTGCGAGTGCAAGTGTCAATATAACTAAGGTAGAAAGGTTGAATAGGCTTTGTTGTGCTCGACTCGGATGTGGGGGGAAGGCTTCTTGCTTTCTTTCTTTGGTCTGAACAGCAAGAGGGTAAATCTCAGCGAGCAAGCCTGGTTAATTCAGTTGGTCAGAGTGTCATACTAATAATATGCCATGTGGTGTATGCGAAATGTGAATGTGAAAGTCGGCGGTTCAAGCCCGCCACTGGGCAGTTGCTTGTTTTTTTTTCTGCGTGCCAGAACTCTCTCTGTAAACAGGGTCGTGTCCCTGACTTTTTGTTGGGATGGGTCAGTGGATCTTGAAAATGATGGACAATTCGGATTTAACAACCCAGCTGCATGCACTGCTAAATTTGGAGATACACTTGTCAGTTGATGCCTTCTTCACCTTGTCAAGGTGCGTATTATTATGGTACTACTTTCCACTGGGGTTCTGTTATACGGTTTCTGCTTATTCTCTTTCCTAATAGTAGAGCTACTTCTGCGTCTTGCAATCCCAAATGGCACACCCCTTGTACAGAACCGCATTTCCATCATTCTGCACCACCAAACACACATTCTCATTACACGCCGTGTTGGTTTGCCAGACGCAGTTGTCCGAATTGTCACTACAATATTGAACCAAAATACATCAATGTAAGCCTCTCTGTTTATCGCCGGATTCTTCATCATACCCAAGGGAGAAAAAAAAAAAAAAGGCCAGAAAGGGGGTCAAAAGACATACTAAAGAGCGAGATTCCCATCCTCTTGCATTTTAAGACCCTTGATGTCGCTGCGCTGCTTGGTCGTGTTTTGAAAGCGCAGCTGTCCGCCCCAGTAGACGGCGACTTTGCCGTCGCCCTGCATCTTGAACTCGACGGACTTGTCGCTGCTCCAGAGGCTGTTTCCGGGGTAGAGCCATTCGCCGGGTCCGAGACAGCTGTGCTGCATGATTGTGATTGGGGGGGGAGGGAAGTATGTTGTAGTGGGAAGTATTGTATTGGTTATCTGTAGGGTAGTGAGTTCAGGGGAAGGAAGGGATCATTTATACTTGAAAATCGCATGCATTGTGTCTTCATTGGAGGTCAATAGAAACACGCCTAGCTCAAAGCATCCGCGTGAAAATAAATCATACCAACGATAATGGGAATCTTTGCGGAATAGAATCTTGGTGAATCGGATTGTTGTTGTAACCCCAGAGGTTTGGCGTAGGTGCTCACACCCTCAGAAGAGTAACACAGACCCCATGATTCCTCATCCCATTGGGGCTTCCCTCCGGACCGTAAAAAGAAAATCCTACGGGATTGTGGACCGCTGGATCTGTGTGTGTGTGTGTCTCTCTCTCTCTCTCTCTCTGTGTGTGTGTGTGTGTGTGTGTGGATGGTCGGATCGGAATCTGTGCTACCAGATACACCCGCAGTCGTACAAGTTCCGATCCAAGGAAGCACGTGTGTGTCCCCCGAAACTCAGGGGGTAGGTATTGTGCACAGTGAGAAGAATAGTTTACGAGATACGCCACTTCAGAGTTGAGATCGATATTGTAGAAATCAATTTTCGCACGCCTGAGAGCAAATATGTTTCGACATAGAGTTTCACTGTATAGACTATTATTTGATCGGGTTTCAAGGTTTGCATCATCATCTGCACAGAAAAATCAAGTACCTATTGAAAGGTGAAGAAGAAGCGAGATGGAAATGCGGAATTTGCACCTGCCCTGACTGGACACGGGGAAACGTACCCAGGGTAGGGAACGGCATGCGCCCGCATGCAGTCAACATAGTACAGTCCGAGTTCATCAAACCAAAGAAAGACCCGACATAGTGACGGCTCTGACGTAGTGGGGCAGTAGACAAAAGTTTCTTTTCTTTTTTTTTTCTCTCGTTCCCTTTCCCCCGAAACCATCACCTTGAGGACTGACAAAGAAAGGGAGAGAACAAGGGAATTGACCAAGCCTTTGCAGCTCGTTCAACTAACCAACCAGCCAGGCAGCCACACAGAAACTTTAAGCTGAGGCGCGCCGAATGACATGACCCAAAATACAGCAAAAGTGAGTCAAAGGAATGGACAGAAAACGGAGTCGTACTGCTTCCATACATACCCAAAGTATCTCCCATTCAAGAGTCCATGCCCGTTCGTGATTGACCTTGGTGCCCACCTTCCATGGCTAGGTAGGGTTGATGCTCCCCTAGGTAAGCCTGTGTTTCCATTCCATCCCTCAGTAATAGCCATAGGGGCCACGCCGATATTTCCTAATCTCCCTCACCAAGTCGTAAAAGGCCTTTTCAACATTGTGCCCCGTTGAACCATCGGCTTCGAGGTATGGACACCCGATTGTCTCGGCCCAGGCGATGCCCTCTGCAGTAGTAACTTGTCGGGATTGACTGTCACCCCCAAACTCCGGGCAACCGTTGGCTACGACGACCATCGGAAACGAGTCCTTGTCCTTCTCCCTGAGGACTCGGTAAAAGAGTTCTAAAGCGTCGTCAAAGGACGCGCGGTCGGTGACACTGTAGAGGAGGAGAAAGCCATTACCAAGCCTCATATATGTATCCCTCATCGCCAAGTATTCCCATTGCACCATCGTATCGAGCAACTCAAGTCTGCAAGGCTCTTCATCGACCATACAGTTCTTGGTGTTATCACAATCTAGTTGGACGGTCTTCCATTCCTCTAAACGGTACTCCTTGGTTGCATGGGGCGCAAGAAACTTCATTTATGTCAGAAAGCTCCTTGAGAGAGGTAGGAACTACAATAGGTGAGGGGAGGAGGGTGTACCACACACACTTACCTGGAGGGCAAAAATTTCCTTGCCTGACCCCAGGCCCCCCACCGCGGCAACCGTGTACCATTGGAGAGCCTGGGATCTTTTGAGTTTGAGGCACTTATCTCTCACTTCGATGAGAGCTTTTATCCATTTATCATGGCGAGAGTCTAGGGGCAGTTGGACGATAAGTGTCTCTAAAGAAGTATTGACTTTGAAACCGTTACCCTCGACACCTGGGGTCGTGTTAATATTGCTTCGTATTTTCGCTGATGGTTAGGTAGGTAGCTAGGTAGGTAAGTATACTGCCTTCTCTTGCACTTACCGTACAAAACCTTGTCTGCTCTGTCAATCTCCTTGATGTCGCGTAGGTCTTCGCCGGGAATGATGCGGGTGATGCTCAGCTTGGCGTGTTTGACGTTGGCGCGCCGAGATTTATTTTTCGCCGGGTTGACATATAGGACGGCTTTTTCAAAAAGGTAGAGCTTGGCTAGAGGCTGAACGGGGTTATTAACACGGCCGCCGCATTAGAGACAAACACAAACTATACATCGGAAAAGATGTACTCACGTCGGGTCTTTCTCCCTCACCGCTCGTTATCGAGGCAATATCATCGAATAAAATCAACTTGCCATACTGCTGTGTGGTAAATTGAGCGGGCGAGTCTAACAATATCAGTAAGGCTGCCTCGGTATCACTGAGCTCTCGCTCTGTTTTGGCCGCGAGCGCCTCCTTAAGCACCTCCCCCACTACCTCTATTGCATCCTGAATGGACTGGCTACGGCTGTCCTCAGCAATTTCCTGTGATGCGCGTCAGCATGAAGAAAACTAAATGGGTGAGAGATCATAGAATGCCTACCTCCAAGAAAGCTTTGTATTTTTCCAAGCGTTGATATGGCATGGAAAGAACCGCAATGACATCCCCAATCACCTCTCGAAGCTCACTGGAGCTGGGCGAAAGGGCCTCCTTGAGAGCAATGGCGGCCAGCAAGGCCCTCTTTGCTTCTTTCTCGCCAGATATGAACAGAGCGTACGGCTTCTTGGCCCTTTCAGCCCAGTCCCGGAAGAGCCGAACCCAATCAGAGTCAAAGTGCCGATTGGGACGCAGTGTCAAGGTTTCTAGGTGTAGCAGGAATCGTCTCTGTGCATTAATGAGGTCGCGTGATTTCAACAGCAAATTGTCGGCAGCTTCCATATCGCCCGCGAGCACTATGCCGTGTGCCTTTCCTATTTCTTCTCGAAACTTGGCGAGACGTTCCCACCGGGCTACGTAGACTCTTTCCTCCCGAAGAAGCTCTTCAACGGCAAGCGTCTGTGAGGTTGGCGACCCCGCGGGGGGTTGGAGTTCGGGAAGGGAATCGAGATCCACAGATGTTATCCTGCCTATTGCCACGAGGCGGTCGAGAATCTGCTGGACCAATCTGATAACCTAGAGAAGGATCACGTCAGCCGCGCGCCTTTGATGGGATAATGTGAAGGCGTTTATCACCTTGACATGTCCCGTTGTATCATCATCCATCAGATCCGTCACGGTGAACAGGTCTTCTGTTGGTATGCCTTGGCGGGTGGCGCACGCTTGTATGAATTCGACAACAGCAAGCTTGTCGCCATTCGGGATGGATAGGAAACCTTGCCACCTCTCTGCCAGGGATGCATCTAACTGATTGTACAGCACTAGTAAGAGGTGCCCTTGCCGGAACACCGATATCAGTATGGACAGTGGATCTGACTTCTCGGGGGCGGCAGAGGAGCGGTGTCGAGCGATGATGGGCTTGAAAAAACATAGAGTGAGTTGTGACAGTTGGGTCTCCACTTGGATACATTCGTGAAAAATTGACTTTACATATACGCTGGTTGGAAGGACGGACAGATTGCCTGGTTCGCTGATGTAGTGCTGAGGGTTACTGATGTCGGTAGGATGCAAGGGTAAAGCGAGAACCGAGATTTCGGATATGTCGCTAAGGCTCATGCCCGAAAATATGGACCATCCATGGCTTCGAGCCACAGATGACCGCATTGAGAAGTCCATAGTGTCTCGTTTTATCCTACGGTAGACTCGAGAGGCTTTGAGATCCTTTTCAAAAGACAGCTCGAAGAGTGAGCGGCGATTGCGGGCCGGAGGAGGCCCGGCAGAACCATCGGGGACGTCCTGTGAGGCCGAGGACTGCCATGTTGCTCTCTGTCGGGGCTGGTTGACGAACGATGACGGGTTGGCATCGGCAGCAAGAAACAGCTGGGCCAGGGCCTGGTTGCTTTGGAGCAAGGCGTCCATATTCGACATTAACTGTCTTTGATGGTCTTCGGCGCGAACTTGAGAGTCACTCTGGAGAATACTGAGAATGCAGTTGATGGACAGCTTGAAGGCCTGGAGTCGTTCGCAGATGGTGGCCAATGCGCCTTTCTTGCGCACCCACTGCATCGACGACAATAGGCGAGCTCGAGACCCGGAGAGAGCGGGTGGAGGAAGGGTCTGAAGCAGGGCGTCCAATTCGGAGAAGACAAGGACGCCGTCGGTGAGGACAGCAAGGAGCTGGTCCACCTGTACCAGAGACGCATATTTGACGCGAGGGGCGCCGGAACCGCTAGAAAGGGTAGCCGCAAACTGCTCCAAGGCTGTAACGATGGTCTTGACGGCAAGAACCTCGGAGAGCACCTGGGTGGCCATCTTGGGGGCATCCTTGGTTGCCGTTACGAACGGGCCGAGGACTTTGATGGCTTCCGAAGCTGCCGTGATGATGCCCGCCACCGAGGCAATGGCGCCAATGGCCTCCATATGAACCGTGTCGGGATTTGCCCCGTCGAATTGGCAGAGCTGAGCGGAGGCAATTTGGACTGGAGCTGAAAGAGACGAAATGACGAAGTGGAGTTCCCGCTCGAGACCAAATGGTACAGCTGGCCCTAGCGCTGGTTGCGAAACCACCAAATAGCGTTCCTACGGCAGATTTCGACGAAGAAGAGGGAGAGAGCTGACATGTTGTCGAAACCGAAAAGCTGAAAGTTCACGGCTCGCTTGGCGCTAGACAATTCATGCCCAAAACCCAAGGCAGAAGCCGCTGTGAACTGCTTCCTCTTATCCGCATCCCTGCAGCCTCCGATAACCGTCCTGCACCTTCCCCGCACATTGCTCACTGAGCCAGAGCCTTCCTCTACAACGTCAAAGTTTCTTCAGCTGGTGGGAGCCGCTGAAGCAAAGGAGCCCTACGACATCTTATCTGCATGGAGAGGGTTCCAAGGCATTCATCCGCTACGGTACGCAATCTACCTATCATGAATTCATGTCGACATCTTTATCGCTGCTAAAAACAGGAATCCGGACAACGAGAATGTTCCCTCTCGATTTGTCCTTAATCAAGTACATCCTCTATTGGCGTTACCAGAAAATACCCCTCCTTGGTGCCATGAGGATGTTGTCGAGTAAACAACATCCCAATAGCCCTTGAGGTTTACTGCGGCGACCACCCCCCCCCCCCACAATAATACTGTCCTACCAGCTGCATTGAAATTTCCGTGTTTCCCATGCAAAACAGTACTTGGCCGATGCCATCGCCAGGACAAGGCGCCTTGGATCCGAGGCCCCGATCCAAGGCACCGTTGATTCAGGGCACCATCAATCCAACTCGCCGTCAATCCAAATCGCCGCGATTGCTTTGACGGCGCGCCGGCTTCAAATCGATTGGGCGGTGTGGATTGACGGCGAGTTGGATTAACGGCGTCCTTGGCCGGACTGCAGTGGACCGGCGTGGACACGGATCATGGAAATTTCAAGATTTTCCATACAAAAACAGCCTGCAGCAAGCCCAGCCGTCTGGCACTGTCAGGATGTGGGGGGGTGGTCGCGGCAGTAAACCTCAAAGAAAAAAAAGAGAAGGCATGGCAAAAGGCATTACTTGCCATTGCCATAATGAGAAAAAAAATATATTGTGTTGACAAGAGTGAGATTCGAACTCACGCCCTTTCGGACCACGGGGAGGTTGTCAAGGTTAAACCTTAACGTGGCGCCTTAGACCAACTCGGCCATCTTGCCTTGGTTGTTGGTTGTCTGACCCCGCCTTTCTTACTTAAGTAGGGGTGTACCACCCATTGCAGACCCCCCCTTTTTTTTCCCAACCCAGTTGGGACCCAACTCCAATTGCATCCGGCGCGTTGGTCAAGGTCATAATTTCCAATACTAGAAACGTGTTTCGAGGTGGCATAACTAATGGAATTCCGTGCCACTGAGGGAGCGCTATTCTAAAATCTGGCCTGACAAAGATGGAGAGAGATACCAGACAGAATGACTTCAACTATACACTCAAGGCTCCCTATCCCACAACCGTTAAGTCTGGGGATGATATTTCTGCTGGACGTTATATTTGCCGCAGTGACGGCAAGCTATCAACCCCTATGGTGAGGACTCTGGGCTGCTGGGTCGAAATCCTTGTCAAAGATCGGGGCTGGAGAAGATGGGATTAACCTGCTATCACGTCATCCGACCCTGTATAAAAATGGCTATACCATGGGTACGGAAAAGGTTAAGATTGACAATGGGCAATGGGTTTTTCCGAGGTGATATGGGAAATCCTATCAAGGATTCTGAACTGTGGGCCGCGGATTACGAAGGCTTCGGGACCGAGGGCACCGTACGGCGTGTTTGATCGAGCACCCCCTGCTCGTATCAAGTACAACTTTACCGTTGAGCAATATCAGGCTTCCATCCACCATTACGAATCCCAAGGCGCATTAGCTAAGGCAAGCCAAACTGCGGCTCTGCTGGACCAAGCGGTCACCTTCTTTGACCGAGATGAGCAGTTTTTTTTGGCAAAGTCTGCTTCGCCTCGGGATACACAAGGCGTACCAAAACGGACGCCAGACTCGACTAGGCCCTTGTCGCACCGATATCCGAAAACCGGATCGGAGGCAATCCGCTTCCCAGTTTGGACGACTGGCTTAGATGCCCCCCGTGACCGACGAGCAGCTGAAACCGCAGGGCCAGTCACTACATGACTGTATCGAGGGCGACAGAGTCGTGCATAAAGTCTCAGTATTCAAAAATGGGGCCTCAACGACCTATACGATAGGTTGTTTGTCCAAGACCAAGAATTTGATTGCGTGATCTCGGAGGAGAGGTATATATGTCTAAGGGGGATTCCGTGCCGTGCCGAAGCCTGTCAAAGTCTGCGGCCGAGGGAGTTTCGTCGTCAAAGCTGAGGTCAGGAGGGTTGGGAGGTTCGGCGACCGCCGTGACTCGGGAGCTATTGTCTGGGATGCACAAGGAAGGGTTATTAGGATGTTGTTTACTGGACAACATAGGTAGCCTCATGGCACCGAGGAAGGCTATTCTCTGGTAACGCCAATAGAGGGCATGTCCGGATCGTCGCAACATACTCTACATAAAACCGCCACGCCTCACTCAAGTTCAATCCAATCCAAATTGGAACTATCCGTATCCACCCGTCGCCTCCCTGTCATCATATTATCAATATGGGCGGGTCCAATAAGTCGGAACCTGGCCCTCTACCGTGCTGCTCGTCGTACTACATTCAATCCCATACGGCCCCACACCAATCTCACCCCATGCCGTGAAGAAAAATCCTCTGGTGATGACAAAGATCTGGGAGGCGCTGCACCCCCGCCTCTTGGGTGCGGTAGCGGGGGAGGAGGGTGAAAGTTGGTGTTGGCGAAAGCGAGCCAGGATTGTAACTGGGCTAGAACACCGCCATCTTCTGTGTTGCTGCTGCTACTAGGTGTGTCGTCGGAGAGCGGTGGTCGCAGGATTCGAGCTGTGATGGGGGATGATGTTGCTTTAATCGTTTCGACGAAACTTGGCGGCAACGCTTAGGATTGTATTTCCGACCGAGAAGGCGAATGTGGGGGGTTGAGTTGCCCGAGGCAGTGTAGACACCCTGAATACCATGTGTGTAGGGAGCGAAAGGCTGGGAGAAATCCGGCACCCACGATGGCAGCCCCTTTGGTGATCCGGATCCCACCGACGACTTCTAGGAGCAGGAGGGGGTTATCGCCCGTGATTACATTGACGCATGCCTCGTGGTATATTTCGGTCGCGGATTTTCCCCGGCTCTAGGTCGACTAATTTGTAATCAATGCTTTTGAAAATTCCGCTCTGAGCGAACACCATATCCCTAGGCTCGGTGGCATGCTGCCCGTGGTAGGCGAGAAGAAGTTTTGAGGCTGTCGGTGGTGGACTGTCTGTATCGCTGCTTTCAACTGGTCGGTGTTCGTCACGTCGGACCAAGCCCCCGGGCGTTTTCGTAAAGGAGAAAACGCCGTAGATGGGGTGTAGGCTGGAATAGTAACAACTGGGAATCGCCTCGGTCTGGAGATGTGTGGCTCGTTGAAAAAGCAGTGACAAGGAAGCCCCAGTCCATCGACTTGGTCACCCCATACGACTTTTGCCCTTTAGGCCATTGCTAACTCTTGAACGGTCCATATTCTGCTGAACCATGGTTGGTCAAAGAATCTCAAGGGCGTCGGCGGTGGCCATCCTTGGTATCCAAGGCATTTCATTGTCCTGGTCATACTTGTGCTTCTGGATATGTGATAAGAGCGGACCTATGTTGTGGATCAAGTGGTTAGACGGTCAAACTAGGTACCTAGGTAGGGTGATAAGCTGTGTACCAACTACACCATCTCTGAGCACACTTTTTTTTCTCACCTAAAAGCAGTCTCTCCATCGTGCTTAAGACTATCATAGACGCAAGGCCATCCTCTCTTGTCGTTCTTGCCAATACTCGGCCCTCAGCCTCCACACAACGAATTTGGAATTTTTCATCCCCCGCACCCAAGTAGATACTACCGCGACCACCCCTATTGCTGCGGTGACCATCTGGTGGTCGCGTTAAAGCCTCGGTGCGCGACGGTAATGCATTTTGGAGCGAAACCCGCGATGATCAAGGATGGTTGCCAAGCCATCAAATGAGGACCCCGGTGCTCGAATTTGATCACCGAGAAAGGGCGCATTCCGGGCTACCTATGCGGTAAGGCATTTGGACACGCGACCTGCCGCAATCGTCTTCTCGGAGATGGACTGCTACGAGTAACCTGGCTACCTCGGCCATTGACGTTGGGGGGGAAGAAGAAGACAAAACAATGAATCAGATATTGATGTAATCCGGGCAAGTCTGGTGATGCGCAATCTGGGTTGGGTTGGGCGGTTGCACAGTTTTTTGGACTTTCTGCATGCTTCCATGTCCTGGCCAAGACCATCGTCACTCTAGCCGAGGGGCTCGAGAGATGGATAGGGGTCAAACGGAGGTAAACGTATCGTAATTATCATTGAAGTTCTAGTATTACCGGCTCCGGTCCTCGGATGTATTAGCAAATAAGATATCTTTCCCGAGTTATCGCTTCAACACACCAGTGTCGTGTACCACGGCCCCCCCAACAACCGTCAACACGCTTGTCAAACTCTTGAGCTTCTCCTCCTCAACTTCAAACAAGTCATCACTCAATACCACCACATCGCCCAGCCTTCCCACCTCCAAAACCCCCAGCAGCTTTTCGTCTGGCCCACCCAAGAACCACGTATTATCCCGGGTATACCACCGCAGCACATCTTGTCGGCTCACCGTCTGGCCACCGTTAATGGCCTCCCCTTTGGCATTCTTGCCCGTGACGGCATAGTAAAAATGCGGCCAGGGACTCAATGGTGCAATGTTTGCCCCATCGGCGCCAAACCCCGCGGGGATCCCACTGTCGAGAATTCTCTTGAACGGCGGTCCGGCCGGGTTTGTCGCGTTTCCCGTTCCCGCGAGGTAATTCCACCCGGAGAGATTCACGCCTCCCCCCAATGCTTTCAACCTGCCCAGATACTCGTCCGTAATCCGCGGTACATGCGCAATCACCCATCGTAACCCTTTGATTCCAACTTCCCTGTCGACGGCTTCGAATCCGCGGATCTGGCCCATGAAATCCGTCCCTGTCAACGAATGCACCTCAAGCCGCCAGCGCGCTTGCGCAATCCGTTTTGCGGAAGCCTCAAAGACAGCTCCGCCCTCATATTCCGCAACATGAAACTCCCCAATCGCACCAGTGCGGACCATGCTATTTCCAAAAAAGGGAAAAGTATTCGCCAGCCGATTCGCGACACCAGTTCCATTGGACTCTGCAGTATCCATGTGCAGGAAATTAATCCGTAACCTCACAATTCCTTTTCCCTCCTCGTAGATCTTTAGGAATGGAAAATGGAATTTCTCCAAATCTTCATTTGCAACCCCATCGCTCGCTGGATTCCCACTCGCTGGAAACGCCCCCTGGTCAAGATGGGTTGTTATCCCTACAGAAACGGCATGACGCATTGCGGAAAGGACACTCTCCTTTCTGTCGGAAAAAGTGAAATTCGCAGGGTTTCGAAGCGCAAAAAGGGCTTTGTTGTTTTCAACTCCTGAGGAAACCGACCCGTTACTTGCGACAGTTACATTCGACGCTAGAAAAATGGCACGGCCGAGAGTGTTGGTCGTGGCGGGGCCGGAAAACCCCACGGAGATAAATACCGGGTGGTTAGGCGTTACGGCATCCAATTCCGATAATGTCGGAAGGCGTCGTTCGAGAAATTGGTTCGGGTGGAAACCGCCGAGCGTGGTGATGAATTTCCCGGGCGGGACGGACGCGGTTCGCTGAAGATAGGTTTGTTGGAGAGACGCGATGGACGGGGTGTGTTCTAGTGGGGTGTGGTGGCCGGGACGGTTTCCGAGGAGGACAAGGTGGTTGTGGCAGTCGATAAGGCCCGGGATGGTAGTGCGGTTTCGGAGGTTAATGGTGAGAGGAGGAGACGCAAAGGGAAGAGACAAAGCATGGGTTAGGTTGGTTCCGACGTAGGTTATCAGGCCGTTGGAGATGGCAAGTACGGAAGCGAGAGGCTGCTTGGGGTTCTGGGTGTGGATGGTGCCATTGTGAAGAATGAGTGAGCCCAGCGGGGTGGAGGCGTGATACGAGTCAGAGACGACCGAAGGGAGAGGGACGGTGTAGTTGGCAGTCACGGGCCCAAGTACGGCGAGAATTACAAGGCTAGCAATGACCGAAGCCATGTCTAACAAATCTCAAGAGAGTATTATTTGCAGCAACCAAAAAAACTTGAGCTCGAGTGCGGGGTCATGATCCAATTATATACACAACTACCTTACCTACCTGCGGTCGGTACGTCAGTAATCACCCGCTCGGAGCGGTTGTAGTCTCGAGCGGGACGGTAAACGGCTTCCCCCTCAACTCCCGGTCATGTCCCGTCCCGTGTCACCTCATGCCCAATACTACGCCAAGCGCGGGAAGTTCGATGCCAATGTGCTATTTTCGTGAGGGGCAATGTGGTAATCCCATCATCATCAAGCTAGGAAATAGAGGTCAGAGCACTATTGATGGCTATGGCGGATGGAATCAAGTCACGCTCGCATTGAGTGGAAGCCTCGCTCGATACTACAATCAGGCTCCGATGTAAGCTGATTTGTCCGAGATGTGGGAGTTGACGGCCGACGAGTACTGAATGACATGGGTATTGGGTACTAGGCATTTTCTAGAGTCGACGTCTGGTACTTGGTTTACCTAGATCTCCAGGTGCACTCCACGTAGTCGCACGGGGCGGGACATTGAAGAGACGTAGCATCATGCATTCGAGGGGCACACACAATGGCTGGCAACCACAACATGGCAATGGCAATGGAAATGGAAATAAGAAGCATCACCGCAATCTGACCACAAGCCCCATTCTGCCAATAAGGTTGTTGATTCTGATCCAAGTGGCTTGGCCACAAATTTACAAGCATGGTGCCACTCCTTCATATGAAGCTCGGGTGTTGAACCAACTCCAGCTCAGCTTGCATTTGGGCCAATGGCATGCTAGTTTCTCTCGTAGCTCAGGTCTGCTCAGACCCCCCCCAATGGCACAAAGAGAAACATTACTGTGTGTGTAACATGCCGTAACGCGTCCGTCACCCAGTTGCGCATTTGCGACTGTAAGCCACACATTGTCACCATCTCCAGCATGCTGTGTCTGGCCCCGCCAACCTTTGAACTGTAGCTGGCAATGCCAGTTGAGTAACACCAAGAATGCCAATGGCGCGCGCCTAGCAAGAAGAATCTAGGATCTTGTGCTTGGGCTGGATTCTCTCTCGCTTTGAGTCCGAGGCCGCCGCTGGTAGATATAGCCAATCCTAGTCCGCCGCCGCATTCGCCCCCATCAGCCTCAGCTCTCTCTTGCGGGCTACCTATCTGCGGATTTAGGATCAGCAGGGTCGCCGATCCTCTGCACAAGCTCGTGTAACATAAAACACAGTTAGCTGCACTCATCTCGTTGCAGGTAGACCTGCGTAGATGATGTTTTAATCGCCTGACGGTCATGATGTCTACCTTTCTTTGCGATTGTTTTTTAAAGTTTTGCTCTTATTTCTTGACGTCGCGAATGTTTTTCCCGTGTTCACAAATTTTCGCTCCCAAAACCTGGCGGTTCCAACTTTGGTCGGGAAGGATCATCCCCGGCATGGAAGGAGCCAGTGCAGCCCCTCGACAGTGGCGCACGCCTGTGACGACATTTTTTTCCTTCCAACATGCTTGAACAGCTCAGGCCCTTTCTCTGATCTGATTGCTCATGAATTTACGATCTGCCCGGACCAGCCCGCTTGGCATTCCGCAATTCGACTGATATGGACTCGGTCCGATCCTTTTTACCCAGTTAATTCACTCTGTTCGCGCCAGGCCCGTGGCTGATGATATGTCTGCTCGCATTTGGGCGGAAAGGCGGTGTTTTTTTTGGCGTTTGCCTGCCACAACTTTTGTTTCTTTGTGATTGGTCCTCCCAACAACAGATACGCCGTTTTGTTCAGCTCAGCCCAGTTAAAAATGTTTGGAGATCCACATGCGGTTTCATTATGATGTTCCCTTCCAGAATATGTTTTGGGCTTTTGTGTCCCGGATTTTGCATGCCAGACAAACTCCGACAAGATGAGGATACCAGAGAATTGCCGAACGGCGACAATCTTTATTCTGCTGCTAAGGAGAGTATTTGCAGGTAAGTCACTTGCCGTTCGCATCGCCGGGCAATAGTTCTGACCAAACTGGACTATTCTAGCCACAGAATGCGGCGGAAAAACCAACCTCATCATCTCGGCCGATAAAGATGCTGCCGCCTACCGAAGCTGCACCACCCTCCAACGAAACCTCATCGTCAACTTCAGTGCCCCCGATAAAATCGATTTAACGGGTATCGAGAGGATTGATGGAAGTGTAACGATCAATATCAGCAATAACACAAAGACAGCCGAGGCACAGCGTGTGCCAATACTAGAAAGCAAGACTCTCCGAGACATCACCGGCATACTAGACATCAAGGGATATGGAACTGTGCCGCCAAAAGTGACAGGCGGACTCGCAATGGTGCTCCCCCAACTGGGAAAGATTGGAAAATTTAGCTGCTCGGGAGCATTCACCCCAGGACAGATGAAACTCCAGTTTGGCTCGGCAACTTCAACAGCCGATGGTTTGAGTCTGACCAACTTCACTGGCGATGTTGTTCTCGATGTCAACAAGCTGATAGGCAACCTCGATGTGGTGGGAAACAAAGGTCTCACCGCTGTGGACCTCCCCCAGCTGCAACAAGTCAAGGAATTCATGGTCAGAGAAAACACAAACCTTGAAACCATCAGCGCGGCGAGCCTCCCCAAAGCGCGGAAAATACGGGTATCTGCCCTGGGAGGCAACACCAAGCTTTTCCTTCCCAACCTGGACACCGTTGGCGACGACCTCACCACCGACGAAAGAGCCATCGAACTTAGCCTCGTCGCGGGAATCAACCTCGCCAAACTCGAACGCTCTCAAGGCTCCATATTCATCGAAGGCGGTTCCCTCCTCACCGAAATCGAGCTCCCTTCCCTCCAAGCCACCGTCGGCTCCCTCACCGTCCGTAAATCCACCGGCCTAACCCGCATCGACCTGCCGTCTCTAAGCAGCGTCACCTCGGAGTTATTTATCGGCGACAACAGCAAACTCACCGAATTTCGCGCCAACGCCCTCAAAGACGTAGGGAGGATCCAGATCCGCGGCGGGAACCTAACCGTCATTGAACTCGGTTCGCTCGAGAAAGTCTATGGGGATTTTTCCATCGAAGCCAAAGCCGCGAATTGCCCTTGGTTTGAACAACAAAAGGCCTCCGGGAGGATATACGTCAAGGGTGCGTTCCGCTGTAGTTCGGGATATATTCCCCCGCCTCAAGTAGGGCCGGATGAGAACCAGGATGGGAACAAGACGGGGAATGGAACCCCAGAGAATGGGAACTCCACGGCGACGGAGACGGGAACTAAAGAATCACTTAGCAAGTCGGCAACAGCGGGGATTGCCGTAGGGGCGGTGGGTGGGGTGTTGTTGATTTGTTTTGCAGTATGGATGGTTGAGAGATGGCGGGCGAGGAAGGGAAGTGAGGAAAAGATTGGGAAAAATGCGGCGGGGGGGAACAATGAGCTGGAGAAGTTTCCAAGGGATATAGAAGAGGGAATTCCCATACTCAGTGAGATGGAAGCACCAAGGAGGATTTTGGAGATGCATGCCGGTGCTGCGTCTCCGTTATATGGGTCTCCATCACATGGCATGTCGGTAGCAGAGGGGGAAGGGGATGCGAGGAGAATAAGTGAGCTATCGGGCTGAGTTTATGTTGATTCCCCCCCAAAAATAATGATTAATGACAAATCTGAACTGTTCATTTTTAGTGTTCATTTTGAGTATTCATTTGAACTGCTCATTTTTGCTGTTCATTTTTTTAGTGTCCACTCGACTCGATGGGTTGAAGGCCTGAACCGGTTCTCTCAGTCAACACACAAAAGGTTTCCAGTGAGCATGATCTCAAGTTCCAACCGGTGGTTCGAAAGTTAGCTTACTACGTACCTACGTAGGTATGGTCTGCATGTCTGTCTGTCTGTCCGTCTCCTGGTTCAGAATTTCCTGGAAACCTCAGTGTTGTTTTGGCAGTCTGTATCAGTAAACCGCAAAGCATTGTTCATTGTTTTGTCTTTCTCTTCGGTAACGCCAACATGTGGAAAATCTCACGGAAGGAAAAACAATACCGACTGAGCAAAGTAGGTACCTACCTTGTAAAACATCAAATCTACTATACAAACCCGTTGCAGTGACAAAGTCCGAGAAGGTACAAATAAATAATAATTTGGCAGAGAAAAAGCAATCACGTGGACTGTTGAATAGCAAATCATCATCCAATAATCCAATCCAATACGAATACAAATACCCACCTAGTAATCTCTTAATTTTGCACACTGCTTGATCCAACAACGCGGTCCAACCGTCCTACCATTCATGCGCTGCGTTTGCCTTGACCTCCCGTTCGTTCGTGTCGCAAGCCGAGACGGGAGATCGAGCACTGACACAATTCCACTGTCAGGTTGGTCGGGCCCGGCGACGCCAGGTCAGGGGTTTGTGTGCCAGCGGTTGCCGAAATGATGCAGATGGGACGCGAAACACCAGCCTGTCTGTCTGCTGCGTGCAAATTCCTGGTAGTGAGTGTGTGCTGCAGATTTCAAGATTGCAATGATGCGATGCGACGGCGTAAGCGACGATGGAATTGGTAGCGAAGATTCGCTAGACAGGCGGCAGTCCTTTGCGCAGTTCGCCAGCGTTGTGAAATGGTCCGGTCAAGAAATCGACGCCCCCCTGTGGAACATGACGCATGGAACACCCTTCGATTTGCGCCAGAAGCTGGGTGGGTGGGCGGCCCGGATTCCCCACGTGGGAGAAAAGCATGGACGAGGTTGGTACAGTGAGGAACAGTTTCCGTCCAGGATCGGCCGATGGTTGTCTGCAACTCTGCGATCCTTCTCGTTTCTTGTGGAGTCCAGATAGGTAATCAGTACGAGCGAGTCTACGCAGGACTACGGCGTCCACCCTTGCAGACTGAAGTTGACGCTTTGGAGTAAGACCACGCCGTCCCCTGTGAGTGAGGGGAAAGTCACCGGGCTCAAGGTCGGAATTTTCACGCCGCACACCAATTCAGCAGGTGCAACCGGGCCGCCAAACGGTGGCGTCGCGGATGGCGCTGCGATCGGGCGGGGACCCGACTTGGCCAGCAAGTCATTTTTCGCTTGGCTTGGCACCCCCGCAAGCTTTGCGGGAAGAAGCAATTCCGTCCGTCCGCCATCGTTCTAACCCTCCATCCCAACAATCTCCAGGCCTCTTCCAGTCTCTCCTGGGCTCCTGCAAGTGTTTGCTGCATATCCAAAACGTTTTTTTTCGGCCGCTTGACGCTACCTCGCGGCGGGATGCGCCGTGCCGTAGTGCCTCGTGCACAAACGCCTTTTGCGCTGGTAAGCCTCGACTCAGACCGCGATAACGTCAGGCGTCGGGCGGTGATCTTTACCTGGATGACTCGACCAAGGATCCCGACGCCGCAAACCTACCGCCACCACTACCGACCAATAATTTATTGCAATCCATGTCCGATGCGCGCACCAATGGCCAGACTCGAGCCAGACCTGTTTGCTAGCACATGCTTTTGCGATAGTTAACCGTCCCACACTTCCAACACACCTCTTCTGATAGGCGTCAAACACCGCCGCATTTTACCGTTTTACCATCCGGGCCTTCTTCCCAATTTGCACACACACCCACAAACCTAACACAGGGTCCGTGGGAAACGCACCTTTCGGTATCAATTGTTGATCATCGGGTTTCCCCAGAAAGCTCAGCATTGACTGCATTTCGCCTCTTCCACGTAATGTCGCAGTGTTACAAAAAAGCCTGGTCGGCCAAGCTGCCAGACATTAGATCCACTCTTGCGTCTGTGCTATTATTATTATGGACTGACTGACAGTCTCGCCAATGCCCCCCGGGTTTGCCCTCCCTCCGCCGTGGATCTGGGGAGTAAAAGTCGGCATTCTTCTCCGCATCCGCACTCATAGCCGAGTGCACGGTAGTGCTCGGGTCTGGGGGGAAACCTCTTCAAACCTGGGATGATGGTTGTAAGGCACTATATCCAGATTGCCTAGAACCACAGTCCGCGTAACTTCGTAGTCGTCGCTATCTCGACTCGTTCGGCGACATGTGTCCGCCTTCGCCGTTTGGGCCGCATGCCAAGTGTCCCACTATCCCTAGCTGGACTCGGACCACACACAGTCAGTCAGTCGACATCCCTCGACGCATTGAGTTTGGGCTGCTGGCTGACTGTCATTCCGTCCCCGTCGGTACCACGGTCGGCTCACCCCGTAAACCCGCCAAGACCCCACCTCTCTTCCCCTACCCAGACCACTCACAGTCGCAGTCGACCCTCCATCTTGGTCGCCCCCCCCCTGCTCCTCGAGTCTCGAGTTATACTCAATGGAGATCATGTTGCCAGGGTGCCGACTCTGGATCCAGGAATGGCAGGTTTGCCTGGGGGGGGGCCACAGAGGGTGTTCTCTCACCCTTTCTGTTAACCCTCTCCCACATATATGTGGGCCAGCCCTACTACCGGGACCGTTTCGTACCAGTCTCTCGTCAACTCTGCTTGTACATACGCCACACCCGAGATCGATATCACCGTGATATATCGACGCGGCCGAAGGACCAACGAGACGAGATGGGACGGAGCACCGACGCCATGGCTCGACACGTCGAGTCCAGGTCCGCCGGGGCGACCCCGTCGGACGAGTTCGACTTTGACGAAGGCGACCAACCACGATTCCAGAGGGTTTACTGGACGAGAGAGCCGCATCTAAGGAAACTGTACGGGCTGACCATGATCCTCATGGTGGCATCAGCGACAACCGGTTACGATGGCATGCTCGTCAACATCTCACAACACATTCGGGCATGGAATTGGTTCTTCTTTCCCGAGTTGAGGGAAAACCCGGACCTGGAGGACCCAGTATTGGACAGCAAGCTCGCCATCCTTGTCAACATGTTCAACATTGGCTCCGTCATCTCCTTCTTCTTCACGCCTTTTGTAGCGGACCACTACGGGCGGCGAGCCGCCATCATTACCGGCTGTTCTATCATGATGGGGGGCGGAGTCCTGACAGCGTTTTCCAACAGCTATGCCAGTGCGTCCAGTCGTCTTACATATCTCGCCGCCGCCGCATCTTAACATGCTGACTTATTATTCCTAGTGTACATGGGTGGCCGCTTCCTCCTCGGCTTTGGAAATTCGCTCTCGCAAATGGCATCACCGCTTCTCCTCACTGAGATCTGTCACCCACAACATCGTGGCCCCGTCACAGCCATCTACAACTGCCTTTGGAACGCCGGTGCCTTGTTTGTTTCGTGCCTCGCACTCGGAACTATCAACATCCCGAACGATTACTCATGGAGGTCCATCACCTTTCTCCAAGTCGTCCCCTCATTCATCCAGTTTTGTGGCGTATGGTTCATCCCTGAGTCGCCGAGATATCTCATCAACAAGGATCGCCATGAGGAGGCATTGCGGACGCTGGCAAAATGGCACGCCGGCGGCGATGTCAACAATGCGACGGTCCAGTTTGAGTACCGCGAGATCAAGGAGACCATTCGCATCCAAAAGGAAACAGACCGGGCAACCAAGTATATCGACTTTGTGCGCACAAGGGGCAACCGGTGGCGTCTGGCCATTATCATTTCGCTGGGTGTCATCTCCCAGTACAGCGGGAATGCTCTGTTCTCCAACTACATGAATGTCGTCTACAAGGGTGCCGGTATCGCCGATGATGCCGAGAGGCAGAAGCTTGCCATGTCGACTGGCAAGATTGCCCTCGACCTTATCGTCACCATTACCGCCGCTCTGAATGTCGACCGCTTTGGCCGACGACCGTTGTTCCTGATCTCGACCTGCGGGATGGTCGTGTCGATGGCATGCTGGACTGTCTCGGGGGCGCTTTACGAAGGCAGCAATGAGACCAGCATGCTGTGGGGTTACACCCAGTTTGGTTTCATCTGGCTGTTTGGAATCTTTTATGACATTGGCTTTTCTGGGTTGCTGGTTGCCTATGCCCTCGAGGTTCTTCCGTTCCATCTCCGTGCCAAGGGGATGATGATTATGAACATTACCGTCCAAGCCGTCCTGGCTCTTGGCAAGTATGTCACCCACCCACCTACCTACCTACCTACCTACCAACCTACCAACCTACCTATCTACTATGTTTCAGAAACAAAAGCATGCTAACCTTGTTTTGAATAGTCAAACCAACAAATTGGCCTGGGAAAACTTGCCCAACCATTGGAACTTTATGCTTTTTTACACCGTATGGGATGCACTACAGTGTATCTTTGTGTGGTTCGTTTATGTCGAGACAAGGGGGCCGACTTTGGAAGAAGTGGCGCGTATCTTTGACGGAGATGATGCCGTTGCGAACATCGACATGCGTCAAGTGGAGAAGGAGATTTACCACAATGTGGAGCACGAGGAGTTTTTGAGGAGGAGGCGAAGAGAGTCAGCGCCGAGGGCATTGTAGTC
>Ga0247763_1000586_pt1 | contig 21799 bp, 26 predicted proteins | sample UWRJL141409B4_FD_179926 | JGI IMG/M metagenome (GOLD analysis project Ga0247763, IMG submission 179926) | Plant litter microbial communities from Arlington Agricultural Research Station in Wisconsin, United States - UWRJ-L141-409B-4 | ecosystem: Environmental > Terrestrial > Plant litter >...
GCCGTTTCAGCCCGCCCCCTCCCGCCAGGTGACTACTGTCCACACCTCCTCTCGCGTCCTGGGGCCAAGCCACGGCCACCTGCCCAGCCACAGAAACCAGGGCAGGAGCAGTGCAGGAAATTGACATAAAGCCAGGCATCAGCCAACTCATCATTGTGCAGCGGGGCGCCCAACAGCCCACCAGATGGGCTCAAACACGTCGAACTGAAGAGGTTGTGGGCAAGCCCACGCAGGTCAATTCTGGAGGCAGTGCAAACGCCACATCCCAACAAAAAGAGCGCGCTTGCACGATGGATGAGCGAAACCCCTGCTGAAGAGCCGTTCCACAACATTCTGAGCGTTGCACTGCCCCCTCTGCCGGCAAAGTCGCCCACCAGCGACCGGATTCCGGGTCCGCTCAGTTCAGATGGATCTTGGGGTAGCGCGCGGGCAACGGCGGGAGGTTCACGATCATGTTAAGATCCGTATTGTGTCCACTGGATGGACCCAGGCAGATAAGGCAAATGAGCGATGCGCATTCTGTATGCACTTTTCTACCTGATCTGGAAGCCAAATTCCCGACGGCGGTGAAGGGATCGTTCAGCTTTGCCCCTATCCAACCAGCGAGGATCACCCAAACGGGCAAATGATAAATTTGAATGCCCTTTGCGAGCCACCCTCCCATGGTCATAATTCTTCAGGGCGGCAAGCCTCATTGTAGCATATTTGTCACAGTTTTTTGATGCAAATGTCCCACTCGCCCACCACTGGATCTGCGTCGCGAGGGTGAGCGGGTTCCTGTAGCCAAGACAAATCCACGCCCCGTCCGGTGCTGGTCGGTACCTTCCGATGCTGCAGTGAGAGGATTGCTTGCGAGCCCTCCTCATCGCGTTGCCCGTCGCTTATTAGCTGCTCGCTGCCCACTGAAGTACCTATTGTGACCACTGGCTCATCCACCCTCACCACCTCTCACCACCGTTCTATAAAATCAATGCTTCTGCCACCCACGTTCCACTCGTTCCCATCCACATCACTCTCGGTTATGACCCACAGCGTCCACCAAGCTAGCAGGCTGAAGGCGGATCATCCTTACCTTACCTTATCTTGCACTAGTTATTCCTACGCCTTATTGTCGGCATATACATCACAGAGTGTGCCGGCCGGGGCAAACCCTGGCCCTCTTTGCCGTCAGCCTCGAATCTGAACTTGCACCACAAGCGCTATCATCAATTCTCAAACCGAGCTGTCCATTCCAGCTTCAGAATGATACCTCGCCGACGCATGATGCCTCCTTCCGGGACGAGGACGACATCGGGAGTCGAGACCAAGTCGAGGCGCAGGCTGAAGCAATCACACCGGCAAAACACAAAAGACCTGACCGCCGATCTCCCGTCACGGACGACGGGGATGGGAGAAGACGGCGATTCTATTTCCGCGACCAAGGACATAAGCAACGAAGAAAGCGATGACGACAAAAGTGACGAAAACACAGAAGATGTCGACTCCTCCATCATGGATTCTGAAGTTCTCGACGAGATCCAGCACGAGGAACAACTGGCCGCCGTCGGGCAGGGCGGCTGCGAGGACGAAGGCGAAGACGCGGAGCTGCACGTGTACGAGGTCCGACAAGATGTGAACGGCGAGCGTGTCTCGCTGCGCACGGGAACCCGGTCGGAGATGAGCGTGCTGCGCGACAGGAGCTACCGAGCCTGCATGGTGCTTTTTCGCTACTATCTCCAGAACCGCGACTTGAACTTCGTCGAGCTTCGCATCCAGTCTCCCCATCTCAAAAAGGCGCTCCAGGAAGTCATCGGGGCGTATCCTGGCATTACACTTCACACCGCCGGGAAAATCACCATCAGGGAGCCCCCAATGTGTCTGTTTCATTACAGGCGGGAGTTGGAGGCGTACGCCGGCGAGTCCGACCTTCCCGCTATGAAGCGGCATCTGAAGCTGTTGCTCGGATACATGGAGAAGACGCTGGAGCGGGAGATCCGACAGTATGAAGCGACGTTCGATCATCAGACATCAAACGCCAGTCTCGAGCACCAACATCTGTGGATGGGCTACAAACCGGGTGAGCTGCTCTTCTCCATGCCCGACGACGCCGAGTGCGTGGTGAGAATGGCGAGTATGAGCAAAGTGATGAAGCCGATGTTCAGGTCGACCGAGATTGACCGCTGGATCATCAATGTGGAGAGGATCGAGTGGCAAGGCGAGCGCATGGTCTGGGTCCCCTATTTCATCCCCATCCCGCACTACGACGGCTGCCAGAGAGTTGGGACATTACCAGTCGCACCCTGGAAACTCCATCCCAATCAGGAGAGAGCGAAGCGAGAACTTATAGCGAGAGGTCGGCAGTATCAGCAGCTCGCTGGCGTGTCTCACCAGACTTACCACGGCCCAGCCAGATTTTTCGACCCCGTCGACCCTTCATTTGTCGTCACGCACTCAAATGTAAGATACAGAACTTCCTATAGGCCCCTCCCAGCAGCCGCAGCGTTCCATTTCGCAGAGCTGACAGTATTCTGATCAACAAGGTCAGGCAGCGGATTGTCGTTGATGCTGGAGAGTTTCGGAGAAACGTCAGGCAACCCCCAAATGCATCCGCCCAAGCCGCCTATGGTAACGGTTTCCCGGTCAAATTATCGGACGGTGTGCTATCGGACGTGCAGCTCATGATGTGCCACTATGAAGTCCCCGGGTACTCCCTCGCCTGGAAGCGATGGGGTCTTTTCCGCGTCGATCACGTCCATCCGGTTGACTACAACGATCAAGCATTTGGCAATTTGGTGTTCCCCGAGCACAAGAAGAAGCTGATCCGCTTGCTTGTCGAGCAACGAGACATTGAGAACGGTAGCTTCGACGACCTCATTAAAGGGAAAGGAAGGAGCGTGATATTCCTCCTTCATGGCCCTCCGGGTGTGGGAAAGACATACACAGCCGGTAACCGCTTCGCTGACCCCTTTGCTATAGAGAAAATATTAACCATTATTCCCCGCCAGAGAGCATTGCAGATTACACCCGCCGTCCCCTCCTTGCCATTAGCTCGGGGCAAATCATCGGGCCAGCTCAGGTGGTGGAAAACAGGCTTTCCGTCCTGCTCAGTATGGCCAAGAAGTGGAACGCTATCGTCCTGGTGGACGAGGCGGACGTATTCATGCAAGAACGAGCCATCCAGGATCTGGATAGAAACGCCCTGGTATCAAGTAAGTCTCAAAGTCCTATCAAACTCACAGCCGGGGACCCCGCCTTCGTTGCTAACAGGACCGTCCGACCCACAGCGTTCCTACGAATTCTCGAGTACTTTGAAGGAACCATGTTCCTCACCACCAACCGCGCCGAAACTCTCGACAGCGCATTCCACTCTCGGATCCACCTCTCCATCTCGTATCCCTCCCTGCCACCAACCGCACTCAGCGAGCTGTGGATCAGCGGCATCACAAGAGCGTGCGGGGGACGGAGGCCAAGATGGATAGCAGGCGCGCTTCTCAGGACGCTCAGCAGCTCGGGCATCAACGGACGCGAGGTCAAGAACATCATCAGCATGGCGTACGGGCTGGCGAGCCGAGAGAAGCGGGCGATCAAGCCGGCGGATATACTTTATGGGTTGGAGGCGCTGAAGAGTTTTGAGGCTGAGTTTAAGACGAATAGATAGGTACCCAGCGCGTAGCGAGATGCGGCTCCGGAGACCCTCGCTGCGTGTTATGCTACGTACCTAATTGAGTTGGTATTATTAGCTAATTCACGTCTTTTGGGAGCCGTGTTACTAGATATAACGTTATCTGGGTCCCGTTACGTTTGTTACGGACTAGAAGAGAAGCCATCTCCAACCTAAGGCATCTGTTAGATCCCAGGGACAGCTGAGTTAACAGGAGTGGGCCTAGGCAGGAGGAACGTAGAACCAATCAAAAGGGGCCCGGATGGCTCCCGAGCGAAATCGGGGTGAAGGAAGGTTGGGCCTTGCAAGAAGATACCAGGTAGGACACCACAGATGACAAGATTCACATGGATCCTTGTATAAAACACGCTGGACTGGCCCAGCATATATAGGTAATTTTCCATCGTTACGACAGTAACGATAATGATACTGCTTTGCACCCCCTGCACTGAAGCATCGTTTGACTGCTTACAATCTATGCGATTTACCACCTCTTGTTACTTCGTTTGCACTCTTCTCTAGTTTGTACGCACCTCTCTTGTGTCAGCTATAGTTAGGAACTCTGTCCTCAGAGTTTAGGTCACATAGGTCGTCACATATGTAGTAGATTACGTAGATCGTAAGCAGTTAACAGATGCTTTAATGCAGGGAATGTAAAGTCTTTGCACCGGCTACTATATTTTTATAACTAAGCATCCTCATTACTTCCTAGGGTTTGCACTAAGGCGCCATGCCCTACTCGCCTTATGTATTTTAAGAATTTAGCCGCCCTGCATTCGCGCTTACGTACCTCCGTCCGTTTGGAAAACGGCCCTCCCTCCCTCCCTCTACGAGGTACCCTCTTTCTCCATCCTTCTTCCTTCTATCTCTCCCGTAACCGCTAGCCCTTTTCTAGGCACTTACTATTGAGGGTATACTTATATATACGCCTTCAAGATACTATAAGTTATAGTATAGATAGAGAAGGTTCTATAAGTCGTGAAAAGCTTACAGGCAGTATATATATATATCTAATAACGATAACCACTTAGTATAATTGAATAGCTAGATACTAATCGATTCAATATATAGATAGAACTAAGATACTCTACTATCTTATAAACTAGCCGTATATTTAACGGTTGAACCTCTTTACGTAACTAGTAAATACTAGCCGCCCTCGTAGATGGTAGTTAAAGTATCTTCCCTTAAGTAAGATAGGATATTAGTAAAGGTGAGGTCATCCCCTTTTTACCAGGGCTATCCTACCTTCCTCCTTTCCTCCGTACCGGACACCGCAGCGTAGCACAGATGTCCTCAAACATCACCAACGCGTTTCCTGGCATCTAGGCAGAGCGTGTGCTAAGAAGGGTGGCCTACAGCCACGAAAACGCATGGTTCCTCGACACTTTTCAGCACGATGTTGGTTGCAAGGAACCCCAAAAGGGGCAATGTTATCTATCCATGGGAAAAGTCTGACGAGGTGTTTTAGGAAAAGTCTTTCAACGAGCTCAAGGTCTTACATCTGGATTACCGTGGCCGTGCCATCTTACTAGACCCCTCTGCGTCGGAAAATGAGAAAAGACCGCATGGACAGTTGCGACTTGTGTTGGTTCTCCTCGCCTTTTCTTTATGAATTCCTAAGCACATCATACATCGGAATCTAACCCTTTATAATATTCACGGTAGGCTTGCCAGATGCAAGCAGCTCCGACATCTCGCCAGCAAGGACAGCTCTCCCAAAAAAAACATACCGCTCTGTCACCGACAGACGGTGTGTCCATGGACCTATCCATTTCCGGAGGCTGCGCTCTCGAGCCTGATCGAGCAAATGGGCCTTCCCACTGCCACCAGCGCCAGGCTAGCCTGGCATCCGCTGATGGCCATGAACTCGCACTTCCAGACTCACCCTGCTACTCCGTGCTGGCATGAGAAGGGTAGCTGTGGGGGACGAATAGGTAGGTACTTTACCTTACCTACCTTACCTGATAGCGAGAATTTCTGGTTCCGTCTCGGCGACAGCTGTTGCGATACCTGACTGGTGAAACAGGCATCACAATGAGGCTTCCAGACTCTGTCGTCGTCGGCACGACGGTTTCAATGGCGCTCTCTCACTGCGAAAAGGCCAACGTGACGGAAGGCATACTTTCTCTGCAGCTCTGAATCCGACCTTGCCAAGATTGCCACGACCATCCTGTCCGCCCGCTCTCTCGCCGCCCACCCGGCGGCCCTCGGCACCATCGTCTGCGGTTTCCTCGCCGATGTCCTAGACTACAAGATCGAAACCTCGTGGGCTGAAACGTATGTGCTCAAGACGGCGAGCGGGCAGAGCGGTCTCTTGCTTGCGGGCAGCAACTTGAACGCCGCCACCGCCAACGTGCGGACGCCCGAGTCGGCGTATCAGCTCATGACTTTGCGCTTGCACAACGCCGGAGACCAGGATATGGAAGCGAATGAGCTCCCGGTGCTTCAATCAAGGCAGCCAAGCTGTACCCGACGCAACAATAACCCTCCAAACTGGAATAGAAAATCTGCAAGATTGGGAGCAACAGCTGGCGCTCAGCAGGAAACAGCAGCGCATCGCAATACAGCGAAGTTGCTCCATCGCCACCGAATTAAACTCGGCGAACCCAAACCAGGTTGTTAGGGAAAGAAAGTCGAGCCTGAACCAAGGGGTCATCTCTCGCACGCTCATGCGTGACTGGCCAACTGCCCTGTCTCGTAAATGGTCTTGCAAAACCACACAAGTTCGATTGCTTTCTCTAGAGACAGCCAAGACTTTTGCGACAAGGCGTGGATGTAGTTGACATAGTTGTCCGCCCTCACTGCGTTACGTTGGAGCTCCCATGGCTCTACCTAGACGAGCTTGTGTGTTGGTGAAAGTAGTAGCCGGAGTGCTGCCAGTTCGGACTTGACCGAGTTGAATACGCGATCTTGTGGGCTCCTTTTGTCCTCTTGTAGTATTTCTCGCCGGTCTTGTGTGCCCACAAGAAAACTGCTTGGCAGATCTGTGGATGAAAGAAAGAGCGCCTGTTCCTGGAGATACTTCTACAAGCCCAGCACACCGTGTTTCTAAGCGAATAGCCATTTCACGGCATCTTTTAGCGACACTTTCTGGGGAAATTGAAATAGAGTCGCCAAGTATGGAATCCGCCAGCTTTGTATCGAATGCGATAGTGACTTGGAGCACAGTGAGGGCGCTCGTTGCGGCGACAAGTGTTGGAGAATTCAGCCCGACGTCGTAAGTGTCGCTTGAAGAATCCAACAAGGAGTTGAGAAAAAAATGCAGCGTCTTTCCGATAGATTACCTCATCCTCGTTCAAGAGCATCCACATCTCTCGGTAGAGTTGCTGTAGGTTCCCCAGCAAGGCGTCAAGTCGTGCCGCAAGGTCTGTTCGACTATCCCCGCCCAGGATGCCCGTACCAATGCTTTTGACAGCCAGGGATGCCCAGAGGAAAACTCCCTCTGCCTTGCTGCACAGGGGATTGATGATTTCGTTACGGTCGAAAGTATCGCCGGCGGCAGGCGGTATGTACTGTTGAAGCTTGTTTGTCACGTACTTGCGGATGGCCGAGGCGGTTAGGTCCTGAACTCGCAGCGTGCTATACCCGGCAAGATGTCCTCGGAGTACGATCTCGGGACGACTGGAAACGCAAACTTTGCCTCTGTATCCGACAAAACCGCAAAGCCTCCTGACCAGCTCTACCAGCTCAAACTGGCCGTCGTCGGTAGGGCCGGGGCCAATCTCGTCAAGGCCGTCAAAGAAGATACAGACCCCTGGTGTAGATGACTCGATTTCGAAACGCAGAGCAAGTTCGAGATGTTTATTTGGCCAGTCGGCGTAGGACTCCTTCGTCTTTGCAGCAGGGAAAGCTTGCAAGATGGCGTTGGAAAGCGCTTGGTTGTTTTGGAGGCACTGGCACAGCAGGTTGCAGAGAATGCCTTTGATTTGTCGTTGCATTGGATCCACTCCGGCTGCCCAGATGAAGTGTGATAGCACCAGAGCATCGGGGATGGCGGTCTGGATCACCAACTCCGCTCGTGGGCTGGTAACGAGGAACTTGACCAGTGTGCTTTTCCCCGAGCCGGCTTTGCCGCTTATCCAGAACAAGGTCTTATCAGGCGACTTCAGGAAGGTTGTGAACCCGCTTGCCGATTTCGAATTCTGGTCGTGCATCGGCTCGTGAAGGTCAGTACCGCTGTTTGCACAACAACTAAGTAGGGGTTGGTTCAATGCTTAGGTACACTCACATCCTTCAGAATCCACTCGCAGGTTTCATCGTGAGATTCCACAATCTGGTTGAAGCTTTCATTCATGGTGACATACTTTACGCTCTGCACAAGCCCGGTTACATGCTGCTTCATTATCTTTGTCAATGGCAAGCTCCCTAATCTTAGTGGATAACTCGTGGCGAGTTCTCTCTGACTCTGACGCGACTGTTTCTTTCACCGACGCCGACTCAGCAGTGAGGAGCTCCCTCATCTGGGTTCGTCCTTGGGACAGGGCCCTGATGAAGCCCCGGAGAGTGGCATCTACATTAGTAGAAGTCTCCAATTGCTCCTTTAGGATAGCATCGTTTCCTTTACTTTTCGAGTGTCGGTCAGTTGTGTTAGCCAACTCGATACTGGAATCTGACCCACTAGATTTTGCATTAGCAGGTGGGTTTTCGAGGACCTTTTTGTGGTCGGCAAGAGATTTTTCCAGTCTCTCAATCTTCCTCTGCTTGAGGGTAGCTCTCAAAGCACCGCGGACAGCTTCCGAGTACTTCCCCTTGGATGCCTCATTGGTGATTTTGGCAACCTCGGCTTCCAGATCGGCAGCCACAGCTGAGCAGTCCCTCGCAACATCGAAAAGTGCCTGCTCGTCGCGGTTCCTCGGCTGGGGTGCAGAATCTAATCTTTTGCCAAGCCCTTGGAATATGCTGTCAGCTGGGCAATGGTCCGAGTTTAGCGACGGGTCTGGGCTGCCCGACTGGAAAATAGCTTTGCAAGTCGACGTAGTTTTGAGGGCGAAAATCGATCACCTGCATGACATTGCAGGCCAGACCGAGGGCCAACAACCTCGCACAAACCACGGCGCAGACCATTCTCTCAAGGGTAACTTCCTCATCCATCAAGGATTAGGGTGCACCAGGGGCAGAGATGAATCCTACTAGTTATGGATAAACTCATATCGATATCATGGGATGGCACTGCCACATGAGCCTCTTTGAAGCCTCAGATCAACAAAGCCTTCACAAAATGACATTGACTTTCAGATGTCTCCAAGCTCAGCCAAGCCACAGACATGATGTTGACAATAAATAAGATCTCTTATTGGGATTTTACCTAGATGAATTTGGCTCTATTCAATAAATTTGTGTTATTCACGCTGCCATGTCGCAACTTAATCCCTTGATTCTATTTGACTGATTTGCCCTTTTCGCATTCATGTCCTGTATCTCCATCGTTGCAGCTAATCAGGTGGCCATGAGACGTTCGAATAGCCGCAACACTTTGTATTCTAATAGCTCTAGACGCGCAGAATATAAAAGAACATGAACCTAATTCACACCAATGCATGTAGACAAAGAAACAGGCGGCAAGCCACAAAGCCCTTATTGAGACTATCCTTTACTATCCTTTGTGGCTTGAACTCAAGAACAAAAGTTTTCACACATATTTTTTCCAATAATGACATTAACTTTCCAGCTGACTACCTACCTACTTACCGAATAGCCGGTTGGCTGCAGATATACTTTGCGGCCTTATAAAAATGACCAAGCCATCTCTCACCCAGCATGTTATATCTCTCATCGCACGCGTTCTTGCCTGGCACTCTTTCTTTTTCTCTTACCCAACCTCGAACTTGAAAGGCGAGACATTTCACTGTGTGGTTTTGGCTTCACTACCCCATCGTCTGTTTCGCTTTTTTTTCTTCCTTTTCACAGCCAGTTACGTACCTTTAGTATCTATCTAGGTACTTACCTACCTACCTAGGCGAGAAAAGCCCACCATGGCTGCTCCGGGCTCTCTCACCAACTACAACTCCGATTCCAGCTCCGGCTCCTTCACCCGGACCTTATACACAGACATCAACGACGGGCTAGACGTCCTCGAAGATGCCTTGTATAGCTTCTCTGAAGATCTCAAAAGCACCATAAAGGTTCTCAAATGGAGCTACCTCACCCAGGCAGCGGGGGCATCCACCGAGACCGAGACCGAGACCGTGTCTTCTTCTTCCTCCGGACCCTCCTCCGGACCTGAGGAGGAGGAGGAGGAGGGGGAGGAGGAGGAGGATCCCGTTCCCCAGCTAGATTTCGCAACCGATACATTTCTCAGGCTCGTCTCACGCTGGCAAGACCAAATCCGAGCCGATTTCTTCCCCGCTGCACGGCAAATCATCACGCAGCTTCGCGCCATGACGCCTGATGAGCTGGCGAAAACCCCGACCGACCAGCTGGAGACGCTGCTGGAGCGATCGGAAAAAGCCGAGGAATGTCTTTTGTGCTGGAGAACCGGACTGAGGTCGCTGAGTAGGGCGTATCTGCAGGGCTTGGATCCGCACAAGTTGACTCTTTTGCACTTGGCCTGTCGCAGCAAGGCTCGGGAATGTGGCTACGCGGACGTCGTGGAGCCATTTCTTGAAGCGAAAAGGCAACGAGAGGGGGGAGCAGCTGCGGAGGCTACCGAAGTCAAGGTTGTTCAGTGGTAAGGTTTTTTCCTTCCTTCCTTTTCTTCTTCCCTCACAATCTTAGCTGCTGTGAGCCCCCAACCCAGCCAACCCTAGTTGAATTGACCCCATATCAATCCCCCAGCCACACTGACTGACGTAGTTTTCTGCTGACTGTTTTTTTCTTTTTTTTTTTTTCCTCAATTCTTTAGGTTGGCTAGATATATAGCCCGGCCGAATCTGTTTATTCAAAGTAAGAAGGATGCAGAGTCTACGACTTAGTAGACCAATGTTAATACATACATGCATACAAGGGGTCATGGCTCTGCCCATTAGGATACTCTCCTTAATTGATGCTCTCCTTTACACCTTTTAGCAACATAGTCAATCAACCAAGGTCTATCTATGCTCTATGCCTCTTCTTCCATTTGACAACAGGGTTCAACCTATTCGACGCATCACAGCATCACAACATATGCATAGCCTTCAATAGGACAATTGCTTGCTGCCTGAGAGCAGTTCTGCCCACAAAAAAGAGCCTCCAGAGCCCAATTAAAAATTATTTTACCCATTTTTTAATTTTTTTTTTAAAAAAAAAAAGTAAAAAATTTGTTCTTGTATATTGTGACTTCAAAATGTGAAGCCTTAATAACATTGCTTCAAGATCAGTACCACAAGATCAGAGCCTGGGCTAGACGACAGTCAACCCTTTGGTTCAGAAAAACAAGCTGTTGCCGTTGAAACCCATGGTCCATTCTTGCTTTCCTACGTAGTAGTCACCATGGAGACTGAAGTAACCATTGACTGATGCATTATCCCCCTCCACCTCACAACCAGTGTTCCCAAACACCAGTACAACTCGTCGCTCCACATCCACTTGCTCCAATGTCCACTCCATTCTCATGTATCGCTGTCCAAATTATGTATCCAAAGCACACAAGCACAGGTATTATACCCCGATCAACGCCATGCACCAAACATGCACCACCCACCCAGACTTTCCCAACTGTCTTTGCACCTCACATCTCCCTCACATCTCCCACATTCTGTCATGGAGAGGCTAATGCCCTAGCTCCGCCCTTCGTCCATCCGTCCCCAAGGGATACTGCACCGGCAACTCCGAATATCCCTGCTGCGGAACCCCCTGCCCCGGCGGCTGGTACGGTCCTCCCGGCGCATACCCTGGACCTGGACCTGGATATCCCTGGTTCTGGACGTACGGGTTCGGTCCCGGTCCCGGACTGGTATTCATTGACACCGTGGTCCCTGTCATGCCTGTTGCAGCTGGGCTGGGATGCTGTTGGGGCGGGTATCCGTATACACCTGCGCCGGCACCGGCACCATATGGTCCATGTCCCGGCTGTGGAGGGTACCCCGGCTGGGGAGGATATCCCGGCTGCCCCTGCGGTGGCATTTGTCCCACGGTGGCGTCACCGTATGGCTTGAAGTCCGACGGGGCGCCGTACATGGACTGATGGGGTTGCTGAGGGAAGCCGGGCTGGGGCGTGTGCGTCTGGGAGACATCAGGCTTGGGCTGACCGCCAGCAGCAGCGGCGGCGGCAAGGGCGGCCTTGTGTTGGGCGTTGGCATTGCGGCGATTGCGGATCAGGAAGAAGAAGAGGAGGAAGGCGAGAGCGCCGAGACCTGCGATGCCACCGACGACGCCGCCGACGATGGCACCAATGGGGGTGGACGAGCCGGAGCTGTCGCCTCCGTTCGTACTTCCAGCGGGCGTGGTCGTCGCAGTCCCACTGGCTGTGCTAGACGAGGTGGAGGACCGCGTGGTCGAGGTCTCGGAGTAGTTGGGCGGGGTCGCGAGGAGGGTTTCTAATCCGGCTGAAGCCTGGCATTGGAGGATGGAGAAAACCCGACCCGGGCTCGCGGAAGTCGAGTAGACGAGTGTGAAGCAAGAAGGCGATTCGGACCAACTGTTGCAACCAGGTTAGTTACAGCCCACGGAAGGACTTGGGGGGAAGAAGCAAGACGCACCAGCAAATGGTCCTCACCCCTTTGCTTGAACAGGCGCCTCGCAAGGAGGACGAATAGTCGACACACGACGAATACATGCTCGAGGTGCACCGCGAGTAGGCACCCGTGCAGCAATCCATGTTCCCAATGCCATCGTTGGTGCAGTACGCCGACTCTCTGACGCAGGTGACGGGGAGAGATGAGAAACCGGCGACGTAGCCGCAGGTCGCGGTGCCGAGAGAGAAGTCACGTCGTAGAAGCTCAACCTCTCCGTATTGCGGCGGGGGGACAGGCCCATCGGTCGGCTTGGGGTTCCATCCAACTCGGTCCTGCGCGGGCCCTGTCTCCTTCGCGGGCGTCCACGGTCGGTCGTCACCGCGCCGTCCGAGCGGGGTGAAGGCGGTCGCAGACACCGAAAACACTCCCAAAGTCAGCGCAACAGGCGATATCGGGCAGCGCATGGCGGGCAGAGAGGGGTCAAAGGGCTGGCAGTAGATGGAAAGAAGCGCAAAAAAGCGCCATGGCGATAAAACGACAGAGGGGATTTCCCCCTCCTCAGTCCCAGTCCCGTTTGAGGGTGTGAGTGGCTGGTGGCTTTTCCCAGTTTCGCAGAGGGCGCTGAATTGGGCCCTGTCAAGTCCAATGCAAAACCGTCACCGTTGCGGACGTTGCGCGCTGCCATTCGCTGCAAGTCCAGTCACTTGGCGGCGTTAGCACTTCAGCTAAAGCTTGGCTGCAGATAGTGGCCTCAGCCCCAAATCAAGCATTCCAAGCAACCACTTCGTCTGACAATGCCGTGTCCCGCTTCTTCGCGTGTCTGGGCTGGTCGAGACTTTTTTTCCATCGCTGACGAGTCGCATTGGCCACTGTATGAAACTGCTGAAGGTAAAAAAGTTTTTTAACCAAAGACCCCCTTTAAAAAAATTGATGCTTCACATTTTCTCAGGGAAGCCACAGCGTTAGCGCGTCAGTTCGACCGGCCAAAAGAAATGAAAGCGAGATTGAGATTGGCTTTTTGGTAAGCAAAGATTTTTTTCTTCCTCTCTTCTACCACGAGGTTGCCACGCGCGATGGCACTCTCCGTCTTTTTGTCTCTCACTCTCTCTCTTTGTGCTCTGGGACGGGAATCCGTCCATCCAATCTGCACTCTGGTCGGGCAACTCCAGGCTCCAGCAAGTCCCGGGATGTGTAAGCGAGATTGCGGGTCTGACCGGTACGGGGGTTGCTCGCCGCAATCTTCCGAGAACCAAGAGCCGGCCCCGATCTCCGAATCCAGCTCCACATCGCCGAGTTTGCTTTTTCTTTCCAAATGTTCGCGTGGCGGCATTGTTTGCCTATAGAAAGGCAGCAATTTTGTTGAGCAAGACCATTCAAACTCTCGCTTACATGGAACTATTGCTTGCAACTTTTGCGTAATTTTCTCTGTCGCTTGATGTGCAAGACAAGACTGAATAAAATAAAAAAAGACAAGAGAAACAGACAAGTATCGTGAGGTGGGTCGCTCACTAGGTCCCCTGTTGCCAACCTTTTGTTCCGGCTTTCCGGGCCCCGGTCGCCCCACGGCGCACGGAGAAATCCAAGACATGCTGCCTTCTGGAAGGCATTGGGAAGCTTCCCCGGGCTCCAGCGTAACAACGTTTGAGTCGCATCCATGTCGACGTCGACCTGTCACACGCCCAGTCCCACGGCTTTGGGTTCGTCAGAGTTTTCTCTCAGGGGTTTGGTTGGCCCCAATTTGCTCACCTTTGACCCCCTTTGAGGATAAAGGATCATGGCGTCGCCTCCCACCGTAAGATCTCGGTGTGATCTTTGCACGACAGACCCTCGTCCATCCAAGTGAGACTCCTGGTTGATCCACGGGAAGGAGCTGGGACGTATCCTCCAGGGCACCGGTATATAGATCAGCCATATCCTTCCTTTGGGTCGCGTTTTTCTTCCCAATCCTCATCAGCAGCAACAAGAGCATCATCATCATCATCAGACACTCAACTCTAATCACCCCACCAAGACACCACTCCATCCCACCATCCACCAATCCGCACAGGCCAAGACCACCACAGCACTCTTACCCCCAACATGTCTTCCATTCAGTCTGTCTACCCCCGCATTCGGTGCGAGAAGCGAGGAGGTTACGAGAAGCCTCCGGCTCCCAAGCCCAATCCCAGCAGCGGTTCCAAGTGATGCGGTGAGTCCCTCTCAACACAATAGCCCCGAGCTTGAACTGACTTGCGCCCCACCAGATAAAAGCATACCGACCACCACGATCGCGATGCCAACAAGTCAGCAACAATTAGAACAGGGAACGCAAGTCCACGGAAAAGTTTAATGGGATAAATAGACGGTATAGAGGCGTTGAGGAACTTTGTCTCTTTCAGGGAGGAGAACATGCTGTGTCGGGAAGAACAGCACCATGGCGCAGATGTTCAACTGTTGATTCTATTCGGCGACGGAGTTATTATAGGAGTTAATACAAATTTGGGTTCTCTGCATGTCGTGTCCCAAAGACGAAAAGTGGCCCTGTGATTGCTGGTCCGCTGAGGAGGGGGAGGACATCTAGTGAGCAAAAAGACGGGCCAAAAAAAACATACAACACCAGGGATTCGCTGGTCGTCACCGACCCAACTACTAGTCTGGCCCTCACTGACTTATCTATGGGAGAGCGGACGGGATCCCGAGTTTTCCAGTGGGTATGGTCGTATGTGACAGTCTTTGCGGTGGAAGTTGTATATATCAGAAGGTGGGGAGGGGCTTGATGAGGATGGGGAGATATTTTGTAGAGAGTCTTATGATGGAGCGGTGATATGAGCTGCCATGATGCTGTAATTTCTGAATCGTCGCCATTTCACACTACAGGTCATGGTTGCGTTGGCAGGTGCAAGTGTAAGTAGGGGTGCGACGAATATCGAGGAGGCAATGTTGTTTAGATATCCCTCAATGACACGAGAGAGACAGAGCACGGCGCAGTTTGCGGGCATAACCCGTACTTCTTTGCTCGATCTAATAACAGCAGTCAAAACGGACATATTGGCTTGAACGGCAGTGACGTTGAGATGGAGGCCATGACTGCTGACAGCTTCATGGAGGTCACGACCACTGAGTCCGAACAGTGCACTCTTAAGAGTTTCCGAGATCTAATGCTATTTTCTCTTCTTGACAATCTCTCACCACTTGATTGCCGGCAGGTGCAGTGGCCAACCAGACGACTAAGAAGGTGTGTCGAGGAGAGGTAACTATCTATCTCGAAAGATGAACTCGATGCAGCCGCCGCAACAACCTGTGAGATGGAGTATCAGTGCCGGATTCTTCACTCTGGATCGCGCTGATTCAGTCTTTTTCATTTTGGCACCGCCAATGCGTAAAGTCGATCAGCAATCTCATGTAACGGCGTACCCGTCTCTGCGTGGACATGTAGGGATCGATCAAGGTAGGTATCTTAGTCACTGTCCCAACTCACCAGACCGGCACCTACCAATATCCTGCTCTCCTCAGAGAAAAAAAAGAAAAAAAAATCTCAATACGCACATGCATTTCATAGACCGCAAAATGTAACGGTGTAGTCCCGATGCACATGCACATTCCTAGTCAGCCCCCAAGTTTTGTGTAACAGCGGCCCAGCAACGCACGCTCCAAGATACCTAGCCAAGTCACATCCAGGCAAGGTTCTTGCACCATTGGTACTTTGTTCTAGTCGAGTCCAGCCTTTTACTGCTTAATTACACTTTCAATGTTTCTTCTTGTCCATGACTAAACCAGACTTTTTTTGGCGCGCGCGTTGGACCACATGCATAAGACCAAGGCTAGGCCTAGAGAGTTCAGAATATGATTCGATTCATAATTTATCATTTGGGATTTATTTGGGGGTGGCGCGACCTTTTCTCTTTTTAGTTCGACATGTCGTAGTGTAGTTGGCATGCACGCCAAGATCAAATAATGCATCGTCGGTGCCGTGAAGGATCATCTACAAGAAAGTAGAGGACAAGCGATGTAACTGAGATACTGAGATATCGAGATTTACGCGCGGCATTCGTGCGGCAAATATGGGGGAGTTGGTAACTGGAGCGGAGCGGCGTGGATGGGGCGAGGATTTTAGCTTAAAATTCTGAGCTGTGGTGTTCATGTCAGATTAGGGCACATATCATTCTACAGTACTCCGTATGGCTTCAGTTTTGGTCTTTATGCGTCGGACGGACCCCCAAGTCCGTGGTCATGGATGCGCTCGAATACGAATCAATTCCTCGTTGGTTTGCAGCGAAATGCAGTGGCTAAATGGGGATTTCCAAGTCTTGGCGGTGTGGTTGGCGTCCCAGCAGTCGGGGACGCCACGGTTTCTGATAGAGTTGGGGTCTTGGCAATATCAGTGCCTGTAATCCGTATCTAGGTACGTACCTAGTAATCCCACCTTGCGCAGTGATCACAACGAACGCACTGCCGGCGGTCAAGAAGTGAAAAAGCAGATATCAGGTCAGATTCTCATTGATGCATGACCCTCATGATCACTGCAGAGAAATTCCAAGGTTTCCATGTCGTGTTCCCACACATCCGGAACCGACCCGGGGATTTTGGGGGCTAATCCCGTCCGCCCGCGTGCAGCAGCGCACGGAGGCCCCCAAGCTAGATCCCGCAGCCCCCATCCATCCCACAACGCCGCGACAGCCGGGTTCGACCCCACTATGATGCATCTCCCCATTGTAACACAAACCAACCTGAGGGAAACCCACGACTTTTTGTTTCTTTGTATCAGAGTATCACAACAGGACGGACAGGACAGGACGGGCGGGATGAACCAACAGTTTTGAGTCTTTGGGGTCATATCCGAGGGGTTCGAGTTCAAAGGTATCCCTGTCTGTTGGCTCACCACCCTGGTTCTGTTTGAGTGAGGTGGTTAGACTGAAAAAAAGAACCCCCTGTCCGGTGTAATATAAAGATGATGACAAAATTCTTTTCCCCCCATTTATTTTCCCCATGACCAATTTGCCGATTTGTTCAACTACACTTCAACACTTCCCCGCTCTACTTCACCTCAATAACTGCCCCACGAGTGAGTAAGTGAGGTGAATGAAAAATGGCCGAACCAGCCACCAAACTATCGACATCTTCGCTCGCCGCAAACTGGAAATGTCTGCTCATCTGCTGCGTCGTGTCCATGGCCAACTTCGAGTACGGTCTGGACTCGGGCATTGTGGGTTCTCTGCAGGCCATGCCGGGTTTCTTGGGGGTGTTTGGGTATGCCAACCCGCATATTCCGGGGGGTTATGGACTTGATGTATACTCCTTTCCTTTCCTTTCCTTCCCCCCCATCTATCCTGGTCTCAGGGAGAGTAGTGTTAACGGAAACAAAAGTCAACCTTTCAACAACTAATCACCTCCTTCCCCATTCTCGGCGCGCTTCTCTCCTCCGCTTTCGCTGGAATCTTTTCCATCCATCTCGGTCGGAAACCCGGTCTCTGGGTAGCGTGTTTTTTCACGGCCGTCGGCGTCGCTTTGCAGATGGGCACGGAGAACTGGGCGGCCATTTACATTGGCCGTCTTGTTTTGGGGATTGGCAACGGGTTCCTCACTACCTTTTCCAACATTTACTGCGCCGAGGCCGCCCCTTCGCATCTCCGACCTATAATGGTCGGGTTGACTACGGAGTGGATTCTCATTGGAAGTATTGTCGCTGCGGCGATAACCAACGCGACAAATTCCCGCCTCGATAAATTCAGCTACCAGCTCCCACTAGGCATCCTCCTCATCATGCCTGTTTTGTTATCGATAGCATTATTCTGGGTTCCCGAATCGCCACGCTATCTCCTCTTTCGGTCTTCATCATCATCTTCCAGTAAGGAAGCGCGTTCCGCTCTCCTCACTCTCCGGGGGACCGCGCAGACAGAATCCGAAACCGATCTCGAATTCACCGAAATGGCCAACGGCATTGCTCACGAAAAAGCGCTCGCGTCATCGGTATCTCCCCTCGACATGTTCCGCTCTACGGACCGTCGACGTACCCTTTTGTCGTTTGCCGTAAACATTACCGATTCCGGAGGTAGCGGCGCCTGGTTTTTAATTCCCTATGCGACGTATTTCATGGTGATTTCCGGAATCCCTTTCGAAAAAGTCTTTCATTATTTCTTGATTAATACCTGTTTGGGACTCGTGGGTTGTAACTTGGGTTTATTCCTCATGCGCCATGTTTGTGGACGGCGAACCTTCCTGTTGGTCTCGGCAGCAGGGAATGCGGCGTTCATGTTAGCCCTTGCGGTGGGCAGTACTCAGAGTCAAGACATTGAGACGCGAAAGACACTAATAGTGGTGTTTGTGTCGCTATTTCTAATTTGGTATTCCTTTGGTACCGGAGTGGCAAGTCGCCCCGTGGCCACGGAGCTGGTTAGCACGCGCTTGCGAGCGTGGTCTTTTGGCGCGGGCCAGGCGTCAGGGCATTTGGTCGTGTGGTTGGTATCGTTTTGCACGCCCTATTTTATCAATCCCGAGAAGATGAACTGGGTTAGTATTCTTCTTTCCTAACTTCCTCCTTTCCATTCTTCTTTCCTTTCTCGCTTCTTTCTTCTTTCTCTCTTTTCTTTTTTTCCCTCTCTTGTCTTCCCACCCCATCCTGTTTCATGTTTCTTATAAGCGACTTCAAAAGTCAAACTCTCACTTTGTTCGCTTCACTCTCCCTTTTTCACTCTCCTATCATCAGCTTAAACTAACAGAGAATAGGGCGGAAAATACGCCTACATCTTCTTCGGCTCCAGCGTCGCCTCTTTCCTCTGGTATTACTTTTTCCTTCCTGAGACCAAAGGCCGCACTCTCGAAGAGATTGACGAGCTGTTTGAGAATAAAGTGGCGACTTGGGATTTCCCAACGTATCAGACAAAGATTCTCGAAAAGGCACTGGAGGATGTCCGAAACCAGCAACTGGAAGACAACGACTCTACTACTAAGCGTAATAGCAAGTCGGATAGCAAGTCGGGCGAGGGATCTGACTGAGCATGTCACGTATCGTGACAACCTCAATTCATATTCAATACCAAAAGTTTTGTTTTCTCACTTTGTTATCCTTTCTCTATCATGAGTGGCACGTATACCTGTGGACGAACCTCATTCTTCGCCGGGTACCTCACCCCCTTGCAAACTCGTCGGTTGTGCACCACGTTGATGCCCCACACTTGCGGTGCAGTGCAGCAAACACAATACCCCACCCGTGACCATGAGAATCTGGATGCGCAAGCCATTGGAGTAGCTTCACACATCAAGTTAGCACTTTTGCCCTCCTCGTGCATCGAGAAATAGAGTTAGCTCACTTACAGAAGGACGATCACTGGCCCATATGCGGATGCGTTTGTCTTGCAATCAATCAATCACCAAGGCCACACCACCAGATAACACAGCACAGCGGCGCAGCAATGACTGTACTGTCCCCCCCCTCGTTGATTCGTCCGAGTCACTGATCCACGCAAACGCAAACACCACCCCCTAGCGCGAGAAACACGCCCCCCCCACACTGCCGCCGCAAGAGCATTCGCTAAAATGGGATCCCAACCCGAGCGAGCGACACCACACCATGATGGAGGGTGAGCCGAGGGTGAGTCAGTGTGATCGAAAGGGTGGTCGAAGGTGACACAGCCGAGGATGAGTCGGTGAAGAGCTGAGCAGTCGACGGCATCCTGCTGATTGTCTCCTACGACCTGGTTACATTGCATTGGAGTCGTAGGGTTTCAACGTTTCAACTAGAGATAAGGACGAACTAAAGCAGCCCTATCGCGCACAAGGGTATTATTGGAAGCTACCTATCGACGATATCGTATAAGCCTATCACATAACGCTTTTCGTATGAAATCTGGATGTAAGCGCTGCTATTAAACTGGTGCCATGTGATCAAAACTGTAATTTTAGCAAAAATATCATTTTATCTTGCTCCTCAGGTAGATACCCATTACATTGCCTTCGCAGCGAAACGTGTGGCACAATGACTCAGGGAAGCTGAGGTAAAATCGGCACGTCCTTGACCTCTACGGCCCTCATAAACCCTTATGTTGATGTAGTCCTATGCATGTTGATGGCGTTGCGCCGCTTCTCTGACAGGACGCGGATCGCAGGCCACTCGTTTGTCCCTGGCTTCATGTATACAGAAGCAAAAACTCTTGTCTTCAATGTCTTGGAAACACACACTTCCTTCCACTCCAGTCCAGAATCGTCACTCGATAAAAACTCGACCGAATCTCCGACTCGACCATAGGTTGTGCCCTCCCAAACAAGGCCACGCACTGCTATGAGCGTACCACGCTCCTCCCTCTCATAACAGCCGAGGACGATAAGAGTAGAGCCGTCTCCAACAGCTCTGCACAATGCCGTAAAGTGTATACCGTCACTGCTCATTGTCAATGGCGTTAGTGTGGAGCGATAACTCTGATCCACTGGCCTATCCACTGGCCTAAACCAGGGGAAGTCGTGGCAACCGGCAAAGGCCCGAGGCGAGTCGGCCAAGAAACCCGCGCACCAGGTACTCAACCTCACGTTGTGTGAGAGATCACCACCCCTCATCGTTCTCCCAGGGATGCTCCACGCGAAGATGCTAAGGTCACTGGAATTTCTTAGAATCTCCTCCTGTAGCCTTGTGAAAGCTCGGGTGCCTTCACCGTAGAGCGGCGGCATGTGGACGTCGAAAAGACCCATCAAACAGTATGCCATATCCTCGAGTCTTGTCGTTTCCCTCTTTGATGCCCATGACATTTTCTCGGCGACAGTCGCTAAAGACAAGGCTACCGTAACGTTATTGCGGACTGTTCTACATGGTTACGCCGTCGAACCGGAGGATGATAAAGGATGCGGGACGTATACTCGCTTATAGTAACTAAAGCCAGCCTGTTAACTGTAATATGGACGACCCAGTCCGCCTTTCTAAACGACATTTCCGTAGTGCTTACGAGTTGCGCACCTTCATCGACGAACTCGACAGGTCTTCGATACTTAAAAATGGGCGCCCCCAACCACTCCGCGTATTTCCTGGTGGAAAAGGGTAGCGAGGACGTCTAGAGTTGGGCCGCTGAATTGGCAGTTTGGGGGGAAGTGGGGCGGCTTGCGGTGGAGTAGCGAGTGACTGATACCGAACGCCAATATGGGGTTTCAACTTTTTCACATAGAGCGGCCGTGACGGCCTAGCTAGTTCTATCTACTGCCGTGATCCCGATTTCCTATCGACACTTCATGGTGGCCATAAAGTAGTCAAAATCCAAGAACACCAGCAACAGCGCGGTGAACATCAAACGAGGGTGGTCCAGGTGTAAAAGTATCCTCCACTAATCATCGAGTAACCCCAGGCGGCTCACCTCAACATCAAACCAGTCCAACGGCGCACCGTCCTATGCTTCGTGTCGACCGTCAGGAGATATGCAGTATGCGTAGCAATGGCTAGAGGTTCTCCATGAAGGTCCCGCAACAACATTCCCTCTAGAGTGGGGATTTTGTTGTGTGATTTCAGAGACAGAGGAATGAAGTCATTAAGATCCAGCATGAGGATTCCCAGCAACGCGCACACTTTGGAAAAAAAAAAAAAAAAGATAAAACCCGGAGAATAGGG